>ENA-OQHN01000357-OQHN01000357.1-human-gut-metagenome-genome-assembly--contig:-NODE-357-length-16400-cov-4.664844_pt1 | contig 16400 bp, 22 predicted proteins | sample MGYA00242564_ERZ504721 | MGnify/ENA primary metagenome ERZ504721 (study PRJEB26092, sample SAMD00036212) | human gut metagenome | host: Homo sapiens | study: EMG produced TPA metagenomics assembly of...
AGCGTCGCCATCTGGTCGATGAACGCGCCGGTGCCGCCCGCGCAGGATCCGTTCATACGCACCTCAAGGCCGGAGGCGTTATTGCCGTCCGTAAGGAACAAAATTTTCGCGTCCTCGCCGCCAAGCTCGATGACCGCATCCGTACCCGGCACAAGGCGGTTCACCGCAATGCGCGTCGCGTACACCTCCTGCACGAACTGAATGTCACTGCGCTCTGCAAGACCCATACCGGCCGAGCCGGAAATGCTCAAAAGCACCTTTTCTTTCGGAAACTGCTCTGCCACTTCACGCAGCATCTCAACGGATTTCTCCACGATGCGCGAAAGATGACGCTCATATTTTTTGAAAAGCACCTCGTTCTGCTCGTTCAGAACAACGCACTTTAAGGTCGTGGAACCAACGTCCAAACCGATTCTCATCATGTTGATTCATCCTTTCTGCGGTATCCTTTCCGCATCGTATACCGATACCGCATAAATGCCGCCTGTTTCGGCAGCTCTTACATATCCGCAAAATTACCCAAATATACTTTTAATGATACCACAGGCGCGCGCGCAATTCAATACGCAGCACCGCGGCGAGATTGTAAAAAATTCGTGACATAACGCGGTTTTTCTTGTGTGGGAAAGCCATTTTCCGCACGGGTTTTCCACTTTTTGTCTTGTCCGGGGCGACTATTTTAACGGCTTTTCGCATATAACTCACCGATGAGAAATGAGGAGGGTTTCCTATGTCAAACGGCAAAAGAAGGTATTTTCCGGGCGCCAACACCGGGCGCGGATTCATCGGGCATTTTGAGGGCATCGTGCCGCCGTGGAGCGAGCCGCACTACACCTACGTTTTAAAGGGCGGCCCCGGGGTAGGAAAAAGCACATTGATGAAAAAATGCGCCGCCATCGCACGGGCAAACGGGTTTACCGTCGAAGAATTTCGCTGCGCAAGCGACCCCGAAAGCTTTGACGCCGTGCGTATCCCACAGCGGCGGCTCGTCTTACTGGACGGCACCGCGCCGCACACCATAGACCCCGCCATGCCGGGGATTGACGGCGAAACGCTGGATCTCGGACGGTTTTTGCACAAAGAGGTCTTCAAACGCCGCCGCGAAGAGCTTTTTGTCCTTGCAGAAGAAAACCGCGCGCACTACAAAAACGCGTTCGCGTGCCTTTCCGCCGCAGGCAGCCTGCGCCGTGCTGCCGTAAGCGAAGCCGCAAGGTCTGCCGACCTTACCATGATCCGCACATTTTTAAAAGAGGGTTTCACACTGCCGAAGGAAGGCACACCGCGCATACTATTTTTAACGAGCCCCACGCCCGCCGGCGTTGCGGATTTCCGGGAAGCACAGGATGCCGAAAACACCGTGTACCTGCCCGGCGTTTTGGGCGCGGTGTTCTTAAATGAAGCCATGAAGCTCGTGCAGAATACGCAGACTGAAATTTTCCTGCATCCGCTCACGCCGGAAGCACCGCAGTGCGTGCGCATCGGCGACACCATGCTGTGTGCCGCGGACGATACCCGCAGCACATTAAACGAGTTCCTTTTGAGCCCGCTTTCGGACTTCATCCCGTTCGCCATGCAGGAGGCCGAGACCTTGACTGCGCAGGCCGTGGAGGAGCTCAGGCTCTGCAAGCGCACACATGACGCGATTGAAACCATCTACCGCCCGTTCGTCGACTACGACCATGTAGAGCGAGAAACGAACCGTCTGCTGGAAACCCTAAAGCTGTGATAGACAAAAACGAAAGCGAAAATCTGTGAATTCGGCACATTGCAGTCGATACATAAACGTGTTAAACTGAACACAGCGAAGCGATGCAAAAGTTTTTGATCGACCTTTTTTCAAATGAAGGTCAAACCGAACCCATGGTTCGGTCGTGAAATCCAAAGGCAACGCCTTTGGTCGAACTCTGCAGAGTTCGAAACTCTTTTGCCTACCTAAAAATCAGGATGGGAGCTTTAACAGTCCGGCGGACTGTTAAAGTGTGGGAGGCCCAATTAGGGAGTCTTCCAAAGAATTTGCGGTGCAAATTCTTGAAAATCTCAGAAAGCACTAAAAGTATTGAAAAGAAAGGAATTTAAACTCTATGCAGATCACATTTCTCGGTGCAAGCCACGGCGTGCCGGAGGCGAATCGCCGCTGCTCCTGCACCTTGATCGAAACGAACGGCCGATATTATTTCATCGATATGGGCGTCAACGCCATCGATGCCCTGCGCACACGCGGCATCGAGGTGGAGGACGTCAAGGGCATCTTCATCACGCATATGCACGGCGACCATACAAACGGGCTCATCTCATTCGTCGACCTTATCAGCTGGTATTTTAAAACCGCCGACCCCGAAATCTGCCTGCCGAACTTGGAGGGCGTTGAGGCCATCCGTGCATGGCTCAAAGCGAATCACTGCGAAATGCGCGACCTGCGCTTTAAAAAGATCACGGACGGCACAATCTTCGACGACGGATATTTAAAAGTCACCGCCATTCCCACGCAGCATTGCCCGGATTCCCATGCTTTTTTCGTGGAAGCCGAGGGCAAAGCCGTGCTGTTCACGGGCGACTTAAAGCATCCCAACGTCGATTTTCCAAAAATCGCCAAGGAAAAGCCGACCGAATTTATCATCTGCGAAGCCGCACACTTCCCGGCGACCGATTACGCGCCCGTTTTGGCCGCCTGTCCCACAAAGCAGGTGCTCGTCAACCACTACGCGCCGTGGAATATCCCGAACGTCATGCAGCTTGCGGAAACGCTCGCTCCGCTGCCCGTCAAATTTGTGAACGACGGCATGCAAATCACGCTTTAAATTCATACGCAAAAAGGTCTGCTCCGCTTTGGTGAGCAGACCTTTTCCTTTTACTTTTTGTTGACGGGATAAATACCCGACCAGCCGCAGTTGCCGTCTTTGTCTTTCAGCTCCACGCGCACGAACGTGTCCGTAGGCTGCACTTTATACGTCGCTTCGGTCACATTTTCGCCTACCGTCGCGCGGTCGCCCGCCCAAACGGTATCGGTGAAGAACACGACCTCCTGCACCGGCGAGGTATGCACCGTGACCGTGCCATTTTCAATTTCAACGCGGAAATTCGGCCCCTGCGTTGCGTAGAAGCGGTTTGCACGGATAGCCGCCAAAACACCCTCGCGCGTCAATTCATCCGCCTGCACCATGATGTACGAACGCGTCTCGTCGCCCGTGTAGTGATGCGCATCGTCCGCCGCCATGCACGGCAAATAGTGCCCCAAAAGCGCCATTTCGTCGAAAAACACACCGGAATACGGACGGCAGTTCCACGGCAGGCCCGAAGTGGTGTTGTAAATCTCGCACCCGTCAATGCCGTACAGCTTCACGACCTCCGAAGCGCGATCCAGCGACCATGCGGGGTGCGCCAAGATTGCAATGCCGTTCACGTTATGGATTTCATCGATGATCTTCTGCGCGGAAAGCCCCGGCGCGCGTTTTGTAAGCGCAGGCGCTTTCTCCATGCCGATACCAACGATGTGGTAAATGCCCTCCTGCACGGTACTGCCCACGTCGAACTCCGTGCCGTTTAAGAGGAGAAAATTTTCCTCTTGCCGCCCCTCACCGTGGAACCAGTGGTCGGTCAGCGCAAGGAAATCATAGCCTTTTGATTTGTATAATGCAATCGTTTCTTCCGGCGCATACGCGCCGTCCGAGTTCGTTGTATGGGTGTGCAGATTGCCCTTATACCAAATTTTGCCGAACGCATCCGTAAACATAGTCTTTCCCCCATCCTGCTTTTCGTCTCTTTGGGATTATCATAGCACGATGGCGAGGTGAGTGCAAGCTTTGTGCATGAAAAAAAGGCGGCAATGCCGCCCTTTCAGGGAACCTATAGTGCTTATGCTTTTTCCGCGCTCGGTGCTTCTATCAGCTTTGCTTTCTGCAAGGCGACGACGACAGCCGGGACCAGAATAAGCTGCACCACGATGCCCGGGATTGCGTTTAAGAGTGCGCCGGAAATGAATGCCGCAAATGTGAACGCGCCCGCGTCCGCCGCGATGCCGCTGAGAATCACCTTCACGATACCCCAGACAATTCTGCCCGCGACCATAGCGATCAAAAGGCTGCCGTACAGCGTGCCGACGGTCTGCTTTTGAACACCTTGCGGTACATGATGCCGCTTACAAGTCCGTATGTCAGCAGCTCAAACGCCATAGCAATGGCGACGTAGAACGGCGGCATGCCGAACATCACCATGCGCAGCAGCGGGGCGATAAAGCCCACGACCGCGCCCACCGGCCGCCGCATACGAAGCCTGCAAGCAAAATCGGCAGGTGCATCGGACACAGCATTGCGCCGATCTAGCGGGATCTGCCCGGTGAAGAACGGCAGTACTAACGCAAGCGCCAGAAAAAAGTGCACCGAGACACAAGGCTTTTTAACGGAAAATTGGCTGTTTGTACGGTTCATTGAAATACCCTCCCTGATACAAAAAGACCACGAAGCATTCCGCCCATACCGAGCGAAAAGACCTTCGTGGTCTATTTTTTAAAGTGGCTTAAAATACTTTCAAACGGCGTTTCGCCGCGCGGTCTTTTGACCGTTACCGCTTCCTGCGGCTTTGCTGTCTACATCATAGCATAAATTAATCTTAAAGTCAACTACCAAATTTCAATTTTGCCGAAACGAAATTACTTTTCCGCGCTAAGGATAACCGTAACGTCCGGGTGCAACTGCAAAACGGAAGCCGGCACCTCCGGCGTAACCTTGCCGAAGCAAGCCTTTTCGACGATCTCCGCCTTATCCGGGCCTGCGATGAGAAGAATCTTCTTCGCCTTCATAATGGTGCCGATGCCCATGGTGATGGCCTGCGTCGGCACATCCTCGCGGCGCTCGAACAAACGGGAGTTCGCGTTGATGGTGCTCTCCGTCAGCTGTACGGTGTGCACTGTCGCCGGGAAGTTGTCCGTCGGCTCGTTAAAGCCGATATGCCCATTGTGGCCGATGCCGAGCAGCTGCAGATCGATGCCGCCGAGAGACTGAATAAAGCTCTCATAGCGCACAGCCTCCTCTTCAAGGTCACCTGCGTGGCCGTTCGGCACATGTGTGTTCGCCTTGTCGATATTCACGTGGTCAAAGAGGTGGTCGTTCATGAAATAGCGGTAGCTGTTCGGGTTCGTATCGTCCAGACCGCAGTATTCGTCGAGGTTTACGGTGCGCACTTCGGAAAAGTCCAGTATGCCGTCCTCATAGCTCTTTACAAGATCTTTGTAGGCGCCAATCGGCGAAGAGCCTGTTGCAAGACCCAACACGCAGTTCGGCTTCAAAAGCACCTGGCCGCCGATGATGCCGGCTGCAATGGCGCTCATTTCTTCATAGGTTTTCGTTTTGATAATGCGCATTTGAATATTCATCCTTTCAATACAATAAAGCGCCGGCCTTATGCCGTGCGCGTTTTTACCCAAAGAGTTTCTACCTACAACTATACCATAAAATTTACAAAAGTAAAGGCATTCCCGCAGAAAACCGCGAAACGGTTCCCGGAAATGCCCCAATTTACTTTATGCCGTCTTTTTCACCGCTTTTTCCTTTTTCAGCGCCTCAAGCGGGATCTGCGCCAAAATGACCGCCGCAAACACCAAAACGCAGCCCAGAAGCTCGCGTCCGTTCATGCTTTGGCCGAGGACCAGCCAGCCGGAAAGCGCCGCAAACACAGATTCAAGGCTCATGATAAGGGACGCCACCGCAGGCGGGGTATCCTTCTGCCCCAAGATTTGCAGCGTGTATCCCACGCCGCTCGACATCAGGCCCGTGAAAAGCAGCGGCCCCGCGCTTTTTAAAATGTCCGCAAGCGTGAATGTCTCCGTAAACAGCGCCGCTGCCGTGCAAAGAATACCGCAGACAAGAAACTGCACGCACGAAAGCGCCACGCCGTTCACCATCGGTGAGAAGTGGTCGATGATGAGGATATGTACGGAAAAGCCCAACGCACACAAAATGACGAGCAGGTCGCCCGGCGCGATGGTGAAGCCCTCCTGCACGCTCAACAAATACGTGCCCGCCGCCGCAATAACAACGCTCACCCAAACCGTTGCGGGCACGCGTTTTTTGAGGAACAAACCGAGTATCGGCACAATCACGATGTAAAGCGCCGTCAAAAACCCGGCCTTGCCCACTGTCGTAAAGCTGATGCCGAACTGCTGCAAATTAGAGGCCACAGCAAGCGCCGAGCCGCACAGCACGCCGCCCACCCACAGGGTCTTGCGGCTCTGCTTCCTCTCTTCGTCCGTCTGCGTTTTTTTCGGCGCTTTGTGCTGCATAAACAGCAGCACGGGCAAAAGCGCCAGCGCGGCAATGAAATTGCGTACGCCGTTAAACGCAAACGGGCCCAAATGGTCCATGCCGAGGCTCTGCGCTACAAACGCCGTGCCCCAAATAAGGGCGGTGATCGTCAGGAGCAAGGCTCCGCGAAATTGCTTCATGAAAATTCCCTTCAAGTCGTCGTTTTACACTTCGTTCGTCTCGCGCGTCAGATTCTTCATCCAGTTATACCGGTTGATCTTCACCACGGCAACGAAGCATTTTAAGATCTGGTCGCATTTGAGGCACGCAAAAACCACCCAAGGCGGCGCACCGAGGTAAGACGCGATAATGGCGGACGGCAGCACCACAAGGAACACGAAGATCGTGTCGTTGCGGAAGACAAACGAAATGTCGCCGCCGGATTTAACAAGGCCGAACAGGCACGCCGCCTGATAGCACGTGCCGATAATCGTAACGGAAATGACATTGATAAACTCACGCGCATACGCCACGGCCGCATCGCTCGCGCCGTACAGCCCGATGAACGGGTCGCGCAGGAAGTGCACCGCAATGCCGGAAAGAATGCCGAGGCCGAGGAAAATGACCTGCGTTGTGCGGGAATACTCGCGAATTTTGTCCATACGTCCGGAGCCGACCGTCTTGCCGGTGATAATGCCCACCGCGCTCGAAAGGCCGTTCATTGCAATGTACATCATGTTGTGCAACATATTCGCGATGCTCACCGCCGCAATGACGCCCGCGTCATAACGGCCGAGGATCATCGTCTGCCCCAGCATGTTCACCGACCATACGACCTGCCCTCCCATGATGGGCAGACCGTAGCGCAGAAAATCGCGCGTCAATTCGCCGCCGCGCTTTAAGAGGTCGGCAAAGCGAAGCTTCAGTTTTTTATCGATGCAGCGCACGTAAACGACCATCACAGCCGCTTCAATGATGCGCGAAAACAGCGTAGCCACCGCCGCACCGGTCACACCGAGTGCCGGGAAACCAAGCTTACCGAAAATCAAAATATAGTTGCAGACGACATTCACAATGAGCGTCACAAATGACACGTAAAGACCGATCTTCGCCGTCTCCACCGCGCGCATCGTCGCCACCATCACCTGCGAAATGCAGAAGAAAATGTACGAAAGGCTCACCACGCGCACGTAAACCGTGCCCGATTCAATGACCGAAGCATCACTCGTGAACAGCGATACGATCTGCGACGGCAATAAAAACGCCGTCACTGTAATGACCAAACCGATGAGCAAAGCAAACCGCACACCGATGGCCGCAATGCGGCGGATGCTTTTTGTATCGCGTTTACCCCAATACTGCGCAGCCAAAATGAGGATAGCACCCTCAATGCCGCCGATGAACATTTGCAGCAGCGTCTGCAGCTGGCTGCCCACATACACACCGGAAATCGCACTGTCGCCGAGCGTGCCGATCATCACGTTATCTGCAAGGCCGACCGCAAAGGTCACGGCGTTCTGCAGCGCAATCGGTATCGCGAGCGTGACGAGCGTTCTGTAAAAGCTCTTGTCTCTTGTGAAAAACATGTTTCCTCCCCCGGAGCCTGCGCCCCAAACTCAATACAATAGCGCGCAAAAGCGCATCATGCTTCTGATTATAAAAAAAAAGCGGAGAAAAAGTCAATACAAAAAAGGGCGGCAAGGCCGCCCTTTCAAGCTCTCAAATTTTACGCATTTTCGTGTGTCGTCACGGCGCCCTCCGCCGTGCTCGTTTCCGATTCCGGCTCCGGCGTCGCCGTGGCTTCCGCACCGTCTGCGGCTTTTGCCTCCGCGGAATAGAGCACCGTCAGCGTCTCGGCATCTGCTTCGCCGGTCGCCGTAAGCCCGTTCGCTTTCTGGAACGCCTTTACGGCCTCCATCGTCACTTCTCCATACATGCCGGTGTATTCCACCGTCAGATAGCCAAGCTCCGCTAAGCGCTGCTGCATCGCGAACACATCGTCGCCCTCCGTGCCGGATTTGATCGCCGTGTATTCCGGCGCGGGCGAGGGGCTCGCCGTCGCTTCCGTTTCCGAAAGCTCGGAATCCAGCTCCAGCGCAGCGGAGTTTTCCTCCGTCAATTCGGGGTATGCAAGGCCCATCATGTCGATGCACGCGTTGTACACCGTCTTGCCCTGCCAATTCATATAATTCGGGTCGACGGCGTAAACACGGCCGTTTTTTACCGCCGAAAGATTCGCGTACTGCGCGTCCTGCATGATCTGCCCGCGCACATCTTCTGAGCAGAAAATCATCGTCGGGTCGCTCAATCGCAAATCGTCAAACGTAAACGTGCCGCCCGTAAGGCCCTTAAAAATGTTCGTCAGACCGATATACGACATCATCACGCTGCCAAGCTCATCGCCCGTCACCGCAGAGCCGTTTACATCCGAAATATAGCACGCCGTCACCACGGTGTTGCTTTCCGGTGCCAAGCGCGAAAGGTCGTCGAGCGAGGAGAAGATCTTCTGCGCTGCCTTCACGCCTACATTATAGCCCGTAGAGCCGCCGTTCAAAGCCGTGCCCACCTGCGCGTACAGGCGTTCAAAATCCTCGCGGTTTTTCGCACGCGTCAAAAGGAGCACCGTAATGCCCGCGTTTTCAAGCGTCTGCTTTTCGCTGTCGTCCATCGTCTCCGCCAAAACGAGATCCACACCTGCAGAGATCACACTCTGCGCATCCGTTGCGGAAACCTTCGGCAGAACTTGTAAATCGGGCTGTGTGCAGTCGTCGCTTGCAAGCGATAAGCTCGTCTCGTACCCCATCGCCAGCACCACATCCGCTAAACTGCCGGAGAGTACCGCCACCTTCTGGGGTTTTGCGTTTAACGTCACTTCGTTCACGGTCACCGGGTATTCCTGCGAAACGGCACCTGATTCAATATTCGCCGGCTGCGAGCACGCCGTCGCGCTGAACGCCACCAAAACGCTCAAAACGACCGCCGCAGCGCAGCGCATCCATTTTTTCATATCCATAAGCATTCGCCGCAAAAGCGGCATCCTCACTTTCCGAGTCATATCCGCACAGCTTTAGCCGTGCGAAAACAAAAGGTCTAAACATCATAATACACAGTTATTGTAACCGCATTGCCCCGTATATGTCAACCTTTTTGCCAAAAAACGCTTGACTTTTTCTCTCAAAACCGATAAAATAGTATGCGCAAAGCGTGTTTTTCCATGCTTTAGCCGAATATGGAAACGTATCGAAGCGGTCATAGCGGGACTGACTCGAAATTTCGGCAGAAGCTGGGAATTTCGTCCCCCTGATTCTCCTTGATATTCCTCAACACAGAAAATCTCAAAATCGAATATTTTTTGCCGTCTCTCCTGTTTTCTCTCCAACGAATTTTTGAGCAAATTTCTGGAAAGAAAACCGGACGAAAATAGATACGGAGAGTTGTCCGAGTGGTCGAAGGTGCAGCACTCGAAATGCTGTAGACCGAAAGGTCTCTAGGGTTCGAATCCCTAACTCTCCGCCACAAAAAGCCTGTAAACAAGCCCGTTTACAGGCTTTTTAATTTTTGCCTAAAGGGCAAAGCCCGCACGATTTTCGGTTTTCAAGGGAGAAAATCAGCTGTTCTCCCCGGCACTGATCGAACTCCAGCGGCTGCTGAAGTCGCCGCCCTCCGGCAGAGCAAGCCCTGTCTCCATCGCCTGCGCCGAAGTGATCTTGGACTTGTAATCCAAGTGGGCGTAGATGTTCGCCGTGGTGGTAAAGTCGCTGTGCCCCAACCACTCCTGAATGTGTTTGAGGGGGACGCCGTTGGCCAGCAGCAAGCTGGCACAGCTGTGCCCTTACGGTATAATTACGACAAACCGGAAAAGCCCCGTATATCAAGGGTTTTCGGTTATCTGGCAAGGTTTTTCATCCTTTTCCAAACCGAAAAATCGAGCCGCGAAGTAGTTATATCGTAGGGGGTGTTATAGTAACGACAAAAATAAAATACCGTTTGGGCAGGCTGTCAGCCCGTCCAAGAAATCAGGACATTTCCTCTGAAAAGAAGAAATGTCCTTTTTTTGTACCCAAAATCAGATGCCGACAGGAGGAACACAATGCCTGAAAAAACAGTGCAGAAGGAACCGGACAAAAAGCCCGTGCCATCCAAAAAGCCGAAACCGCAGCAGGAAGTAGTCGTTCAGATTCCGCTCTCCGAACTGCATCCGTTCCCGGATCATCCCTTTCAGGTGCGGGAGGATGCGTCCATGCAGGAAACCGCCGAAAGCGTCAAGGAGTACGGCGTCCTCGTCCCCGCGCTGGCGCGGCCACGGGAGGACGGCGGCTATGAGCTGATCGCAGGCCACCGCCGTAAACACGCCTGTGAGCTGGCGGGGACTGACCACAATGCCCGTCATTGTCCGCAACATCGACCGGGGACGCTGCCACCATCATCATGGTGGACAGCAATCTCCAGCGAGAAAACATTCTTCCCTCCGAACGCGCCAAAGCCTACAAGATGAAGATGGAGGCCATCAAGCGGCAGGGCGCACGGACGGATCTGACTTCGCCGAAAATTTCGGCGAAGTTCCGCAGCGATGATGAAGTTGGGCAGGAAGCCGGTGTGAGCGGTGACACCATTCGCAACTACATTGCCCTGACGCAGTTAGTCCCGGAGCTTCAGCAGATGGTGGATGAGAAGAAAATCGCCCTCAGTCCTGCCTACCAGATTGCGGCGCTGACGCCCAAGGAGCAGGGCTTGCTTCTGGAAACCATCGACAGCGAACAGGCCACCCCCTCGCTCTCTCAGGCGCAGCGGATGAAAAAGCTCAGTCAGAGCGGCGAGCTGAACGAGGACACCATGCTTTCGATTATGATGGAACAGAAGAAACCGGAGAAAAACGACATCACGCTCTCCGGTGAAAAGCTCCGCAAATACTTCCCGCGTTCCTATACCCCGTTCCAGATTGAGAACACCATCTTCAAATTACTGGACGCATGGCAGAAAAAGCGCCAGCGCGATCAGAGCCGTTGAGCGGACAAGCAGTTTGTTTGTCCGCTATTTTCATGCCCGGAAGGAGGCACCCATGTATATCAACACGTTCAAATATACCCCCAAGGATGTGAGCTGCCAGCTTTGCACCGAGTATGTGAAAAAGCTGGGATGCACCGCCCTGCGCTGCCCGTGGCTGGCCGAGCGCATCGAGGCCGGTGTGGTCGGCTACCGTGAAGCGGTCTTAGAGACATTCCCCCATGAACGCCGCCTGTTCCAGCGCCTGAACCTGCTTATCAAGCACTATCCCGGAAGCCTGTGGAGCAACGAGCAGCATGAGCGCAGGATGCAGTACCAGCGCACGGTACAGGGCTACCGCCGCCGCAGGGATACCAACGCCTACTATGCGGCCATGTACCTGCTGACCTCTAACGACGACATTTACCGCCGCACGGCAAATTGCTTCTGTAAGCACGGGATTGAGTTCGGTTATGCGGTGCTGAAAAATACCTCGCCGCACAATTACGCGCTGTTCATGGCGGCGCGTGACCTCTGCGATAAGACAGAGGCTGTCACGATGGCGGACTTAGCGGAACCGGAGGTGATCGACCCGGAGGCGCTGCGCCTGATCGTCAACGCCACTCTGATCGCCCGTTATGGGCTTGCCGCCTTTCAGATCAGAGCGCGAGGTGCCGAATATGAACGCTGATGATTTTGTCGGCGGTCACAGCATCCTTGCGCTGGAGCGCTTTATGGACGAAACCCGCCACATGATTATTTTTGATGTCCTGTCGTGGAAATCCCCCGTGGGTGAAAAGGGCGAACGGCTGCGGCTGTTCCTATCCGACGTGGGATATGCCAAGGCGCAGGCATCCGAGAAACGCGGAGAAATCAAAATCCGCAAACACGCCGCCGTCATTGAGGGGCATATCCTTCCTGACCGGAAAAAGCGGCGTCACTAAAATGATTGGAGGAATTACCATGAGCAGAGTAACAGAGCTGGAAAAAGCGCTGACCACGCTGTTCCGCAAGGGTACGGAGGTCGGCTACACGGAAACGGAGATCGACGAGTTTCTGGAAAACATTGACTATCACGCCCTGCTGCAAGCTGTTTGGAACAAGGCCGAAACGGTCTATGCCTATCGCGCAGACGGCAAAAATGCGCTGAGCTTGGACTATCGCAGCACGGAGCTGTTCAAGCAGCGAGCGACGCTTCTCTATGAGGACGTGGGCGACAGCTATATCGGCGCGGTGTTTGCTGCCCACTCGATGGAGCTGTGGCTGCTGGAGGATATGGGCTTTGCCGTCGTTGCCAAATTCAGCGTGAACGCCGGAGAAGGCGAATACGTCACCGAGTATCGCGTCTACAAGGGCAGCGATTGGGCAGACAGCGAGATTTCTCTGGATTTGGAGGACTTGGTGGCCGAGCTTGCCGCCCTGTGCGATCCCTACTACGAACACGAGCAGCCCATCTATGAGCTGTGATGTGGGGAAGGAGTGAGGACGGAGCGGCTTCCCCATGCGGGAAACCATTCAGAACGCAAACGGCAAGCAGTTTCACGCCGTCAGCCTGTCCGGTGGCAAGGACAGTACCGCCATGCTGCTTTTGATGATCGAACGGGATATGCCCATCAACATGGTGCTGTCAGCGGACACCGGCATGGAGTTCCCGGAAATGTACGAACACCTTGCCAAACTGGACGAGCATCTTTTCCGGGAGCGCGGCATCCATATCACCACGCTGCGGCATCCCAAGAGCTTTGAATACCTGATGTTCGACGAACCCAAGCAGAAGCCCCGCAGTCTGGAAAACCGTGCAAGACTGGGCATCCCGCCCTACGGCAACGGCTGGCCGGGTATCCGCGTCCGCTGGTGTACCGGACAGCTCAAAACGCACCTCATCACCAAGGAGGTCAACCGGCTCAAAGGCGAGCTGGGCGCGATCCACTACGTCGGCATCGCCGCCGATGAAGCGCGGCGCTGCAAGGACGAGCGGTATCCCCTTGTAGAGTGGGGCATTACGGAGGCGCAGGCGCTTCAAGCCTGCTATGACCGGGGCTTTGACTTCGGCGGGCTGTATGAGATCTACCACCGTGCGTCCTGCTGGTGCTGCCCGTTCCAACGCATCGACGAGCTGCGGAAGCTGCGAAAACACCACCCGGAGCTGTGGGAAAAGCTGCTGGAGCTGGATCGCCGTGCGCTGGCGCAGTTCGGCACCGGCCCGCTGGGACAGTTCAAGCAGAACTGGAGCGTGGAGCGGCTGGATACGCGGTTTGCCAAGGAAGACGGCCAAACAGGTTGACTGCCCTGCGGAAAGGATTGAAGCAATATGGCTGTATTTCGCGTTGAACGGACGCGGGATTACACGGTGATGTGCAACCATCACCTGAAAGACAGCAATCTTTCCCTGAAAGCCAAGGGGCTGCTCTCCATGATGCTCTCCCTCCCCGACGAGTGGAACTACACCACGCGGGGGCTTGCTGCGATCTGCAAGGAGGGCGTGGACGCCATCGGGAAAACGCTCAAGGAGCTGGAGCTGGCAGGCTACATCATCCGCCGTCAGCTTCGCGGCAAGGACGGGCGCATTTCCGACACGGAATACACCATCTTTGAGAAGCCCCGAAAGCCCTCTCCACCGGGTACGGCATCACCAGATACGGAAAACCCGTATCTGGATAACCCAGATGCGGAGGAACCGGATACGGATAATCCCGCGCAATTAAATACTAAGAAATCTAATACTCAAAAATCAAATACTGATCTATCAAGCACTCATTCATTCTTTCTGCCTGCGGCGGACGGAATGACGGACGGGCTTGAGAAAAAAGCAGAGATCAGAGAGCAAATCGAATACGACATTCTCTGTCAGCAGTATGACCGGATGCAGCTCGATGAGCTGGCGGAGATCATGCTGGAGGTCGCTATGAACCGCAGCCCCACGGTCAAGATCGGGCGGGATGCGGAGTATCCCACCGGCTTCGTCCAACAGCGCTTTGAAAAGATCACCTCCATGCACATCGAAAAGGTTATGGACGGTATCCGCGAGAACACCACCCGCGTCTGGAATACGAAAGCCTATCTCATGGCGGCGCTGTTCAATTCCGTTTCCACCATCGACAACCACTATGCCATGCTGGTCAATCACGATTTTCACGGCGGCCCCTAAAGGCCGCTTTTTCATGCCCGATTCCGGGAGAAAGGATTTGATACCGATGAAACGTCCCCTTGCCTACATCACCGCTCCGTGGAGCGAAAATGAGTTTGAGAACACCGAAAACGCCGCCAAGTATTGCAGGGCGGTCTATGATGCGGGCTTTTCGCCCGTCTGCCCCGCGCTGTTTCTGCCGCTGTTCCTGCGCGATGAGATTCCGCAGGAGCATAAGGACGGCATCGACATGGCACGGGAATATCTGCGCCGCGCTCGTGTGCTGGTGGTTTGCGGCAGCACCGTGGATGAAAGCGTGAAAAACGACATCGCCGTGGCCGAGCGCCTGCGGATCACCGCCACCACGCTGGACGGCATCCTGACCGTCAAGGGACAGGGGCGCAGAAATGAATAAGCATCTTCTGCACCGGCTGGTGGTTCCGCCTTAGTGTCCCGGCGTTCTCCCTGCAAATCGAAGGAAAGGAGCGTGATAAGTCATGCAGGAAGAAGTTGAACAGAGAATCGTATCCCTGATGATCTCCTGCGGAAAGCTGGGTGAACAGGAATTTCGCAAGGCCGTTGCCAAGCTGCTGGAGCAGCTAAAAAACGACCATCAGAAATATCAGCACGGCAAGGCCAACCCCCACGGGAAAATGACCGTCAAGCAGCTTGCCGCCAAGGATAAGGGATTGCAGAGCATTGAAGTCACCGATCAGAATATCGGCTCATTCAACCGGATCGCCCGGAAGTATGGCATTGACTTCGCTCCATTCAAGGTCAAGGGCGAAAAGCGGTACATGGTGTTCTTCAAAGCACCGGACGCCGACGCTATGACCGCCGCGTTCAAGGAATATACCGCCAAGCAGGTCAGAAAGGCGGAGCGCCCTTCGGTGCTGGAAAAGCTGCAACACTTCAAGTCGCTCATTCAGGCGGCTGTGGTGGACAGGACAAAGCGGAAGGAGCTGGAACGATGAAGCAAATAAACGTCAAAAAGCTCATTCTTCCCAACATTCCGTATGTGTTCATCGCGTTGCTGGCCACCAAGGTCAGCGAGGCGGTGCGGCTGGCTCCCGGTTCGGACGCTTCCACGAAGCTGCTGAACATTATGACCGGCCTGAACACGGCGTTCCACTCCCTTGTCCCCAGCTTTCACCCCATTGACCTGTGCGTGGGCGTTGCCGCCGCCATTGCCATTCGGCTGGCGGTCTATATCAAGGGCAAAAACGCAAAGAAATTTCGCAAAAATCTGGAGTACGGCAGCGCCCGTTGGGGAACCGCCGAGGACATCAAGCCCTACGTCAATCCCGCATTTGAGAACAACATCATTCTCACGCAGACGGAGCGGCTGACGATGAATAGCCGCCCCAAAGACCCGAAAACGGCGCGGAATAAAAATGTCCTGATCGTCGGCGGCAGCGGTTCGGGCAAGACCCGCTTTTGGTTGAAGCCCAATCTGCTGCAATGCACCTCAAAAACCTATCCCACCAGCTTTGTCGTCACCGATCCCAAAGGGGACATCGTGGTTTCCTGCGGCCATGCGCTGCAAAAGAACGGGTATCAGATCATGATTCTCAATTCCCTGAACTTCAAGAAGTCCATGCACTACAACCCGTTCGCCTACATCCACTCGGAAAAGGACATTTTGAAGCTGGTCACGACGCTGATCGCCAACACCAAGGGCGAGGGCAAAGCCGGTGACGATTTCTGGGTGAAAGCGGAAACGCTGCTCTACACCGCCCTCATTGGGTACATCCACTATGAAGCGCCGGTGGAGGAACAGAACTTCTCCACGCTCATTGAATTTATCAATGCGATGGAGGTGCGTGAGGACGATGAGGACTTCAAAATCCGGTGGACTTGATGTTCGACGAGCTGAAAAAGCGCAAGCCAGACCACTTCGCCGTCCGCCAATATGCCAAATTCAAGCTAAGTGCCGGCAAGACCGCGAAAGCATACTTATTTCCTGCGGCGCACGGCTTGCACCCTTTGACATTCAGGAGCTTCGGGAACTGACGGCCTATGACGAGCTGCAACTGGACACGCTGGGCGACCGG
>ENA-OQHN01000359-OQHN01000359.1-human-gut-metagenome-genome-assembly--contig:-NODE-359-length-16357-cov-6.807086_pt1 | contig 16357 bp, 13 predicted proteins | sample MGYA00242564_ERZ504721 | MGnify/ENA primary metagenome ERZ504721 (study PRJEB26092, sample SAMD00036212) | human gut metagenome | host: Homo sapiens | study: EMG produced TPA metagenomics assembly of...
GCTCTTACAGGCGATATTTCCATCAAGCGTGAGGCAGATTACTGGAAAGCCATTGAGCTGTCCATGATGCGGAAGGCGGCCATTTCCTATTATCCGTCCTATGTGGAGGTAGATGCCATCCACAAGATTGACCCGGAAATCCCGGTAAAGGCCATTACAGCCTATGTATACGATGAATTTCTTGCCAATATCCAGGAGGACTTCGCAAAGAGAGAAGGACTGCTCTTTGTAGGCGGATTTGCTCATCCGCCCAATGCGGATGCAGTGCTGTGGTTCGCACAGGAGATCTTCCCGCTGATCCGGGAAAAACTTCCGGAGATAAACTTCTATGTGGTAGGCTCCAAGGTTACGGATGAGATAAAGGCCCTTGAGCAGCCTGGAAACGGAATTATCATAAAGGGCTTTGTAAGTGAAGAAGAGCTGGCTGAGCTGTATGCCTCCTGCCGCATCGTAGTCGTTCCCCTGCGGTACGGGGCCGGCGTAAAGGGCAAGGTGGTAGAAGCCATCTACAACGGAGCGTCCATTGTCACAACCGGCACTGGAGCCGAAGGAATCCCGGAGGTAGAAACCATACTGGAAATCGAGGATGATCCGGCTGCATTTGCAGAAAAATGTGTATCTCTCTACAACGATCCTGCCCGCTGCCGGAGTATGTGTCACGCCACTCAGGACTATATCCGCAGACACTTCAGCCTCGAAGGCGCATGGAAGGTGATAGAGGAGGACTTTCGCGACAGCAGTGAGCAGTGCAGCCATGCAGAATTTCACGTTGAAAAGTAAGCTCGCTTACTTTTCGACGGGGAAAGCTGCATGGCTATAGGGCGAATGCCCGCGACCGAGGAAACGCGCAGCGTTTTCGAGGTCAGCACTGAGAAATTTAAGTATACATTTAAGGAGAACAAAATGCAGGCAATACTTCTCGCCGGAGGTCTGGGCACCCGTTTACGCAGCGTAGTAAGCGACCGTCCCAAGCCAATGGCTCTCATACAGGAAAAACCATTTATGGAGTACGTTACCAGAGAACTGGTGCGAAACGGCGTCAGGGATATCATTTTTGCCGTAGGCTATAAGGGCTCCATGGTGGAAGAATATTTTAAAGACGGCAGCGATTTTGGCTTTCATGCAGCTTACGCCTATGAGGAAACTCTCCTAGGCACCGCAGGGGCCATTAAAAATGCCGGAAAATTCATTACAGAGGATCGTTTTTTCGTTCTCAATGCAGATACCTTTTACCAGATTGACTATACAAGACTGGTAAGGCAGCAGGATGAGCAGCAGCTGGACATGGCGCTGGTGCTGCGCAGAGTGCCGGACGTATCCCGCTATGGTCAGGCTGTTTTAGATGAAAAGGGCATCCTTACAGGCTTTAATGAAAAGACACAGGAGGCAGAATCCGGCACCATAAACGGCGGTATTTACCTTATGAAAAAAAGCCTTTTAGACGAGATTCCGGAGGGAAAGGTATCTCTGGAAAATGACAGGATTCCCTGCTGGCTGTCAGAGGGAAAGCGGCTGGGCGGCTTTGTAAATGACGGTTATTTCATTGATATCGGTATTCCGGAGGCTTATTTCCAGTTCCAGAGGGATGTAGAAACAGGCGTTGTCCGGTAGGTAAGAAACGGAAGGAGAAAAATATGGTAATCAGAGGCAGAGCACCCCTGCGGGTCAGCTTCGGCGGAGGCGGCACGGATGTAGCCCCTTTCTGCGAGGAGCAGGGCGGCGCAATTATTGGGAGCACCATCAATAAATATGCCTACTGCTCTATCGTACCCAGAGAGGACGATCAGATCATTGTCCATTCTCTGGATTTCGATATGACAGTAAAGTACAATACAAAGGAAAACTACGTCTATGACGGCCGTCTGGATCTGGTAACAGCGGCTCTTAAGGCGATGGAGATCAGCCAGGGCTGCGAGGTATATTTACAGTGCGACGCGCCTCCAGGCTCCGGCCTTGGAACCTCCTCTACTGTGATGGTAGCCATGCTTACGGCTATGGCAAGATGGAAGGGGATCATGATGGACGCCTATGCCATGGCGGATCTGGCCTATCAGGTGGAGCGGCTGGATTTAAAGATTGACGGCGGCTATCAGGATCAGTATGCGGCGGCCTTCGGCGGCTTTAATTTTATTGAGTTCCACGGCAGAAACAACGTAGTTGTAAATCCCTTGAGAATCAAAAAGGACATTATCCATGAGCTGCAGTACAACCTTTTACTGTGCTATACGGGAAATATCCATGTATCTGCCAACATTATCAGGGATCAGGTACAGAATTACGAGAAAAAGGATGCCTTTGAGGCCATGTGTGAGGTAAAGGCCCTGGCTTATGCCATGAAGGACGAGCTGTTAAAGGGAAACCTCCACAGCTTCGGAAAACTCCTTGACTATGGATGGAAAAGCAAAAAGCGCATGAGCAGCAAGATCACCAATCCTCAGATTGATATGCTTTATGACGAGGCGATCAAGGCCGGGGCCCTGGGAGGAAAGCTCCTTGGAGCCGGCGGCGGCGGTTATCTTCTCATGTACTGCCCATACAATGTGCGCCACAAGGTAGCGGCCCGTATGGAGCAGGCAGGAGGCCAGCTGGCAGACTGGAATTTTGAACTGCGCGGAGCCCAGAGCTGGGTGGCAGACGAGGAGCGCTGGAAGTACGATCAGGTAAAGGTTCATATGCCAAATAAGATCTATACCTTTGATCTGTAAGCAGGAATGAGATATGGAAAAAATTGTATTTTTGGACCGGGACGGCACGCTGAATGAAGAGGTAAATTATCTGCACCGTCCGGAGGATATGCATCTGCTAGCCGGGGTGCCGGAAGCTTTGAGAAGGCTTAAGGAGGCCGGATTTAAGCTGGTGGTGGTCACCAATCAGGCCGGAGTAGCCAGAGGATATTATACGGAAGAGGATGTAAAAGTCCTTCATCGGTATATGAATGAGCTGCTGGCAGCAGAGGGGGCCGAAATAGACGGCTTTTATTACTGTCCCCACCATCCGGTTCACGGAATCGGGAGCTATAAAAAGGAGTGCAGCTGCCGGAAACCGGGAATTGGTATGTTTTTGCAGGCAGAAGAGCAGTTTACAGCAGATAAGTCCCATTCCTATATGATTGGAGATAAGCTTTTAGACACGCAGGCGGGGAAGAACTACGGTGTGACCTCCATTCTGGTAGGAACGGGATATGGGAAGGAGCTTTATGAAGCCAGTCAGGCGAAGAAGGATGAAGCGCCCTCATATGATTATTATGCAGAGAATCTGTCCCAGGCTGCGGACTGGATTTTAAGGCGGCAGTAAAGCAGAGGCGTGATATATTTCAGGAAAAAAGAGAGGTAACAGGATGAACGGCAGTAAGGTAGATTTGATTCTTAAGGAGTTGATGGAGCGCTATCCGGTACTGATGCCTGTAAAAGAGGACATTTTTAAGACATATGAAATTCTCAGGGATGCCTTTTTGCAGGATGGAACGCTTCTCATAGCCGGAAATGGCGGAAGCTGTGCGGATTCGGAGCACATCGTGGGCGAGCTGATGAAGGGGTTTGTGAAGAAACGCCTGGTTTCGGCGGAGATAGAGGCGGCGCTTAAAACGGTAGACCCGCAGATGGGAGCGGAACTTTCCGAAAAGCTGCAGCAGGGACTTCCGGCGATCGCGCTGACTGGTCATGCAGGACTGACCACCGCATTTATGAATGATGTGGACGGCAGCATGACTTATGCGGAACAGGTGCTTGGATATGGAAAAGAGGGGGATGTGTTCCTCGGAATCTCAACCTCGGGCAATTCAAAAAATGTCCTGTATGCAGCCGTGACGGCAAAGGCAAAGGGGCTTAAGGTTATCGGGCTTCTGGGACGCGACGGCGGGCGGATCCGTGGGTACAGCGACACTGCGATTGTCGTGCCGGAGCAGGAGACATTTAAGATTCAGGAGCTGCATCTTCCGGTGTACCATGCACTGTGCCTGATGCTGGAGGAGTATTTCTTTTAGGATATATCAATGGTTTGAATTTGTTTCATGGAAAGGAAGTAATGATTCAGTAGGTTCATGAAAAAGACTGAATGATTACAGGGGAAAAGTATGTTATTTGGAAACAGGCCGGCGGACAAAACGGCAAAATGGAGAGTCAGTACCCGCAGTTTTGCAGTGCTGCTTGCCTATACGCTTTTTATCTGGTGGCTGGAAGTGCTGGATCTTCTGGCATGGCTTTTACATGTACCACAGGGAACGGTGTTGTCGCGTGTGGCAGCGTTGATTTTATGCGGTGCAGTCATGGCGGCAATCGGAAGATTTGAACGGGACCATGCGGGAGTGAGTCCGCTTTTTATAGCGGGAAGTTTGTTCATCCTGGCATTCTTTTCGGTCAAGGGATTTGCCCCGGATCAGAGCTATGATACGCAGAACTATCACCTGCTGTCGCAGATTCCCGGATTTGTGGACAACCTTCATTATCATGTGATACCGGGACGGTTCCAGATGTTCGGTTTCCGGCTGGGCGACCGGATGTTTTATCCATTCCGGGCGCTTCTGGGGCTTCGGATGGGGACATTGTTAAATGCGCTGGCGATGCTTGTGATTTATCGGCAGGTAACGGTGTTCCTGAGCATGGAGGCAGGCCGGCTGGAAAGAAAATGCAGCTGGTCGAAGCATCTTGCGCCGGTACTTGCATTTCTGATTGTCAGCCGTCTGGAGCTGATTCAGGAGAGTGGCAGCTACATGGTCGAGCTTCTGGCACTGCCGTTTCTGCTGGAAATGGTATTTCTGCTTCTGCGCGGGCTGGATGAGGCGAAGCGGGAGCGCGAGGCGGTTTTATTCTGCCTGTTTGGCGGAATGTTGTTCTGCCTCAAGATGACGAATATCGTGTATCTGGTACCGCTTCTGCTTCTGTATCTGTGGAAAATCCGGAAGTATCTGACGCCGAAGCTGTTTCTGGGATGCCTGGTGACGGGGGTGATTCCCGTCAGTGTGTACCTGATTTACAATGGGATAGCGATGAAAAATCCGGTTTATCCTTATTACAACAGCCTGTTTCATTCGCCATATTTTGGGGAAATGGACTTTAAGGACCCGAGATGGGGACCCAGCAACATAAAAGAGTTCCTTTTGTGGGCATATTCGATGATCCGGCATCCAGATTACCGCTTGAGTGAGATTCCGGCGAAATACAACCTGGATCTGGCGCTGATGTATCTGGGAGCGGCGGGGGCCGGGCTCTGCTGGATTTGGAAGCGGGTCAGCAGCAGGACGGGAACCTTATTTCTGCTGTATGCCGCATCCTTTGTCCTCTGGGCGGCAACGACGGGGCACAGCCGTTATTTTATGGGCGGACTCTTATTCGCCGGAATGCTTTGCGGGTGCCTGGTGCTGCGGGGAATGGCTTCCACTTCTTTCGGTCTGACAGGCGGCGTTGTATTTGCAATTATGTTTTTAGCTGTTTACGCCGGGCGCGCTTACAATGCTTACACCTGTGTCTGGAACGGCGGGGAATGGGCGATGCGGGCGGTGAGCCGTGAGAGTATCCGCAGCAATCTGCCTTATGTATTTCACGATCATCAGCTGTTTACACCGGAAGAACGTTCCAAGATTGACTGCATTTTCCTGACCTGGTCGGATGTGGGAAGTTATGCGCGGCTTGCGGGCGAAGATGTGCCGGTCTGGAACCGGTATTCGATCGTCAATGAGCTGTCGGGGCAGAAAGACGCCTATATCGATGAAATCGAGGCGGCGATGGAGACAGGCGAGGGCGTCTATGACATGATACCGCAGGGGCTTGAGACGTTGGAAGGCTATCTGGAATGGATGAATGAGGCGGGATGGTACGTGCATGATATGGAATATCAGGAAACAATCCTGCAGGGTGTCCAGTCTTTTACGCTGGCAGGGCTTGAGATGGCGCATGGTCGCGAAAACTGCTGGTACCGCACGCAGAAGACGTTCATGGATGCACAGGAAACGGAAAAAGAAGTACCAGAATGGCGCTGGGAGAATGCCAGCGGGGACGATCATCCGACTATCCGGGCGGTTCTGTGCGATCCGGACTACTGGATGATGAAGCAGCCATTTGAAGTGGAGATCATCGTCTCGGATGGGACAAACAGCCGGACGGCAGCTGTGATCCAGGCGGGGCAGAAGGAATATGAACCGATGGAAGTACAGCTTGATCTGACAGGGCTTCAGGGAGAGATAAAATTGGAACTGGTAAGTACAGCTGAGACAAAACGGGCTGTTGTGATCAATCCGGAATGGTCCGCCAAAACGGTGGAAGAGTGAAAACGGGAGGAGAAAAATGGACAAGATAGCGGTATTAATTCCGTGTTATAATGAAGGCCAGACGATTGCCAAGGTGGTCAAGGACTACCGCGAGGCATTGCCGGAGGCAACGATCTATGTATATGACAATAATTCATCGGATCACACGGATGAGATTGCCAGGGAGGCAGGCGCGGTTGTGCGCTATGAATACCAGCAGGGCAAGGGAAATGTCATCCGCAGCATGTTCCGCGACATTGACGCGGAGTGCTATGTCATGACGGACGGCGATGACACCTACCCGGCGGAGGACGCGAGAAAGCTGGCAGACCAGATTTTACAGGGAAAAGCGGATATGGTCATCGGCGACCGCCTTTCTTCGACGTATTTTACCGAAAATAAGCGTCCGTTCCACAATACGGGAAATCGTCTGGTGCGTGGGCTTATCAACCTGATTTTCAAGAGCAATATCAAGGATATCATGACAGGCGCGCGCGCATTTAACTATGAATTTGTCAAGAGCTTCCCGATTCTTTCAACCGGATTTGAGATTGAGACGGAGATGAGCATTCATGCGCTGGACAAGAACTTTAAGCTGGTGGAGATCCCGGTTGGATACCGTGACCGCCCGGAGGGAAGTGTGTCAAAGTTAAAATACGTTTTCGGATGGATTTAAGGTGCTCCGCACGATCGCGAGACTCTTCCGGGATTACAAGCCATTTGCGTTCTTTGGATGGCTGGGACTCATTTGTTTTGCGATTGCAACGGCATTTTTCGCGCCGGTGCTCAGCGGCTATCTGGCAACCGGCATGGTGCCGAAGTTCCCGACCCTGATCGCGTGTTCCGGGCTTTATGTGATTTCGTTCCTGCTGTGGATCAGCGGTGTGATTCTGGAGGTTATCACGAAGAAACACCGTCAGTTATTTGAACTTTACTTGAACCAGCTGAGCATTTTAAAGAGGAGAGACGGATGAAACGCCGTGTATTTTTAGGGCTTCCGGTTATTTTGGGGATTTTATTTTATATCTGGTATATATTTCATGCCTCAGACAATGTGGCGTATTCGGATTATATCCGGCTGATCAATTCATATCTGCCGGATGTGACAAATCCGGCGAAATTCTTTGTACCGGATATCCTGACGCGCGTTCCGATCACGTATCTGGGGCGCATCATCAATGTGAAACTATTTGGCTATAATGCGTATTTTGACATGATTCTGGGTGTTTTGAGCCTGGGTGCGGGCGCGGCGGTGCTGGCGCTCTACGCAGAGCGGAACCGCTCGGTCGGCTATCTTTCCTTCCTGTTGATTCAGTTTGTATATTTCAGCCTGAATAAATGGGAAATGATGACGAACGGGACCGGCTGGGTCTGCACTCTGTCGATCTCCGGATTTTTATTCCATTTTGCAGTCCTCGACCATGCAGCGGCGACCCGGTGCCGGAATATGTCTGACCGGGTGCTTCTGGCAATTCTGCCGATCCTGCTGGTCGTGCTGGTGGCAGGACCGTACAGCGGCGGCTATGCGGTGATTCTGGTGCTGGCATACGGCGCACTGTGGCTGGCGGATCGGCGCGGGGGTGCTGAAACAAGCAGCCGCTCCTGGAGCCGAAAGTGCCGGAGAACCTGGTGCATCGGGGCATTGACAACGGTTCTTGCGATGGTATTATATCTTTGGAGCAATTCACAGGCAGTTTACGTACACCGTGGAGCAGTGACGGATGTTTCAATCGCTCAGGAATTTGCCGCCCAGCCGCTCTTTTTCCTGCGGTTTCTGCTGAAAGCGGTGGCATCGTCGGTGATCGGCGTGGCGCAGATTCAGGAGCTGGAGGCAGGAAGCCCCTGGTTTGTCCGGCTGCATCTGGTGTATCTGCTGGGGCTGGCAGTGTTTGTTTCGTATCTGCTGGCACTGTATCTGAATGTGCGGTTTCAGCTTTATAAAAAGACTATTTTTCCGCTTCTGCTGGTTCTCAGCGGCGGCTGTAACCATCTGCTGGTGCTGGCGGCGCGGTGGATTTTCCTGAAGGACGAGTACGGGATGTCCTCGCGGTACGAGATACAGTATCAGATGGGAATTGTAGGAATTCTGCTTACGTTTGCACTCGTCTGGAGTATGTGCCGGGAAAAGGCGCAGGAAACAGAGGCAGATAAGGCGAAAACACGCGTGCCGGAGAAACGGGCAGCCCGCACACTTTTAAAGGTCTGTATGCTGGCATTTACCGTGCTGACGGTCTTTGGAAATGCATGGACAACCCGGGCAGAAATCCGGACAGCGCCGTACCGGAAAGCATATTTACAGGTATCAAGGGAGCTGGGACGGAATTACCGGACGGCGAGCGATGAGGATCTGGAAACCTACCTGCATAACGACCCGGATGCAGTGCGGGATGCGATGAGAATTTTGGAAGAAAACCATTTGAACATATTTCGATAAAAACGATGGACGGAAGGAGAAGTGCAATGAAAGTTGTAATATTAGCGGGTGGATTCGGCACACGAATCAGCGAGGAAAGCCATTTAAAACCAAAGCCAATGATCGAGATCGGAGAACAGCCGATTCTCTGGCATATCATGAAGCACTATTCCCAGTATGGGTTCAATGATTTTGTGATCTGCCTGGGCTACAAACAGTATGTAGTAAAAGAGTATTTTGCCGATTATTTCCTGCATACGTCGGATGTGACCTTCGATCTGGCGAAAAACGAGATGCAGGTGCATAACAATTATTCCGAGCCGTGGCGCGTGACGCTGGTCGATACCGGACTGCACACGATGACGGGCGGTCGTATCAAACGTATCCGCGATTACATTGGGGATGAGACGTTCATGCTGACCTACGGCGACGGCGTTTCCAACGTGGATCTGGACGCGCTGGTGGCATTCCACAAGCAGCACGGCAAGATCGCGACCCTGACCGGCGTCAACATCGGGCAGCGTTTCGGTGTCATGGATGTTGACAGCGACGGACACATCCGCGAGTTCCGTGAGAAGAACGATGATGACGGCAAGATCGTCAACGGCGGCTTCATGGTACTCGAACCGGGCGTCTTTGACTATATCGAGGGCGATGATACCGTCTTTGAGAAAGCGCCGTTGGAGCAGCTTGCCAAGGACGGACAGCTGATGGTATACCGCCACGACGGTTTCTGGAAATGTATGGATACCCAGCGTGACAAGATGCAGCTGGAACAGATGTGGCAGGAAGGCAATGCGCCCTGGAAGCTGTGGAAATAATATGTTACTGTACACGCATACGTGCCCAGTAACGGAATTTGCCGTGGCTTCGCATTTAAATACGGCAAATTCCTGCTGCCACCACGTTTTCTTACGGCACTTTCGGTTTCAAAAGTGCCTACCCGTGAACAGTAACAATAATATACTGTAAGGGAAAATTCAAGGAATATACACAAATCCTGTAAGAAAGTATGATATAATGAGCGCAGAAGAAAAGAATGCGGCTGCGAAGCAGACATATTCTTTTCTTGCGCCATTAACGAACGAACACGAAATAATTAAAAAGAGGAAAACCATGGAACTTTTTGATTTTTATAAAGGAAAACGGGTTCTTGTGACCGGTGACACAGGCTTTAAGGGAAGCTGGCTGGTCCGCATTCTCCATCTGGCGGGGGCGGAGGTGACCGGCTATGCGCTGAAAGCTCCGACCGAGCCGTCGATGTTTGAGATCCTGCATCTGGGGGATACGATTCACCATGTGGATGGGGATGTGCGCGATTTTGCCCATTTAAAACAGGTGTTTGATGAGGCGAAGCCGGAGATTGTACTCCACCTGGCAGCGCAGCCGATCGTGCGCGAGTCGTACCGGGATCCGGTCGGCACGTATGCGGCGAATGTCATGGGTACGGTTCATGTGCTGGAATGCGCCAGACAGTGTGAATCCGTCCGCTCTCTCGTCAATGTGACGACGGACAAGGTTTATGAAAATAAGGAATGGGAGTACGGTTACCGCGAAAATGACCCGCTGGACGGCTATGATCCGTATTCCAATAGCAAATCCTGTTCGGAGCTGGTGACACACAGCTATAAGCAGTCGTTCTTCACGGACGGCCGCTGCGCCGTCTCAACCTGTCGTGCTGGCAATGTGATCGGCGGCGGTGATTTTGCGGCGGACCGGATCGTGCCGGATTGCGTGCGTGCAGCGGAAAAGAAAGAGCCGATTATCGTGCGGAATCCGCATTCGACGCGCCCGTTCCAGCATGTGTTAGAGCCGCTGTTTTTGTATCTGACGGTGGCAAAGGCGCAGTGGGAAAATGCGGAGCTGGCGGGCTGCTACAACGTCGGACCGGATGACTGTGACTGCGTCAATACAGGACGTCTGGCGGATCTGTTCTGTGAAACATGGGGCGGCGGGATGCATTGGATCAACCGCTATGACGGAGGTCCGCATGAGGCGAATTTTCTGAAACTGGATTGTTCCAAAGTGAAAAAGGTATTTGGCTGGAAGCCGCACTTCCATGTAGAAGAAGCGATGGCTGCGACGGTGGAATGGTCGAAGAAGTGGCTTGCCGGAGCGGATATGCGCGAGGTGACGGATGAGCAGATCCGGGCGTATGCGGCTCGGTTTGAAGAAAAATAAATAGATGCAGGCGGCTGCACGAAAGGTGTGTCTGGCAGCAGGCAGAACGGGTGCGGCAGAGAGCAGTAGCAAAAGCAGGAGGAGAAACATGTCAGAAGAAAAAGTAACCCTGTCGGACGGAAAAGAGGCTGCGCGTCAGCAGATTCTCGATCTGGTGGCAGAGTATTGCGATAAATATCATAATCAGAAAAAAGAATTTACCGAGGGACAGCGGATTCCGTATGCGTCCCGCGTTTACGATAACCATGAGATGGTCAATCTGGTAGACAGTGCGCTGGAGTTCTGGCTGACCTCCGGACGTTACACCGATCAGTTTGAGGCGGGGCTTGCGAAGTACCTGGGCGTCAAATACTGTTCCCTTGTAAACTCCGGATCCTCTGCGAACCTGATCGCATTTATGGCGCTGACTTCCCCATTGTTGGGAGAACGCCGGGTGCGCCGCGGCGATGAGATCATCACGGTTGCGGCAGGTTTCCCGACGACGGTAACCCCGGCGATCCAGTATGGCGCAGTTCCGGTATTTGTGGATGTGACGATTCCACAGTACAATATCGACGCCGACAAACTGGAGGCGGCGCTTTCAGAAAAGACGAAAGCGGTTATGATTGCCCACACGCTGGGAAATCCGTTTGATTTACAGAAGGTAAAAGAATTCTGTGACCGTCATGACTTGTGGCTGGTGGAGGATAACTGTGATGCCCTCGGAAGCCGCTATGAGCTGAACGGCGAGTGGCATTTTACCGGTACGATCGGAGATATCGGAACGTCCAGCTTTTATCCGCCGCACCACATGACGATGGGAGAGGGCGGCGCCGTGTACACGGACAATCCGCTTTTAAACAAGATTATCCGTTCCTTCCGCGACTGGGGACGCGACTGTGTCTGCCCGTCCGGCTGCGATAACCTCTGCGGTCACCGATTTGACCGCCAGTATGGTGAGCTGCCGCTTGGCTACGACCATAAATATGTATACTCCCATTTTGGATATAATTTAAAGGCGACCGACCTGCAGGCGTCGATCGGCTGCGCGCAGCTTGAAAAGTTTCCATCCTTCGTGGAGCGCAGAAAACACAATTTCGCCCGTCTGAAAGCGGGACTTGCCGGAACCGAGGACGCATATATCCTGCCGGTTGCCTGTGAGCATTCCGATCCGAGCTGGTTTGGTTTCCTTCTGACCTGCCAAGAGGGCGTGGATCGGAACAAGGTAGTCAAATATGTCGAGGAAAAGGGCGTGCAGACGCGTATGCTCTTTGCCGGAAACCTGATCAAGCATCCGTGCTTTGATGAGATGCGGAAAGAAAACTGCGGCTACCGCGTAGCCGGAACTCTGGAAAATACCGACCGTATCATGCGCGATACCTTCTGGGTCGGCGTTTATCCGGGCATGACAGATGAAATGATTGATTATATGGCAAAGACACTTCGTGAGGCATGCCGTCAGTAGGGACGGGGACCGCGGCAATTCACAGGCGGGGAGATACTCTGCCTGTAAGAAAATGCCTGTGAAAATGAGCAGCTGTGACAGAGAATGAGCAGTTGCAGAAGAAAATGAGGGGACAACCATCATGAATGAGGAAAAATCAGAGAGCCGCAGGGCGGTCAAACTGCCGCCGTATCCGGGGCTTGAGAAGGTTCACCGGGCGAATCTGCGCCTTTTGAAGGAGATAGACCGGATCTGCCGGAAATACAAGATTTCCTATATGCTGGATTCCGGGACACTTTTGGGCGCGGTGCGTCATGAGGGATTTATCCCGTGGGATGATGATGTCGATCTGGCATTTACACGTGCCAATTATGAGATGTTTTTGAAGGTAGCGCCGCGGGAGCTGCCGGAGGGAATGTCCCTGTTGCGCCCGGAGGAGATCCGGGGTGGCAAGGTGTTTTATGATTTTACAACGCGCGTCATCTATGACAACAGCCGCGTCCATGAGGACAATGAGCAGATGCAGTTTTATGAGGGAAAATTAAACCATCTCTGGGTGGATCTGTTCGTCCTTGACCGCCTGCCGGATAGTAAGGTGGGCGCGTGGAACGCAAAAATTTCTTCAGAAGGTTATTTATGGAATGGCGATCGCACACCGTGATCAGATTGATTTCAGCAAATACAGCCTGATGGATAAGCTGCGGGTTGGTGTGCTGGCAGGTGTGGGACACCTTGTCCCGATGCCGGTTTTATTTAAGCTGCAGAGACTTGCAGCGGCGAAGGATCGCAAAAAGAAAACGAAACACTGGTATTACAGCAATTACCAGCCGGATTATCTCTATGTAACGCTGGAGGGCGCATGGTGCGAGCACGCGGTGGATCTGCCGTTTGAGGACACAAAGCTGATGGTGCCGGTGGGCTATGAGCATGTGCTGGAGTGGATTTACGGCGACTATATGACGCTGCCGCCGGTGGAAAAACGGGTTCCGGCACATTCTTCGATAGCGATCGAAATTTTGGATGACCCGGATGCTTAATTGAAAGATGAAATATGAGTAAGAAAGATAAGAAAAAACGGACAGACAGCATGGAAGATAAGAAGAAAAATGAAACCAGACAGTCGACCATGCAGAACAGGATGGAAAATATGAACGGACAGAAACCAAAGACGATCTCGATCGTGATTTCTGTTTACAACGAGGAAAAGGCGCTGCATGAGTTCTATCGGGAGGCAACTCCGGTTTTTTGAGGCGCTGCCGTGGAATTACGAACTGATTTTTGTCAACGACGGAAGTGCGGACGCCTCGGGGCAGATTCTGGCAGAACTGGCGGCAGCGGATCCGCGGGTACGTGTGATCAACTTTTCCCGCAACTTTGGCCATGAGGCGGCGATGCTTGCGGGGCTGGATCACAGCATCGGGGAGGGCATCGTGTGTATGGATGCCGATCTGCAGCATCCGCCGGAATGTGTGGCGCAGATAATCGAAAGATTCGAAGAGGGCTATGAGGTTATCAACATGGTCCGGACGAAAAATAAATCGGCTGGATTCATCAAAAACCTGACGTCTTCTGCTTTTTATAAATTTTTGAACAAGATTTCAGATGTGAAGCTGGAAAATAACGCATCCGATTTCTTTGCGCTGACTGCCAATGCGGCGCAGGTGTTAAAGACCAATTACCGGGAAAAAGTGCGTTTCCTGCGCGGCTATGTGCAGAATATCGGATTTAACCGGACGACCATCGAGTATGAGGCGAGAGCCAGGGTGGCGGGCGAGAGCAAGTACAGTATTCGTAAATTATTTAAATTTTCGATCAATACGATTCTCTGCTTTTCGGATCTGCCGCTAAAGCTCGGCATTTACTCGGGAATTATCGTGGGCTTTCTGGGGCTGCTCGTGATGCTGGAAACGATTTATGAGTGGGCGGTCAAAGGAACGCCCAATGGTTACGCGACGATCGTAGTGCTTTTATGCTTTATGTTCGCGATGCTGTTCGTGATTGTGGGAATTATCGGGGAGTATATCGCGATCCTGTTTACAGAATTGAAGGATCGTCCAATTTATATCGTTCATGATACAAAAGGATTTCCGGAAAAGGAAAGCTGACAGGAAGGAATCGTATGAAGAGATTAAGACGTTTACTGATAAGTTTGATGATCACGGCACTGATGGCTGCCGGAATGCCGATGACGGCATTTGCAAAGCCGGACTGGCCCTCGGATACGGGGATCGAGTCGGAGGCAGGCATTGTCATGGATGCGGACTCCGGGGCGGTTTTATTTGGGCAGAACATCCATGTGCAGAAGGCGCCGGCAAGTATCACGAAAATATTGACGGCGCTCGTAGTCATTGAGAACAGCAGTCTGGATGATACGGTCACATTTTCCCACGATGCCGTTTACAACGTGGAAGATGGCAGCGGAAACAAGAACGCCATCGAGGAGGGCGACACGCTTTCGGTGCGCGATTGTCTCTACCTGCTGCTGATGCGTTCTTCCAACCAGGCGGCGAATGCGTTGGCGGAGCATGTGGGCGGAAGCCGCGACGGTTTTGTGAAGATGATGAACGAGAAGACGGCGGAGCTTGGCTGTGAGAACAGCCATTTTGCGAATCCGTCCGGTCTGAATGACGACACACAGCTCACTTCGGTGTATGATATGGCGCTGATCGCATCGGCGGCGTATAAAAATGACACGCTTTTAACGATCAGTAAGGATAAGAGCTACCGATTACCGGCGACGAAGAACAATCCGGACGGTGTGACCATCCAGCCGGAGCACAAGCTTCTTATCACGACTGACACAGAGAGTCCGAACTATTATCCATATGCGGTGGCCGGAAAGACCGGTTACACATCCGTTGCGGGGCAGACGCTTGTTACCTATGCGATCAAGGATGACAGACGCCAGATCGCGGTCACGATGAAGAGTACGCAGGCGACCCATTATCAGGATACGATTGCATTGCTGGATTTCGGCTTTCTACGGTTTGAAAATGTAAATATTTCGGAAAATGAGACGGCATACACAAGCGGCGATCAGCCGGTGCAGATCGGAGACAATAGCTATCAGCCGTCCGATTTATCGATGGATACGTCGGCAGTCATCACGATCCCGAAGGATGCTTCGTTTGCGGATGCGGAGAAGACGGTGGTAACGGATCTGCCAGAGGATGCACCGCTGGGCGCGGTGGCACTGCTTTCTTACAAATACAACGACCGCAAGATCGGACAGGTGTATCTGATCAGCGCATCGGCGGCAGAAGCGGCAGCAAACGGGGAGACGGCTCCGGATGACGGAAATACGGCATCGGATCCGGCAGCATCCAATACAGGCGCGTCCGGAAAACCGAAGCAGGCGAAATCTTCGTTCCACCTGACCCTGCCGAAACTTCCGAAAGTATCGGTGAGAACGGTGCTGATTGTGGTCGTCAGTGTGCTTCTGGCAGCGGCGTGTGCGGCGCTTGTATGGTTGTTCTACCAGCGTCATCAGGAAGAAAAGAGACGCCAGGAGGAGCGGAGAAAACGGAGAAGACAGCGTCTGCAGGAGATCGGCTGTTCGCGGGAAGAGTTTGAAAAACTGCTTGAAAAGCGGATGGGCGCGTCCTACAGGGCGCCTGGCACAGCGGAGGCAGATGAGAGCACAGAGCAGGCGGAGTCTGACATGGATGTGCGATCTGGTTCAGGACAGGTTCCGGCGGCAGATGCAGCCGCGTCCCGGCTGGCAGAGAGTGGAAAAGTAAGAACTGGTTCCACGGAAAAGAAGCCGCTGAAAGAAAAACCTGCACAGAAAGAGGCAGAGGATGCCAAAACACAGCAGGGTGTGCAGGAGGATGACACAGAGCTTACGGTTGAGGATTTGGATTGACAACCTGGATGCGCTAAATGGCGGTAAAATGGTCCAGATGGATTGTTTACGGGAAATTTTGGAAAGTATGAAGATTTTTGATTTTCTAAATGACTACAAAAACAAAAGTGATACCTCGTCTTTTCCCTGGGCATGACGGCATGGCCGTCACGCTTTGGATTGTCGAGTCCAGCATACTCAAGCCCGTGGATTGTACGTCCACGGGCTTGTTGTCTACCGGAAGTGTTGTTTATT
>ENA-OQHN01000360-OQHN01000360.1-human-gut-metagenome-genome-assembly--contig:-NODE-360-length-16296-cov-3.956893_pt1 | contig 16296 bp, 10 predicted proteins | sample MGYA00242564_ERZ504721 | MGnify/ENA primary metagenome ERZ504721 (study PRJEB26092, sample SAMD00036212) | human gut metagenome | host: Homo sapiens | study: EMG produced TPA metagenomics assembly of...
CTAACAGCAAATGCAATCCCCCCTATTCTTTAATACAATAAGATTATGTGATAGATATATTAAATATTTTTCTAATCCATTGCAAGACTATGATAGCTGTATCTTCATTATATGCATCAGAAAAGACATTTTACTAATCTTATACCCACCCCTATAAATAAAGTTAACCATTGTATTTATGTCATTATATTCTATATTAATTTTCCTCTTTTGTCTTGTATTACAAGACTTTTGTCTCTTCATATATTTCTTACAGTACTTGTATGCATGAAACGATTCTTCCATTTTTCTTAGTTATTTGGTTATTTATAATCGTTTTGTGTTATATTTATTTTTCGAATACTTTAGTTGATTACTATGCAAATTTGTTATATAAAGGAATTTTTTTTCATTTTCCCCTTGTATTTCTTGATTTGCCTTTGTCATGCAGCCACCACTATAGGTCTTGGCATCCGGCATATGCCAACACTCGCCAGGCAGAAAAAGGTACAAAAAAAAGACAGCTTCCTAATGGAATACTGCCTGTAGAACTAAATATCCGACCTCGCCTATGGTATACATTTATATCAGCCCTGCTCGGACCGGAGCGCTTCTCCCAACTGAAAGCCATACACTGGTCAGGTCATCTGCTCCCACCATGCCGCAAAGGTCTGCCTGTCGTCACCGATGCGGACAGCTTCGCCGATTGCAGGCGTTAGGAGACGGTACGGCTTGCCTAGGCTAGCAGCTGACAGGCGCTGATATGGCTCTGCCCAGGGATGACGGCTCAGGGCGAATTTACCGTTGTGCACAGATAAGACGGCCTTCGCACCGACGTCGACAGCCGCCCAGGCCGCTTCCTCCGGCATGAGATGGATGCGAGCCCAGCGTTCATTGTACTGGCCGTTTTCCATGACGGCCAGATCAAAAGGCCCCAAGGTCTCGCCGATATGGCGAAAATGGCTCCCATAGCCGCCGTCGCCGCTGACATAGACGCGCCGCCCCGGCGTAATGAAGACAAAACCGGCCCACTGGGTCTGATTGCGCTTGAGCAGGCGGCCGGAAAAATGCTGGCTCGGCAGGATGTGCACCGTCAGGTCATCGGCCAGGGGAATTGCCGTATACCAATCTTCCTCGTGGACGTGAGCCAGGTCGAAGCCCCACTGCTCGAAATACTCGCCGACACCCAAGGGGCAGACGATGTCCTTCACCTTGTCTTTCAAAGCCATGACGCTGGGGTAATCGAGATGATCCCAGTGGTCATGAGACAGGACCAGCACATCCACAGGGGGAATATCAGCAGCCGCATAGACATTGGTGCCGTCAAAGGCCCGGTTGATGAAAAAGGCCGGAGAGGCGTAGCTGCTGAACACCGGGTCGACGAGAATACGGCAGCCGCCGAGATGCAAATACAGCGATGAATGGCCCATCCAGACAAGACAGTCCTTATCAAGGGGCAGGGAATGCAGCTCCGTTTTCCGGGATATCATCCGTTCTTTGGGCTTCAATCCCTCGGAGCTGCCGAAGAGGAACTCGGCCATAGCCTTGGCTTCTCCCCCTTTGACAGTCTGGTCGATAGGCTCCAAGTTCTGAAACTGCCCGTCGTAATAATGGGGCGATGCCAAGATGCGCTCCCGCCGCATCCCCGTCGGCAGGCGGCCAAACTCCGGCCGGCTTACATAATATGTACCGCCGAGGGCCAAGCCGGCCGCACCGATTCCCATAGCTTTCAAAAATTGTCGTCTGTTCATCGTCTATACTCCATTTCTGTGTTTTATTTCATTATACTCGTTAGAGTAAAGTGTAAGTCAAGTTGTTTTATTGTATATACAATCTTGATGAAACAACACAAAGAGCGATTCTCGAAATTCATAACCTATGTTAACGGCAGTATCATAATGGAAATTGCCGTGGTACACTACGATTCGGCAGCATAACATATAAACAACAGACGCCCGCAGTGCGAGCGTCCGTTGTTTTTATTGTCATATGAAATTAGAGTTCCATGCCGCCGTCGACGAAATGGATTTCCGCTTTGCGTTCGCGTAGTTCTTTGTTCCGGTCAAAAGGAGCATCGTATATATCCGGTACGATGCGATTCGTGACCGTGAGGGTGCCTGGCTCCAGGCGGATATCGTAGTTGCCGCCGAAGAGACCCGACAGATCTGCCTCCTGACCGTAGAAGCTGTTTCCGTATTGGAAGCCGATAATGCCGGCGTGCCGGCCCGGCTGATATTCCTTGGACTTATTGCCGGCAGCTATGTCAAAGCCAATGGGTCCGAAGCTGTCGCCATTGACAAAGGGCGATACGCTGCCCGTGTACTGCGGCGGCATGCCGGCAGGAATCGTCAGGTCGTCGGCATGAATGGTAAGAGCCGCCGGCGTGACGTGCGATTTGCCTACAGCCGTCACCGTCAAGGACGTATCATCCTTCAGCTTGTAGTTTCCCAGCGCAGCAGCGTCAAAGGTAACGCTCCAGTCGTAGTTTCCGACGTCGTTGGTCTGCCGTGCGCCGCCTGTGCCGGCTGTTGCGCCGTCAGCGACGGCAAGGTGATCCCGGATAGCCTGCATATCGTCATTAAAGCCTCGGACATCTACAGCTCTCCCCTTGCCATTCGTCGCCGCAAGATGGAGGTAATCCTGGTAATCCGGCACGATGCGGCCGCTGTTTCCGCCGCTGTGCATCTGGCCGTTTCCGTATACGCGGTAAATATCGTCGAGGGTCACGTCCAGCGTCGCCTTGTCCACCGTAATCTTACCGTCGTCTGACGACCAGGCAACATCGTAGCCCAGGTTGTTGGGATTAAAAGAATCTCCGAGACTGCGTCCGATCTGAGCCGAAGCCAGCCATTCCGTGTAGTCTTTAGCGTCAACCTGGCCGGTTGTATTGTACAGGAGGCTGCCGTTCCCCAGGGCGGCGTCTGCAGCCGTCGTGCTGTCGTAAGCCGCAAAAGGAGCATCCATGCCGTCAGGGCCGGTGAGGAAGCCCTTGGCAATGAGATCATGAATATCCAAATCCTGTTCCCGGCCCGTGTAGGTCAGACCAAGGTAGTCCTGGAGAGAAAGTTCCTTGCCATCCACCACGGCTGTATCCTGCAAGGTCAGGTTGGTCAGGAATACCTTCAGGAGCGGCGTACTGCTGCCGTCATAGATCCGCCACGTCTTGGCAAAATCATAACCGCCATAAGATGTTTTCTTGGTCTGTTGGAACGAGCTGTCCGACAGGTCATAGCCGTTTTTCGCAGCATTTCCCGTGCCGACGAGGGTTCCTTTACCATAGACATTTTCCAACGTGCCGGTATTGGCACCAGCCAGAGTGCCAACGGAAGATTCGCTGCCCGTCACGCCGCCAGTGCTGTAGGCGTTCGATACGATGCCCGTATTCGTGCCGACGAGACCGCCGACATTCGACTGGCCCTGCACAGCTTCCTTCGTTTTGTCAGCTGTCATGATATGACTGAATACTTGATCGAGCGTACCGCTGTTCGTGCCGGCAATGCCGCCGACGTTGGCGCTTTCTGCTGCGGCAATTGCTCCGGTATTGTAAGCGGCTGTCACGGTGCCGCTGTTTGTCCCGACGAGGCCGCCGATGTGTTCGCCGGCTCCGCCAGCCTGGATTTCGCCTGCGTCAACTACTTTATTGGTATTGGCATCGTTCCACGTGCCGGCAGTGATGACGCCGTTGTTGTAGACCTGGTATTTGTAGTAGCCATCGGTCTCATCGCGTCCACCGGAAAGCTGGCCCTGATTGTCGCCGATGAGGCCGCCGACGTTAGTCATGCCTGCGACCTGTGCTCCGGCTTCATTTACGACATGAGACTTGGAAATCGTGCCCGTATTGGTACCGATGAGGCCGCCTGTTGCGCCCTTGTTTCCTGCGACGATGCCGCTGTTGGTCAGGGCTGCATTCGTAATGGCACCGCTGTTTTGGCCGAAGAGACCGCCGGCTCCGCCATCATCCCCCGTCGCCTTCACTTCGCCCGTATTGGATGCTGTCAGTCCGTCAAAGTTCGCCTTATTTTCCCCGGCCACGCCGCCGACATATGCACTGCCGATGACGTTGCCGGCATTGCCGACCGTTCCCTGCAGCGAGCCTTCATTTAAGCCGGCAATACCGCCGACGAACGCCGCGCCGTCTGCATAGACATCGGCTTCGGTCATGGCGTTGGTAATCGCCGCGCCCTTCTCATTGATGCCGGCCACGCCGCCAAAGTACCGAGCCTCGCCGCTGCCGGGCTTGACGTGCAGCTCGACTGTGTTTTTGATATTTTCCAGCGCGCCGTCTACATAGGTGTTGTCAATGACGCCGCCCTCGCCATTGCTTCCGGCTACGCCGCCGACGTATTCACGGCCCGTAATCTTGCCGCGGTTGACCAGGAGCGGCCCGTCCGCACCCTGCCCGTCGCCGGCAGCGGAAATCGTGCCGACGTTTTTGCCGGCAATGCCGCCGACATAGCTGTCGCCTGTAATGGCCGCCGAGCTGTCGTTGACAATGCGTTCCATCTTAGCGCCCTGCTGATTGATGCCTACCAGGCCGCCGACGTAGGCTTGACCGGTGATTTCACCGTTGTTGCGGCCATTCTGCACAATGCCGCTGTTATCGCCGATGAGGCCGCCGACATATTGGCTGTCGGCTGTCCCCGTAATATTGGCGGCGTTGACGACATTGGAAACGGTCTTTCCGCTGTGATTTATGCCGATGATGCCGCCGACGTTTTGTTCGCCGCTGATAATGCTTTCGTTGTAGGCGTTGTACATCGTCCCGTCGTTGATGCCGATGACGCCGCCGACGTTTCTGCTGCCGGAGTCGCCGCCATTGGTCACGCCTAGGGAATCGATACGGTACACGCCGCCGGTATTATAGCCCACGACGCCGCCCAAGCCGCCGCTTGAAGCCGTACCATCTGACGTGACGGCACTGTTGCTGTAGCTGAAATCGACGACGCCGTCAGCTTCATTCGTACCGGCAATACCGCCGGCTATCGCTTCTCCGCCCTTGGCAATGACGCTGCCGACAGCTTCTGCGTCGTAAATCCCTCGCTTGAAATCAACCGCTCCGGCAGCTTCATCAAAGGCAGCGTCACCGTTCCGATTGATGCCGGCAATGCCGCCGGCACTGCCCTGGGAGCTGATGGTATTGCCAAAGGTATTGACTTGCGCAATCGTGCCCTCATTCACGCCGGCTACGGCTCCGGCCGTTTCCGTACCGTCAAAGGTACTGCTGTAAATATTGACGTTTTTCACCGTACCGGACGCGCCGATTTGCGAGAAGATACCGGCGTGTTCCACAGACTGCACATTGCCGTCAGCCCCTTTCGCCGCATCCAGACCGATAATATGATGGCCCCGGCCATCGAAGGTCCCCATGTAGCCGTCGCTGCCAGTACCGATAGCCGTATAGCCGGTCAGGTTGCTGGCATTGATGTCCTGCTTCAGGGCGTAGTTGTAGTGGAGGGCCTCCGTATCGTTGCTGCCGCCATCAAGGCCATTTTTATAAAACGTTTGAATCCCCTGCAGCTGTTCTGCACTATTTACCCACAGGTACATGAAATTATTAGTATGCCCCCCTTCTTCTTGTGCAATCGACTGCCCGTTGACAGCAGCATTCATGCTATTGAATTTATCTCTAAGCCCAAACTGGCTGCCAAATTTTTCAAAGGTGTATTTTCCAGCCGTTTCATCCCATAAGTCGACAGCAAATTTCGCATCGCCCGATGCTGCATTTAAGGTAATGGAAGGCCCATTGCCATCGCTGAAGTGATCCATAAACTGGCTAAGCCCTGTCACCGAATCCGCAGCAGTTCCCTGTCGGGCCTGCACTTGGCCGATATGGGTAATGTCGAGGACGACTTCGCTGTGTTCCCCTGTGCTTTCCAAGGTCAGGCTGCCGCCGAGGGCCAAGTCGCTGTCGACGAATACGTCGCCCCGGCCAGTTACGGTCAGGTTGCCCTGCGTCGTAATCAGGCCCTCCTGCTTATTGCCGAAATAGAGGTGGGCATGGCCCTGACCGATAGACTCAGTCTGGCCATTGACGGTTTTCGTACCGGCTGTAATCGTAATATCGCCGTTTTTCGTCGCCGGATTATTCGTCGTGTAAGCAAACCAGTTTCCTATAGAATTTACGTCCTGACGCGGGTCAGATACAATATCCACGGTTCCGGCCTGCCAGGTGCCGTCACTTGCCGCTGCGAGGCCGGGAATCGTGACAGTCTCGCCATCCTTTGCCGAGGTCAGCGTACCGTATACGTCCACATCGCCGGCTGTAATGGCAATATCGCCATTGCCGCCATTGCCCGTCGCCGTCACGTCGCCATATACCGTAACCGTGCCATCAGCATTTAGTGAAACAGATGAGCCGTACAAGGCCGCACCCGTACCCAGCCCCAGGCCGGCTCCGTCCTTAGCATTCAGCGTCAGCGCACCGTCGCTGTACAGCAGGCCGCCGTAATATGCCGCATCAGCCGCCGTATCGACGCCATTCAAGGTCAGGCCGCCGCCGTATACGGCCAGCCGCCCTTCGCCAGACAGACCTAAATCACTCCAGTTAAAGGTTACATCCTGCTTCGCCCTGACGATGGTCAGCAGGGGATCATAGGCTGTACCGTATTGCACCGAGTCTATTCCCTTCATCCATCGGATGAGCCGCCGTATCGCCGAAATACTCCGCCGACTTCGGCATAAAGGCATTTAAAATCGGCGTGGTCTGGCCTTCGTAGTATGCGCCAGTCTGTCGAAAGTTTAAGCTTTTTATAGAAATCCTTCGATTGCCGATCTGCATACGCAATTCTGGTGCCTTGCTTATCATTGAGATCGGTCAAATATCGATGTATCCTGCGGCGCAATGTAATATCCACTACCATTAGTTACAATTGCCCTATCACCACCAGTTCCTGTGCCATATAAACTTCCTAAGCCTATTGTAGTGGAATTACCATCAGCGTCAGCGGCATATAAATTTCCTGTCGTATATACATTGGTCAACGTGGCAGGACCGCGGCCAATAATACCGCCAACAGAATTATTGCCTATCATACGATTCTTTACCTGATAGCTGCGAATCGTGCCTAAATTATATGCACTCTCTATGACTCTTGAATTACTGGAACGAGAACCCGCTCCGACTATGCCGCCAACCGAGCTGGTGCCGCTAAGATTGCCGCTAGGATCATTGTTTACTACGGTTATATTGCCCGTATTAAAGGAGTTGCTGATTGTTCCACCAAAAAAAAGTCCAGCAATGCCGCCGACTACGTTATATCCGTTATATATATCGCCAGCATTATACGATGTATCTACTATGCCGTTCAGGCGGCCGACAACGCCGCCGACATGGCGGGCATAATAGGTATAGGTCTTGTCGCCGATTTCACCTTTGTTATACACATTATACAACAGGGCCCTGGCCACCTTACCACTTTCCGTCGTATCGCCGACAACGCCGCCGATATTAGCAGCAGGCAAATTATCAGCAAGACCTGCTATCCTTGTCGTCTTGACAGTCCCTAAGTTATAAGAGTCAGCGACTTCACCATTATACATCATGCCGGCAACGCCGCCGATGTTTATAAAGCCGCGGATATCCCCTGTATTATAGCTTTCGCTGACAGCTGCCTCTGCCGTACCGTTCTTTATGTCCGCCAGTTGTTTGGTACTGACCCGCTCCAGTTTGCCGACAATGCCGCCGGTATTGCCGGCTTTACTGGCATCACTGACAGCCTCCTTCGAAGCAATCGGCAGCGAATGAACTGCGCCGCTATTGGCACTGCGGGTCACATACACATGGCCGCCGTTCAAATACCCGGCTATGCCGCCCATATTGCCGATAATAGTTTCTTCTGAACCTTCCTGCTTGTCCTTGTCCTTATCATCGCGCACCCATTCGGTGGCAAATCCAGCTGCATTGCGTGCTCCCGTTGCCATGATATCGCCGCCGTCATTTAATCCGGACGCAATCGTATACGTCCCATTGTCAGATTTGCTGCCGAAATACCCGGCAACGCCGCCGACGTTATGCGCGCCGCGGACAGTATTTTCCCGGTTTCTGGCAGCGGTAATATTCGTATTCACCGCTTTGCCGACAATGCCGCCGACATTTCCGGCAGCAAAGAAATCCTGCCCCTCCTGGATATGGCTGCTGATATTCCCATCATTCAGGACCTGAAAAAGCTGGCTGTCATGCGTTGTCCCATCGCCGCTGTCATAGGCACTGCTGATTCCGGCGATGCCGCCGGTATTGGCAGCCTGCACTGTTACTGTTTTTCCCTTAGATGGGGATTTATAGGAATGATATGTATAGTCTTCCGTCGTATAGCCTTCTGCATGTACATCACCATGATTTTCCGCATGCTGTACCGTCGTGCCTTCCATATTCCCCACAATGCCGCCGACATTATAGGCCCCGGTTACGTCCAGGCCGTTGTAGACCTGTCCGTCTGCGGCTGCTTCATTGCCGATAGCAGACAGGACGGCATGACCGACTAAGCCGCCTACATTGGAGCCGTCACCGTATATGTCGCCGATATTATAGCTCGTCCCTTTGATGTTGCCGTTGTACAGATAACCGATCAGGCCGCCGGCATTGCTGACCTTCTGACCGCTGCCGTCTGTACTGCCTTGGCTGCGGATCGTTCCCATGTTGACGAGATGGTCAAAGACCGCGTCTGCAGAGACGTCTTCGGGCTGGCCTGCCGCGCCGACGTTATCTACGGTAGTACCGCTGTACCCGACAATACCGCCTACATCGGTCTGGCCGGTGACAGCCGTGCTGTTCGTCGCGTGGCGAATATGCGTATGCCCCACGGCCGCACCGGCAACGCTGCCGACGAAATTGCGGCCCGTAATGCTGCCGCCGACTAAGGCAACGTGATTGATGTCGGCGTCATGACCTACGCCGAACAAGCCGACGTTATCCGTATCGCCGCGGTTGATAGTCAGGCCGAAAATGTTGTAATCCAAGCCATCGAATACGCCGTAGAAGCCGTATTTGGCCGCATCACCTGTATGGCTTACAGTTACCTTTCCGTCTGCGCTGACGCCGATGGGCTTAAAGCCTTCCTGATCGGCGTCGCCGTCTTCATCATGCCAGGATGCCGTCCCCGTCGCGTCAATACTGTTCCGCAAGGCGTATTTCCCGCCCAGATTGGTGTCCATGGCCTGCAGCTGCCGGGCATCTTCAACCCACATGTAGCCGCTGACATCTTTTGCCGTGCCGTTTACCTTTACCTTACGGAAGGTCTTCTCTTTACCAGCGTAGGTCTTGGTTTCTCCATCGTAAGCATCATAGCCGAGAATGACTGCATCGGCGTTGTCCGTAATGACGGAGAACCGATCGTTCTTTTTATTCTCTTCGTCGCGCACCCGTTCGGTGTCGATGACGATGCGGCCGTTGCCTTCAAAGGTGACATTGGCGGCGTTGATATTGCCCAGGCTCATGAGCTCGGCGTCCGTACGGGTCCCTCCGCTCACAATCGTGGAAACGTCCTTTCCTGCAAGGCTGCCCTGCAATACATCATTCAAATTCTTATTGGACACGTACAGGCCGTCGGCGTTGATCTGGGCGCTGGGACCAATCTGCACGCCGGCAGGATTGACGACGTAGATCGTGCCGCCTGCCGCGTTGATAGTGCCGTAAATCTGCGACGCATTGCCGCCATTGACGTAGTTCAGGGTATTGAAATTCGCTGTATTGGCCGAGAAATTGACGACGGCGTTGGCCCCGATATTGAAGCTGTTCCAGGTAATGACGCCGTTCTTCCCGTTCTGCTGGATATTCATGACCGGATTAGTCGCCGTGCCGGCATTGTCATTCAGCCCTGTATGACCGCCCATGACGGAATGGCCGCCCATGGGCAGCTCGTTATTCGGCACAACGGCGGCTGCCCCATAGACTGCCGGCGCCGTGTACAGTACGGCTGCGCCGGCCAGGAGGCACAGGCGTATGCGGTGTGCTAAGTAATCGTATCTTGTATATGTCTTCATATGGCATTCCTCCACCATACTCTTTAATTTTAATATCAGTTAAAACATTTTATAAACTTGGAACCACCACCGGCTGTCATGGTCCGCAGGCTCCGACCAGTCGCGGCGGCCGTCGATCTTGCGGGCCCAATCGAGCTGGACGTACCAGTCGTTTGGCTTGCTGTAGCGCAGGCCCAGACCCCAGCCGGACAGATGCTCACTGTAGCCCGACGACTTGTTATTGGCATAGCCAGTGTCGATAAAGGCGGCGGCTTCCAAGCCCTCAATGCCGGTCTGGCGGCGGATTTCCGCACTGCCCAGCCAGCCGGCGTCGCCGTAGCCGTCATTGCTGCCGTAAGCCCGGACGCCGTTCATGCCGCCGAGGTAAAACTGCTCGCTGCCGTCCAAGGCCCGGTTGGCCAGCTGTCCCTGAAAGCGGACGCGGTAGTTCCACGGGCCGTCATACCATAGCTTCAGCATGCTGCCGGTCAATTTATGATAGGTGCCGTCGAGATAGGAGCCGCCGTCCGTATCCATATGGCCGTACCAGTAGATCAGGTCGTACTGGGTAAATTCGTTGGGATAATACTGACTGCCGCTGAGGCCGGCATGCCAGACGTCAGCCTGCTTGCTGACCTTGATCTCCGGCACGTGTCTGTCCCGGAAGCGGTAGCTGTCTTCAATATTCCGATGGTCGTAGCCGTAAATAGCCGTCAGGCGGTTCATGCGGTCGCGGTACAGGGGCGTCATACCGTAAAGGCTGATGCCCTGGGATTTTCCCAAAGACGTATACCAGCTGTTCGTATGAAGCTCGTACTCGCTCCGGCTGAAGGCCGCGCCGAGGCGCGTGCCGTCATAGCCGGCCGGCGTTTCGTAGCGGACGCTGTAGTTCTGCACGTCGTGGCTGGACATCATGCCGCTCAGGGTAATCTTATCGCCGTTATGGCCGGGATTATTGATTTCCGTGTTGAAGCCATAGCGGTACCGCCCGGAGTAATAGCCGCCGCCGTTGTCGGCAAAGACGTAGTTATTCCATACGGGACGCCGCTCGGCCTGCACGTCCACAGCCGTCGTCCCCGCTTCCCGACCGGGACGCAGGATAGCCTTGGCCGTCACGCCGGGCAGGTCATTGAGGTTGTTCATGGCCAGTTCCAGCAGTTTATCCGTCATGACCTCGCCGGACCGCAGGCTGTGCAGGTACCCCTGCAGCACCGAGTCGGCTACGTCCGTCCTATTCTGCACAAGGCGCACTTCATCGTATTTGGCAACGTAGACCTTGATTTCCAGCTGGCCGCCGGCGATTTCCTGCGGCGGTACGACAGCCTGAGCCACAGGGTAACCGCAGGCCTTGGCATAAGCCGTCACGGCGCCGGTCAGTTCCTGCAGCTCCGATACCTTCACGCTGCGGCCGCTGTAAGACTGAAGCAGCGCCTGCAAGCGTCCATAGTCGTCCGGCAGGGCAAAGCCCGTCAAGGTAATGTGACGGATAAAAAATGCCGGATCGCCGTCTGTCCCCGTATTGCCGGGGCGGTATATCCGAGACGATGCTTCATCTACTACGACCTCCTGCCGGCCCGTCCGATTGTACGGATGGTCCGTCACGGCTTCCTTGTCAAAGGTCGGTATAGGCGACTGGGCCCAGGCCGGACAGGTCAAAAGCATACTGAGAACCATCGCTGCATAAGCGGTTTTCGTCATAACGTATCCTCCTTCTATGTGCTCAACCTATCAAATGCATGTATACTGGCAGCGTTAAATCATAGCAGATATCGTGAAAATATTTTATGATTACAAAAATATACGTTATCTTAGATTTTTATTATCTAATTTTGATGCAAAAAAATATAATTCCCAAGGCCGTTTCTTAAACATCCTTGGTATTCCCCGCCTATCGTGAGGATATTCCGTCATGATTTCTGCTGATATTTAACATTTATAAGAAAATATTATTATATTATTTATTCTTATTATTTTTTACTACTTATGTACACATTCTTATCATATACTATTTTGCTACGTCTGACAACAACTTCTCCATTCGGATATCGAATATTACATATAATTTATATGTTATTCATAACCTTTATCTCATACATGACGTTCTTTACCGTGCAGCCCGCAAAAAAATGAGCAAAACCCCATAAGGCTTTGCTCTTTTCTGTCGTCCATGCCGTTATTTCAACAGGCCTTTTTCTTCAATAAAATCGGACACCATGTCGGCTGCCGTCGCCGTGATCTGGATACACTGCTTGCGGTATTCAGGCGTGCCGAAGCTCAGGCGGTTCAGGGCCCGGCAGCACGTCGTACCGAAATGGGCTTTAAAGCGGTCGTGAAACTCATGCGTGTACTGATATACTTCAGGCAGCTCCTTTTCCGACGGGTCGAGACGGCCGACCAAGGCGCTGATAATCAGGCAGGAACCGCTCAGCGCGCCGCAGACGCAGCCCGAACGCCCCAGGCCGCCGCCTAAACCACAGGCCATGCGGATGGCCACATCGGGAAGGTTTAGGTTCATGCTGTCGTTGCAGGCCTTGACGACCGATTCGACGCAGTTGTTTCCTTCTAAATGATACTTTTCGGCAAGCTTGTATACACTTTCCAAACATACCCCTCCTAAGTTCATTAGTCGGAGTCCATTATACCATGAGACTAGCTGCCGAACAAGGCCGCCGCGTCGGCCATATTCCGCCGTATGTCGACGGCGAAGGGACAGCGCGTTTCGCAGGCGCCGCACTGGATGCATTCCGACGCCGTATGCGGCAGTACGGCGTAGTGTTCCCGCACCGTTTCGGGAATATCGCCCTGGGCCTTGCACAGGTTGAGGAATTTCGTCACAGCTGCCACGTCGATGCCCTGAGGACAGGGAGCGCAGTGGCCGCAGTACATGCAGTGGCCTTTCCAGCTGATGTTCGGGAAGGACGCCAGCGCCGCAGCGTAGTCCTTTTCTTCGTCAGAAGCGTCTTCGTAGGCCAGATTCTGCTTCATTTCTTCGATAGTCCGCGCGCCGTTCATGATCGAAGCCACAGCCGGACGGTCTAAGGCGTAGCTCATACACTGGAACGGCGTGAGAGCTTTTCCGGCCGGCGACATATCGCCGCGGAGCAGGTCGCCGCCGCCGAAGGCCTTCATGACCGTAATGCCTACGCCCAACCGCTGGCACGTTTCATACAGCCGCTGCCGCTGGGGGTCCATGTTGAGCAGGGGCTTTGCGTAGCTTTCGGGGGCCCACAGCAGCTCGAGGTTTTCATTGCCGGGCTGCAAATCGTAGCAGGGATTGACGCTGAACATGAGCACGTCGACGAGGCCGCTTTCGACGGCCGCCAGCGCCGCCTCCGGGTTATGGCTCGACATGCCGATACTGGCGATGACGCCGGCTTCCTTCAGGGACACGGCATATTTCATGATGTCGCCGTCCTGAATCTGCTGCCAGTCCGCTAGGGAATCGACGTAATGGACCATGCCGATTTCCAGATGATCCGTTCCCAGCCGCTGCAGCTGGTCTGCAAAGCCGGCCTTTACGTCCTCGATGTCGCGGGTCCGCTTATACTGTCCGTCCTTCCAAATGGTACACAAATGAGACTGCAGGACAAACTTATCCCGCCTTCCCTGCAGCGCCCTGCCCAATGCGTCGCGAAAATCCGGATGGGGCGCGTACAAATCGATGCAGTTGGCCCCATGGGCTTCCATGACGTCGATAAAATCCTCCGTCCATTCGGGATGCTCTACCATGCCTTCACAGCCGAAGCCGATTTCGCCGACGGAAAGGCCCGTCCGCCCTAATACTCTGTATTTCATTGCCATACCTCCTGTACACAGTACCTAATATGACAAGCATAGCACATGAAGTCTGCTCTAAGTCAAGCCGTGCTTACAAATCCTTCTGCAGGAAAACAGCCGGAATGGGATTGTCATAATACGGCGGGATTTCATAAAATCCATAGGCCTTGTACAGACCCATAGCCGCCGTCATAAAGGGCAGCGTGTCCAAACGCATATGGCAGTAGCCGATTTGCTTCGCCGCGCCGATGCATTCCTCCAGGAGCCGACGGCTCAGGCCCCGTCCCCGGTACGCCGGCCGGATATACAGCCGTTTCAGCTCGCAGCACGTCTCGTCAAGGCGATGGATGGCCGCGCAGCCGACAAGACGGCCGTCGTCACTGCAGACGCCGTACAGCCGCCCGTCAGGCAGGCCGTATTTTTCCGCTGCCTGGGCCAGCTCGTCGCCGTAGCCCTGCGCCGCCAGGCAAGCCTTTACCGTTTCATCCGTCTCGACCAGCATGGCCGTATACTCCTGAAACAGCTGCCGTATATCGTCCAATCTGTCATAGGCTAGTATAATGTTCATGGCGATTCCTCCCTTGCCGATACTATCTCTCGCAGGCTGTATTCCTTAAAAGCGATTTCAATAAGCAGCCCAAAAATAAAGGAATATATACGTACCCACTTCATTCCCAAATATGGCTGCGGGCAAACGTTACACTACTCTGTCTTCATTATATGGGAAAGCTTCTTCCTCTTCAACAAAGCGTGAGCGAATATTACATTATAAACCGCTATTTCATGAGGAAATCGTTTAGGCCCGCTACACGGCCTACTAGGTATGGAAGCCCATAGCCCGGCAAAACTTCGCCATAGCCGCCTGTGTCAGCTTGTAAGCCTGAGACAGGGACAGGCCGCAGCGTCGGGCTATGCTCTCATACGTCAGGTCGGCATGATAGCGCAACTGGAGAAAGCGCCGTTCTTCCTCCGTTAGACTGTTCAGACACTTCCGCACCCTGTCCTTCACCTCGGACACCACAGCCTGCCGGTGCGGGTCCTGCTCGTCGCCAACGGATAGACTCAACACCTCGGCAATCTCGTCGAGATGAAGGGCTGTCTCCACTGACTCCATGTAAACCTTGAACCGCCGGCTTTCCTTCTTAAACACCCGGTCTACAGCCCGACGAAAGCTTTATGGGCTTCGTCGTCACAGGACAAGTCAAAGGCATGGACGCATTCTAAAATCGCCAGCTGGGCTACCGACACGGCCTCATCCAGCGAGCCGTAGCAGTACCAATGCCTCCGGGCATATTTGCAGATCAAGGGCCGGAACTGCTGCAAGATCAGCAAAACAGCCTCTTCCTCACCCTCTTGGGCACGAGCTATCCAGTGGCGTATGGTTTGATTCACGGGACATTCCTCCTTTAAATGAATAAAATGATAGAAAAAACGAGCCGAGGTTTCCCCCGACTCGTTTCGTATATGCTGCGCTAAAGCGCATTAGTTATGAATAGGAATTATGCGTTTTGATTTGCCGCAACCTGTTCCATTTCCGGTTTGAATTCTTCTACCAGTTTCTGGTCGACCTGTACGCCTTTACTCATGGCTTTGTAGATGATTTCAGCCATTTCGTAGCGGGTCATGGTGCGGTCGCCGTGGAATTCGCCGTCAGGATAGCCTGCTACGACGTCGTTGCCAGCCAATTTTCGTGACAGCATCGTATGCCCAGTGATTAGCCGGTACGTCAGGGAATTCCTTGCTCAGGGACGTATCGATAGCGCCCAATACGTTCTTCAGGTCTTTGTTTTTCCTGTTCCAAAGCAGCGATCTTCTGATCCATTGCTTCGAGACGAGCCATGACGTCGTCCGATACGGACTTGCCGGAAGCGCCTTCGCCAACGCGGAAGGTTACGCCGATGTTAGCAGCCGTCTTCTTATCACCTTCAAAGGACGTTGCGCCGCCCAAAGACAGCATAACGTCGCGGTTGAAGTGATAGAAACCGCCGATAGCCGCGGCCTGCGTGCCATCATAGGTACCCATAGCCGCAGAAATCTGGAACTTCGAACCCGTGCCATCGTAATCGAGCGGATGGAGACCGGCCAAGGCTGCGGAAATCGCGCCGACGCTGTCGATTTCATCGCCCAAGTCGGATACGCGATGTCCGAGGGAGTTGATGGCCTGGCTGTTCTGAGCAATAGCCGCCGTATTCTGGTTAATGCCCGATGTCAAATCAGCCGCGCCGTTATCCAGCTTGCCGCTGCCAACCGTCGTTTTGACTTCATTGATAGCCGTCGTATTGTTGTTGATGCCAGTAATTACGTCAGATGCACCATTATTGATAGTCTTATAGCCGCCGTCTTCGTTAACGCCGATTTGTCCTTTAATGCCAGAAACATCGGCACCGGTCGCTACAGTTTCCCCACCTACGGTCAGTGAGCCGTCAACATTCAAATCACCGCCGACATTCACATCACCAGTAGTCGTTACAGTATCAGCTGTTACGTTGCCGTCTTCAAGACCTACGCCGTTGATACTATTATGGTTTTCATCATCCCATTTAACAGCATTCTGATCTAACGTGCTGACATTTCCAGCTAATT
>ENA-OQHN01000361-OQHN01000361.1-human-gut-metagenome-genome-assembly--contig:-NODE-361-length-16256-cov-2.114390_pt1 | contig 16256 bp, 12 predicted proteins | sample MGYA00242564_ERZ504721 | MGnify/ENA primary metagenome ERZ504721 (study PRJEB26092, sample SAMD00036212) | human gut metagenome | host: Homo sapiens | study: EMG produced TPA metagenomics assembly of...
AGCCGTTTCCGCTTCTTGGATATGTCAGCGGTCTGCTGGGCGGCCTGCGTTTCCTGGACGGTACGGATAAACTCGGCCCGGTCATTTTTGGAATACTCTGCGATGGCCCGGAGCATATCGGTTATCACCGCTGCCGCCCCTGAGGCCGGGCAGGCGGACATGATGCCGCGGGACGGCATCGCCGTGGAGTTGCGCGGCCTGGCTATGGGCTTCGGGGCCGTGGAGGCCCTGCGCGGGCTGGATGCCCGCATCCCGGCCGGGCGCATCACCGGTCTCGTGGGGCCGGACGGTGCGGGCAAGACCACCCTGCTGCGCCTGCTGGCCGGGCTCATGGAACCGGCGGCGGGACAGGCCCTGCTGTTCGGCCGTCCCGCCCGCGAGGTGGCGGCGGACGCGCCCAACAGCATCGGCTACATGCCGCAGCGTTTCGGCCTGTATGAAGACCTTTCCGTCATGGCCAACCTGCGCCTGCACGCCCGTCTGCGCGGTCTGGAGGGCGAGGCCCGCGACGCCCTGTTCGACAGGTTGCTAGCCTTCACTTCGCTGGGGCCGTTCACCCGCCGTCTGGCCGGACGTCTTTCCGGCGGCATGAAGCAGAAGCTGGGCATCGCCTGCGCTCTTTTGGGGGCGCCGCGCGTGCTGCTGCTGGACGAGCCCGGCGTGGGCGTGGACCCCCTGTCGCGGCAGGAGCTGTGGCAGATGGTCAGCGAGCTGAGCGATGACGGCATGACCGTCATCTGGTCCACGGCCTATCTGGACGAGGCCGCGCGCTGTCCGGGCATCATCATGCTGGACGGCGGCCGCATCCTTTACGACGGCCCGCCCGAAGGGCTCACCGCCCGGGTGGAAGGGCGCGTGTTCCATGTGCCGCCGGGCAGCGAGGGCAGCAAGGCGGCCCTGGCCCGCTGGACGCGGACGCCGGGTGTGGAAGATGCCCTGATGCAGGGCAGCCGCATCCGTGTGCTGTTGGGGCGGGATGCCCCGGAAAGCCACGCGGGCTGCCGTGCGCGAGGCCGGGGGCGAGAACGTCCCCGCCCGTCTGGAAGATGCCTACATGCACATGGTGGGCGGTCTCAATCAGGAGCCTTCGCCCTACGGCAGGACAGGAGGCGACGGCAGCGGCCATATGCCGCAACTGACCGTGGAAGCGCCGGAACGCATCGTGGCGAAAGAGCTGACCAAGCGCTTCGGCGATTTCACGGCGGCGAACCATATCAGCTTCACGGTACGCGCCGGGGAGATCTTCGGTCTGCTGGGGCCCAACGGCGCGGGCAAGTCCACCACCTTCCGCATGCTTTGCGGCCTGTCGCGGCCCACGTCGGGGCAGTGCAGCGTGGACGGCGTGGACCTGCTGCGTGCGGGCAGCGCGGCGCGTTCGCGTCTGGGCTACATGGCGCAGAAATTTTCCCTGTATCTGGACATCCCGGTGCGCGAGAACATCCTGACCTGTGCGGAGCTGTACGGTCTGGCCTCGGAACGCCGCAAGGCCCTGCTGCCCGTGCTGGCGCAGGCCCTGGAGCTGACGGACTATCTGGACAGTCGCACCCACAGCCTGCCGCTGGGGCAGAAACAGCGTCTGGCCCTGTTGTGCGCCACCCTGCACGAGCCGCCGGTGCTCTTTCTGGACGAGCCCACATCGGGCGTGGACGCGCGTACCCGCCGGGATTTCTGGAAGCATATCACGGCCATGACCGAAGCCGGGGCCTCGGTGCTGGTGACCACGCATTTCATGGAAGAAGCCGAATACTGCGACCGCATGGCCCTCATCTACCGGGGCGCCATGATCAGGCATGGCACGCCGGACGCGCTCAAGGCCTCCTGCCGAGGCATGGAGGGCGTTCCCGACGACCCCACGCTGGAAGATGCCTTCATCGCCAGCATCCGGCGCTATGATGCCGAGCACCCGCAGTAGGGGAGGGCGTCTGCGCCTGTGGGGAAAAGGATGTCCCGCCTTCCTCGCGCTGTCGTGATGGCTGCGAGCTTGCTGTCTGACGGGCGCGCCCCTGCGCCGGCGCACTGTCAGGGTGCCCGGTCAGGCAGGGCGTGCGGGACGGGAAAAGGACAGGGAAATCCGGTAGCTATGACGGCAGGTCGGGAGAGGGAAAGCTGATGCAAGAACGTCTGTCACGCCGCCTCTGGGTGCGGCAATTGCTGGCCCTGGTGGGCAAGGAGTTCCAGCAGATCGTGCGGGACCCCTCGTCCTATCTGGTGGCCGGGGTGCTGCCCCTGCTGTTCCTGCTGCTCTTCGGCTACGGCATCACTCTGGACGCGGGCGTTTTGCAGCTGGCCGTGTTCAACCAGAGCGGCGGCCAGCATTCGCGGGCCCTGCTGACGGACTTTGCCCACTCGCCGCACTTCGTCATCCGTTCCATCAGCCATATGCGCGAGGGCGAGCGCCTGATGCGCGAATCCTCCGTGCAGGGCATCCTGGTGCTGGGCCAGCAGTTCGACGCCCAGCTGGACAGAGGCGCCAGGGCGGACGTGCAGCTCATCGTGGACGGCACCGAACCCAACGTGGCCCGCTTCATCCAGAGCTATGCGCAGGCCGTGCTGCTGCGCTGGCAGGGAGCCCGGCAGGCGGGCGGGGTGCCGCAGGCCAGCCCGGTGAGCATCGAGGAACGTTACTGGTACAATCCCACGGCCAAGAGCGAGCGTTTTCTGGTGCCCGGGGCCATCACGGTCATCATGACGCTCATCGGCACCCTGCTGACCTCGCTGGTCTTCGCCCGCGAGTGGGAGCGCGGCACCATGGAAGCCATGCTGGCCACGCCCGTGAGCCGCTGGCAGATGCTGCTCGGCAAGCTCATCCCCTATTACTGCATGGGCATGTTCAGCATGGGCCTGTGCGCGCTGGCCGCCGTGACCCTGTTCGGCGTGCCCTACCGGGGCTCGGTGGGGGCGCTGCTGTTCATCTCCTCGGTGTTCATGCTCTGCGCCCTGGGGCAGGGCCTGCTCATCTCCGTGAGCCTGCACAGCCAGCTGCAGGCCGCCGAGGCCGGGCATTTTTTCCGGCTTTTTGCCCGCCCTGCTGCTGTCGGGCTTCGTGTTCGACATCAACAACATGCCGCCCGTCCTGCAGGCCATCACCCATCTGGTGCCGGCCCGTTACTTCAATACCTGTTTGCGGACGCTCTTCCTGACCGGGGACGTCTGGGAGCTGTTCTGGCCCTGTCTGGGGGCCATGAGCCTGCTGGCCCTGCTCATGCTGGGGCTGGTCTTAAAAAAGCTGGTCAAAAGGCTGGATGTCTGATGCTGCGCGATGCCTTCCTGCTCCATATCCGGCGCATGCTGGCCATCGTGCGCAAGGAACTGCTGGTCCTGTTCTGCAATCCCATCTCCCGCATGCTGCTCATCGTGCCGCCGCTCATGCAGATCATCGTGTTCGGCTGGGCCGCCACCATGGAAGTGCGCAATGTGGACGTGGCCGTGCTCGACCATGACGAAGGCCCCCTGAGCCGGGAGATCGTGCGCCGTCTGGAGGGCTCGCCCACCTTCCGGCATGTGTTCTTCCTGCGCGGCCAGCAGGAGGTGCGCCCGGCCATCGAGCAGGAAAAGGCTCTGTTCGTCATGGTCTTCGATGCGGAGTTCTCCCGCCGGGCGGCCCGCGGCGAGCCCGTGACCGTGCAGCTGCTGCTGGACGGCAGGCGTTCCAATGCGGCCCAGATCGCGGCCTATTATGTGCAGGTCATGCTGGCCGAGGTGGCCGCGCAGACGCCGCTGGGGCGGCAGGCCGCGCTGGCGGGCGGCGGCAGCCTGGACATCCGGCAGCGCAGCTGGTTCAACCCCAATTTCGAGTTCCAGTGGTTCTTCCTGCCCAACCTCATCGGCATGCTGAGCTTCATGCTGGGGCTGGTGGTGACGGGCCTGTCCATCGCCCGCGAGCGCGAGGCGGGCACCTTCGACCAGCTGCTGGTCTCGCCGGCCACGCCCACCGAGATCGCCCTTGCCAAGCTCATCCCCGGCTGCGTGGTGGGGCTGGCCCACGGCACCATCTTTTTGCTGGTCTCGGTCTTCGGTTTCGGCGTGCCCTTCACGGGCTCGGTGTTGCTGCTCTATGTGGCCATCTTCATCTTCTCGCTGGCGGCGGGCGGCATCGGCCTGATGATCTCTTCCCTGTCCTCCACCCAGCAGCAGGCCTTTTTGGGCGCCTTTACCGTGGGCGTGCCCTGCATCCTGCTTTCCGGGGCCGTGACGCCGGTCATCAACATGCCGATGGTTTTGCAGCACGGCAGCCAGCTCAACCCCATCCGCCATTTCACCACCCTGGTGCAGGGCGTGTTCCTGCGTGACATCACCTTCGAGGCCGCTTCGGTGAGCCTGCTCAAGATCTGCGCCATCACCGTGGTCTGCGTCTGCGTGGCGGTGTGGATGTTCCGCCGCCGCGTGTAGGGCCTTGTGACGGGGCACGGCGGCAGGGGAAGGTGTGTGCTGTATCCGTCGTGCGCTGCGGGGTGGGAACGACGCCCTTCTTTTTCATACGGAACATGGATGGCGGAAGTATCCCTGTGGTACCGCTACGGGTTTTCTTTGGGGGCGGGCTCCTTGTCCGCCTTCTGGCCGGGGCGGCTGGCAAAGGTGCGGCCCACGATGGAGGCGATGACCACCAGCGAGTAGATGTTGGCGGACAGGGACACCAGCACGGTGGCATTGCGCGCGGCCCAAGAGACGGGCGTGATGTCGCCGTAGCCGATGGTCATGAGGCTGATGTAACTGAAGTAGAAAAGATCCTGCAGGCTCACGCCGCCGGGATCGGGGCCCCGGAAGGAACCGGGCTGGAAGTTCTCCAGCAGCAGGAAGAGGAAAAAGCCGCTGTAGCCGATGAGCAGCAGGCCGGAAAGGCCCGCGCAAAGGGTCTGCCGGGCATCCAGATGCAGGCGGTGCGTCTGGGCGCGGTAGAGCTGGATGAAGACTTCCAGCAGGATGATGAAGAAGAACAGGCCGTGCAGCAGGAGCAGGCTGAGCTGGAGCGCCCGGGGCATGGAAGACAGCGCCTGGAAGGGATGCAGGGCCAGGATGCCCGCGGCCGTCAGGGCCGCCGCCCAGAAGCCTGGACGAAGACGCCCGTACAGATTGATCCCGGCCAGCAGTTGCAGGGGCAGGTAGCAGGCCTGGGCCGTACCGCCATAGATTTTTTCCGGGAAAAATGATATTCAGCAGGAACATGCAGGCGAGGGAAAGCAACAAGCCCTCGAAACGGCGAAAATGCCACCAGCGGCGTCCGTGCAGCAAGGGGAACATGGGACCTCCCGGTCAGACAGCTTCAGCGCAGGAACAAGCAAACCATGGCCTGCCGGGGCGGCAGACAGCGGATGAGGCGCGGCCATGCCCCTGCCTTTGCCGTGTCGGCGCGGACAGCAGACGTTACCGGGCATCGCTCCAAAGCCGACCCTAAAGCAGAAGCGCGGGATTGCAAAGCCCGGATGCCCGCCATTGCGGCGCTGGCGTTCTCCTGCCGGGAGCGGACGCGCCCGGGATGCGGGACATACGTCAGTGCCTTGCCCGCGGAGCCTTGCCGGTGCAAGGCCGGTGATGGCCGCGGCGGCGTCAGGTACGGCGCGCCGGCCTGCGATCATGATGGAGGATGACGATGGATGTGACGGCGCTGCGCAATTGCAGCCTTCTTTTCTGGCGGGCGGGGCAGGGGCCCTGGCCCGCTACGGCGTTTCGGAACTGGCCAATACCCTGGTGGGGCGGCAGTACCCGCTGGGGACCTTCGTGGTCAACGTGCTGGGCTGCTTCCTGTTCGGGCTGATCTGGGAGCTGGCCGCGGTGCGCCTGCTCATCTCGGACACGGTGCGCCTGATCATCCTGGTGGGCTTCATGGGCTCGTTCACCACCTTCTCGTCCCTGATCTTCGATTCCTTCGCTCTGGGGCAGACCCGTCTGGCCCTGCTGCTGTTCAATATCGGTGCCCAGACCATCCTGGGCTTCGCGGCCCTTTTCCTGGGTATGACCGTGGGCAAGCACTGGTAGGCCCGGCCCGGTTCAGCGTCCCCCTTCCTCCGGCGGCAGCTCGCGCAGGCGTTCCACCAGCCAGCGCCCGGCCGTGCCCAGGGGCTCGACCCAGGCCAGCTCCACCGCTGTGGTGCTGATGCCGTCGTCGAAGTCCAGCTCCAGGAGTTTGAGCCGCCCCTGTTCCACGAAAGGGACGGGCCAGCTGGGCAGGGAAGACCGCAAAGCCCATGCCCGCCAGCAGCATCTCCTGCAACTGGTAGAACTGGCTGTAATGCACCAGATGGCTGCTGAGGCGGAAACTGTCGTAAAAGGCATCGGAACTGATGACGCCCGGCAGGGGCCAGGAGCTGGCGGTGCCGCAGCAGGTCGTCCAGGGAAAGGCTGCCCCGGATGCGGCTCAGGGGATGGTCGGCAGCGGCCACCACGCGCCAGATGATGCGCCCGGCCATGACCGACTGGCCGCCGTGATCGTAGCGCAGCCGTGCCGGGGCCAGCAGGATGTCCACCGTATGGCGGGCGCTGCTGTCCAGCTGGCGCAGCTTGTCGCAATGCAGGACGGAATCCTCGCCGTCATACAGGAATATCTCCAGCAGGGGGAAGGTCCGTTGCAGCTCCACCAGAGCGGCCCGTACCTCCGGGAACATGACGAAGCCGTGCAGGCCGATGCGCAGCTGCCCTTCCTGCCCCTGTCCCCGTGTGGCGGCCAGGTTCTCCAGCCCTTCCAGACGCGGGATGATGTCCAGGGCATGGAAGTAGAATTGCCGCCCCAGGTCGGTCAGCACCGGGCTGCGGCCCGGACTGCGCCGGAACAGGGGCGCATCCAGATCCTGTTCGAAATGCCGGATGACCTGCTGCACGGCCGCGCCGCTCACGCCCAGACGGCGCCCGGCGGCCGCGAAGGAGCCGGTCTCGGCCACGGCCCAAAGATAATGCAGGCGTTCCGTGGTGATGATCATGCGTGCCTCCCGCAGGCAGGGCATCCGGGGCGTTGACACGGGGCGTCCCAAACATCCTGCCGCCATGCCGTCCGCTTTGTCCTGACGGTCGCTCCTGCCGTTTCCTTTACCGGACGGGGCGTCCTCGGTACCGGGCAGCCTGTTTTTTCAGGCGCTCCCTTTTCCTTCTCCCGTTCCTTCCGTCCCGTTCCGTCAGGCCAGTTTGAGCAGCGGCCACGCCCGCGATGATGAGCGCGATGCCCGCAAGCCGCAACGGCTGTACGGGGTCGCCGAAAAGCAGGGCCCCGGCCAGAAAGGTACCGGCCGCGCCTATGCCTGTCCAGACGGCATAGGCCGTCCCGATGGGGATGTGCTTCTGGGCCATGAAGAGCAGGGTGCCGCTGACGAGCATGCAGACGCCCGCCATAAGGAAGCCGGGCACACGCCACAGGCCCGATTGCGTCCATTTGAGGCACAGCGGCCAGCCTATCTCGCACAGTCCTGCCAGTATCAGGAGCAGCCATGCGTTCATCCTGCTTCCTCCTTCCACGAAAATGTGGTGCTGATGGTCCGTGTCCCGGCGGGGACGATCCCGTTCTTATAGCACGGGATGACGGAAGCGGTCTTGCACGAGCGTAAAGCGCGGCTTTCAGGCTGCCATAAAAAAGAGGCCCGCAAAGGGCCTCTTCGTCATGACCTGTCAGGAAGGACGGACGCAGGGGACGTGCGCATGGCCGCCCCGTGGCTGCCGTTCCGGTCTAGCGGATGAAGTTGGTGGGCTGCCAGGGTTCCACGGCAGGCGGCGTGATGCCCGCCTTGCGGCCGGCCTCGATGCAGTGCAGCAGCCAGGCCATGTTGTCGCCCAGGGTACGCATGATCTGCAGGCCCTCGGCATCCTGCACGGCTTCTTCCGCATTGTTGCCGTGGATGGAGTTCCAGTACTGGGAGGAGACCACGGGCATGCGGGCGATGGTGAAATACTTGTTGAGGCGGTCGAAGGAAGCGCTGGCCCCGCCGCGACGACAGCTCACCACAGCGGCCGCGGGCTTGAAGGCATAGGGCGCGGACTTCATGTAGAACATGCGGTCCAGCAGGGCGCACAGGCTGGCATTGGGACCGGCATAATAGACGGGCGAGCCCACCACCAGGCCGTCGGCCTCGCGCATGCGCTCGATGCATTCGTTGACCGGGTCGTCCTTGAAGATGCACAGGCCGGTCTGGGCGCATTGCCGCAGGCGATACAGCCGCGGATGGCCTTGTGGCCCACGTGGAGGGTAGTGGTCTCGATACCGGCCTTTCCAGTTGCCGGGCCACAGTGGCCAGGGCCGTGGCCGTGCTGCCCTTGGGATGGGGACTGCCGTTGATGAGCAGGACCTGCATGGAAATACTCCTTGGTTGAAAACACCCGGTCGCCGACGCGCCGGGACCCTACAGATAAGGACTGTCCGCCGGGAGTAAAGGGGCCGGGCAGGATGCGGCAGAAATGGGAGAGGATCCGGCAGCGGGCCCCGTATGCGGGCTGGCGTGGATGTTCTCGCCAAGGGGCAGAGCACGGCAGGAGGCCTCCCGCTCAGGATGACGGGCCAGCGGGGCCGCATCCCGGCACGGCAGGCACGGAGCCTTGTGGCGGGCGCTGCCGGGACCGCACGCGTACTTTCCGGCACGCTCCCTATGGCTAGGCGCGCGCCCCGTCCGTCCTGTTCCCCGGCAGCTCGTTGGCCAGCGTGGCGCCCAGGATGAGGACGGTACCGCATAGCTCCGCCGGGCCGAAGGGCTGGTGCAGGAAAAGGGTGGCCAGCAGGATGGCGGTGACGGGATCCACATAGCTGAGCACGGCCGTGGTCTGGGCCGGAAGACGGCCCACGGCCGAGAAGAACAGGATGTAGACCAGGCCCGTGTGGACGATGCCCACCACCAGCAGCAGGAAGAGGGTGAACGGCTCGGGAGCAAGACCGTGCAGGTGCCCGCCCAGCAGCACATAGGGCAGCATGACCAGGGCGGCGGTGCAGAACTGGCAGAAGGTGGTCTCCAGCGTATCCAGCCCGCGCAAGCGCTTGTTGAGGAGGATGAGGGAGCAGTAGAGCAGGGCGGCCGCCAGCCCGAAGGCGATGCCGCGCGGGTCCTGACGGCTGCCGGTGAACACGCCGGAGATGCACACGGCCCCCAGCACGGCCAGCAGGGTACAGATGATCTTGCGGCGGGTCAGGCGCTCGCCGAGCACCAGGGGCGAGAGCAGGATGACGAAGACAGGCGCCATGTAATAGCAGAGCGTGGCCACGGCGATGCCCGTATGGCGGAAGGCCTCGAAGAGGAAGATCCAGTTGAAGCCCAGGGCCGCGCCGGAGAACAGGAGACAGAGGGCGTTCTTGCGGATGGCCTGGCCGTGCAGGGGCGGTTTTTTCAGGCGTAGCACCAGCAGCAGGAAGAGGGTGCCGATGACGGCCCGGGCGCAGGCGATGACCGCCGGGGGGCAGCGGGATATAGTGGACGAAGAGACCGATGCTGCCCACGATGAACATGGCGGCGGCCAGCTTGCTTTTTCCATGGCGTGGTTCCCTGTGGTTCGTTTTTGGTTCGACAGGGCTTGAGAGGGGGAGGGGCGTTTTTGGGGCAAAAACTGCCCCTCCCCCTCTCAAACTCTCCCCCGCCCCGAAAAAACCTTCTTCCGGTCCGGTCGCTGGTCTCCGTCGCTGCCTTACGGCTTCGCTCTGTCGCTGTCAGCCCTCTGTGCCGCCGCGCGGGCCGAAAGCGGCCAACAGGCGTTTTTCCCCGTATCACCGGGGACCTGCCAGCACGCGCCCCAGACCGGCGGGCGCCGTGACGCCTCCCCTGTGTCCCGGGCGACCGGCATGGCGGCAATGGCAGCGGCAGACATGGGGAAGCCCTCCCCGTGTCGCCGGGAGACCGGCAGCAGCGCGGTTGCCGCCGCCTCTTCCCTGTCCTGTCGGTGACCGGAATAAAAGTTTTTGGCAGGAGGAGGGGAGCGCGAGGGGGAGGAGGGAGACCTTTTTTTCAAAAAGGGCCCCTCCTCCCCTCGCCCATCCAGATTTACAGACCGGCGTCGATGAGGGCCAGCAGCTCGGCGGTCTTTGCTTCCAGCAGTTCCCTGTTGGCGCGGCTTTCCACGTTGAGGCGCAGCAGGGGCTCGGTGTTGGACATGCGCAGGTTGAAGCGCCAGTCACCGAACTCCAGATTGACGCCGTCGATGGCGTCTTCATAGGTGGCGGCGGGCGCGTAATGGTCACGGATCTTGCGCATCAGGGCCGGGGCGTCGGCCACGCGGCGGTTGATCTCGCCGCTGCAGGGCCAGGCCTCCATGCGCTCGCGCACCAGCTCGGCCAGGGGCTTGCCGTGGCGCTGCATGGCCGCGATGACCAGCAGCCAGGGCAGCATGCCGGAATCACAGTAGGCAAAATCGCGGAAGTAGTGGTGGGCGCTCATCTCGCCGCCATAGACGGCATCTTCGGCGCGCATGCGTTCCTTCATGAAGGCGTGGCCCGTCTTGCCCATGACGGGGACGCCGCCGCCCGCTTGGATGAGCTCGCGGGTGTTCCAGTAGACGCGGGTATCGTAGATGATCCTGGCGCCGGGGAAGCGGGGGAGCAGCTCGGAGGCCAGCAGGCCCACCAGATAGTAACCTTCGATGAAGTTGCCTTCGTTGTCGTAGAAGAAGCAGCGGTCGAAGTCGCCGTCCCAGGCGATGCCCAGGTCGGCCTTGTGTTCGCGCACGGCCCGGGCCGTGGCGGCGCGCTTTTCGGGCAGCAGGGGATTGGGCACCCCGTTGGGGAAGGTGCCGTCGGGCTCCATCTGGCAGAAGATGAATTCGTGCGGCAGGTGCGGGGCCAGCTCCTTGAGCAGCAGACCGGCACAGCCGTTGCCCGCGTCGGCCACGATCCTGAGGGGCTTTTGCGCGGCGGCGCCGGTGTAGTCCAGGATGCGGCGGACATACTCCTGCCGGAAGCTGACCGGCGTCACCGGGGCTTCGTCCGCAGGCAGGTTCACGCCCGCGGCCAGCTGGGCCGCCACGCGGTCGCGCAGGTCGTGCAGGCCGGAATCGCCGCTCACGGGCCGGGCGCCGCGCAGCACCAGCTTGAAGCCGTTCTCGTCGGCCGGGTTGTGGCTGCCGGTGATCATGATGCCGGCGTCGAAGTCCTGCCGGGCGGCGGCATCGTAGATCTCTTCGGTGCCGCACATGCCCAGGCTGAAGACCCGGGCCCCGGCCTGATGCAGGCCCGCGGCCAGCGCGGCGTGCAGCACCGGGCCGCTCAGACGGGCATCGTAGCCGAGGACGACGCGCCGGGCGGCAAAATGTTCGGCTACGGCGCGGCCCAGGGCAAAGGCCAGCTCTGGGGACAGGGGATCGGGCACCTTGCCGCGGATGTCATAGGCCTTGAAGCAGGAAAGATCGGTCATGGAAGCTCCTTGAGGGGCCGGTACGACCCGCAGGCAGGGGCGTTCCGGTGGGATGGCAAAAAGATCTGTCCGGCGCGGCGGGCGGCGCTTCGGCAGCGCCGCCACGGATGCCGGGGTGTCCCTAGCCCTGGACGCACCAGGGATCGCACAGGGGACGGCAGCGGCAAAAACGGGCAAAGGCGGCGGCACTGGTGCGCAGCGCCTCTTCCACGGGGGCCGCACCGTCAAAACCGTAGATGACGGTCAGGCAGATGCGCGTCTGATCGTCCACCAGGGCACGGGTGGAATCGCTGACGGGGCTGCCGAAGGGGCCCAGGGCGTCGGCCAACAGGGGCAGGTTCTCCAGATTGAGGCCGCCCTTGCCGATACCTTCGTAGGTCTCGCCCGGCAGGCCGCGGCGGAAGGTGATGTCGCCCCGGAGGTTGGCAAGGGTGTAGCTGCCGAGGGAAAAGCCAGTCTCCAGAGAGGCGATGTTGTTGGCATCCACCACGCTGTTGATGGCGTACAGCCCCTTGCCCTGTTTGAGGCGGCGGTACAGGGCCTCGGAAGAGATGCGGTAGCGGCCGGGATCCTTGCCGCAGGCCTTGCAGCTCGCGCGCGAGGGGCCCAGGTTGGGCCATTGGGACAGGGGCTCGCCTTCCATGCGGGCCACGAGACGGGGCGCCAGTTCGTCGTCCAGATATGCCTGGCAGTCAGGGCGGCTGGGTTCCACTTCCACTTCATGGACGAGACAGCCCAGGCAAAGGCCGGGCACACGGGCAAGGATGTCGGCATCGGGACGGATGATGGGACGGGTAAAGGAAGGAACGCTCACGGGATGATCCTTGGCAAAGTCTGTACGGCGTCACCGGCCGGTACGGTGGACGCGGAAGCGCGGGGACGTACCGGCGCGCCGGTCCCTGCGGCAAGGCAGGGACAAAAGCCGATTTTAGCACGGGGCGTCAGCGGCCTCAAGCCGGAGGGGTGGGGGCCGGAGCAGGAGGCAAGAGGCACACTCGCCATGGACGGGATCCGGGAAGGGCGGGGCAAGGACGTTTTGAGGGGGACGGCGCAAGGGCGGGAAGGCCACGGGCGCATCTGCCCGCCGATGGCAGCAGCGGGCCATTGCCGCCTGTGCGCCTTTATCCCTGGCCGCGGTCGTGCCGCCTGCATCCTGCGTGCTCCCTCACCGTCTGTCCGGTGTGGACGCTAAGGATAAAAAAAGGAGCATCCGGGGGGATGCTCCTGCTGAAGGTGACGCACGGCACCGGAGTTGTGCGGCCGGCGCTGTGTGGACATGAAGGAAAAAAAGACGGCAGGCTTGCGCCTGCCGTCCTGGTATCAGTCTTCCACGGGATTGACGGAATCCGCGAAGGGATGGGGGCCGGAGAAGTCTACATCGGCGGGGATCTGGCACACGTGGCTGTTGAGGTGGCTGCCGTCCCAGTGATGCAGCATGTAGCCGGGCATCTCCATGCGGAAGGTGTCGCCGCCCTCGGGGCTGAGGTCGAGGTCGATCTGCATGGAGATGGAAGGCACGGTCAGGGCCAGGCCCTGCGCCCAGGCAGTGAAGATGGGCCGGTGCATGTGGCCGCAGCACAGACGGGCCCAGGGCGCGCGGGACAGCACGTCACGCAGCAGGTCGGCGCCTTCGAAGGGTTCGTCCATGGCTCCCATGCCCGTGATGAAGGGCGGATGATGCATGAAGACCAGGGCCGGGCGGCTGCTGTCTTCCTGCAGGCAGGCGTCCAGCCAGCGGGCCATGGCTTCGGGACAGTGGCCGCTGTGGGAACCGGGCTCCATGCTGTCCAGCATGACCAGGCGCACTTCGCCCATGTCCACGCAATGGCAGACGCGCGGCGGCACGGGGCTTTCCTCGGGCACCCAGCCCTTGAGGATGGCACGCATGCGGTCGCGGCGGTCATGGTTGCCGGGCACGGCGTACACCGGCAGGGAAAGCGGCGCGAGCGCCTCATGCAGCAGGCTGTAGGCGTGCGCGTCCCCGCTGTCGGCCAAGTCGCCCGTGATGACCAAGGCATCGGGCTTTTGAACAAGCGTCTTGAGATGGTCCGCAACGACCCGCAGGCATTCAAGGGTGTCCACCACCCGGAATGAAAGGCCGCCGTCGCCGCGCAAATGAAAATCGGAAAGATGCAGGATACGCATTTCGTTACCTTCAATCGGTTGTGCGGAAACGCAACGGCCTCCGCGCATCATCTAAAATCCCATGAACCTCGCCGAACCGGATGAGCTCCGTTTTTCCGGCGGACTCCCCCCACACGCAACGCTCTCCGTTCCCCATGCGCATGTTCTCCAGCCTTTCAAGCCAAGGCTCTCCAACAGGAACGAACCGTCGTCACGCGCCCTCCCCATCCCGTAACAACCTTTGGAAGGGAGGAATGGAAGGTCTGGAGAAGGAAGGGATGCCTTTCCTCAGAAAAGCCCTTCCTTCTCCAATTCCCAATCCCGCTACAGCATCTTACACATGCTCAACTTCGCCGTCGACGCTTCTGCGGACCGCTGCGTTGTGCTTGCGCTGGATGATGAAGGCGGACGCCGCGCTCGTGAGGCCCGCAAGAAGCGTGAACAGACAAACGTAGAGGGGATCGCCGTCATTCCACTTCATGAACAGGGTACACAGGCCGGGCACGATGCCCGCGACGAGGAAACCGGGGAACTGGTAGACGATGGAGATGCCGGTGTAGCGCACGTCCGGCGGGAACAGGTCGGAGAACAGCGCAGCCTCGGGACCGAACACGCCCGCGTAGAATACGCTCAGCGGGATGACAATCGCAAGCCCGATGAGGAACAGGTTGCCGCCGCTCCCTTCCATCAGCCAGAAGGAGGGAAAGATGGACAGCCCGCAGAGCAGACTTGCCAAGCCGTACACTTTGCCGCGTCCGAAACGGTCGGCCAGACGCCCGGCGAACAGGATGAACGGGCACATGACCAGAGCGGCAATCATCACCACGGTGAGGGCTTCCGTGCGGGGCACATCCACATACTGCACGAGATAGGTGATCACGAACACCGCAAGAACGTTGAAGAACACGCCGTCGATCCAGCGCGCGCCCACGCCGAGCGCGATATTGCCGGGATGCTCCTTGCAGACGCGTACGATGGGCAGGCTCTTGTGTTCGGTCTTGCCGCGTTCCTGCGCCTTGCGGAAGTCGGGGGTTTCAAGGATATGCATACGGATATAGAGGGCCACGCCCACCAGGACCACGCTGAGCAGAAACGCGCAGCGCCAGCCCCATGCCATGAACTGCTCGTTCGTGAGCCCCCACGACAGGAGCGCCACCACGCCGGAGGAGAGGCATAAGCCCGTGGCAAGGCCCATTTGCGGAATGCTGGCGTAGAAGGCGCGTTCGCGCTTGCTCGCGTATTCATAAGTCATGAGCACCGCGCCGCCCCATTCGCCGCCAAGCCCGAGGCCCTGGCAGAGGCGAAGGGTCTGGAGGATGATCGGCGCGGCAATGCCGATCTGGGCGTAGGTCGGGACAAGGCCGATGCCGATGGTCGCCAGCCCCATGATGAGCATGGTCAGCACCAACATGCTCTTACGTCCGAGCTTGTCGCCGAAGTGGCCGAAAACGAACCCGCCGAGGGGACGGGCCAGATAGCCGATGGCAAAGGTGCTGTAGGCCAGAATGGTGCCTATGAACGGGTCGGTGGTGGGGAAGAACAGCTTGTTGAAGACGATGCCCGCCACAACCCCGTACAGAAAGAAGTCGTACCATTCGATGGTGGCTCCGAGCAGACTGGCAAGGACGACCTTGCGGATCTCCTGCTTGCTGGGTGCGCTCATGCGATGCTCCTTAGGGACGGCCTTCCGCCGCCCGGGTTGCCCGTCCGCCCGTTCCGTGGCGCCGGGTGAGGATTCGCGGGGCGAGGCCTTCTGGTGGGATCCGCCGTCCGCTTATTAAAAATTTAATAAAAACTCCGCCTCATTTTTAAATGCCAAAGAGGGCTCCGTTCTGCCCGCACTGGCATAACACCGCTGAAACCATGCCATCTAATCCGAAATATGGCAATATATCGTCCGTGTCTTTTTGCTGAAAAAATGAATTTTTCAAAAATATACTTTTTAAGCCTCTTTTTTCACATACTATAATTAAAAATTTAATAAATCTAAGCCCGGTTTGACACCCGAAAGTTCTTGTGCCTATATGTTCCCCATAACAACGAAAAAGAGGATGTCGTGAGCCCCAGAACCAGAGTCACCTTGACTGATATAAGCAGGCAGTCCGGGTATTCCCCCGCCACGGTCTCAATGATCCTCAGCGGGCGGACGGACGTTTCCTTTTCCGCGGACACCGTCCGCAAAGTGCGGGAAACCGCCGAGGCCCTTCGGTTACGCCCCCACCGCCAAAAAGCGGCCCTCCCTCTTCGATCGCAAGACAGTCCTCATCGTCTGCCCGAACGTCCTCAATCCTTATTATTCCACCATCGTACAGGCCATCCAGCAAGCCGCCGCCGACAAAGACTGCGACACCCTCGTCTACACGACTTACCGCGACGCCGAAAACGAAATCCGCATCCTGAACGCCGTGGCCGGTTCGGATCTGGCGGGCGTGGTGTTCACCATGATGCCGCAGTCCACCGAACTGGTGGAACGTGTGAACAGGCTTGTACCGGTCGTGGTCATCGGGGACCGCAACACCAGCCTCAACGTGGACACCGTAGAGATGAACAACTACAGCGCCGGGGCCATCATCGCACACTATATGATCGGCCTCGGGCACAAGCACATAGCCTACATCTCCACCACGCTGAACGAGGCCAATTCCGCCCGCGTCCGCCGTCTGGAAGGCGTGCGCGACACCTACCGCGACGAATGCCCCGAAGGCTCCGTAATCGTGCGTTCCCGCGAAGTGACCCCAAAGGAGGAACGGGACAACATTTCCATTGAGCACGCGGTCGGCTTCGAGCTGACCCGCAAATGCCTCGGCGAGCGGCACATCACGGCCTTTG
>ENA-OQHN01000370-OQHN01000370.1-human-gut-metagenome-genome-assembly--contig:-NODE-370-length-15986-cov-4.858503_pt1 | contig 15986 bp, 10 predicted proteins | sample MGYA00242564_ERZ504721 | MGnify/ENA primary metagenome ERZ504721 (study PRJEB26092, sample SAMD00036212) | human gut metagenome | host: Homo sapiens | study: EMG produced TPA metagenomics assembly of...
CCATAAAACCGCGCTTCGATACCCGGCGGGCCCGACCGGAGCCGGACCGTATCGAAGAATATCCGGAAAAAGGCAACGCATTATCAAACAACCCGATAGCGGAACCGGACACCGCCGCCCGAAAGTTTTCGTCCGTCGGGCACAATAAAATTGCCCGAAATTCGCATTGTATAATTGGTAAAATCACTATTTTGTAGAAGATAGGATCCGGTTCGGCAATCCCGGCGGGCAAGCCCGCAACCTTTCACTATCTTTGACATAGTCTTAGATAGAATGCGCCTCGGGAAACCGGGACAGGTTCCCGTTTTCTCCCGGCTTTCACTATCTTTGTTCAACTAAAACCGCGAATATGGTCAAAATACTTTGGGTGGACGACGAAATCGAACTATTGAAACCCCATGTGCTTTTCCTCCGGGGAAAAGGTTACGAAGTCGATACCTGCAACAACGGATACGACGCGATCGACATGGCGACGGAGGGCAACTACGACCTCATCATCCTGGACGAGATGATGCCGGGTATGACAGGACTCGAAACCCTTCCGAAAATCAAGGAAATACGCCCCACTACTCCGGTCATCATGGTCACCAAGAGCGAGGAGGAGAACATCATGGACAAGGCCGTCGGGTCGAAGATCGCCGACTACCTCATCAAACCCGTGAATCCCAACCAGGTGCTGCTCTCGATCAAGAAGAACGTCCACTCCCAGCAGCTGGTCACCGAACAGACCACGGCCGATTACCGGGCGGAGTTCGGACGCCTCTCCTCGGCACTCCAGATGGCCGACAGTTTCGCCGACTGGTGCAACGTCTATCGCCGGATCACGAACTGGGAGATCGAGCTCTCCGATTCGACCGACCAAAGCATCAAGGAGGTCATCGAATACCAGAAGCACGAAGCCAACCAGGAGTTCTGCAAGTTCGTCCGCAGGAACTACTACGACTGGATCAACAAGCGTGACGAAACCACCCCGGTCATGTCGCATACGCTCATGCGGTCGAAGATCTTCCCGGTGGCAGACGAGAATCCCAAGACCACGCTGCTGCTGATCGACAACTTCCGCTACGACCAGTGGCGCTCGATCAGCCCCCTGCTGCGCGGCTACTACGACATCGCGGCCGACGATTTCTACTGCGCGATCCTGCCCACGGCGACCCAGTACGCCCGCAATGCCATTTTCGCCGGCCTGATGCCGCTGGCCATCGACAAGCTGATGCCCAACAAGTGGCTCAACGACAACGAGGAGGGAGGCAAAAACCAATACGAAGAACAGTTTCTGCAACGGCTGATGACCTCCAGCGGCAAGAACTACAAATACACCTTCGACAAACTGGTGCGCCCCGAGGCGGGCCGCAAGCTGATCGACAACATCCAGCGGATTTACGACGCCGACTTCTCGGTGATCGTCTATAACTTCCTGGACATCCTCTCGCATGCCCGCACCGAAACGGACATCATCCGCGAACTCACCGAGGACGAAGCCTCGTTCCGCTCGCTCACCCGTTCGTGGTTCGAACACTCCGACCTGCTGACACTGCTGCGCCTGCTCTCGGAACGCGGACACACGGTAATCATCACCTCGGACCACGGCACGATCCGCATCGACAATCCGGTGAAGGTGACCGGCGACCGCGAAACCTCGGCCAACCTGCGCTACAAAACCGGCCGCAACCTGGCCTACAACTCCCGCGAGGTATATGAAATCACCCGCCCGGAAGACATCCAGTTGCCGTCGATCAACTTGTCGTCGAGTTACATCTTCGCCTACAACACCGATTTCCTGGTCTACAACAACGACGCCAACCGTTACATACGGTACTACCGCAATACTTACCAGCACGGGGGAATCTCGATGGAAGAGATGCTCGTTCCCTACATCGTACTAAAACCCAAACAATAAATCATGCAGACCATCCACATCGACTCTCTGGACGAATTGCCGCACGCAGCGGCCGCCGTCATAAACGCGCTCGAAGGACGCTCGGTCGTCGTTTTCCGCGGCGAAATGGGGGCGGGCAAAACCACCCTGATCCGGGAAATCGTCGCCCGGCTCGGAGCCGACGACACAGTGACAAGTCCCACTTTCGCCATCGTCAATCAATATACGACCCGCGAAGGGAAGAATATCTATCACTTCGATTTCTACCGGATCAACCGGCTCGAAGAGGCTTACGACTTCGGCTACGAAGAATATTTCTACTCCGGGAATCTCTGTCTGGTCGAATGGCCCGAGAAGATCGAAGAGCTGCTGCCCGAAGAGGTGATGACCGTGCGGATCGCCGTCGGCGACGACGAAGAGCGCACGATCGAAATCGACTGACTCCCGATTCGGCCCAATATCCCTGTATAGTACTTCTCAACACAGACTTCCCGCCCTCCGGCTCCAGCAGGCGAGATCATCCGGCACACGGTTGCAACAGAGAGTGTGTGATCCAGCCCGGCTCGAACGACCGACTGCCGAAACGAATATCGGGCGTAGTAAGTTTCCCCACCCCGCAACGTGAAACGGGAAGGAGTCGGGAACCCGCCGGTCAGATTCGGCTCGCTACACTTTATCATCCTTGCAGCAAATAGGGGGGGGGCAGGCTCAAACGACCGACATTCGAAGCATACGCAGAGGACACTTGTGAACTCTACCATGCAAGGAATAGGAAAACAGAAAGTTAAGTTTGGATTAGCGCTCGGCTTTCACTATCTTTGACATAGTCTTAGATAGGATGCGCCTCGGAAAACCGGGAACAAGATCCCGTTTTCTCCCAGTTTTCACTATCTTTGGCCCCGAAAAATAAGGGCTTCGAAAAACGGTCGCCCGGGAAAAGCGAAAAATTTGCAAAAAAAGACAACCGCCGCTTTTGACGACAAACACACGACAATGGAAAAATACGAATCGAAACACCAACAGATACTCCGCTCGGCGGAACAGATTTATACGGTCATCAGCCGTTTCGACAACCTCACTCCTGCGGTGCAGGACAAGGTCGAAGAGTGGCAGGCCGACGAAAACAGTTGTTCATTCAAAGTCAAGGGCTTCACCGTCAATCTGCAAATCGTGGCCAAGGAAGCTCCCAAATACGTCAAGATACAGAGCGGCGAAGGCGGCGTCCCCATCGACTTCACCTTCTGGATCCAGTTGCAGCCGGCAGGTCCCTACGATACCCGCATGCGGCTGGTGCTGCACGCGGAACTGAATATGATGATGCGTATGATGATCGGAGGCAAGCTCCAAAAAGCGCTCGACCAAATCGCCGAAGCCATGGCCAAAGCCATGAACGGCAGCGCGATGTAATACCGATGTAATACCGAATACCCAACGAAAAACCCGGTGCGATCTGCACCGGGTTTTTCGTTGATACCCTCGTTCCGGACAATACCGCAGCCTGAAACCGATACGGCAAGGCAAATTATCAGGCTGGAACCGCCTGTCCCGGACAGGCCGCGACATCGGGCCGGCGGAAAAATCGTCCTCTATCTATCCGGCACGAAAAGCGGCCTCTATTTTTCCAAACATTCGAACACCCGGCGCACCGTAGGAAACATCCCTTCGAGCCGATCTTTCAGTTCGGCGGCCGGACACCACGCAGCCACATCGATTCCCTCTTCCCGCTGAGGTTTAAGGGCTCGGCTCGAAGAAACGCGCATTTCGAACCAGTGCGTAGCCTTGAGCTCCCACCGCCCGTGCATATAATAGGCATGCAACGTCCGGCAAAGGAAGCGAACCACCTCCGCACCCACAGCTCCCGTTTCCTCGGCGACTTCGCGCACGGCACATTCCGCCGTACTTTCGCCCGGCTCCACATGTCCTTTGGGCAAATCCCAGCGCCCGTTGCGGTGAATCATCAAATATTCGCCGCGATCGTTCACTACCACGCCGCCCGCAGCCTCGACAGCAGCGAATTCCTGCCGGAAGAGGGAAAACGCCTGCTCGGGATCGGGCGTACAAACCGCAACATCATTGTGAGTTTCCAGAAAATTAAGTATCTTCGTCCGGGAAATACGCCCGCCCTGCGGAAGATCGACGGCAAAAAAACGTGCCGGCGACGTTTCATCGGTAAAAATCAGAGTTTTATCTGCAAAATATAGATAGATACGCATAAAAATCGCTATTGACAAGCGCAAATTTAAGTATAAATCATATGAAGTAAACCCGATCTCAAATGAAAAATTTATTCCTCTTTATGGCAATTACGCTCGTGGGACTCGGCGGATGCAGCGAAAAGCGCTCCCAGCCCCTCGCTATCGACAACTCGCTCACCCAGGAAGAGATCGCCGCCGGCGTTCTCTCGCCCGAAGTGATGTGGAAAATGGGCCGCGTAGGACTGGCCTCGCTCTCGCCCGACGCCAGTCGGCTGCTCTACACCGTCACCTGGTACAATATGCAGGAGAACCGGGGCGTTACGGCGATCTACGTTCGTGACGCCGCCAGCGGCGAAGTCGCCCAGCTGACCGACTTCTCGTCGAACAACTCCGATCCGAAATGGAATGCCGACGGCAGCAAGATCTACTTCCTGTCCGACCTCAGCGGAAGTTCGCAAATCTGGGAAATGGCTGCCGACGGACAAAATCCCCGCCAGCTTTCGAAACTCGACAAGGACATCGAAGGGTTCGGCGTAAATCCTGCGGGTGACAAAGTCTTTTATGTACAGGGCGTACAGGTCGCCGACCGCAAGTCGTCCGACATCCACCCGGACATGGCCGAATCGAAAGCCCGCGTTTACGACGACCTGATGTGCCGCCACTGGGACCGCTGGGATGAAGGCGAATACCGCCACATCTTCATCGCGGAGCTGACCTCCGGCGGCATCGGGAAGGGCGTGGACATCATCGGCGAAGGTGCGGAGTGGGACACTCCGCTGGCACCCTATTTCGATATGTCCGAAATCGCGTGGGCTCCGGACGGCACCCGACTCGCATACACCTGCAAACCGCTGACAGGTGCGAAATACGCCGTTTCGACCGACTCGGACATTTTCGTCTATGACACGGAGACAGGCGCCACGACCAACATCTGCAAGGGACTCACCCCCATCTCCGGTCACGATGCGGCAGCCAAAACCGAACTGCCTTTCGTCGGCTACGACAAATACCCCGTATTCTCGCCCGACGGCACCAAAATCGCATTCCGTTCGCAGCGTCGTGCGGGCAATGAAGCCGACAAGGAGCGTCTGATGGTCTGGAATTCCGAAACGGGCCTGGTGAAGGAACTCACGAAGAATTTCGACTACAACGCTACCAACGTCATCTGGGACGGCAGCGAAGCGCTTTGGTTCCTCGCGCCGATGGAGGCTACGCACCAGCTCTGCCGCGTGGACATGAACGGCAACGTTTCCGTACTGACCCGGGGCGATCACGACATCAACGCCGTATCGATCGCAAACGGCAAGGCCGTAGCCGATATCTGCACGATCTCTTCGCCCTCGGAGCTCTATGAAATCGACCTGAAAGACGGAGCCATCACGCAGCTCACGTTCATCAACCAGCCGATCCTCGACAAGATCCGCCTTGGCAAAGTCGAGAAACGCTGGGTGGAAACCACCGACGGCAAACAGATGCTGACGTGGGTAATCCTGCCGCCCGATTTCGACCCTGCGAAGAAATACCCGACGCTGCTCTACTGCGAAGGCGGTCCGCAAAGCGTCGTATCGCAATTCTGGAGCTACCGCTGGAACTTCCAGCTCATGGCCGCCAACGGCTACATCGTCGTCGCCCCCAACCGCCGGGGCGTGCCTTCGTTCGGACAGGAGTGGCTCGACCAGATCTCGGGCGACTACTCGGGCCAGAATATCCGCGACTACCTCTCGGCTATCGACGACGTCGCCAAGGAGCCCTGGGTGGACAAGGACCGCCTGGGCTGCGTCGGCGCTTCGTACGGCGGTTATTCGGTCTATTTCCTGGCCGGACACCACGACGGACGCTTCAAGGCTTTCATCTCCCACTGCGGTATCTTCGACTTCGAAGCCATGTACGGATCGACCGAGGAGCTTTTCTTCCTGAACAACGACTACGGAGGCCCCTACTGGGACAAGCAGAACGCGACGGCCATGCGTACCTATGCTAACTCGCCCCACAAGTTCGTCGATAAGTGGGATACGCCGATTATGATCATCACCGGCGAACTCGACTTCCGCATCCCCTATACGCAGTCGCTCGAAGCCTTCACAGCAGCACGTCTGCACGGTATCGACGCCCGTCTGGTCGAATTCGAAGACGAAGACCACCAGGTGATGAAGCCCCAGAACTCGGTGGTTTGGAACCGCGAATTTTTCGGCTGGCTCGACAAATACCTGAAAAATAGCGTTTTTCAACCGTTTCGATGCGAACGGCGGCCTTCTTCCGGGAAGGCCGCCGTTCTATTTTCCACAACGGAATCGGAAGCCATTGATAAAAAAGCGTATTGGTGACAACTTTTCCGTCGCTCGTTGAATTTATTTTTTTTCATGTTCCGCAAACTATAATTTTGACTTCGAACTTAAAATCAGATAAGCATTATGGAAACAACCAAGACGCTTCGCAAGTATGTAGCCCCCAGCATCGGGGTTTTGGACATCTGCATAGAGCGCGGATTCGGCGACTCTTTCCCGGGCGGCACCGTAGAACCTATGTCGTACAACGACGCAACGAACGACAGTTACTAATTAAAACCATCGAACTTATGAACCGCATAATCAATACCCTTGCCCTCGCAACGGCCGGACTGGTTCTCCTCTGCGGATGCTCCGCCGATCCTGCGACGGATGAAGCCGCTCCGGGAGGGAACGACGGAAAAACCGTCCCTGTCTCTTTCGCCGCCGAACTACCGGCAACCCGTGCGACGATCGAAATCGGCGACGACCGTTTCAACGGCGCCTGGGAGGTCGATATCGACAAACTCGGCATACACGCAACGCTGAACGGCGTCGCGCAAATCAACAAACCCTTCGTCTTTTCGAGCGAAGGCATTTTCAAAGGTGAACTCACTCCGGGAACCGGCGCCTGGACCTACCTGGCCTATTATCCCCACGGAGAGCAATCCCTGAACGGCACGTCGGCCACCATTCCTTTCGGCAATACCCGCATCCAGAAGGGCGGAACCTACAACAGCCTGTTCGACATTCTGATAGCACCCGCACAAACTACGGCCAATTCAGCGGAAGGCGTCGATGACAGCGGCGAAAGGATCCGCTTCAATATGCAGCGGCTGACGTCGATCCTGGATTTCGACCTGACCAATTCGACCTCCGACCCGATTCGCTGCGTGCTGCTGACGGCGGAAAGCGACGATTTCCTGTCGGCCAAATCCCTGAATTTCGACCTGGCACAAGGAGAGGCCGCCGCACCCGCACTCGACACGGAAGAACGGTCGAAGTCGATTTTGATAAACTTCGACGGCGGGTCTGCATCGGCCGCAGCTCAACTGGACGCCTTCTTCAATGTCCTGCCGGGCAATTACAACCTGAATCTGGACATCATCACCGCCACCAAACAGATGGCCTCCGTAAAGATCGACCGTACCGACAAGCCGTTCGAGGCGGGTGTCCTCTACAAGAAAGAGGTCGGCACGCTGACCCCTTCCGCCATTCCTGCCCCGTCGCTCGACTGGCCCGACCAGGACATCGACGCCACGCATGAAATCACGGTAGGGCCGGACCAGTCGCTCACCTACCCCGCAGCCATCGACATCACGGTACCGGGCGGTATCGCCGAACTGAAAGTCGAAATCGTTTCCGACGCCCTGAACTCGCTGGGGATACAAAACCTCGATCTGGTACACGAAACTTCGATCGCAGGAAGCATCCAATACAAAGACTTGGGTCTGAAATGCGGCACGGAGATCCAATATACGAAATCGACCGTATTCGACATCACCAAGCTCGTCCCGATGATTGCGATGCTCCCCGACGCAATCGGCAACCACGTATTCAAGGTGTCCGTTACCGACCTGGCCGGCCAAACGACCGTACAGGACCTGACCTTCCATTACGGCCAGGTAACGCTCGAAACCGCCGACCTGTGGCAAAATACCGCAACGCTGAAAATCGTCCCCTCCGCAACGGCCGCGAGCGCGACGCTCGAATACAAGCGCAGCACCGACGACGCCTGGCAGCAGGCGACCGTTTCCGACAACGGCGACGGCACTTTCACGGCCGCGATCGAGCCGACCTGGAGTTCATCGACCAACGAAATGGGTAAAACCGTTTACGAACCGGACTATGCCACCGGCGTTTTCGCAGGTACGACCTACGATTACCGCTTGAAGCTGGACGGTGCAGAAAAGGAAACCGGACGTTTCACAACGGCCAAAGGCGATGTAATTCCCAACGCGGACATGTCGGAATGGAGCACTGTTTCCCGGGCAGGTCTGGCCGGAAGCAAAGACGTTCCCTACCCCAATAAAACCGGAGATTCTTTCTGGGACTGCGGCAATAACGGAATCACGACAGGTTTGTGTTCTTCTACCACGGATAAATTCGGCGCAGCGGCACCCGCAGCGAAACTGCAGAGCCAGAATATGCTCGTCCTGGCTGCAGGCAATCTCTTTACCGGGAGTTTCAACTATGCCAGCATGACCGGTACGGTGAAATTCGGCAGCAAATACACCTACACGGCACGTCCCAAGGCTTTGCGCGTAAAATACCACGCCACGACCGGCGACATCGACATCGTGCGATCGCAAAATCCGGCCCCCGGTGTGGCCAAGGGCGATCCCGACAAATGCCGTATCTTCGTGGCGATCGTGGACTGGTCTCAGCCCCACACGGTCGTTTCGGGAACCGGCTCGACCACGGGAGCCTGGGATCCGGCCAACGGAGCGGACGTCGTATCGGAAGCAGGTAAAGTCGTCGGCTACGGCTCGATGTGGATCGATCAAAGCACCCCCGGCGATGCCTTGGTTTCTTCCGAAGACGCACTCAAAATCCATTGGTACGAAGAGAAAGCCCCGGCTCCCACAGGGAACTACACGATCGTGATCTCATGCGCCGCGAATGCCTACGGCGACTACATGACGGGCTACTCGAAAGCCTGCCTCTATGTCGATGACTTCGAATGGGTATATTAACTCCATTCCAGCGATATTCCGTCAAATACCTCCTTGGAATAAGGAGGTATTTGACGTTAATTCCACGCTGTTATCTCAAACAAAACGCCCGTAAAACCGGGGATTCGTGATGAACTTTACCCGTTTCGTTGAATTTATTTCCATTATAGAAAAAACCCGTTTATTTTTGTGAAAATTGTGAATATCATTCACTAACTGTCTTATGGCGAAAAAACATCGGATCCTTCTCCCTGTACTGGCGCTGCTTCTGATCGGCGCCTGCTCCCGCAACGAGGAAATCGAGCAGCCGACTTCTCCGTCCGGCGGAGTCGAAGTCGCCATTTTGTGCGACAACACGAAAGAACCGCAGGTTTACAGTCTGCCCGACGGTACCCGAACCTGGATCGACGACAACGACTGGGCTTCGACCCGCTGGGACAAAAATGACAAGATCGCCCTTTGGGCGACCGCCGACGGCAGCAACTATACGCTCAACGCCCAGAATTTCTCGCTGGCCTACTTCACCCCCAGCTATTCGACCGCCGTTTTCAATTCGACGGTCGCCGATATGCCGGCAGGAACCTATACCTACACGGCCGTCAGCCCGTGCCCGAAAGCGTCAGCGGCACGCAGGTATCTTACCAAATTCCGGCAAAACAGACGGGCCGTTACGAGGGAAAATGGGATATTCTGGCCGCCGATCCATTGACCGCCGACGCGCTTCCCTTGTTCGAACAGTCCGACCAAATGCTCGAAACTCCACCGTCGCACGCGCTGCGCTTCCGTCACAAATGCCACGCACTGCGAATCGAAGTCCCCGCAGGCCGCAACATCTGGGGCGAACCGATCACACGTCTGGTCATCGATTTCCCGACAGAAGTCGTCGGAACCGTTTCGTTCGACGCTGCCGATCCGTCGGCCCCAATGTCCCTGACCGAAGGCTCGAAGAGCATCACGCTCGATCTGAATACCCCGCTGACGGACGAAGCCGAAAACTATGCCTGGGCCTTCATCAACCCCACGACGGTAAGCGGCGACATCTCTTTTACGGCCTATACAGCAAACGGATACCGTTCCCACACGCTCTCCGTCCCGATCGACCGCGAAATGGCGGCAGGGCACATCACCCCCATTACCTTGACGATCCCGACCGAGTTGCCGGTAAGCTATGTCGATTTTTCGGTCACGGGCGACTCCTCGAATCTGGGTGAAGAGCCTTACAACCTGATCGTCAAAGCTCCCGAAGGAATGACTTTCCGCGACGGGACGACCGAGCAGACCTTCCCCATCGACGAATCCAACAAATACACGGTGGCTTTCTACGGCGACCTTTACGGCGATCTGCTGGCTCAACAACCGTTGCAGGTCAGCTTCGAAACCGAAAATGCCCTCGTGCCGCAAAATGTAAGCGTCGCTTCGTTCACTCCCGGCGAACATCTGCCGATCGCACTCAAAATCCCGTACCTTCTTTCGGAAGATTTCGACGATAAAACCGATTTCGAATACAAAACAGAAGCTACGACATCCAATCCGGACGGTATCTCTCTGTCGCAGTACGGCTTTGACGAGGGTTGGACGGGAACCCGTCTTCAGGTTTCGCAAAAGGCGATGCGTATTTCCGTCCGACACGAAACCGTAGCCCAGTATCCGGGACGGCTCGACACTCCGCCGCTCGCCTATATCAAACCCGGAAAAACCGTAAAGCTGAAAGTGACCTTCAATGCCAACAAGGACAACGACTATCTCTATTGCAGTTTCGGAACCCTCACGGATACGGCACCTAAAAAAAGGTAACGACGGCCTCGAAAACACGCTGAAAGAACAGATCGACAACCTCAATACACTGAGCGGCGTATCGTTCGGAAATATTCAGGGAGTATGCACCTGCGAAGTTCCCGCAGCAACGAATGCAACGCGCCTGTCGTGGCTGACTCAGAGAACATACAACTTCACCGGCAACGGATGGGTATCGAGAACTTGGTATATGTACCTCGACAACATCCGCGTAACCATCGTAAAATAAACCTCCAAATCAATAACCCTATGAAAAAATACCTGTTGATTCTAACGACCCTTGCACTGTTGGGGGGGGGACTGCTCGAAAGAGGAAATCCCCGAAACGACAGACGGGGAAGGCTCGGTCGAATTCCGGACCACGACCTGCTCCGAGGTCGATTCGCAGACGACCCGGGCGCAAACGTCCCTGCCGGACAACTGCAAGCCGTCCGGCAACAGCTTCAAGCTGGTCGTAAAAGGCAAAGAAGGCACCGCGACAGCGGAATACCTCGCCGAATACACCACGCTCAGCGAATATACGGCCCCCTTCATGCCCAGCGGCGACTATACGGCGACGATCAGCTACGGCGATCCGCAGCAGGAGGGCAGCACGGCTTTCTGCTACCAGGGAGCGCTCGACTTTACAATACTCGCCCGCAAGACGATTCAAAAGACCATTACCGCCTCGCTCACGAACTCGGTAATCAGCCTCGAATGCGGCGAGTGGTTCAAGAAATACTATTCCGAAGCGCAATTCACCGTCCAGACCGAAGCGGGCAACAATTTCAGTTTCACCCACTCCTCGTCGCCCGATACTCCGATCTTCGTCAAGCCGGGAAGCAAACTTCTGCTCAAAGGTACGGCGGTGAAGGCGCAGAACGGCGTGAAAGTGGAATTCCCGCAGCAGCAGATCGGTGTCACGACGGCCCGCACCTGGCACAAAATCCGGATCGACGCTTCGCAGGCGGGACAGGGCAGCATCAGCATCCGACTGGACGATACGCTGACCGAAGTACCCCCGCAGGAAATCGAACTCAACCCCGAAGCATAACCCCGTATAAAATAAGCTAAAAACAGATCCTATGAAGACTTTTACCAAATATTTGCTCTTGCCGCTCTGCTGTCTTTTCATGGCGGCGGGATGCGGAAAAGACGATCTCCCGACGGGCGAACAACCGGAAGGACCCGGTTCGGAAACGGGTATCCTGAGCTTTGAGAACTGGGACCTGACCGTAGCGGACGACATGGAAATTTTGCCGACGGACAACGCTCCCGGCACCTCTTCGACGCGCAGCACGGTGGACGCACCGGACGATTATATCGTAAAGATTTACAATTCGAAAAAAGAACAGGTCGGCAGCTACACCTATGCTGAAATAAAGACCACGGGCAATATCGAATTACCGCAGGACAGCTATACCGTCACGGCGGAATCGCCCAATTACGCCAGCACACCCGACGTGGCGTGGGAAACGCCCGTCTATTACGGCGAAATTTCGGTCAACGTAATCAAAAAGCTCACGACCACGGTCAATAACCTGGTCTGCAAATTGGGAAATATCAAGGCGACGGTCGGACTTTCCGCCGATTTGGACAGCCTGTTCAAGCCGGACGACGAAACAGACAAACTCACCGTCACCCTTTCGATCCAGGACAATTCCCTGGTTTACGGACGCCCCGAAGCCACGGGCGAAACGCTCAAACCCGGTTTCTTCCGCGCAGTCGATACGGACAACACCCTGAAAATCGTCCTTTCCGGCCAATACAACAAAGCCGGCGAGGGAGAGCCAGCCTCCTACGTGCCGGTCAATTGGAGCCAGGAGATACAGAACGTCAAAGCCGGACAATGGCGCAAGATCAACATCAAGATCCTGCATGCCAGCGACGGCAACGTCCAATTCCAGGTTACGGTCGAAACATGGGTTTACGACGAGAAAATCGACGTGGATGTCATGTCTTCGTTCTATTCTTACGGCGAAGAGGAGATTCCCGACGAAGAAATTTCGGACGAGAACTCTCCGGCAGTAACCCTCGAAAACGGGGATATCGCCCAGCCCTACCCATCACGACCAGCATGTTCGACTTCGACGTTCAGAGCTGCTCCCCGATGATTACGGCCGTCGTAACTCCTTACCAGGGTTCGACCGTTGCCTCGCTGGAGGTTGTCTTCGATTCGGACAACGCCCAGTTCCTGGAAGCTCTCGCAACGGCCGGCTACAGCAACAACACGGTAGCCCTCTGGCCGGGCGAAAATCCGGCCGGCGACTACTGCGTAGTCAAGCAAAGCGGCTCCGATCTGCTCGTCAAGGTCAATTACAACGGTATGAAAGGATTGTACGACCACACGGGCACCCATACCGCGAAGTTCATCGCCATCGACTCCGAAGGCCGTCGCTCCTACACGACAATGACCATCAAGGTCACCCACGACAGCGGCACCGCAGAGGGACCGAACATCTTCTGGAGCACCAATCCGGAAGGTACGGATATTGTCGATATCGACTCCCGCCACACGCTCACGGAGGAGGGTATGAACGTCTTCATCAACCTCGCCTCCGAGAGCGGAATAACCGGCCTGACGGTCGATATCATCAGCGATGCCCTCACCGCCGAAGTCCTCGAAAGCCTCGGTATCGGCTTGGAAGCGCATATGGATCTGGTCAATCCGGCTTCCGACAAAATGGACGAAGGACTCCACTCGTTAGGGTTTAAGACCAAAGACGAAATCGTCGGACAGAAAACCCTGCAATTCGACATTTCTCAGTTTATGACGATGCTCTATGCCGTAGCTCCGGGCAACACGGACTTCAAATTGACCGCAACGGATGCTTCGGGACAGAACATCAAGTCCATCATGCTCTATGTTCCCCAACAGTAAACCGAAACAGTGATGAAAAAGATTCTTAAATATATTTCGCTGCTTGCAGGCGTGGCCTTCCTGACCGCAGCCTGCTCGCAGAGCGACATCGACGGCAACGCCTCGGAAGAGATGGGAACCCTGCGCCTGAGCGTCAATATCGGCGGCTCGCGTGCCGACGCATACAACGCTCTGGATCGGAGTATCATGCGCGTCTATAAGATCGAAAACGGAGAAGAGAAGCTGATCCGCAAATACCAGCCGGCTACGGAAGCTCCGGGTGATTTCTACCTGGTGGCAGGGTCCTACCGTATCAAAGTGGAAGCAGGGGACCAGAGCCAGGCGACCTTCACCAACAAGAGTTATTACGGCGAATTGGACGTCGATATCGAACCCCAACAGACCGTCCTCAAAGAGGTAGTCTGCCCAACCACCAACATCGGCGTCAAAGTCGTCTTCGATCAGACGATTCTGGACAAAATGGATCCGGGATTCAAGGCTTACGTCAGCGCCATCGACACCTTCTCCAAAACGGAAGCTGAAAACGGCTCGGTACCGACGCTCAAATACACCGAGAACGCAACGGGTTATTACCTGCTGCCCGAAGATGTTCACAACCTGAGTTGGGGCTTTTACAGCTCGAGCACGGAGTTGGGCAGCATTTCGAAAACAGGAGTCATACCGACACCCGAAAGCGGCAATCTTTATACGCTGACATTCAAGTATTCGAAGACTCCGAACGGTTACCTGGGCATCACCGTACAGGTCGATCAGGACGGAGAGATCCACGAAGATCCCTTCATCTTCAGCCCGCAGCCGACGATCAAGGGCGACGGATTCGACATCAACTCGGTAATCGGATTCAACACGGACGACATTTCGTTCGCAGTATCCTCGGTACAGGCGCTTTCGGGCATCTCCATCAAGGCCGACGACGAAACGATCCAGGTGTTGAGCGACGGCGCGCTGCTTCCGGAAGCCGCAGCCAAAGGCATCAGCTACACCAAGACCGACGACAACAGCGGCAAACTCTCCCTCGGCGGAACCTTCTTCTCCACGTTCGCCGGCGGCATTCACGAAGTAGAATTTACGATGACCGACGTCGCACAAGCCGAAGGTACGGGCAAAGCCCGCATCGCAACACCCGGACTCACCGACCTGGCGGTGTACGACCTCTGGCTCAATACGGCCGATTTTCAGGTAATCGTCACCGATCCGGCGCTCACCAACGTCAAAGTACGTTACCGCGAACGCGAACGCCTGGCGGAGTCGCCTGCCTTCGGTGAGTGGAAGACCGTAACCGCCGTTGCGGGTGCCGACTATACCTATACGGCACAAGCCATCGACTTCGCCGCAGACCGCGATTACGAATACCAGCTGCTCATCAACGATGCGGAAACGGGCGAGATACACAATTTCTCGGCCGCAACGGGCATTCAGCTTCCCAATGCGGGATTCGAAACCTGGACGAACAGCAAAACCTGGTACCCCTGCTCGGCGGACGAAATCGGCTCGAACGGCATGGGTACAGGCTATACCGGATTCTGGGGTACGGGTAACCCGGTGCCAATGCCGCCGGTATCGTGGTGACCGAACCCGCAGACGATCCCCGTCCGGGATCGACCGGGAGCAAGTCCGCCCTGCTCAAGACCCAGAGCGCTTTCGGCGTAATCGCTGCCGGCAACCTCTTCATCGGAGCCTTCGGCGGTGTTCACAACATCACCAAAGGCGATGTGTATATGGGTCGTCCGTTCACCTTCAACGCCCGTCCCAAAGCGATCACATTCTGGTACAAAGGGACGGTCGGGTCCGGCGACAAGGCCCGCTTCTTCGTCTGCATGGGCAAATGGAGCTCCTACCACAAGATCGACACGAACGACCAGAGCACCTTCTTCGATCCTTCCCAGGAAAGCCTGCCCGAAGGCCCCATCTACGGCCACGGGGACTGGCTCAACGATACCTCCCAAAGCGATTGGAAAAAGATCGTAATTCCCATCAAATACCGCAGTGATGAAAAGCCCAATTACCTGATGGTAACAGCCTCGGCGAGCTACCGCGGTGACTACATGGAAGGGAACAAGGAGAGCAGAATGTATATCGACGACATCGAATTTGTATATTGATTTTCATGCGAGGAACCGTCGCCATCCTGACACTGACACTGTCACTGTGTCTATGTTTTGCAAGCAATCAATCGCAGGCCGCTCCGGACCTGCGATTGATTCGGCAATACCGCATCCACGATTCTTCGGAAACCGTGAACACGGGCTCCAGAAAGCCCTCGGCCCGAACAATCCGCTTCGGACCGATGCACAATCGCCTGCTCCAGATGGAACTCCG
>ENA-OQHN01000373-OQHN01000373.1-human-gut-metagenome-genome-assembly--contig:-NODE-373-length-15902-cov-5.306434_pt1 | contig 15902 bp, 18 predicted proteins | sample MGYA00242564_ERZ504721 | MGnify/ENA primary metagenome ERZ504721 (study PRJEB26092, sample SAMD00036212) | human gut metagenome | host: Homo sapiens | study: EMG produced TPA metagenomics assembly of...
ATGTTCATGAGAAGGACTCCTTTGCGTGAGATTGTGGTGATTTCATTATACCAAAGAAGTTCCTTCTCTTTTTATATGTTCTTCACTTTTGTGCAGTAAAGTTTTCCCACAATTATTTTACACTAACCAATCATTCTCCCTGTTTCTCATATATCTCTCATAAAACTTTAAGAAATCTCTAATCATGGCATGATACTGAACACGTTGCTCTACTCCATTTCTGGCAACAGAAAGGAGGGAATCGCATGGACGCTTTATCATCTTTCATCATGTCTGTCATGGCAAGCGTAGTCGCTCACTACATTTGCAAGCGATTAGACAGACATAAGTAAGAGCAACTAGTCCCACGAAAAAGCCCCGTAAAGCGCACATCTTTACGGGGTTTTCGTGTCGCATGACTACTTTATCATCAACTACATTATATCATGCCCTGTCGTACAGTCAATACGCCCCCGCAAGATGGATAGTGTAAAGTTGTTGTGGGAATTTTTTTTGACAGGCCATTTTTGATGGTTCTCTTAACCTGTTAATATTACTACTATAGTTACGTTATAGACAGCATACAGCAACGTGCTGAACTAGCATTCCCGTTGCGTTATATATTCTTCAACTTTTGTACACTAAAGTTTTCCCACAATTATTTTACGCTGTCCGCAAGATGTCATCACCTTTACACAAGCACAGCCCGTTACGGACGCGCCGTGCCGGCTTCTTTCTTTCTGGCCGCACAGAAAGAAAAAAGTAACACAGACGAAAAAGCCCCGTAACACTGCAACGTTACGGGGATTTCGTGTGTCAAACGGACACAATACATTTTACGTACTCTGCTCTGCTTCTCTATTCCTAGCAACGGAAAGGGGAAATTAAATGGAAGCATTGAGTTCTGCTTATATTATACCCAATGCGCCGCTACACAGTCAATGCTCACACAAAGGATATCGACTCGAGCCAGCACAGCCCGTTACGGACGCAACGTGCCGCCGCAGGCGGATGCGAAGAACCTGACAGGCGGAAGAAGCAGTATCCGAGCGAAGTGATTGTACCGCGCAGAAAGAAAACGTAACACTCCTATCTTTTCCCCCTATACTTTTTCGGGATTTTCTTCGGCGCATCGCCGTCCAGGCCGTAGTGGCTGCGGAGCTTGCGCACGCCGCGGTTGATGACGGTCTGGATCGATGGGATGGGTATGCCGTGTTCTTCGCTGATAGAGCGGAAGGTCCAGTCTTCTTTGTGCCGCAGACAAACGAGGCGGCGTTCCTTCTCGTCGAGGGTGTCCAAGGCCCGCTGAAGCTCCTCCTTTTCTTCCAGCTCAATGACCCGGCCCATGGGACAGACGGCATTCTGGTCTTCCAGATAGTCGGGCAGATCGGTCGTGCCGCCTTCGGGACAGTAGACGTTTTTTTCGAGCAGGGATTGTTCCTGCTTGTAGCGATAGGCATCATCGCCGAACTGCTTTCTGACGAACCGGACGATAGCCAGGGGGACATCTACGTTGTCCGCCAAGTCGTAGGAATAAATACATTCGATCAGAGCGGTAGTCGCGACCGAGCGGGCTTCGTGAATGCTGCCGTACACATAGCTGTATTTACGGGCCATGGATTGGATAAAGGGGTTGTACAGCTGACAGATGTCTGCAATGGCATCGACGTCGCCCATCTGGACTTGACGGATGCATTGCCGTACAGGAATGGTCATACAATATTGCCTCCTTATAGGGCAAAACACCTTGAGCATTCGCCCAAGGCATTTTGCGTTTTACTTATCATTATACCTTATTCGTCAAGAGTCTCGACCTGACGGGTAATAATGCGGCTGTCCTTCAAGGCCGTCAGCTCGCCTTCTGCCGTCGCAAAAATCTTCTTTTCCAACAGCGTGCTGACAGCGGCGTCGACGGTGCCTTTGTCGAGGCCTTCTTTGGGATTTTTGAGGGAATAGACGACGCTGTTTCCGGCGGCGTCGGCAAATTCAAGCTGTAAGGTTCTGGTTTTAGTCTGGATCATGGTATATTTCTCCTTTCGAAATGGAACATACTGGCTTAGGCCGTAATTTCATTTTCAATGACTTCGCGAATCGACGTAATCGGGTCGTCCTGCAGGGTACCGATGGCCGCCGCTGCGGCGGTAATGCTTTCGGGCTCTGCCGAAGGCTTGAGGTGAGCGAAGGTCATCTGCCGCTTCTTCTGCGCCCCTTCGTGATCCTGATAGGAAACAGTGAGTTTCAACTTGCTGGAAATTGCAGTACGTTCTGCCATAATAAAATTCCTCCTTGTAGTGTGAATATGTTTTTCTGTCTTTGTCAGCGCAAAGACAGGAGAAAGCTAGGATTGCGTTATGTCCCAACGCAAAGGGAATAATATTACTTTTTTTCTTTCTGCGCGGCCAGAAAGAAAAAAGTAATCAAAAAAAGAAAGAGGCCGGCCCGGAACTCCCGCGCCTTGCTGCGAGCCTTACAGGCGGCGCAGTAAAATCGCTTCGCTCGGATACTGCTTACTCCGCCTGTAAGGCTCTTCGCATCCGCCTGCGGCGGCACGGCGCGTCCGTAACGGGCGAAAAAACACCGCGCACTGTTCTCATATATTTCCGTACAGTAAGTCTTACTTATTAGATGGGCCGCTTTCTCATGATAAAATACATCAACGCATCGCTGAATAACACATTTAGTTTTAACAAGCGCAAAGTTCCTATGCTATGCGCTATCCAAAAGAGCTCATGGCCCTATGTTGAAAGCCCATGAAATCGTCATAAAAGATACGTGTTGTCTTGCAGCTGATTGTCCCGCCCATTACGGACGAGTCGTGCCGACGTCAGTCGGCTGCTGTACATGGCGCAGGCGGAAGAAACGGCACCCGAGCGAAGCGATTTTGCCGTGCCGCCTGCGCCATGTACGGCAAGACTCGGTAGTACCTGGGCGGCGGTTCTTTCTTTGCATACTTTCTTTCTGACCGCTCAGAAAGAAAGTATGGGCACTTTCTGGCCACGCAGAAAGAAAAAAGTAACATCCCGGCCTAAAGGGCCCGCGCCCTTTCAGCCTTTCTCAATGCTGTGCCATCGAAGGCACGGCGTTACGCCGCCTTCTGCCGCATCCCCGGCCACTGCATGATCCCCGTGGCGATGGCCCGCGCTACGGCGTCGACGCGGCTCTGGTACTGGCGGACGTCGTAGTCGTTGTCGATAAAGCAGACTTCGACGATGACAGCGGGCATGGCCGTATTGCGCAGGACGAAGAGGCCCGGCCGTTCCTTCAGCCCGCGGTCGGGCAGGTTGAGGACGGCTTTGATGTTAGACTGAATGGCATGGCCCAGGAGCAGGCTTTCCGCCGTATGGGAGATGAGTGTTTCCGTGCCGGCGGCGCGTTTGTTGAAAGCGTTGAAATGAAGGGACACGAAGGCGTCGGCCTCGGCGTCGTTGGCTTCGCCGCAGACGGCGTACAGGTTATCCTGCTGTCCAAACAGGACGGCGACGCCGTTTCGTTCCAAATACCCTTTGACTTTCTGGGCCAGCTCATAGGCCAGGTCGCATTCGCGCAGTCCCAGGGCTTCGTTGACCGCGCCGGAATCAAGGAGCCGGTCGTGGCCGGCGTTGAGGTAGATTTTCATCGCTGTATTTCCTCCTAACGAAATATTGAATCAAACGAATCACAAATACAATGGTCTGTTTGTCGAGGTTTCTCAAACACTGCATAATCCGATGCATAGGATCGCCTCCTTCGTACAACTGCCATGTCGGCCGCCATGGCGTTCTGAATCTGTCGCGTCGGCGTTTCCTGCATGGGACGGCAGGCCGATAGTTCCTGTATGCCGAGACGCATCGAACCCCGGAACATCGAACGGGTATCCTCCGCCGCATTACATATAAATATGTATTATATACAGCGCAGGCCGCGCGTCGGGACTTGCGCCGTCAGACGGCGCATCCCAGGGTCTTCATGCTCAGGCTGATCGTCCCGTCGGGCTCCAGCTCCATGACCATCTGGTAGGGAGAGGCCGTCCGCTGTTGTTCTGCCGCATAGTCCATGCAATTCGTAATTTCCAGCCAGTTTCTCCGAATGACGTCGTCGCTGATGTCGGGAAACCGCCGGCGGGCAAACTCGCGCAGCTCCGGCCCGACGTCCTGTTTCGGCAAGGGGCTGCCCTGCCGCATCAAGTCGCGGACAGAGCGCAGCCGGCGGACGACGGCGGGATTTCTGCGGACCGGCGTCGGCGGCGGCATACTCTCGCGCCGCAGCATATCGCGGCGCATGGCCCGCCACTCGGCCAGGATTTCCGCGATGGTCGGCGCAAACTTACAGGTCTGAGCCAGGCGGGCGCCCAACTCCGCGCCTTGTTCCTCCGTCAGCCCGGCGGGCAGGCTGGTCCGCAACACGTGTATGAACTGCGGATTCATATTCATCCGCCTGCCGAAGCATGACACTAACGTATTCATCAACACTTGCATACCCATGGCAATCGTCCTTTCCCTTTCGCCGCGGCTGGCCGCCGCTGTTGGCGAGAATCGAGCGGATATAGTTGAGGTTGTTTCCCTCTGCGCCCCGCTCCTTGGCAATGGCTACGGCATGGCATACGGCCTCGCTACCCCATTCCCGTTCCAGCTCACCCAGGGCAAGGCACGCCGCCCGATGAACGCTGCCAAACACCTGAGCCTAATATGCCGCGGCTTCGCTCCGCGCCGGCTCGGAAGGCTCCGCAGAGCCGCCGTCAGTCCTGCCAGCCTCTTCGCCCTGCTTCTGACGGAACCGGGCCACGCGGCTGCGCGTCTGCTGGCGGCGGCGTTCGTCCTTGTCGAAATCCTGCAATTCTTCCCAATCGACGAGGCGAATGCGTCCTTCTTCGTCGCGGCTGATGAGGTCTATCTGCTCTAAGAAATCGAGGGCTTTTTCCACGACGTCGCGGCGGCGGCGAAGGACGCGGGCGATGTATTCGCCGGTCAGGGGCACCTGCTCCGACAGGCAGGTATAGCCGTCGCAGTTGACCGTCCCGGCAATGTCCTTGAGCAAAAACCAGACGACGAAGTACGTCTCGCCGTGCCGCTGGCCGAGTATGGCCATGATTTTCGGATCGCCGAACAATCCGACTTTTGTTTTCATCCAACGAAGTTGTTTCATTTTCGGTCCTCCCGTTCGTCAGCTCCTGGGGGCTGCGTTCTATAATAGTAAGGGAAAAGGCCCCGTCGTTTTATGTCTCCTCATGGAAAATTTTCTCTCCGTCTATTCCGTCCGTTCCGGGGCGACCGCCGTAACGCCGCAGCCTTCTTCTCTTATCTCCCTCTTGTCTCCTCTGGTCTTGTCTCTTCTAGTCTAGGGCGTTACATACGCGTTACAGTTGACGATAGCGGCGGCGAAAAACGGTGTACTTATGCGGATATTCACCTCTGCGCTGCCGCCGGATAGTAAGAAAAAGATATGACAAAAGCCGCCCGATCCTGCGCCAAAGGGGCCGGAATCGAGCGGCTGCATGCCAGTATTTGTCTTATATTAGGGGACAAAAAGGAGAACAAACCGACAGCCTTCGTCCTGCCATTTCTATCGAATGACAAGCTGACAGACCGCGCCGCCGGAGCTATAATATATCAATATAGTATAACAAAGTCTTATACATGCATAGGAAGAATAATCCTGCGCAGCCTCGTCAGCGGACGGGGACGTAACGGATTTCCGCCTCTTCGTCCGTCCCTTCGAGCTTTAGGATGACCGGGCGCAGGCCATCGTTGCAGCTGCAGATGGCAACGTTGGGCTTGCCTATCCAGTCGCCGTGATAAAACAGAGTCTTGCCGTCGCCGTGGGCCAGGGCGAAGACGTACTGATAGATCGCCTTCCACGCTTCGTCGCAGAATCCCTCAGGCTTGGCGTAATCGGCGTAAAAGACCTGTCCCTCCCGCATCATGGGACAAGCCTGCAGTCCCGGAACGCCGTACTGGGCAGCCAGTTCCTGATCCAGCGTCGTTTTGAGTATGGTGATTTTTACTTTTTTCATGGCAGAGCTCCCTTCTCCGGCCGGGCCGGGTTGACTTGTATATCCTTCTTCTTTTATGATAAAAAAGAAAGGAAGAATTGTATAGTACGCACTTTTTTGACACATACTATAGCGAAAGGAAGTACCCCTCATGAGCATGAAGCCCTACGAAGGAGCCCTGCGCTCCTTGTCCGACGTCCCCTTCGGCTACACCCTGTCCCTGATCGGCGGCAAATGGCGGCTGGTCATCTTGTATTTTCTCGTCGAATACGAGACCATCCGCTTCAACGAGCTGAAACGAAAAATCGGGACGATTACCTACAAGACGCTGAGCGAGCAGCTGAAAGGCATGGAGCGCGACGGCCTGATCGTCCGAAAGGAATATCCCCAAATCCCGCCGAAGGTCGAATACAGCCTGTCAGACAAAGGGCGCTCCCTCTACCCGATTATGGAAGCCATGTGCCGCTGGGGCGAAGCCCATCGGCCTGACAACGCCGCACCTGAACCACATGGAAGAACCAGGCGAATAGCCCCCGCGCCTTGACGGCAGAAGGCCCAGCCGTTATAATAAAGATGAAAAAAGCGAGGCCCTGTGCCAACACACGGTATAGCCCCCGCAATGGTTACAAAATTGTAGCCGTCTTAGCTCGCGAAAACTAAGGTGACGGCTACTTTTTTGTTACATTTTGCAACAAAACCACAAAAACGATGAGTAATAACAACGTTATGTTTGTATCGCTCATGGGCATCATCCCCGTTTCGTGCAGATTCGGGAGTTTTGTTCACCGTCTGCCGTAATGGCAGCAGATTTCAAACTACGCAAATACCCGTCTTAGCAGCTGTCTGCCGAGACGGGTATTTTTTTCATTATGATTCGTTATCAGAGTTCCACGCTTCGTCGGGAAGAGCCGTAATATTCGGCCAGGCGGCATTGATGGCTTCGGCCATGAGGCGCTTGCCCGGCGGGTCGAGGTGAAGCCCGTCGACGGCCAGATCTTCGCGCAGCTCGCCTCGTTCGTCGGCCATGCCGGGCGTAATGTCTACGTGGACCTGCGTCTTCACATAGGCGTTGACCGCCGCCATGGCTTCGCGCCAGCTCCGTACCGTGTCCTGCCCAAAGGCCGCGCGGATGTTGGCCGGATTGAGGGGCGGCAAGGTGAGAAAGACGGGGCGGATGCCGTAGGCCAGGCAATTTTGCTTTGACCTGCTCCATATCGGCGATGACCTCAGCCGGCTCGACGCCGGCGCGGAGGCTGTTCGTTCCCATGAGGATGAGTAAATACGGCGGATGGAAAGGCGCGACATCCTTGTCAAACCGCTCGACGGCCGTGCGGCTCGTATCGCCGCTGAAGGACAGGTTGACTGTGGGAAAGGCCAGGTAATGGCCGTAGCTGAATTCCCAGTCCGCCGGCGAGTAGGACACGCTGCCGCCGCCGTGGCTGATGCTGTCTCCGTAGATCGCTGCCGCGCAGGGCCGGCCCGGGTCGGTCGTATACGACGAGGCGTCGGAGTACACGCCCAGAGGACTGCCGTCGCTGCGGACGGCCCGGACTCGCCAATAGAAGGGCTGCGCCGACATGCGCGCCTGGCCGTCGTACTGATGGGCGATGGGCGTCGTATAGACGGCGATGCGGTGCGCCGAGGGCTCGATGCCGTTGGGATTTTCCGGCGGCGCGTCGAGGATTTCTACTTCGTAATGGTCGGCGTCGGGCATGGCAATCCAGTCGTATACGGGATAAAGCAGGGTCTGCCCTCTGCCCTGATTGTACGTCGACAGGGGAACAGGCTTGACTACGTCCTGCTTCTGCCAGTCTACGGGCAAGGGCTCCAACTCGGAAAAGGGGCCGATGGCCTGGCCGCGCAGGTTCAGAGGCTTGACGCGCCAATACAGGACGGGCTCGCGGCAGCCGGCGGGAAGCAGGATCTCGCAGGCCGTGTTATAGACGCGCTGCGCAGCCATGACCGGCTCGTAGCACGGCGACGGGCCGCCGCTATGGCGTTTTACAATCTGCACGTCGTACATGACGGCGCCGTCGATACGGCTCCAGCGCAGGACGGGACGGGGCGACGCCGGATTATCCGACGTGTAATGCGCTGCAACAACAGGCTGATGCCGGCAGTCTGTCTCAGCGCGGTCAAGCAATAGATGGCGGGCTTGTTCCATCGGCGGGTCGATGAGCTCCTGGGGCTCTGCCGTCTGATAGGCCACGGTGACGAGGCCCGCGCTCAGGGTAAGGGCCGTCAGGACGGCGCAGCAGAGAGCGCTGTAACGCATGGTCTTCCCCTCCTTTCTCAAAATCAAAGACAGCATGACGATGCGCCGCCGTCGGGCAGGAAGTCTGTCCCGTCGGCGGCGCATATCGTATCGGGCCTACGAAGCTTCGGCAGGCTGCTGAACTTCTGCCGCGGCCTTTTCGGCTTCTTCTTTGGCTTTCTTATCTGCTTCGTATTGTTTTTTCCACTCTTTGTTGAGCTTCTTGATTTCCTTTTCCGACAACATGGCCGGCTCGGCCTTCAAGGCTTTTTCCAGCGATTGGGTAATGGCCCCTCCGTCGTCGCCGGGCGCGCAGGTCATGATGCGCAGGCCGTTGACGTAAATGTCGGAGCCATGCTGGGCGACGTTCCACGCCGGCGGATAGATGGGAGCGTCCTTATGGGCCTTCTTGCCCTTTTCATCCTGCTGGTTCAGGGGCACGGCCTGGACCTTATCTTCGTCGATGGCCTCGCCGTACTCGTTGTGGGTCACGCGGGCCAGATTGCCTGCCGCCAGAAAGGCCCTGCGCCGCGGCGAGTAATCGCCTGACGGGACGGGACGAACGACGGGCTGGGCGTTGACGTACACGACGTCGCCGCCGACCTGGACGTGGTTGCCCGACCACTGGCTCATGCGGAAGGCCAGCTTTTCAATGCGGCTGGTCATCTGCGGATGGTTGTTCGGATTGATGATGCGCTTGAAGCCTTCCTGATACAGCTCGCCGTACTGCTCATAGACGAGCTGCATGGACGAGGCCGCGCCGCCGACGTTGTACTGGGTATTCTTGAATACGTCGAACCCGTGGGCGTCGGCTTCTTTTTCCTGATCCATCGTCACCACTTCGTTGTCGATGTAATTGACGGCGACGCTGCCCAGGAGGACGTCGAGGACGTTGAGGTCACCGCCGAGGGCCACGTCGACGAGGGTGGCGATGCCGATGCTCTTCAATACGCCGTTGACGGCGTGGCGTTTTTCACCGTGCTGCATTTCATGGCACAGCGTAAAGGCCAGCTCGTCGTCGCTCAGAGCGTCCATCATGCCCTTGTTGACGGAAATGACGCCGCCGATAGTTTCAAAGGCGTTCAGGTCCTCTGACGGGTTGGCGTATACATCGTATTGGCGCTCGATCATGCCCGTGGCTACGATGTTGCGCTGAATTCCTTCCAGGCGATCGCCGTAAGCTTCACCAGCGACGACACCCGTCTTGGCCTGGGTACTGGCCAGCATCTGCTGCTTCGCGCCGTCGTCCATTTTCGTCAGCTGCTGCTTTGCCAAGGCCATAGCGGCGGCCCCGTAGGCCAGGGTCTGCCACCACGACGCGGCCATCGCCGTGCCGACGGGGGCGGCGAACAAGGTCAGGCTCAGGAAGCCTGCCGTCAAGGCTTTCTTCCAATGTATCATGTTATACCATCTCCTTTGGCGGGGACTGGCAGAGGGCTTCCTTTTCTGCCCGCGGCATCTGCTTGATCTGCCATTCCCAGTGCATCGCGTCGTGCTTCGTCGGGAAGGCCCGGCTCCACACGAGGCGGACGGGACGACGGGAACGAGTATACTTAGCGCCGCGGCCCGCGTTGTGAGCGGCGACGCGCTTGTCTACGTCCAAGGTCCAGCCGGTGTACAGCGTACCGTCGGCGCAGCGCACCATGTAGGTATAAAACGGCATGGAAACTCTTAGAGCGTATCCGTAATGGCGACGGTTTCGAGAACTACGTCGTCGAGGGGACGGTCAAAACGGTTCGTCGGCACCTGGCTGAGGGCTTCGACGACGTCGTAGTTTTTGACGACCTTGCCAAAAATGGAATGATGGTTCTGGAGCCACGGCGTCGGCACGACAGTGACGAAGAACTGGGAGCTGCCCGTGTTGGGGCCGGCATTGGCCATGGCCAGGACGCCCGGTTCGGCAAAGGTCAGGGACGGATCGAATTCGTCGGGAATCATTTCGTCCGAGCCGCCGTAACCCGTGCCTTCCGGGTCGCCGCCCTGAATCATGAACTGGGGAATGATGCGGTGGAAAATCGTGCCGTCGTAAAAGCCCGATTCGGCCAGCTTGCGGAAGTTCGCCACCGTAATGGGCGCTTTGTCGGGGAATAATTCGACGGTGAAATCGCCGTGATTGGTCTTAAATACTGCGTATACTGTGTCTGCCATCGTACAGCCTCCTATATATTTTCTTTATACTACTTATATTATAGCATAAGAAGGGCCGGGAATATATCCATCCCGCAAGAGAAGAACCCGTCCCATGCTTGTAAGAAATTATACTATATTCTCGCCCGATATGCCACGTCCTGCCGCCGGACGGCTTGACAAATGGGAGGCGCAGCGGTATAGTATATTCATTCATCAGATATTTAACTAGTTAATTATCTGATTTTTTTATTCATCAATAGTTAACTAGTTATCTATTTTTTTCAGAAAGGATTTGATTTCATGACGAAAGCTCCGTTATGGACAAGACGTTTCGTCGCTATCATTTTGGCAAACGGCTTATTATTCGCCAGCTTTCAATGCCTCTTGCCGACAATGCCCATGTACGCCGCGTCACTCGGCGCATCAGGGTTGGAGTTAGGTATTATTTCCGGTATCTTCGGCGTATCTTCGATTTGTATCCGCTTCTTTACAGACAATCTCGTTGCCCGGCTTGGCAAAAAAAGTGCTTATACCTGGGATTATTTTTTCGTTAGCTGCCGCAGCGGCATACGCCTACTTTATTTCAATCGCAATGCTTACAGCCGCCCGCATCATTCAAGGATTGGGATTTGGCTTGGGATCCACCTTTGCCGCCGCCCTGGCCGTCGATATTATTCCTTCATCGCGCCGCGGCGAAGGCCTCGGCTATTTTAGTACCAGCAACGCTGTCGCCATGGGCATCGCTCCAGCCGCAGGCGTTTCCTTACTGACAGGGCTGGGTTCCGACGCGCTGTTTGGCTTTTCCTTTTTAACGGCTGCCCTGGCTATGGTCTGCGCTTTTTTCAGCAACGAATCGCTCAGCGCTATCCGCAGAACCCGCCGCATGACTAAAACCAAAGTTTCCTGGAAAAATCGCTTTTTTGAATCAGGCACGGGTTTTCCTGCCTTTTTCACAATGCTATTCGGATTTTCTTACGGCAGCGTCAACACCTTCGTCGCCATGATGGCCCAGGAAGCTCATATTGAACGAGCTGGTTTATTTTTCGTTGTCGGCACCTTCTTCGTCTTTGCTACTCGAACCTTCGGCGGACGAGTGTACGACCGCAAAGGGCCGATTTGGGTCCTGCTCCCGGGCATTATCGCCTATGCCGTAGCCGCTTTCATCATTATTCATGCGTCATCCTTCATCATGCTTATGACAGCTTCAGTCTTTTATGGAACAGGAGCCGGACTCATCATGCCGTCCCTGATGACCTGGCTGTTTAACGCCGCCCTTCCTGAACGCCGCAGCAACGCCAGCGCAACGTATTACAATATGCTGGATGTCGGTACTTGTATCGGTATCATTGGTCTTGGAAGTGCCGCCGCTTCTATTGGATATATTAAAATGTATTATTTTGTCTTAGCCTCTATGCTGATATTCCTCGTTGTATTTCTTGTACAGCATATATTAAAACTCGGCGCCTATCAAAGAAAGGAGATTTCCCATGTCTGATACGATTATGCTAGACGACGCCCTCATCCATCATATGTACCTGGTTATGCGCGCCTTTACGAAAGGCGTCAACGACGCCATGAAGCCTCTCGGCCTGTACAGCTCCGAGTGGACCGTCCTCAACTTCGTCGCCAAGCACGACTCCTTTCCTCAGTCGGACATCGCCGCGGCGCTGGAAATCGAAGGAGCAGCCATTTCCAAGACCCTGAGCAAGATGGAGCAGAAAGGACTCATCGTGCGGACGAGCAGCCAGGACAAACGGGAAAAACGCATTTCCCTCACAGAAAAGGGCCGGGAACTGTACCCCCTGGCAGCCCAGGCCGCCGGCAGCCACCGCAGCGCCGTCTTAGCAGGCCTCTCGCCGGACGACCGGCGGCAGATGCTGTCCTTCATCCAGTCCATGCTGGATCATATCCACAGCGATTAATTCATACAAAAAAACTGCAATATTGCAAATCCGTTGTATTTACAACAGACAGATACCTCCTTTGCCACTATACTTAGTATATCAACTGAAATGAGTATCGTTCCAAAGGAGGTCTTTACTATGGAAAATAAAATGTTCTGTTTTCAATGTGAACAAACGATGAGAGGCACTGGCTGCACGGGCTGCGCCGGCGTATGCGGCAAATCGGCTGCCGCGGCAGATTTGCAGGATGAACTGACCAGCGCCCTCATCGGCCTGGCCCGCGTCTGTCAGACAAATGCTCCGACAGCCCAGACGCACCGTCTCGTGCTGGAAGCTTTATTTACAACGATTACTAACGTCAACTTCGACGTATCAACCATTCAGATCATGATAGACAGAGTGCGTGCGGAAAAAGCGGCCCTCGGCGGACAGGCCGGCGACTATGACGTCCGTCAGATTTGGAAAGCCGACGAAGATATCCGCTCCCTGAAATCTCTCATCCTCTTCGGCCTGCGCGGCATGGCAGCCTACGCCTATCACGCCCTCATGCTGGGCCGCAGCAGCGAAGAGGTCGACGCCTTCTTCTTAAAGGGATTGGCTGCCCTCGGCGAAGACTGGGGCATGGATGAACTCCTGCCCATCGTCATGGAAACGGGCAAGGTCAACCTGACCTGCATGGCTCTCCTCGACGAAGCCAACACGACGGCGTACGGCACGCCGACGCCGACGACGGTTCCCCTGACAATTGAAAAGGGCCCCTTTATCATCGTAACAGGCCACGATCTGAAGGATTTGGAACTGCTCCTGAAGCAGACCGAAGGAAAAGGCATCAACATCTATACCCACGGCGAAATGCTGCCGGCCCACGGCTATCCCCTGCTCAAGAAATACGGCCATTTGAAGGGCAACTTCGGCACAGCCTGGCAGAATCAGCAGAAGGAATTTGACAACGTTCCCGGTGCTATCCTGTTCACGACAAACTGCCTCATGCCGCCCCGCAGCTCGTACAGCGACCGCGTCTTCACGACGGAAGTCGTCTCCTACCCCGGTCTCGTCCACATCGGCGAAGATAAGGACTTTACGCCGGTCATCGAAAAGGCCCTGGCCCTGGGCGGATACAGCGAGGACCAGCATTTCACGGGCATCAACGGCGGCACGACAGTCATGACCGGCTTTGGTCACGGCACAGTTCTTTCTGTCGCCGACAAAGTCATCGACGCAGTCAAAGGCGGCGCTATCAAACACTTCTTCCTCGTCGGCGGCTGCGACGGCGCCCGTCCGGGCCGCAATTACTATACGGACTTTGTCAAGCAGACGCCGGCTGACACGGTCATCCTGACCTTGGCCTGCGGCAAATACCGCTTCAACGACCTCGACCTCGGCACTATCGGCGGCCTGCCCCGCATCATGGATATGGGCCAGTGCAACGACGCTTACAGCGCTATCCAGGTAGCTGTCGCTTTGGCAAAAGCCTTCGATTGCGGCGTCAACGACCTGCCTTTGTCCATGGTTCTCTCCTGGTACGAACAGAAGGCTGTCTGCATCCTCTTGACCCTCCTCTCCTTGGGTATCAAGAACATCTACCTCGGACCGACACTGCCGGCCTTCGTCTCCAAGAATGTCCTCAACTACTTGGTAGAAAACTTCAATATCACTCCGACCAGCACGCCGGAAGCTGACCTCAAAAAGATTTTGGGATAAGAGGCCGTAGTTTGTAGTTTGTAGAAGAGAGATTTAAACTCAAAAGAGGCTGTCCAATGCGACAGCCTCTTTTTTTTCGCCTGTATGCGATTTCGTAGGGGACGTCCTGTCAAGGCGTCCAGCCTCTGCTGTCCGTTTTGGCGACCGTCTTGCGCCTTCCGTTGGTCGGCACCCGATGGGTCAAAAAGGCTTAGGACGGCCCCTACGGAGGCCCCGATTGGGGCGCTTTAGCGCCCTAACTACTTGCGGAATTGCCTATTCTACGGTAATATAAACGTATACTAATCTTATTATATGCAAATGGGAGGCTTTTACTATGGCAGACAATAAAACTTATGCTGTGTTCCAGACGAACCGCGGCGATTTTACGGTTGAACTTTTTGCGGACAAAGCTCCGATTACGGTCGAAAATTTTGTTAATTTGGCAAAATCAGGTTTTTATGATGGCACGATTTTCCATCGTATCATTGCCGATTTCATGATCCAAGGCGGCGACCCGACGGGTACGGGCTGCGGCGGCTCGAAGCAGACGATCCCTGATGAATTTGGTCCGGGCCTCGATTTCAGCGAACCCGGTGTCCTGGCTATGGCCAATGCCGGCCCCAACACGGGCAGCTCCCAGTTCTTTGTGACGGTTGTCCCGACGCCGTGGCTCCAGAACCATCATTCGATTTTCGGCAAGGTCGTCAAAGATTACGATGTCGTCGAAGGTATCAGCAGAGTCAAAACGAATTTTGCAGATAAACCCCTGGAAGATGTCGTCTTGAACACGGTGAAAATCGTAACGGAAGCCTAAGTGCTTCATGTTGTATTATACGTATATGGTGCGCTGTGCCGACCAGTCTTTATATACGGGCTGGACGCTGGATGTAGCCAAACGGGTGGCAGCGCACAATGACGGCAGAGGGGCCAAGTATACCCGTTCCCGTCGCCCTGTGACCCTGGCCTGGTGCCAGGGTTTTCCTACAAAACACGAAGCGATGCATTGGGAATGGCAGATCAAGCAGTGGACGAGAAAGAAGAAGGAGAAGCTCTGCCGGGAACAGCTTTCCGTAACGGATGAGGAAGGATGATCGAAATGAAACTATGGAAAAATGGCTGACGACAATCGTTGCCAGTTTATCCCTCTGTATCGCACCGGCAGCGATGGCTTCGGCCGCTTCGACGGCACAGATCTTGCTTTACGGGGCCGCGACGATGGTCCTGGCAAAACAGCAGCTGCTCCAGATGGACAACAATAACCAGAAACAGATGCTGGCCAATACCCAGGCCAAGACGGGCGTCGTCAATAATGAAGCCTACAGCGACCGCCTGGAAAATATCCAGCGCAATCTCGTGGCGACGGGCCTGATTAAGCGCAATTACGATGTCTATGCCAATCCCTCGACGGATTTGAACGCCTTTGAAACGATTGGCGGCGTCATTTCCGTCAATAAGGGGATGCTCGATGCCCTCAATGATGACGAACTGGCCTTTACGCTGTGCCATGAAATGCAGCACGGTGAAAAATCGCCATGCCATCAACGGCGTCCTCAAGAGTATCGGTATTTCAACGCTCGTCGACGTGTCCCTCGGCGGCAATGCCGATGTCCTGGACATCCTCTTGGGCAGTGTAGCCGTCAATTACATCGACAATGAATTTGTCACGATGGACCAGGAAAAACAGGCCGATGCGGCGGGCTTCAATGTCTTCAAGAACACGGCATATAATGTCGGCGGAGCTGCTTCGTCCATGCAGTACGTCTACGAACAGTATGGCGAATTGTGGCAGGAAGGTTTCAAACGCATCATCAGCCCGAACAACCATCCGCAGATGTCGAGCCGTATCGAAAAAGCTGGCCGGACGCATGAGCTTGTGGTCAGGCAACCACGTCCAGGTCGGCGGCAACACGGTATATGTCAACGCAACAGCCTGTTGTTACGCCGGCCGTGTCCGGAACCTATTCGTCACGGCGTCGGGCTTTCC
>ENA-OQHN01000374-OQHN01000374.1-human-gut-metagenome-genome-assembly--contig:-NODE-374-length-15860-cov-3.208543_pt1 | contig 15860 bp, 20 predicted proteins | sample MGYA00242564_ERZ504721 | MGnify/ENA primary metagenome ERZ504721 (study PRJEB26092, sample SAMD00036212) | human gut metagenome | host: Homo sapiens | study: EMG produced TPA metagenomics assembly of...
TACTGTCGCCGGGCTTCGGGCAGAGCGTGTCGTTCGGAAGCTGCGTATCGTCGTCATACGGCCATGTCGTTATCAGCTCGAACTCGTGGGTGTCGCTGTCGTAGTTCGCCTCGAAATAGTAGGTGCCGTCCTCCTCGTCGCCCAGCCCGGCCAGTTCGCTGCCCTCCTGGAAGGACACGCGCTTCACCTTGCCGCCTATCTCGTAGCTGTTCGGGTCAAAGCCCAGACTGTTGTCCTTGAAGTAGAATATCTTGAACCGGGTTGCCGTCCTCGTCCGTCACATCCTCGCTGCGCACGGAGCTGACCGTGCCGGTGCGCTTGGGGTAGATGTCGGAGAAGGCATCCGCCTCGTAGTGGTGCCATACGCCGTACTTCTCCACGTTCACGTCCACGTGCTTCACGCCGCCGGGAAGCTGCAGGCGGCTGTGCCCATATTTCTCCGGGTCGATGTTCTTGCTGCTGCCTATCGGGTACAGCCGGGTGTAGAACTTGGCGTTGTCGGCCATGTCGCACTCCAGGCCTGTCAGCCCCTTGCCGTAGCCCAGCGTCACTTCCTCGCCCTGCTCGCAGCGGCACACGTTCACCGTCTGGCCCTCACACCACCATTCGGCCCGATTCCCGGCTTTCTCGGCCACTTCCTTCAGGGCCTCGTCGCAGTACTTGCCCTCGTAGTCGATGACGATGTTGTCCGTGCCTTCCACTGTGCCGACCTTCCAGTCTGTGGTGTTGTCCATGCCGTTGTTGATGCTCTTCACGATGAGGGCTACGTGCTCCCTCGGCGGCGCGGTCAGCGTGAACACCGGCTCGTCCGCCCCGTCCGTGTCGTTCAGCACGAGAAAGCGCTTCAGCAGGCTCTCGATGCCGTAGAGCTTCACGTCGTACTTCCACTCCTGCGCGCTCACCTGCTCCGGCTTGTAACGCTCCATGAGCCAGTACCGCTCGCCCATGAACTCGGCATAGTCGTTCACTTCCAGCGCCACGTGTTCGTACAGGGTGAACGACAGGGTGAGCACGTTGTCGCCCTGCAGCTCCTTCGCCTGCGTCGAGTTGTCGTCGCAGGGCACCTGTGTCTTGGCTGTACCGTCGCTTCCGTATATCGTTATCATAATGCTGTTCTAACCGTGTTTTAATGTCATTCAGATGGCCGGCTTCGGTTCCCGGAAGGTCACGTAGAACCGGCCGGCCTGTTTCCCGGCCTGCCAGAGGTAGGTCAGGGGTTCGTAGTCGCTGCTTTCCTTATAAAAAACGTGCAGCGTCATGTCGAGGTCGGGAAAGCGGATGTCCAGCCACCCGTCCTCTCCCTGCTTCAAAAAGGCGATGAACGCCTTGTACCGTGACAGCCACTCATCCCGCGTGTCCGCATACAGGGCGAAGTACAGCTTCACGTCCCGCGCCTGGTTCCTCACGTCCAGCGCGGATGAGTATTTCTCGCCGTCCTCCTCCCGGATGTCCACCGCCACGTGGGTCTTCGTCTTCGCCGGGGCCATGATGGCCTTCAGGTTGTTACGGTCGCCACGTTTCTTCTCCACCAGGAAAGCGCCGTATGCCTTCCAGATGTCCGTGCCGTTGATGAGCACCTTGCCTGAGAGTATCGCGTCCATTGCCATAGTCACTTCATTTTAAGTCCGTCCCTGATTATCTTCTTGATGTCATTCTTTATCTCGCCCAGATGCTTCGCGCTGTTGCCCGTGTTCTCCTCTATCCGCCGCAGGCTGTCCACAGCAGTGCCCATCTGCGCACTTACGTCCTGCATCTTCTCGTCCATGCTCGACAGGTGCATCGCACTCGTCGTCCATAGCCCCTCTATTTTCGTGCCCTGCTCCTGGCTCATCGCCGTGTACGCCCCGGCCCTGCCGCTCTGCGACGTACCGTAGCTTCCGGGATCTATCATGCCGGAGTCCGTCATGGCCCCGCGCCATGATTCCGCCTTGTCCGCTATCGCCGAGTTCATAGCCTCTATACGGGCCTTCTCCTCCTCGCTTATACCGTCGGCCGCAGCGTCGGCTATGTATTCGTACAGCTCCTTGATGTCGTCCTCAGCTCCTCGTTCACGAAACTCTCTATAAGCGCGTCCGTCACAGTCTCGCTTATGAAGTCGCCGAGTTCCTCCGTTATGTCCTCAGCGCTCCTCACCATCTCCTTGTACTTCTCCAAGAAGCCGTCCCACGTGTAGCCAGTCAGCTTCTCGTTCAGCGCGTCCGTCAGCTCCTCCAGCGTCCCCGTGCGCCTCTATGTATTCCTCCCACCGCACTTTTCGGGTTCTTGTGGCCGTCGCCGCTGAACAGCTTTTGCCATTCCTTCGGATTCGAGTCCCTTAGCAGCTCCATCTGCTCCGGCGTCAGGTTCCACAGGTCGCCCGTGCTGTCCACCGTTATGTTAAAGCCGTTTTTCCTGAGCGTCTCCGTGAAGGCGTCCCAGCCCTCCCAGCCGCTGCCCGGCGAGTGCTTGTTGAAGCTGCCTTTGCCTGCCCAAACCGAGGAAGCCATAGCCGCTGTTCGTCCAGGCTGACGCCAGTCCCTTGATGATGTTCCGCTGGTTCTCCTCCCACTCAAGCTCCGCTTTCCGCGCGTCGTTGTAATAGTCTATGCTCTCGGCGTTCGTGTTGTCACCTTGCCCTATGCGCTCTGCAAGGCTGTCTATGCTCTCGCGCAGGTACTCGTTGCTCTCCGTCAGGCGGTTCACAGTCTCCATCACCTCCTTGTCGTTGCCGCCGAGCCACGAGCCGAGGCCGCCGAACGTAAGGGAGTCGAGGATGTTCCCCACGCCGTTGACGACTGACTGCATGGGCTTGGTTATTATGCCGCCGCTAAGCACGTCGTCAAGCACGCCGCTGACAGAGCCAAGCACAGTGTCCATGAGGCTTGACACTATTCCGCCGATGCCGTCCTGCGCCAGCATGTCGAGCAGTCCGAGCACTGCCGATATGATTTCTCCGGCAAGCCCGCTGTCGCCAAGTGCTGCAGTGAGGGTCTTGGCTGCCTCGCTGTCCTTGCCGAGGAGCGACTGGAAACCTTTTGCCAAGGCATTGCCGGCCTGGGCCGTCAGCTTGTTGTCGCCGAAAAGGCCGTCAAGCTTCATCAAGCCTTGGCCTATGCCTTGCAGGTTTCCAGAAGTCAGGCCGCGCAAGCCCTCGCCGAGATTGTCGAACATCGCCTTCGCCTCCGTAGCGGACGAGTTGAGGGCGGCCGTGGTCTCCTGTACCTGCCCGCCGAAAATCCGCACGTCCTCGGAAGCGGCGTCAAATGCCTCGTGTGCCTTGTCTACGTTTTCTTGCGCGGAGCGTATGCCCTCCTCGCCGCGGTTTTCATTGCGTGCGGTTTCAAGCTCTTTTTCAGCTTTTACGAGGTTTTCTTCGGCGGCGCGTGCAGCATCTACGGCCTTGGAGTATCTGCCCATCGCCTCCTGGTATGCCGACAGGTCGTCGGACACACGTTTGAATATGTCGCTGTCCCATGCCGTGCTGGAGCGCTCCAGTTTCTCTATCAGGGAATAAAGGATTTGCTGCTCCTCAAGGCTCGACTGTCTGAACGTGTCACTTTGAGCCATGCGGCGCAAACGGTCTATCGTCGGTTGCAGCTGGTCTTTGAACATCGTGCCGAAGTCCCCGAACACGCTGCCCCAGTCAACCTGCTGCCTGACGGCGTTTATCTCCACCTGCTGCAGGGCGCGGTCACGGCCGGCGACGAGCGACAGGCGCTCGCCCTCATTCTGTGCGTTCCTTATCTTTTCCGCGTATTCCTCTGCTATGGCCAGCTTCTGCTGCTGATAGGTGCCATATTCCTTGAGGTAGTTCCGCATGGCCCGTGCCTCCGAAGCGTACACCTCCTGTGTCTTGTGCTCCTGTTCCTTTGCGGCGTTGTCGCGCGCCTTCTGCAGCGCATCCGCCTGCTCGTCCGTCAGACCGTCCGCACCAAGCCCGACAAGTCCGGCCTCCTTGTTCTTTTTCCTGAACTCGGTCTCCTGCCTGTCTATCTCTGCAATGCGTTGTTTATAGTCGTTGTCGATTTCGGCCAGTTTCTTCTGCGTGCCGTCTTGCATCAGGGCTGTCTCGTCGTCCTGGTTCTGACGCTGCAGGGCGAGCAAGTCCTTGTCAAGGTCTTCACGGGCCTTCAGGCGTTCCTTGCCGATACGCTCTTCTTCTTTTGCGCGTCTCTCGGCCTCACGCGCCGCTTCCTTCCTTTCCTGCTCGTAGGATGCGCCCTGCGTGGTCTTTTCCACTGCGGACTGGCGTTTCAGAATTTCATCTTCATAGTCCTGCATGGTGGCCTCGTTGCGCTTGTAGTTCTCGTTATGGTGACGCCAGCGCTCTTCACGTTGGTTGAACAGTGCGATAGTATTTTTATCCAGGCCTTGGGTCTTCAGCAGTTCGTTCCATTCGTCAGCGTATTCGCTTCTCCATACAATACCTTCATCGTCCATCAGTTCTCGAAGCTGCCGGCGTCTTTCTTCCCTTTGTTGGGCGGCATTGTACGCTCCCCTGTTCCTTTGCATATAGTTGTAGTCAGCCTGCGAGCCGCGCAGCTCGTCCACGTTCTTTGACGCGAGGTCTTCCAACCTTTCCTGATAAGCCCTCGCATAGGCGGCGGACATGATGTCCTGCGTCAACTGGCGGTACGCGGCGGAGGCGTTGCCCGCCAATATGGCCTCTTGGGACAGACTGCCGAAATAAGCCGGGTACTGCGACTGCAGTTCCTTGACCGCCGCCGTCCTGTCACGCATCGATGCGTTGGCGTTCTGGGTCATGGCGTAGAGTACGCGAAGCCCCGCCGTCTCCTTTGCTGCGGATGTCCTTGCGTCGGCCATCGACTTGTTCAGCCTCTCCTGCTCGCGCCGTGTTTCCTCCAAGGCGTCCTTTGACTTGAACAGGCTGCCCACCCAGCTTGCAATCTCCTTACCGTACATGGACAGCACGGTAATGGCCACCATCAGGGCGGTCTGCCATGAGAATATTGACGATATGAGCTGCCGCCATACCGGTACAGTGCTTTGGCCTGAGGCCTTCAGTTCCTCGTTGGCCGCCTTGGCGCGCTTTATCTCGTCTGTCAATACGGGTAGGTTGTTGCTTATGGCCAGAAAGAACATATTTAGTCCCATAGTGGCCGCAGGGAGTTCCCTCGCTATCTGCTGGACGCTCATGTGCAGCCCGTTGTATTGTCGGCCGGCTTGTGCCGCACCGGCCGGGACGGTGTCCGTATTCTCCGCCGTCTCGTCAAGCTGCCGCAGCTGTTCCTGAAGCTCCTTTATCTTCGATTTCAGGGCTTCCATGGCCGAGATGTTCTTGCTTTGGTCGAGGTCGGGAACGGCAGTCTCGGCGGTTTTCTTCATTTCGGCGAGCTGCGTATTAAGTGCGGCTATGGCCGTGCTGAGGATACGCACGCGCTCGTCCGTGCCGGATGCCTTGCCCATCAGCGCGTCCAGCTTGTGCTGCATGGTCTCCAGCCCCGCACTCATGCGGTCTTTCAACAGTATCTCTATCTCTACAGGTTTTGCCATAGTCTTTCTCGCTTCGTCGTATTCGGCCCATTGGGCTTATTTGTCCTATTTGCCCATTGGGCTTAACTCTTAATTCTTCACTTCTTCAGGTTACTCTGGAAAAATCCTACTATTTCGTTCGCCTCGTCCTCCGCGCTCTTGCCGCCGTCTTTTTTGCGCACGTAGCGCGGCGCGTCCGCCAGCATCATTATCAGCGTCTGGTAGTTCACGCCCTCAAGGATGTAGCCCACGCTCCAGCCCGTCGCCGCCGCTATCTGCCATACAAACCCGAAGGGGCTATGGGACGGCTCGTACACCGTCTTTAACTCCCCTTCCTTCTTCGGCTCAGCCTCGGCTTCATCGGGTTCGTCCGCTCCGCCGACCTGATAATACTCGTAAAAGGGTCCGTACCAAGCAGCAGCACGAACTTCCGCATGCACGCCATGAGGTACCGCTGCTCCATCATGTTCCTTATCCACCATGCCGTGGGCCGCACGAGCAGCTTCCGCCATAGCCATCCGCGGCACAGGGTGTAAGCCACCATCAGGCTCAAGTCCTTGCCGTGGGCCGCGATGAAGGCCATCTCCTCCTCCTTGGTAAATTTCTCCATCTCCGCCGCAGTCACGCCCAGGCGCAGGTACACCCTCGACAGCCTTATCAGCCCGCCCAGGCGCGGCCGCCGCATCACGGCGCGCAGCCGTAGCGGCTTCTTCCGGAACGGTATGCGTACTTCCTTCAAGGGGACGGACACGCCGCCGTCAAGCAGCGCGGCCGCCCCCTCGGCCTCTATCATGCGTGCAGTCTTAGCGTCCATAAAGTTATTCGCCTGCGGTGTTGTTTACCTCGTATGTAGCTGTGTCCGGCTCTTCCGGTTTGTTCACCTTCAGCTGGCATTCTATCTTCGACACCTCCGTCAGCGTCAGCTTGCCACCCAGGTTCGCAAGGATGGTGCCGTTCGGTATCTTCATCGTCTGCCCGCTCACGAACTGGATTTCCCAAGGGCCGCGCAACTCCACGAGGTCGGTCGGGGCTTTCCAGCCGGTGTAGCTGCCCGTGCTGCCCACCAGCGTGCCGCCAAGCACGGCCTGCATGTTCTCGTAGTCCAGCTGGATGAGGTTGAATGTCGGCGCTATCGTACCGTTCTTGCTCATTATCGTCAGCACCGGAGCGTCCGGCACCTGCTCGGCATCAACGTCAATAGACTCAGGCTTCGTGCCGCCCCAGTCCCAGCTGCCCTTCTCGATGTAGCCGATTTCCTTGCTGTTGAACTTTACAACGGCTATGCCGTATATGAATTTCTTAGTTGCCATCTTTCTTTCGTTTTTGGATGAATATTGTGATTAAAATCCCTGCCAGTATTCCAGCCCCGAAACCGTAGAAAAAGATTTTAACGGGGTTCGAACGCTGTTTTACTTCTGCCTCGTACAGTCCGGCCATCTCCTCGTAGCGTTCCTTCCATACGGAGGATGTCCGCTCGTAGTATTCCACCAGGAGCTGCAGGCTGTCGCAGCTCGCGTACACTGTTATCACGTTCCTGTCACGGCTCACCGACACGCTGGCCTGGCCGCTCTTGCCGCTGTATGAGGCCAGCGGAGGAAGCCTCAGAAGGCTGTCAGCCGGTATCGCCAGCCTCACCTCCGACTTCGGCACCGTCTCCGTCCGCACCAGGCGGACTTCGCTCCTCATGCTGTCCGCCCAGCCCGTCGCCGTTTCCGTCCGGGCCGTTTCCCGCGCCGTCTTTCGGGTGCTCGCGCACCCCACGAAGCACAGGGCAATCGTCATGATGCTTGCAAGAATTGGCAGTGTCAATGGCCTTGCGAAGGCGTGCCATCTCGCGTTTCGTCGCCTGAAGGTCTTTCCTCGTCGCATTGAGTTCGTCTTTTAACGGTTCGACTATGTTGTCCACTAGTATCCGGGTGGCGTGCTCAGCGTTGTCAATCCGCACGGTCTCGGCGTCCGCCTTCGCCTTCTCGGCTTCCGCGTTGGCCTTGCGCACCGTCGCGCGGAGCGTCACTATGCCAACAACGGTCGCCAGAAGGGAGCCACCCAGTACGAAATTGAGAATTTCACTGAGTTCCATGAGATTACTTGTTTGGTGTCCTGTTTATGATTTTGCCCCGGCCTTCTTCGTTATCAGACCTATGAGCCATTGCACCTGTCCTGTGTCAGCGATTCCGTTTGCCACAAGCGAGGCACCAAAACCATACAGCAGGGCGATATACCATTCCACATCAGCCACAAATCCTGCGTCCAGCCACCACAACAGCATGGCTGCCGCCAAGCCGACCGTCCAGCTTATTATCTGCGTTACCAGTCCTTCCATTTTCGGGAACAAGGCCTTGATGCCTTCCGTCAGCAACACCACGCAGCCGGCGAATCCGGCAAAGGTGGCAATCATACTGTCATAGTCCATACTTGTGGAAACATCACCCGTCTGGGCGAACGAGGCTGACACAATTCCGAGCGTCAGCGCAAAAAATAAAATCAGTCTTTTCATTTGTTTCTCGTTTATTTGTTTATGCCTATTTCTTTCAGCCATGCCTGTACGTCAAACGAAGGGCAGGCTTTCGCCGCCAGCTGGTTATGCCCTACAACCGGGATGGAGGGGAAACGCCGGTGAAAGTCTTTCACATAGGCTTCCATCGCTTGCTTCTGCGCCGGTGTACGGGTGTCCTTGGGGGTCTTGCCGTCAGCGGCAACGCCGCCGACGTACACAACGTGCCGGGATGTGGAGTTGTACCCTTTTGCCCCGTTGGTAATCTCCCAGGGATCCACCTGCGCGTCCTCGTTGTTGTCCACCAGGCGTTCCACCTTTCCGTCCAGGTGTATCATGTCGGTGTAGCCGACCTGCTTCCACCCGCGGCCACCCTTGCTCACCGGGTCGGTGTGCCAGTGGCGGATGTCCGCCGCGCTCACTTCGCGACCTTCAGGAGTGGCCGTGCAGTGCAATACCAAACGTTTCAACTGTGCCATACGTTATTCCCCCTGTTTGGCTTGCGTAATGGTCACTTTGGCCGTCTTGCCGCTGTCAGAATTCAACGTAATGGTCAGGGTACCGCTTTTTTCACTTCCGGTGTCATTAGCTTCCGCCGAGATGGTCACGCCAGTTTCCGTTTCTTCAACGTCAAATCCGGACGGGGCCGCTCCCACGGTATATTCACCGCTGGCCGTTATGGTCACATCCTTGCTTCCACCCTCCGCCGGAATGGTCACCGTATTCGGGTCGGCCGAAATCGTCTTGGCCGCCGGCTTGAAGACGGGAGTGTCACGGCTGTCCAGTACCACCATTTCCTCGCCGAAAGCGATGTTGGTGTCCGCCTTCATCAGCATCTTGAAGAAATACAGCTCGCTGGCGTTTGAAATCTTGTCTATCTGGATGACGTTCTCGTCGTCCTGCAGGTTGACGGCGGCGAAGAGGTTGCCGTCGGAATCGGGCGAGCACAGAGTGGCCACAATCAGATCGTCAGGCCATGCGGCCAACGTCTCGATGGTAATTCCCTTGTAACGGCGTGCGTTCACGTCTGTTTCGCTTGCATTCTTGGCCTCGCGCTCGGTCAGTTCGTCATCGTACTTGTCGAAATCGTCAACGCTCATGATGATGCGCAGGTTCGGATTGTTGCGGATGGCCTTGGGTATGGCGCTTCGCACAGCTTTCAGTTTGCCCAGCATGGTTTCTTCCTCGCTGTCCACGATGATGAGTTCCGTGTCCTTGGTCATCTGGGTGAGGATGCCGTTGAACAGGTGGTCATCGTCATCGCCGTACTCCCCGTTGATGTAATGGTCGCCCAGCTCGAACTGCACCTGCTTGGCAAGCTCGGCCAGGAGTGCGTTCTGGGCTTCAGGGGGCAATTCGGCAAAACACAAGGTTACCCTTGGGCTGCCATTTGCGCCAAATCTGCTCGAAGGCACGGGGATTGAATACCGTGAATGCCATGAAGTCTTTCGGGTCAAGGCTCTTCTCGTCGTAGTTGAAGTTGCCCTTCGAGTCCTCCACGCCTGGGTTCTCCTTGCGCTTCTGCAGCATCTTTCCGCTTCGCAGACGGGGAAGGCTGATTTTCTTCTCCACGCCGGGAATGACCATAATCAGCCCTTTCTCGACAATTTCGTTGCCGGTGGCGGCGAGCGTCAGAAGCTGCTCCAGTACCTCACCGCTGTAATTGGTGTTTTTTACTACTATTGCCATGTCTCTTACTTGTTAAGTTTGTCCTTGATTTCTCGCATACGCTTGTTCCAGGGGCTCTCTCCGCCCGGCTCCACCTTGATGTCCTCCATGACCTTGCGCTTCGGGGCCAGTGAGGCCAATACCTTCTTGCCTTCTTCGGGGCTTGATTTCAGGATGTTCTCGTACATGGGGCGTGTCTCGGCATTGATGCGCCCGTCGGCCTCGGCCGCATCAAGCAGGGCTTTCCGTGCCGCTTCCTCATCAGCTGCCGCCTTGTCCTCAAACTCCTGCACTCTCGCCTTCAGGGAGGCGTTCTCTTCTGCCAGACTGCCGGCACGACCTGCTTCTTGCGCATAGGCCTGAGCCTGGGCAATCACTTCTTCCTCGCTCTTGCAGTCCTTGAACGAGGGGTGCTTCCTGATGTCTTCAAGATTCATTTTGTACTTGTCTTTTTGTGGCTCGACGAGCCGGTTATTGAATAAAGTGTAAATCTGTTCCGGGGTGCTGTCCTCCGGCACAGGCTCCGCATCGTAAATTGCCGTCTATGAAACCGAGGCGCAGGGCTTCGGACGCGGTGAGCCAATGGTCTTCACCGTCAAAATAGGCCGCCTTCACCTCTTCCTTTGTCATGCCGAGGCGCGAAGCGTATATGTCGCCCAGGCTGTCTTCCAGGCTCTCTATCTCCTCGATGCACTTCTGCATGTCCTTCTTGTTGCCATAGCAACCGCCGCTGACACTGTGAAGCATCAGCCGTGCGTACTTGCTCATCTCCACGGGCTTGCCGCACAAGGCTATCACGCTGGCCATGCTCGCCGCGATGCCGTCCACATATATATGCACGTCGGCCTTGCTGTTCCTGATGGCGTTGTATATGGCTATGCCGCAGTACACCTCGCCGCCGTTGCTGTTGATGCGCACGTTCACGCGGCGGCTGACCTTCTCGGCCTCCATCAGCTCGCCGGCAACACGTCCGCTTTGCACGTCGCCATAACAGTCGCCTATGTCACCGTAAAGAAATATGGTGCATACGCCTTCGCTGTCCGTCTGAATATTGAAAAACTTGCTCATTTTGTCTTTTTGAACACGGTCATGTCCGTGGTTCACGGTGCAAAAATGCAACAATTCAGCGGAATGCAAAAACCGCGTTTTCAACATGCCAGGTTGTGCCGCCATCATGGCGGCACAACCTGGCATCATGCGGAACGGCTTTCGTAAAACGGTTTTTTTATGGCAATTTTGCAGCATAATTCATATTGAAGTGTTATGACAGACTTGACAAACGCCCAGAAGAAAGAATGGGCCAAGACTTTATACCTGCGCGAAAACCTTACGCAACAGGAAATAGCCGAGAGGGTCGGGGTGTCCCGTGTCACCGTGTCAAACTGGGTGCGCTCCGGCAAGTGGGAGGAGCAAAAGGCCGGGCTTACGCTTACGCGCCAGGAGCAGGTCGCGAACCTGTACCGTCAGGTAGCGGAAATAAACCGCGCCATATCGACACGCGCCGAGGGTGAGAGGTTCCCCAGCTCCAAGGAGGCTGACATCCTTGGCAAGCTCTCCGCCGCCATCCGCAACATGGAGCAGGAAACGGGCATTGCCGACATCATCAGCGTGCTCACCGGCTTCATCGAATGGCTCCGCCCGCTTGACCTTGACAAGGCAAAGGAACTGACAAGGCTGGCGGACGCATACATCAAGGACAAACTATAAACGTGACGGCGCATGAAACAGGCTGACAAAATAGCACTCCTGGATTGGGAGAAGTTCAAGGAGGACATCGCAAGGGCCACACCGGTTGACAAGTCCATGTCCGCCCAGGACAGGGAAAAGCACCGCCTGTACCTTGAACGGCACCCGGTGGAATGGATAAAGTTCTTTTTCCCTAACTACGCCAAGTATGAGTTCGCCGGGTTCCAGAAACGCGCCATACAGCGTATCCTCGCACATGACGAGTGGTTCGAGGTGCTTTCCTGGAGCCGTGAGCTTGCCAAGTCGACGGTCACCATGTTCGTTGTCATGTACGTTACGCTCACCCGGCGGAAAAGGAATGTCATAATGACTTCCAACAGCAAGGACAACGCGGTCAGGCTGCTGGCTCCCTACCGGGCCAACCTGGAAGCGAACGGACGTATAGAAGCCTACTACGGGAAGCAGGAAACACCCGGTTCGTGGACGGAGGATGAGTTCATCACAAAGGGAGGCGTGGCCTTCCGGGCGCTCGGTGCAGGACAGTCGCCGCGCGGTTCCCGCAATGAGGCCATCCGTCCTGACGTGCTGCTCGTGGACGACTTCGACACGGACGAGGACACCAAGAACCCCGACATCATACAGAAACGCTGGGACTGGTGGGAGAACGCCCTATATCCGACACGTTCCATCTCGGAGGCGACGCTTATCATCTTCTGCGGGAACATCATCGCCAAGGACTGCTGCGTGGTACGGGCCGGAAGCATGGCCGACCATTGGGACATCGTGAACATACGCGACAGGAACGGGCATTCCACCTGGCCGGAAAAGAATTCGGAGGAGCACATAGACCGCACGCTCGCCAAAATATCCACCAAGGCGGTGCAGGGGGAATACTTCAACAACCCGGTTTCCGTCGGCGAGGTATTTGAGGACATCACCTACGGCAAGGTTCCTTCTTTGTCGAAGTTCAAGTTCCTGGTCGCATACGGCGACCCTGCACCGGGTGAAAGCAAAGGCAAGAAAGGCAAGTCCTTCAAGACGGTTTCATTGCTCGGCAAACTCGGAGGAAGGCTCTATGTCATCAAGACTTTCCTCGCCCAGGCGTTGAACGCGGAATTCATCGGCTGGTATGTCAGGATGCTGGAGTTCGTGAACGGGAAGTCCACGGTATATTGCTACATGGAGAACAACAAGCTGCAAGACCCGTTCTTCCAGCAGGTGTTCAAGCCGCTGGTGTCCAAAGTCCGCAAAGAGCATAAGATCGCGCTCTACATCCGGGGTGACGAGGAGAAAAAGACCGACAAGGCCACGCGCATAGAGGCCAACCTGGAACCGCTCAACAGGGAAGGCAACCTCATCCTCAACGAGGCGGAAAAGGACAACCCGCACATGAAAGAGTTGGAAGACCAGTTCAAGCTGTTCACGCTCTCCCTGCGCTATCCGGCAGACGGCCCGGATGCCGTCGAGGGCGGCAACCGCATCATCGATGAACTGATGCGTAGGGCGGAACCACCGGTGTTCAAGACGCGCAAAGACCTGCGGGGCCGCAACAGACGCAGGATGTGACAGATTCATTATTCACTCTTAATTTCATTACAACTATGAGCCAATTTGTAGAACTGACGGACTATGACGCAAGCATCCACCGCGATATTCTGGACGCGCTGGTAAGGGAGGACGAAACCGTCGTCGAGGTGTGCGAAGACAGGGCCATCGCCGAAATGCGGTGTTACCTGTCAAAACGGTATGACTGCGACAAATCTTTTCAGCCACCGGGACAAGCCGGAACCAACTCGTGCTGATGATGGTCGTCGACATTGCCGTCTACCACATCTTCTGCATCCACAACCCGCAGAAGCTCTCACAGATACGGAAAGACCGGTATGAACGGGCCGTGGAATGGATGAAGGCGGTGGCCGCCGAGGAAATCTCCATCGAGGGGGCACCGCTGCTGCCGGAGGAGGAACGGGCCGGCAAATCCTCGTTCCGCATACAAAGCAATCCTAAAGAGTAAACCACTGGTAAAGTTATGAACAAGAGAAAGAACAGAAACAAACGGGGGATTATCACCGTGGGAGGCAACCTCATGGCACCCGGACAGAAACGACCGAACGTCATCGTGCTCACGCAGCCCAAACGTTTCGGGCTGGACATAGCGGACTACATGGCAGCCATACGGGCTGCCGAGAACGTGGATTTCTCACGGCGTTACAAACTGTACGACCTGTATTCGGACATCCTCATGGACACGCACCTTTCCTGCGTGATGGAAAAGCGCAAGAATGCGGTGCTGTGCTCCGAAATAGAATTCCAGAGGAACGGGAAACCGGACAAGGCGGTGAACGAGCAGATACGTTCCCCGTGGTTCAACAGGCTGGTGGGGGACATCATCGATGCCAAGTTCTGGGGCTTCACGCTCTGCCAGTTCTACAAGGAAGGTGAATGGGCGGACTACGACCTTATCCCGCGCAAGCACGTTGACCCCATAAAGAAGCTGATCCTCCGGCACCAGACGGACATGACAGGACTTCCCTGGGACAATTATACGGACTTGCTGTTTGTCGGCAGTCCTGACGACCTGGGGCTGCTGGCCAAGGCGGCACCGTGGGTCATCTACAAGCGGAACACCACGGGTGACTGGTCGCAGTTCTCCGAGGTGTTCGGCATGCCCATACAGGAGTATATCTACGACTCGGACGACGAGGAGTCCAGGCAAAGGGCGATGGAGGATGCAGCCAATGCCGGAAGCCTCGCACAGTTCTTCCACGCCAAGGACACGGAGTTCAAGCTGACGGAAGCCGGGAACAAGACAGGCTCTGCGGACGTGTACGAGCATCTTTGCGAACGGTGCAATAACGAGATTTCAAAGCTCGTGCTCGGCAATACGCTGACCACGGAGTCGTCGGAAAACGGCACGCAGGCACTTGGAACCGTACACAAGAAGGTGGAGGACAAGGTGGCACAGGCAGACAAAAGGTATGTCCTGGACGTACTCAACTATGACATGGCCGACATATTCGCACGCATCGGCATCAATACGGCCGGCGGCGAGTTCTGCTTCCCGGAGAAAAAGGACATCGACCCCACTTCAAAGACCAATATCCTCACACAGCTGAAAACGAGCTTCAACCTGCCGGTGTCGGACGATTACCTGTACGAGGAATTCGGCATTGAAAAGCCTGCCAACTACGAACAGATGAAGAAGGAGCAGGAGGATGAACGGACAAGGAAGGAGGTCGCTGCAGCGCAAATCCGCAAACAGGAGGAGGATGAAAAGAATACGGACGAGGACGGCAGCGGCAAGGAGACGGAACCCACGCCCGCACAGAAAAAATCCTTCCGAAACTGGCTGGCCAGTTTTTTCGGGAAAGCCCCGTCAGATGGCGGGGCAGCTTTAGACTGGTAGTCGATGAACTCTACGGGGCCAAGGACGGCGATGTATCCACCGGCTTTGAATTTTCCGACGAGGTGCTCAAGCGTGCCCTCCTCAACATTTACAGCAAAGACTTCCACCCGGCCACGGATATTGAGGTCAACCTGTTCGGCGAGATATGGGCGAAGATGAACGAAGCGGCCCGGAAAGGATTCAGCAAATCGAAAGCCGCAGACCCAGACGATGATTTCAGGAATGCCATACTCCGGAACAATGCCGTGTTCTCAGCGTTCAAGGTACACCGGATGCAGAACGACATGGCACGTCTGTTGCTGGATTCGGACGGCAATCTAAAACCGTTCGAACAATGGCGGAAAGAGGTTATGCCCATCGCATCCCATCAGGTGGGCACGTGGCTACGCACGGAATACGACACGGCGGTCATACGCGCCCACCAGGCGGCCGACTGGCGACAGTTCGAGCGCGAGAAAGACATCCTGCCCAACCTGCGCTGGATGCCCTCCACGTCCGTGCATCCGGGAGCAGACCACAAGAGGTTCTGGGGAACAGTCCGCCCTATCGATGATTCCTTCTGGAATGAGCACCGCCCAGGCGACCGGTGGAACTGCAAATGCGGCCTGTCGTCCACGGACGACCCGGCCACTCCCGTTCCAAGCTCCACAGACAAGGACAACCCGCAGCCCGGACTGGAAAACAATCCGGGAAAGGACGCAAAACTTTTCTCGGACAAACACCCGTATCAGAAAGAAGCGCATAAGGGTTCCAAAAAGGCAGTTGACAGGCTGACGGCGCGCATTGATGAAATGATAGCGGAAATGCCGGACAATCTTACCGGTGAGGAGAAAATGGCTATCGCCAAGAATAATCTCGAGATTGAAAAGGCTCTCAAAATCACAAAAGGGAAGCCGATGGATGTGGATAAAGCCGACAAGCAAAATGCCAATCCGAAGTTCACTGAAAAATTCATTTCTGACCCCAAAGGTGCTTACATTGACAGAAGGACGAAGGAGAGATTCAGCCTCAATCCCAATTACAATGAGCAATATAGCGTAAACTGCCAGACCTGCGCCCCGGCCTATGCACTGCGGTTAAGAGGATTCGGTGTTACGGCAAAAGGGAGAACGCCCGGCTCAAAACTCGAATACT
>ENA-OQHN01000375-OQHN01000375.1-human-gut-metagenome-genome-assembly--contig:-NODE-375-length-15858-cov-6.409955_pt1 | contig 15858 bp, 18 predicted proteins | sample MGYA00242564_ERZ504721 | MGnify/ENA primary metagenome ERZ504721 (study PRJEB26092, sample SAMD00036212) | human gut metagenome | host: Homo sapiens | study: EMG produced TPA metagenomics assembly of...
GATGAAAAAATATCATTTAATAAGGGAATGTATATCAATTAATAATATACGCCGGAGACAAGCAAAAAAAACATAATGTCTGTTTGCCAATAGTCAGATTTTGCTGACAGTGGTATAATATATCTGCTTTAACTTTTTCGAGCCGTATAGCATGACGGCTTCCGTTATTTTATTTATATTTACATATTTGTAAGAGGGGGTACAATTATGTCTCAATCTGATTACACACTGGTATTGCCGGCCTTTACGATCGGCGCCAACGCTTACGATGCCATCGGCCAGGTCACGAAGCCCTTCGGCAAAAAAGTCGTCATTATCGGCGGCAAAACGGCCTTGTCCAAAGCGGAAAAACCGCTCCTCGATGCCATTAAAAGCACCGATTTGGAAGTTCTCGGCGTGCTGTGGTACGGCGATGATGCGACGTACGAACGGGTAGATGCCTTGATGGCCGAAGACGCCGTCAAGAACGCTGACCTCATTTTCGGCGTAGGCGGCGGCCGGGCTATTGATACGTGCAAGGTCGTAGCCGATAAAGTCGGCAAGCCTTATTTCGCCTTCCCGACAGTCGCTTCGAACTGCGCTCCGTCTACGGCCATCGCCGTTATGTACAAAGAAGATAAATCCTTCGCCGGCTACTACTACCTGCCGACGCCGCCGGTCCATACGTTTATCAATATGGACATCATCGCTGACTCGCCCTTCGATTTGTTCTGGGCCGGCATCGGCGACGCCATGAGCAAGGAGTGCGAAAGCGAACTGGCCAGCCGCGAAGCCGATATTTTCCATACGGTTCTCTTAGGCCGGGCCCTGGGGAAAGTCTGCACGGAACCGCTTCTCGAATACGGCGAAAAAGCCCTGGCTGATTTTAAGGAAAAGAAGGTCACATATGAGCTGCAGCAGGTCGTATTGGACATCATCATCAGCACGGGCCTCGTTTCCAACTGCACGACGGGACACAACGGCGTATACTATTATAACTCGTCTATCGCCCACTTGTTCTACAACTCGTCGACGGTACTGCCGCAGGTCGTAGAAGGCCATCTCCACGGCGAAATCGTATCCTTCGGCGTACTCGTCCTCTTGACGTACGACAAGCAGTTCGAACTGCGCGACCGCATCGCTGCCTTCTACAAGAAAGCCGGTTATCCGGTCAAATTGGCCGATTTGGATATCAAGGCCGACGAAATCGACGCCATCGTCGACAAAGCGCCGGGCATTACGGAATGGAACTGCGTGCCGTCTCCGCTGACGAAAGAAGCTTTCAAGCAGGCTATCGTCGACACGGACGCCTTTGGCAGCGCTTTATAAAACTGTTCATCTGTATAAAAAAGGGGCGACTCTCTGCAGGAGAGCCGTCCTTTTATGGTATAATAGACAAAAATGACTAACCAGGAGGTATGCAATGGATAGTGTGCTGGAACAGGTAATCGCCGGTATCGGCCCCCTGAATCTGGAGAAGACCGGCGAGTGCTACGCGAAACTGTCGAGTCTTGCTGTCCCTCAGGACGGCAAGCTGACTTACTTGGCCGGCCGTATTGCCGGCGTTTCCGATACGCTGCAGCCGTCGCTGCTGAAAAAAGCCGTCGTCTTATTTGCAGCCGACCATGCCGTAGACGGCGGGGAAAATAAAACAAAGGGTATGGGCAGCAAGGCCGCTGCGCTGGAAATCGCTTCTGGAAAGGGCCATATCAATAAGGTCGCCCACCAGATTGGAGCCGGCGTCCTTCTGCTGGACATGGGACTGGAGCAGAACATTCCCGAATCGGAAGGCGTTCAGGACTTGAAAGTCATGCACGGCAGCCGTTTTTGGGCGAAAGGGCCGGCCATGACGGAGGACCAGATGCTGGACGCCATGTTCAGCGGCCTGCAAATCGGAGAAAATCTGGCCGACGAGCACTACAACGCACTCGGTCTCGGCAATATCGGCGAACGAGCTCTGCTGACGGCCTTCATCCTCACGGCGGCCTTCTTCCGCGATTCTATGAACGACTTGCCGTCTCATATGAAATCGCAGGGCAAACTGGAGCAGCTGACGGCTCTCATGGACCGGCTGGGGCTGGATGCCGGCGATCCTCTGGATTTGCTGCGCCGCGCCGGCTCGCCTGATATTGCCGCCATGGTCGGCCTCATATTGGCAGCGGCTCATCGCCGGCTCCTCATCGTATTTGACAATGCTGTGACCGGGGCGGCCGTACTGCTCAGCCGGGCTCTCTGCCGACACGTAGACGACTACGTCATCCCTTCGGCACGATATGCCGAGCCGGTTCATCAGATGCAGATGAAAAAGATGGGTCTCAAGGCCTTCTTTGAAACGGGACAGGATACGGATCAGGGCATGGGCTCGGTCATCGGCTTGTCCCTGCTGGATGCGGCAGTAGACATGATGAATAAAGAATTGAAGTAAGACGATTTGCTATGCCCATTTGGGGCAGGAAGGAGATTATACATGAAGACCTTATACCTCGATTGCTTTTCCGGTATCAGCGGCAATATGTTCGTCGGCATGCTTCTGCAGGCCGGCGTGCCCTTCGATGCCTTTAAGGACGCCATGGCCTCGCTGAAGCTGGAAGGCTATTCCCTCGTCTGCGAATCCGTTTCCAAGCTGGGGATTCAGTCGGTTTATTACAACGTAACTCTTGATACGGAACGTCATCACCATGAGCACGACGGCTCTCATGGCCATGAGCACCATCATCATCACGAACATCACAGCCACGAGCATCTCGTCGATACGACGGGCCATCACCATCATCACCAGCACCGAGGCTTGCCGGAAATCACGGCGATTATCGAAGCGTCGCCCCTGTCAGGCAGCGTTAAGGCGAAAAGCCTCGCCGTATTCGGTGAGCTGGCCAAGGCTGAGGCAAAGGTTCACGGCGTGCCCGTCGACCAGATTCATTTCCATGAAGTCGGGGCTGTCGACTGCATTTTGGACATCGTCGGCGTCGCCTGGGCTCTTGAGTATTTGGGCATAGAGCAAATCGGCGCGTCGCCTCTCCACGTCGGCAGCGGCTTCGTGCGCTGTGCTCACGGCGTTATGCCTGTGCCGGCTCCGGCTACGGCGGAGCTGTTGGCAGGCATTCCCTATTATGCTACGGACATCCGCGGCGAACTCGTCACGCCGACTGGCGCGGCTCTCGTCAAGACACTGGCGTCTTATATCGGTCCCCGTCCTAAATCCTTTGTTCATGACGTCACGGCTTACGGCGCAGGTACGAAAGACCTGGAAATCCCCAACGTCGTCCGCGGCTTCATCGGAGAAGCCGAATCATGGCGGTAGGGGCCGGCTGTGGCGCAGGAGGTGAGCATTGCGATGGCAGATAGAAAATTGCTGGCCCAGACAGTCGCCGACAGCATCATGGCCATGATTACGGCCAAGCGATTTTCCGAAGGCGACCAGCTGCCCGGCGAAAATGAACTGGCGAAAGAACTGAACGTAAGCCGCAATACGCTGCGCGAAGCGATTCGCATCCTGAGCGCGTACGGCTTTTTGGAAATCCAGCGGGGCAAGGGGACCTTTGTCACGCCGGCCGCGGCAAAGGGACGGCTGGAGAAGCCGCTGAATCCCTTGGATTATGCTAAAGCCAGCCTGAAAGACCTATATGAAATACGCCTCATCCTCGAACCCGAGGCAGTGTACCTGGCGGCCCAGCGGGGAAGCGACGGAGAAATACAGGATATTGTGCGGCTGGGAAAGATTGTAGAACAGCAAATCTTAGCCGGCGAAGACCGGACGGATGAAGAGCTGGCCTTTCATGCGGCCATCGCCAAGGCGACACACAACAGTGTCATGATGACCTTGCTGCCGTACGTGCACGAAGCCATTTTAAAAGGAGTCATCTTGTCCACCGTATACGATAAGGTAGTGCAGGAAACGCTGGCGGATCATAAGATGATTATTGAGTTTTTGGAACAGCGCAACGCCGAAGGGGCGAGGGCTGCCATGCGCATACACCTCCTTCATGCGACTGATTCATTACATTTAAAATAGTCTAGGATGACTGAAAGGCATCGCAACTATGAATTTTGTGATGCCTTATATTTTTGGTGCAACATGTTGAACAAGCTATTGACATCCGACAAGTCGCAATGATATGATATTGTCAACAGGTTGAACGATAATAAAAGATGTTCAACAATTAGAGCGCGCTTTATGATTTACTTTGATTTATTATCTTTAATTTTAATGGAATAGGTTCATACGTACATATTAAGGAGGAGTTTTATTATGAGAAGCGACGTAGTAAAAAAAGGAAGTACCCGTACGGCCCACCGCACCTTGTTTCACGCTATGGGCTACAGCGACGAAGACTTGCAGAAGCCGTTGATCGGCGTGGTCAACGCCTTTAACGAAATCATTCCCGGCCACATGCACCTGCGGGAAATCGCCGAAGCCGTCAAGCTGGGCATCGCTGCCGCCGGCGGCACGCCTATCGAATTTCCGGCCATCGGTATCTGCGACGGCATCGCCATGGGCCACGACGGCATGAAATACCCGCTTGCCAGCCGCGAGCTTATCTGCGACTCCATCGAAGCCGTTGCCAACGGCCACGCCTTCGACGGCCTGGTCATGATTCCCAACTGCGATAAAATTGTGCCGGGCATGCTCATGGCCGCCGGGCGCATCAATATCCCGACAGTCGTCGTCAGCGGCGGCCCCATGCTGGCCGGACGCCACAAGGGGAAGGATATCAGCGTCAGCACCATGTTCGAAGCAGCCGGCAAGGTCGAATCGGGCCAGATGACGCCGGAAGAAATGCACCTCATGGAACATGAAGCCTGCCCGGGCTGCGGCTCCTGTGCCGGCATCTTTACGGCCAACACGATGAACTGCATGACCGAAGTCCTGGGTATGGGCCTTCCCGGCAACGGCACCATTCCGGCGGCTTATTTCGGAGCCCGCCGCATGCTGGCGAAAAAGGCCGGGGCCGTCGTCATGGAGCTGGTGAAGAAAAATATCTGCCCGCGGGACATCATGACGATGGAATCCTTTGAAAACGCCATCGCCGTCGACATGGCCATCGGCGGCTCGACCAATACGGTGCTCCACCTGCCGGCTATCGCCCATGAAGCGGGCCTCGACCTGCCGCTGCAGAAGTTCGACGAAATCAGCCGCAAGGCGGCGTACATCTGCAAGATGAGTCCCGGCGGCACATACCACATGCAGGACTTGAACGAAGCCGGCGGCATCAGCGCCGTCATGAAGGAGCTGACGAAGCTGGGCATTATCCATACGGAGGCCAAGACCGTGACGGGAACCATAGGCGAACGCATTGCCCAAGCGGACATCGAACGGCCTGACGTCATCCACAGCGTAGATAACGCCTACATGAACCGCGGCGGCATCGCCATCCTGTCGGGCAATTTGGCTCCCGACGGAGCGGTCATCAAGGAAAGCGCCGTCGAACCGGACCTGCTGGTCTACCAAGGCACGGCCAAGTGCTACGACTCGGAAGAAGAAGCCATCGAAGCGATTATTGGCGGCGACATCAAGGAAGGAAACGTCGTGGTCATCCGCTACGAAGGGCCGAAGGGCGGCCCGGGGATGCGGGAAATGCTCAACCCGACGGCAGTCATTACGGGCATGGGCCTGAAAGTCGCCCTGATTACGGACGGCCGGTTCAGCGGAGCCAGCCGCGGCGCGTGCATCGGGCACATTTCGCCGGAAGCGATGGAAGGGGGACCCATCGCGCTCATCGAAGACGGCGATATGATTTCCATCGACATTCCGAACCGCAAGCTGGAGCTGCTGGTCAGCGACGAAGAACTGGCGGCCCGCAAGGCGGCCTGGAAACAGCCGGAACCGAAGGTCAAGACGGGCTACCTGTCCCGCTACGCCCGACTGGTCACGTCGGGCAACACCGGCGCTGTATTGAAGTAAGACGGCGTAAGGAGGCGGTAGTATGGATTTCTTAAAGGTAATTGGCACTTTCATTACGAAGTATTTTCCCTTGTGGGTTATCGTATTCGCCGCGCTGGCGTTCTTCGTACCTGGCCCGTTTTTGGGCATGGGCGGAGCGATTACCTATCTGCTGGGCATCGTCATGCTTGGTATGGGCCTTACGATGAGCATCGACGATTTTAAGCTCGTTCTGACTCGCCCTAAAGACGTCATATTCGGTATTGTCATTCGCTACTGCATCATGCCGTTTATCGCCTTTTGCGTCAGCAAGGTGCTGGGCCTGTCGCCGATGCTGGCAGCCGGGTTGATTTTGGTAGGCTGCTGCCCCAGCGGTACGGCATCCAACGTCATGACCTTTATTTCTAAAGGCGACACGGCGTTATCCGTTACGATTTCCAGTATCAATACGGTCCTCGCGCCGATACTGACGCCGGCTCTGTTCATGTTTTTGGCGGGAACGCTGATTCCCATCGACGCGACGGCGCTGCTTCTGGATATCTTGAAGGTCGTCATCGTGCCGATCGTCATCGGTATTTCCCTTCGGGCCATAGCGTCGAAAGCTGTCAATGCCGTGGCCGGCGTCGTTCCCGTCGTGTCTGTGCTGGCGATCATCGCTATCATTACGATCGTCGTAGCGCTTAACGCGCAGAAACTGAGCACCGTTGCCGGCATGGCTTTCTTAGCTGTCGTGCTTCATAACGGTCTCGGCCTCGGCGCCGGGTACGGCATATCCCGCACGCTGGGCAGGATGTCTCATTATAAGAGCAAGGCCGTAGCCTTTGAAATCGGCATGGAAAACTCCGGACTGGCCGTAGCCTTGGCTATTGCCCATTTAGATCCGATGGCTGCTATTCCAGGCGCTATATTCAGCGTATGGCACAACTTCTCCGGGTCTTTGCTGGCCGGGTTCTGGGCTTCGCGGGACGCCGATCCGCAGGAAGAAAAAGCGTAACCATAGCGGCGATAGCCGCGGCAAGGCAGATTTTTCCCTTGGATTCAAGAGGCGAAATCTGCCTTACCTTTTGCCTGACGAGGAACGAGAATAAACCTTTTCACCTATTTACAGCAAAACGTTATTATTTAAATAGAACGATAGAGAACGTAAGGTTCCGCGAGAAAGGAGAGACGCTTTTATGGCAATGCATTTGACTTTCAGAAAAGAGCGCTGCAAAGGCTGCGGCCTGTGTATCGCCGTATGTCCCAAACAGATATTGGCCTTGGAAGACAACGCCAATATTAAGGGCTACCGGCCGGCGCACTGCGCCGATGAATCGCTCTGCATCGGCTGCGCAAGCTGTGCAAGAATTTGCCCGGATTCGATCATTACTGTTGAAAAGGACTAACAAAGAGGAGTGTGAACTGTTCCATGAAAAGAGAAATTTGGAAGGGCAGTGAAGCGATAGCTGAAGCCGCTATTCGCGCAGGCTGCCGCGGTTTCTTCGGATATCCCATTACCCCGCAGAATGAAATCCCTGAATATATGTCGCTGAGAATGCCTCAGGTAGGCGGCGTGTTCGTACAAGCTGAGTCGGAAGTCGCAGCTATCAACATGGTATACGGCGCGGCCGGCTCCGGTATTCGCGCCATGACGTCCTCGTCGTCTCCGGGCATCAGCCTGAAACAGGAATGCATCAGCTACATGGCCGGTGCGCAGCTGCCGGCGGTTATCGTCAACGTCATGCGCGGCGGCCCGGGCCTCGGCTCCATCCAGCCGTCCCAGGCAGACTATTTCCAGGCGACCCGCGGCGGCGGCAACGGCGACTACCGTACGCCGGTCCTGGCGCCGTCGAACCTGCAGGAAGCCGTTGACCTCGTACAGGAAGCCTTCGATATTGCCGACCAATACCGGACGCCCGTTATGATTGCGGCAGACGGCCTCATCGGCCAGATGATGGAACCGATCGTATGGAAAGAACACAAACAGCGTCCCCTGCCGCCGAAGGACTGGGCTTCGAGCGGACGCGGCGACCGTGACCACAACAACTTCATCAACTCCCTGCTCATCGACGCTCCGTCGTGCGAAAAACACAACGAAGAGCTGCTGAAGATTTACGCAGAAATCGAAAAGAACGAAGTACGCTGGGAAGAAATCATGCTGGAAGACGCAGAACTGGTCTTCACGGCCTATGGCACGCCGGCCCGTATTGCCATTACGGTGGCGGAAAACCTGCGCAAGAAAGGCATCAAAGCCGGCGTATTCCGCCCGATTACGCTGTGGCCGTTCCCGTATGCCCGCTTGAGAGAAATTGCAGAACAGGCATCGGTTAAGGTATTCCTGGACGTAGAAATGAGCGCCGGCCAGATGGTCGAAGACGTCAAGCTTGCCGTCGGCGACCGGAAACCGATCGATTTCTATGGCCGGTTGGGCGGCATGATCCCGACGGTTTCGGAAATCGAAGCCAAGGCAGAAGCAGTCATGGGGGAGGTAAAATAATATGAAGACTATATATGCAAAGTCCAAAGGCTTGCAGGATACCGAATTACATTACTGCCCCGGCTGCAGCCACGGTATCGTGCATAAATTAATTGCGGAAACGCTGGAAGAAATGGATGCGATCAAGACGGCTATCGGCGTATGCCCCGTAGGCTGCTCCGTATTCGCCGGCAACTACTTTGCCTGCGATATGCTGGAAGCCGCTCACGGCCGTGCGCCTGCCGTAGCGACGGGCGTAAAACGCACCCATCCGAACGTCCCCGTCTTCACCTATCAGGGCGACGGCGACCTGGCATCCATCGGCGCGGCAGAAATCGTACATGCTGCCATGCGTGGTGAAAAATTCACGACGATCTTCATCAACAACGCAATCTACGGCATGACGGGCGGCCAGATGGCTCCGACGACCCTGATTGGCCAGCGCGCTACGACGGCTCCCTTGGGCCGTACGGTAGAACAGGCGGGCAAACCGATGCGTGTGGCAGAAATGCTGTCGACGTTGGACGGCCTCGTCTATGCAGAACGCGTCTGCGTTGTCGATATTCCACACTTGATGAAAGCGAAAAAGGCGATTAAGAAAGCCTTTGAACGTCAGATGAACGGCGACGGATTTACCTTTATCGAAGTATTAGCCGCCTGCCCGACGAACTGGGGTATGGATATTCATGAAGCAAACAAGTGGCTCATGGAAAATATGGCTACGTACTATCCTCTTGGCGTAATTAAAGATGCGGAGGTGCAATAATATGAAACACGAAGTCATACTCTCCGGTTTTGGCGGCCAGGGCGTCATGTCTATCGGTAAAAACCTTGTAGAAGCAGGGGTAGAAGAAGATCTGCAGGTTTCATGGGTGCCCTCGTACGGCCCGGAAATGCGCGGCGGCACGGCGAACTGTACGGTTATTTTGAGCGATGAACGCATTGGTTCCCCGCTGGTAGAATATCCGTCGGAAGTCGTAGTCATGAACCGCGCGGCATTGGCAAAATTCGGCCCGCACGTACAAAAAGGCGGCATTATGTTCATCAACAGCAGCATTGTGCCGGACAAGGTAGACCGTGACGACGTCAAGGTATACTATGTACCGTGCGACGACATTGCCCGCGAACTGGGCAATCCCAAGGTCAGCAACATGGTTATGCTCGGCGCATACGTAGCGGCTACGAAGGTGCTGAAAGTAGAAACCATCGAAAACATGATCCATGAAATGTTCACGGGCAAGAAAGCAAAGCTCGTTCCGATGAATCTGGAAGCTCTGCAGCGCGGCATTGCCTGCGTTGAAGGCTGATATACGCCTCCTTATAATCTTATAATAATGATATGCAGAATGTCCCGGCAGTGCTGCTGCAGCTCTGCCGGGGCTATTCTGCACTGCTTGCAAAAAAAGTGAAAAAATCTATTGACAGATTACAGGAGGCATGATATTATGATTAAGCGTTCTGATGAACGGGCCGACACAGGGAGGGTTCGAGAGAACTTCATCGAAGTTCTTAAAAAACTTTCAAAAAATGTGTTGACAAGCACTGACGAAGGTGCTAAAATAAATTTCGTCGTCATGCGGAAGTAGCTCAGTGGTAGAGCACCACCTTGCCAAGGTGGGGGTCGCGAGTTCGAGCCTCGTTTTCCGCTCCATAATATGGCGGCATAGCCAAGCGGTAAGGCAGAGGTCTGCAAAACCTTCATCCCCAGTTCGATTCTGGGTGCCGCCTCCATATTTCTCGTCGTGCCGAGGTGGCGGAACTGGCAGACGCAACGGACTTAAAATCCGTCGGATAGAAATATCCGTACCGGTTCGATTCCGGTCCCCGGCACCAAATGAATAACACAGTACTGTGAGTGTTACGTTGGCTTCAGCCGGCATGTCTTACAGAATGTTTAAAAGGTTTGGATGGAAATCCAAACCTTTTTTGTAATATTCTTTCATTTAATTTATAATATAAGAATGGCGGTCTGTATGGAAGCATATCAGTACAAAGTATCTGATTTCGAAGGGCCTTTGGATTTGCTGTTGTATTTGATCGAAAAAAATAAGGTTGATATTTACAATATTCCCATCGCGGAGATTACCGATCAGTTCAACTCCTACGTCGAACAGCTCGACGGCTTCGACGTCAATTACGCCAGCAAATTTTTCGTCATGGCGGCGACGCTGCTGCAGATTAAGTCGCGCCTGCTGCTGCCTAAACCGCCTAAGGCGGAGCCGGAAGAAGACGAAGAGGATTTGCAGGACAAGTTAGTCCGCCAGCTCGTCGAGTACAAGCGGATGAAAGAAATTTCCGGCGTCATGGGCGCACTGTGGGAGCAGCGGAGCCATATGCTGGAACGGCCGGCAACTCCTATGCCCTATCAGGCCCGTTTTGTCGGGACGATCGAGCGCGACGCCCTGTACCGGGCCTTTCGCCTCGTATATCGGGCGCTGGAAGAAAAAAAGCCGCCGGAGGTCCATATCCGGCAGGAAATATACAGCGTGGAAGAGTGTATGCAGCGCGTCGTGTACCAGCTGCGCCAAGCGGCGCGGCCGGCCTCCGTGCTGGCAGTATTTCGCCGGTGCCGCTCCAAGGTCGAGCTCGTCGTCACCTTCCTGGCCGTATTGGAGCTCATCAAGCTGGGAACCTGCCATACTGTTTCGGAGGGAGAGGATGGGAATGCCGTTGCCTTGCGGTATGCCGGCGCGTACGCATAAGCCGGAAGCGCTGCTTGAGGCGCTGTTGTTTCTCAGCGGCCAGCCTATGACGGCGGCCGATATTTGCGCTCATACGGGCTGGAGCCGCAAAGAAACGGAAGCGGCGGCTTCGGCGCTGGAGCAGGTCCTCGACGAACGGCGCGGCCTCAGGCTTATCCGCGTTGCCGGAGGGTATCAGCTGGTCACGCGGCCTGAGCTGTACGACGCAGTCAAATGGGTGCGGACAGGCGCGGCGGAGCTGACGCCCATGGCCTTGGAGGTACTGGCTATCGTGGCCTTCAAGCAGCCTGTTACGCGGGCCGATATCGAAAAGCTGCGCGGCGTGTCGTCGGAGCGCATTTTATCGTCTCTGCTGCAGCAGGGGCTGATCGTAGATTTGGGACGAAAGGACAGTCCGGGGCGGCCGATTATGTACGGCACGTCGGCATATTTTTTGGAATGCATCGGCATGGATTCGCTGGAAGAACTGGCCGGCCGCGTGCCGCCAGAGCTGACGGCGCCTGCCGGCGAAGAGGTACAGGAGGATATAGATGGAAAGGCTACAGAAGGTAATGAGTAACTGCGGCATCGCGTCGCGCCGCGCATCGGAGCAGATGATTTTAGACGGGCGGGTCCGGGTAAACGGCGTCATCGTCCGCGAGCTCGGGACGAAGGTAAATCCCGATAAGGATATCATCCTTGTCGACGGCAAACGACTGGAAGCGCAGCCCAAGCATTATTACTTATTTAATAAGCCCAAGGGCGTCATTACGACGTCCAGCGACGACCAGGGCCGGCCGACGGTCATGGATTATTTCCGCAAGGAAAAGGACCGTATTTACGCCGTAGGGCGGCTGGACCAAAATACGGAAGGCCTTCTGCTCATGACCAACGACGGCGAGCTGGCCAACATCCTCATGCATCCCAGCACGATGGTCGATAAGACCTACGAAGTCAAGGTCAAAGGACGCATTTCCGATACGATACTGCAGAATCTGGCCGACGGCGTGCCGCTGGAAGACGGCATGACGGCTCCTGCCGACGTATATTACGTCGGCTTCGACAGCAAGAGCGGCCTGACGACGATAGAAATTACGATTCACGAAGGGAAAAACCGCCAGGTACGCCGCATGATCGAGCATTTCGGCTTTCAGGTGCATAATCTGCGCCGCGTCCAGTACGCCTTCTTGACCCTGAGCGGCGTCAAGCGCGGCTCGTACCGAAGCCTGAAGCCTGAAGAAGTCGCCGAGCTGTATAAATACAAATAAAAGGGCGGGAACGTCTGATGAAACACGTTATTATCATCGGCGCCGGCGCCGCCGGCATTATGGCTGCCTTGGCTGCGGCTGGGCAGGGCGCGTCGGTTACGCTGCTGGAAAAAAATAATATTGTCGGAAAAAAGATGGGCATTACCGGCAAGGGCCGCTGCAACCTGACTAATGCCTGCGCCATGGACGAGTTCGTCGCCCATACGCCGGGAAACGGAAAATTCTTATATAGCGCTTACGGCCAGTTTTCCAATGAAAACCTGCTGGACTTGCTGCATCAGTGGGGACTGGAAACGAAGGTAGAACGCGGCGGCCGCGTTTTTCCCCAGTCGGACAGCGCCATTGAAGTGCGCAAGCTCTTATACGACCGTCTCTGCCGCGCCGGCGTGCATATCCGCCTGAACGAGGCGGCGACGGCTGTGCAGCGCTGGGGCGATACCTTTGCGGTCCGCACGCAGGCTAGGCAGTATGAAGGCGAAGCCTGTATCATTACGACGGGCGGCATGTCCTATCCCGTTACGGGCTCGAGCGGCGACGGATACGGCTTTGCCAAGAGCCTGGGCCACGCCGTGACGGAGCTCAAGCCGTCGCTCATCCCTTTTACGACGAAGGAGACGTGGCCTCATGCACTGTCGGGCTTGGCGCTGCGCAACGTCGAGGCTTCTTTGTGGAAGCGGGGGAAGATGCTCGCCTCGCAGTTCGGCGAAATGCTGTTCACTCATTTCGGCGTGTCGGGACCGATTATCCTCATGCTCAGCGCGGCGGCGGCGCACAAGAAGCAATGCCAGTATCCCATGCAGCTGCGCATCAATTTGAAGCCGGCCTTGTCGAAGGAAACGCTGGATCAGCGCGTGCAGCGCGATTTCCAGAAATACATCCGCAAGGAAGCGGAAAACGCCATGAAAGATTTGCTGCCGCAGCGGCTCATTCCCATCGTGCTGGAACAGGCCGGCATCGACGGCCGCTGTCAGGTCAATCAGATTTCCCGCGAGCAGCGGCAGGATCTGGTCGATTCGCTGCAGGCGCTGACCCTGACGATTACGGGGACGCGGCCTATCGAGGAAGCCATCGTTACGGCCGGCGGAGTCAGCGTGCGGGAAATCAATCCTAAGACGATGGAATCCAAGCTGACGCCGGGGCTGTATTTTGCCGGCGAGGTACTGGACATAGACGCCTATACAGGCGGATATAATCTGCAGGCTGCCTTTTCGACGGGCTACGTAGCCGGCATGGCAGCGGCAAAGGAGGAATAAGGGATGGAACGTTTGACCGTAGCTATCGACGGGCCGGCCGGAGCAGGAAAGAGCAGCGCCGCCCGTCTGGTGGCCAAGAGACTTGGATATTTGTATATTGATACGGGCGCGATGTACCGGGCCTTTACCTGGGCGATGCTGCAGGAACACATCGATATAGAAGACGCGGAGGCCGTCAGGGCGCTGACGGAGCGCGTCGATATCCGGCTGGAGCCGCTGGAAGACAAATGCCGCGTATTCGTCGGCGAAACGGAAGTCACCGACGCTATCCGTACGCAGGACATATCTTCTCGCGTATCTTCCGTTTCAGCTCTTGCAGTCGTACGGGAAAAACTGGTACAATTACAGAGGAACATGGCCGAAGGCGGCGGCGTCATTTTGGACGGCCGCGACATCGGCACCGTCGTGCTGCCGAAGGCCGATTTGAAGATATTCTTAACGGCGTCCGTCGAATCGCGGGCCCGCCGCCGCTACCTGGAAGTACAGGCTAAAGGCGGTGCGGAAACGCTGGAGGACATTGCGGCCAGCATAGCGTCCCGCGACGATATGGATTCTCACCGCGCCGTTAGTCCCTTGAGACAAGCCGACGACGCGATCCTTCTCGACAACAGCGAATTAAATCTGGAAGAAACGGCCGATGCGATTACCGATTTAATTCAGCAGCGCTGTCGATGAAAGCCTTTTCGTATTGGATTATCCGCCGGATATTCAACTTCGTGACTTACACACTCATCGGCATGAAAGTCTACGGCGAAGAGCATATTCCGGCTGAAGGGCCTTTTATCATCGTGTGCAATCACGCCAGCTACTTCGACCCGCCCTTGCTGGGGACGGCGGTGCGCCATCGCCTCATCCACTTCATGGCGAAAGAGGAGCTGTTCCGCAATCCGATCATGAATTGGTTCCTGCGGTATGTTCATACCTTTCCCGTCCATCGGGGCCGCATCGACAAAAAGGCCATTGTAGAATCGTTCCGCGTGCTGAAAAGCGGCGGTGTTCTCGGCATTTTCCCCGAAGGGACGCGCAAGTGCCAAGGCATACTCGGGCCGTTTCACGACGGCTTCGCCGGCATTGCCATCAAAGCGGGCGTGCCGGTCCTTCCGGCAGTCGTCGTCAATTCGAGAGAGCTGCCGAAGAAAACGGGGCCCGTGCAGATCGTATTCGGCGAACCGGTCATGCCGCCGGCTGATAAAAAGGCCGATAAGGAAGCGATACGGCAATTTTCAGAAGAAATTCGGGAAATTGTCTTAGCTATGCTAAATCGGCATGGAGGGACAGAAAAATGAAGGTAACTATTGCCGAGGCCTGCGGTTTTTGCTATGGTGTGCGCCGGGCCGTGGACATGGCGTCGCAGGCGGAAACTGGGACGAAAACCCTGGGGCCCATCATTCATAATCCACAGGTCGTAGCCCGTTTATCCGCACAGGGAGTGGCTCCCGTCGATTCTCTCGACGAAGTGGGCGACGGCGAAACGGTTCTGATCCGTTCGCATGGCGTCGGACCAAGCGTCTATGAAGAGGCTTCCCGGCGGGGCATACGCGTCATCGACGCGACGTGTCCCCATGTCAAAAAAGGCACAGCAAGACGCAAAAAAAAGTCGTCGAAGAAGGAAAAAATTTAGTAATTATAGGCGAAAAAGCCCATCCTGAAGTAATTAGTATTTCAACAATGGGGGGCAAATCGTGCTATTATAATAGATAGGGAAATTGAAGCAGAACAAATTCCCTTTTCTGAATCACTGGGAGTCGTCGTCCAGACGACCTTCTCCCAAGAGCAATTCAAGCGCATCGCCGAAATCCTGAAAACGAAGACGAACGACTTAGACGTGCACATGACTATCTGCACGGCGACGCAGCAACGTCAGAACGCCGCTGTGGAGCTGGCCGGCAAGGTAGACGCCATGATCGTCGTCGGCGGCAGGAACAGCGCCAATACAGGAAGGCTGGCGCAGGTATGCAGAGAACAGGGTTGCCCTACATACCATATTGAAACGGCAGCTGAATTAGATACGGCGGCTTTTCGTGGTATGAATCATATAGGCATTACAGCCGGTGCTTCCACACCGGATTGGATAATACAGGAGGTTGTTGATATTATGGAAAATTTGCAAGCTGAAGGCACAGAAGTAATGAGTGAAGAATTGTTGGATCAGTACGACTATGAAGAAAATCCAAAGAAAGGCGACGTGGTAAAGGGCACGGTTATTTCTGTGAACGATGATGCTGCCTATGTTTCCATCGGTACGAAAGCAGAAGCCATTCTGCCGAAGAAGGAAATTGCCGTTCCTGCTCCGGAAAAAGCCAGCGACGTCATTCACGTCGGCGACGAACTGACCGTAGAA
>ENA-OQHN01000377-OQHN01000377.1-human-gut-metagenome-genome-assembly--contig:-NODE-377-length-15805-cov-2.804567_pt1 | contig 15805 bp, 14 predicted proteins | sample MGYA00242564_ERZ504721 | MGnify/ENA primary metagenome ERZ504721 (study PRJEB26092, sample SAMD00036212) | human gut metagenome | host: Homo sapiens | study: EMG produced TPA metagenomics assembly of...
CCCTTCCGAGAGTCGCCTGTTCCTTCTCCCGCAAGGCTTTTAGAACGGTTTGCGCCGGTTACGGAACAACACCAGTCTTGTTTCACTATACAATCATCGATATTTCAAAAATGGCAAACGGTTCGCGGGCTGAAGGGAATAATGGGGAAAACGGAGGGGGAGGAGACACTTTTTATAGGAAACGTCTCCTCCCCCTCGCCAATATCTTCACGTCGTTTTTTGCGGGTACCGCACGCAGAGCGGTTTTCTCCAGCCCACCGGGAGCTGTCCTTTACTGCTGCTGTTGCTGCCTGTTTGTATGCTGCCACAACAGGTAATCACGGAGCAGTTTGTCGATGCGTCCATCGAGCACGGCGTCGGTGTCGCCGATTTCGCAGTTGTTGCGATGGTCCTTCACCAAACGGTACGGCTGCAGCGTGTAGGTACGGATCTGGCTGCCGAAGCTGATGGCATTCTTGCCCGCGTACTCGGCCTGACGGGCGGCATCGCGCTTGCTCAATTCCAGATCGTAGAGGCGCCCGCGCAGGATGCGCATGGCGGAATCCTTGTTGTGATGCTGCGAGCGTTCGTTCTGGCACTGGACGGAGATGCCAGAGGGGATGTGCGTGATGCGCACGGCGGAATACGTCGTGTTCACGCCCTGCCCGCCGGGGCCGCTGGCGCAGAAGATGTCCACGCGCAGATCCGATTCCTTGATCTCGATTTCGATGTCGTCGCCCGCGTCGGGGATCACATCCACCGAGGCGAAGGAAGTGTGGCGGCGTCCCGAAGAGTCAAAGGGAGAAATACGGATGAGGCGGTGGATGCCGCGCTCCCCTTTAAGGAAGCCATACACGTTCTCGCCGGAAATGCGCAGGCTCACGCTCTTGATCCCGGCTTCGTCGCCGGGCAGGAAGTCCAGTTCCTCTACGGAAAAACCGTGCGAATCAGCCCAACGCAGGTACATGCGCTGGAGCATCTGCGCCCAGTCCTGCGCCTCGGTGCCGCCCGCGCCGGGGTGGATTTCGAGAATGGCGTCGGCGTGATCTTCTTCGGAAGAAAGGAGCAGGTTGGTTTCCGTTTCTTCGAGGAGCTCGGTGAGGCGCTCGATCTCCGCGCCCAACGACTCCAGCGCTTCGGCGGCGTCGCCGCCTTCCTTGATTTCCGCGCCGCCGGAAAGCTCCTGCGCCATTTCCTGCCAGTCCAGCATGGAGGCATGGCAGTTCTTGAGCGTATCAAGACGGTCCAGTTCCGCTTCCAAACGGCTCTTCTCGCGCAGCACCGGGGTCAGCTTTTCCGGGGCGTTCCATGCGTCGGGCGCGGAGAGCTCTTTCTCTATTTCAGCGAGACGTGCGGACAGGGAAGGCTGGTCAAAGACGCCCCCAGAGCGTCTCGAACTGCGAGGACAACGCCGCGATGCGGCTTTTCAAATCAGCAAGCTGAAGCATTGGAAATCCTTGTCGTTCGGTTAGATGTGACGCCGGAACCGCGAAAGGACCGGCGCGAAAAACGTGAGAAAAAGAGCAAGCCCGGCCCACGGCAGCCACGGTTCCAGAGTGAAAAAGACGGATTTCTCCGTCAGCGGGACGACCGGGTGCGACAGGCTTTCAGCTTTGAACAGGCCGCTGCGGGCCACGACGGCCCCCGTCGGGTCCACGAAGGCGGAAATGCCGGTGTTCGTGGAACGGGCTATCCAGCGGCGCTGCTCCACAGCCCGCAGGATGCCGAGGGAAAGATGCTGCTCGGGAGCGGAAGACCGCCCGAACCATGCATCGTTGCTGATGTTCACCAACAGCGTAGCGCCTTGGGCAACCTGCTTGCGGGCCAGTTCGGGAAAGATGGATTCATAACAAATGAGCACGCCCAGAACAAGCGGCCCCCGATCCGGCGAAAGCTGCGGCGTGGCGGGCAGGACCAGCGGCCCGGTCGACTCTCCGGGCAGGAACTCGCCCACGCCCTGCAGCAATGGCCGCAGGAACGGCAGATCGAGGAACGGCGGCACGTATTCCCCAAAGGGCACGAGATGTTCCTTGTCGTACCATCCTTCGCCCACCCCGTTTGGTGCTATAAGGTAAGCACGATTGAAGGCGTCGACAACCCCGTCCCCGCGATTGCGGAACCCCGGCGCGCCGAACAGCAGGGCCACGCCGCGATCCCTCGCAAAGGCGCGGATCGCCGCCGAAAGTTCCGGTGCGGTCTGATAATCGAAAGGCATGGCCGTTTCAGGCCAGATCAGCAGCTCGGGGCGCTCTGATTCCGGCACGGACAGGGATTCCGCGCTCAGGGAAAGATAACGCTTGACCGTAAGCCGCTGCATGGCTGGCTCCCACTTCACGTTCTGATCAAGGTTGCCCTGCTCCAAGGATACCCACAGCCCTCCTTGGCCGGAAGGCGCAAAAGAGAGGGAAAACACGCCGAAGGCAACAATCAGAAAGATGCCTGCAAGGGAACCGCCCAGGGACGGAAGCCAGCGCTTCCGAAGCGCATGGGGATGCCGTACACGGAGAATCCCTTCCGCACAAAGGCAGGACAAGCCAGCCAGCAGGCCGCCGAGCCCATACGCACCGATCACCGAGGCCAGCTGGATGACGGGCGTCCACGGCGTGAAGGCCGAGGCCAGCGTAATCCAAGGGAAACCGGTGAAGAACCAGCCCCGGAAGCATTCCATAAGATACCAGCCGAGCCCGAGTGCCACACCCTTCCGCCATGCCGGTTCCCCCCTCAGGGCATGGGCCAGCGCGGCGAACAGGCCTCCGTACAGGCCGATATACGCGCCCATGAGCAGCGGGCAGGGTGCGGCAAGCGCCCACGGCAGCCCCCCGAAGTCGTGAACCGGGATGGCCAGCCAGTAGAGGCAGGCCGAGGCCCCCGCCAGACCGCAGAGCCAACCGAGCCGGAAAGCGTGTTTCCAGCTTGTGGAACCTGTCCCAAGCAGGAACAGGGAGGCCGGATACAGGAGCGCCGCAGCCGGAAAAGACACCACGGGATTGGGCATACCGATCCATAACCCCGCCGCGCCGCAAAAAGTCCACCAGAGCATATTCATGAGGAAAACAAGCCGAAAGCGCCTTCAAAAGTCAAGCGAAAAGACGAAAGGGGATTCCGGAAAAAGCAATCGTGCCACGATGCTTCAAAAGGTGTGACTTTCAAATGTTCCCAACTACCTGTGAAAACATTCCTTAATAAACTGTTTAACCAACCAGTTGCGCTATTTCTTCCTTGACGCCCCATTGCTTTTGAGCCATGAAAATAAATCGGATGGAGGGGGGATTTTTTCATGTTCGGACCGCTTTTGACGAGTTTGCGGCTGACCTTTTTTCCCTTCTCGACATCCGTGTATTTTCGGGTCCGACCGTGCCCGGGACGCGAATCCCGCCGGCCGATCCCGCTTTTGTACGGTCCTGAGCGCTCAGGAAACCAAAGACTCCCGGAGGGGGGTCGCGTTCGGGTCAACCCCGCAAGTCAAGTGAGGCGTCCATGTTGCAATTGCTCCTCTTCGGCTGCATCGTTTTTCCGCTGATCGCGGCTGTCGCTGTAGCCCTGGACAAAGAAGGAACCCTGCGCCGCCGCATCGTGTATGCCGGCACCGGGATCACAGCACTGTCCGCACTGGGCCTGGCCCTGTACGGCAGCTTCGTGCTGCCCATATCGCCGGACAGTTCCCTCCAGCCCCTGATGACCGTGCTCGATCTCGCCTTGCTCGTGTTCATCCTGTACGTGGCCGTGAATATACGCCACAGGCTGTCCAGTGGGGCTCGCGCTCGGCCAGCTGGCCGGTATGATCTACCTCGATTTCTTCATGCTGGAAGGCCATCAGGCCACCGCATTCCTTGCGGATCCGCTGGCCCTCGTCATGGTGCTCGTGATCTCACTCGTCGGCGGGATCGTGTGCATTTTCGGCCTCGGCTACATGCAGGAGCATGAGGATCATCTCCGCCTCGCCAAATCCAAGCAGTCCCGCTTTTTCTTCTTCCTGCTGCTGTTCCTTGGCGCGATGAACGGCCTTGTCCTCTGCGACAGCCTCACCTGGGTGTTCTTCTTCTGGGAAATCACCACCCTGTGTTCCTTCTTCCTCATCAGCCATGACGGCACCCGCGAAGCCAAGCGCAATGCGACCCGCGCCTTGTGGATGAACATGGTGGGCGGCATCGGCTTCCTCGCCGCCATGCTGTTCATGCAGAAGGCCATCGGCACCCTGTCCATCCAGGCCATGCTGGCCCAGTCCGTGGTCATGCATTCCACGGCCGCCATGCTGCCCGTCGCCTTCCTCTGCTTCGCCGCGTTCACCAAATCCGCGCAGCTTCCCTTCCAGAGCTGGCTGTGCGGCGCCATGGTCGCCCCTACGCCCGTTTCCGCCCTGCTGCACTCCTCCACGATGGTCAAGGCCGGCGTCTACCTTGTGCTGCGCCTCTCTCCGGCCTTCGCCGGGACCATGCTCGCGGGCATCGTTTCCCTGACCGGCGCCTTCACCTTCGTGGCCGCTTCCGCCCTGGCCTGCGGCCAGAGCAACGGCAAGAAGATCCTCGCCTACTCCACCATCGCCAACCTCGGACTCATCATCGCGTGCGCCGGCATGGCGACCCCGGCGGCCATCACCGCCGCCATCCTGCTCATCATCTTCCACGCGGTTTCCAAGGGCCTCCTCTTCCTCTGCGTGGGCACCATCGAACAGCACATCGGCTCGCGTGACATCGAATCCATGCGCGGCCTGTACAAGATCATGCCCCGCGTGGCGGTCATCACGCTGTTCGGCATCGTGACCATGATGCTGCCGCCCTTCGGCGCGCTGCTCGCCAAGTGGATCGCCATCGAAGCGTCCGCCTCGGCCCCGGCCTTCATGCCCGTGCTCGTGGTGCTCATCGCCTTCGGCAGCGCCCTCACAGTGCTGTTCTGGGCCCGCTGGGCCGGCCTGCTCCTCGGCAGCGACCCGCTGAGCGACAAGCGCCCCGTCCCCGAACACCTCGACGGCACCATGAGCTTCGCCCTGCGCACGCTCCTCTACGGCGCCATCGCCCTCTCCTTCTTCGTGCCGTGGATCTTCAGCGGCGTCGAACAGAGCATCGCCTCGCTGTTCGGGGTTGAGGGCATGTTCGCCTCCGACTGGGGCATCCTGACCAACGGCAGGGGGCTGTTCGCCGTCTATCCCATGTTCTTCCTGCTCGCGCTCGGCATGTGGTATGCCCTGCGCCAGTCCAAAAAGGCCGAACGGGGACCCTGCGCGCTGCCTTACCTCTCCGGCATCCAGTATGTGCAGGACGGCAAGGTGGGTTTCAACGGCCCGCTGAACACCTTTGTGGAACCGAAGTCGTCCAACTATTATATGGAAGCCTGGTTCGGTGAACAGACGCTCACCGGCAGGATCAACACCATCGCCATTGTCCTCATGGTGGTCATGTTGGGAGGTCTGCTCTAATGCTGAAGCTCATTTTCGCCCTCATCGCAGTCGCTGTAGCCGTTCCCGCGGGCGGACTTCTCGCCGGGGTGGACAGACGCCTGACGGCCCGTCTCCAGTCCAGGCAGGGGCCGCCGCTGCTCCAGCCCTTCTACGACGTCCTGAAGCTCTTCGGGAAAGCCCCTTGCGTGACCAACCCGTGGCTCATCTTCTCGTCCTACGTCTGTCTCATGGCTTCGGCCATTGCCCTGCTCATGTTCTTCATGCAGGGCGACATGCTGCTGCTGTTCTTCGTCATGACGGTCGGCGCGGTGTTCAAGGTGGCCGGCGCGCTTTCCGCCGACTCGCCCTACAGCAACGTGGGCGCGCAGCGCGAACTGCTCCAGATGCTCGCCTACGAGCCGCTGGTCATCCTCACCTTCGTGGGCATGTCCGCCGCCACCGGCAGCTTCATGATCTCCGACATCTACGCGCTCGACGTGCCGCTGCTGCCGCACCTGCCGTTCCTGTTCATCGCGCTCGGCTACGCGCTGACCATCAAGCTCGCCAAGTCGCCCTTCGACATCGCCTCCTGTCACCACGGGCATCAGGAAATCGTGCGCGGCGTGCTGACCGACTATTCCGGCCCCCAGCTCGCGCTGCTCGAAATCTCCCACTGGCTCGACGTCATCCTGCTGCTCGGCCTGTGCTCCCTGTTCTGGCACACCAGCATCACGGGCATGGTCGTCCTGCTCGTGCTGACCTATGCGCTCGAAATCGTCGTCGACAACGTCTGCGCGCGTATGACGTGGGGCTGGATGCTCAAGCATGCCTTCGGCATCACGCTGGGCCTGGCCATCTTCAACATCCTCTGGCTCTACGTCCGCTAGAACCGAAGCCCAGACTATCGGGGGTACCCCATGAATTTTTCGGCATTGCATGAAAAACTGAATCAATACATCAACAAGGGACGTCTGAAGTCCCCTTGGGTAGTCCATTACGACTGCGGTTCCTGCAACGGCTGCGACATTGAAGTGCTGGCCTGCCTCACGCCCGTCTTCGACGTCGAACGCTTCGGCATCGTGAACATCGGCGATCCCAAGCACGCCGACGTGCTGCTCGTCACCGGCACCGTGAACCAGCGCAACAAGGACGTCCTCAAAAACCTTTACGACCAGATGCCCGAACCCAAGGCCGTCATCGCCATCGGCGCCTGCGCCTGCACGGGCGGCGTGTTTCAGGACTGCTACAACGTCGTGGGCGGCGTGGACCACGTGATCCCCGTGGACGTCTACGTGCCCGGCTGCGCGGCCAAGCCCGAAGCCATCATCGACGGCGTTGTGCTCGCTCTTGAAGTGGTCAAGGGCAAACTCGGACTGCGGGACATGCCCCAGACGACCATTTTTGAATAAATCGACGACGCGCGGCCCCGTGCCGCGCTCCGGAGGAACATATGCCCCCATCAGTTGCTCGCCTCGAAGCCGAGCCGATCACGCTTGAAACGGTCCGCGCCGTGGCCAAGGCCAATTTCGACGCCGGATACCGTTTCGTGACCCTGTCCGTACACAACCTCGGCGACGGCAATCTCGATATCATTTACCACTACGACAAAACCTGAACATACGCCATTACCGCCTCACCGTTCCGCTGGGGCAGGCGGTGCCGAGCATTTCGGACATCTATTTCTGCGCCCTGCTCGTGGAAAACGAAAGCCGCGACCAGTACGGCATCACGTGGGACGGGCTGATCCTCGATTTCCAGGGCAGCCTCTATCTGGAAAAGGACACGCCGCCGCCGCTTCTCCGTGGCCCTTCCTGCACCCTTTCCCACCGTCACCAAAAAGTAGGGAGCGCGTCATGTCCCGTACGATCATTCCTTTCGGACCGCAGCATCCGGTTTTGCCGGAACCGATCCATCTCCAGCTTGTCATGGACAACGAAACCGTGGTCGAAGCCCTGCCCAAGCTTGGCTACGTCCACCGCGGACTTGAAACGCTCACCACGCTCCGCGACTACAACCAGATGATCTACATCGTGGAACGCGTCTGCGGCATCTGCTCCTGCATCCACGCCCTGTGCTTCTGCCGCGCCATCGAGCACCTCATGGACGTCGAAGTGCCGCGCCGCGCCGCCTACCTGCGCATCATCTGGTCGGAACTCCACAGAATGCACAGCCATCTGCTGTGGCTCGGCCTTTTCGCGGACGCCCTCGGCTTCGAAAGCCTGTTCATGCAGTTCTGGAAAATCCGCGAACGCATCATGGACATCAACGAAGCCACGGCGGGCAACCGCGTCATCATCTCCACCAACATCGTCGGCGGCGTGCGCAAGGATCTCTCCCGTGAGCACCAGCGCTGGATCCTCGACGAAATGGATACCCTTGAAGCCGAAATGCGCCGCCTCGAAAAGGTGACCATGGAAGACTACACCGTCAAAAAGCGTACGGTGGGCATCGGCGTGATGACCGCTCAGGAAGCCATCCAGCTCGGCGCCGCCGGGCCGACCCTGCGCGGCAGCGGCGTGGCTCAGGACGTGCGCCAGACGGAATACGAAGCCTTCGCGGAACTCGGGTTCACGCCCGTGTCCGTCCTCGACGGCGACTGCTGGGCCCCGTACCAAGGTCCGCTTCCTCGAAGTGCTCCAGTCCATGGAAATCGTCCGCCAGGCCATCAGCCACCTGCCCGACACGGAAATCAACGTGAAAGTCAAGGGCAACCCCTCCGGCGAAGTCATTTCCCGTGTCGAACAGCCCCGCGGCGAGTGCATGTACTACGTTAAGGGCAACGGTTCCAAGTATCTCGACCGCGTACGCATCCGCACGCCCACATTCGCCAACATTCCGCCCCTGCTCCATATGGTGAAGGGAATCCAGCTTGCCGACGTTCCCGTCGTCGTGCTTTCCATCGACCCCTGCATCAGCTGCACCGAACGGTAGGAGGAACTCGTCATGCTCATGATCAACACCATACTCCGCAACTTCCTCAAGCGCCCCGCGACGCGGAAGTACCCGATGGTGAAACGCGACCCCTTCTCCAACTACCGGGGCCGTCTCATCAACAACGTGGAATCCTGCATCTTCTGCCGCATGTGCTCGACCAAGTGCCCGGCGCAGTGCATTTCCACGGACCCGAAGGAAGCTTTCTGGGGATATGATCCCTTCTCCTGCGTCTATTGCGGCATCTGCGTGGAAGTCTGCCCGACCAAGAGCCTCTTCATGCTCTCGACCCACCGCTCGCCGGTGCCCCACCAAGTTCGTCGTATACCACAAGGGTACCGCCCGCGTGGCGAAGCCGCGTCTGGCCTCCGTGCCCAAGGTCGCCCCGAGCGAAGTGCATTCCGAAACGCCCCGCCCAAGGTCGTAGCCGCCGTGGAAACCCCGGCCGAAGCCCCCATCGAGGAGCCCAAGCCCACCCCAAGGCGACCCCGCCCGCGACCCCCGGCGGCAAAAAAGAAGCAAATAAGGGGCCTCCGGCGGCAAGGGCTACGCCCCTTGACCCTGTCCGGGGGAAATGATTTCCCCCGGCCCCCTCAGGGCCCAGCGAAAAGCTCCCCATACGGCAAAGCCGCATGGGGAGCTTTTCGCTGGGCAGGAAGGCCGAACACAATCGGCCTTCTACGCGGGGGAACCTTTCTGAAATGAGTTTCTCCTCCAAACGCCCCTCTACCCTTGCTCCCAAATCGCGGAGATACGCCCGTTTTCGAGCTGGAGCATGTGGGTAATGGCGGGGAAAATGTCGGCCTTATGATGGGTGACGAGGATCATCTGCACGCCCTGCCGCGCAAGCTGGTTGAGCAGCGCAAAGAACTCGTTACGCGACGGGGCGTCGAGGCCTGAGAACGGCTCATCAAGCAGCAGGAGATCCGGCTCCCCGGCAAGGGCCCGGGCAAGGAGCAAGCGGCGGAATTCCCCGGTTGAACAGGAACGGATCGTCCGTTTCGCCAAAAATTCCAGATGCAGGGACGCGAGGATATCCGTTACCTGTGCCAGTTCCTTCTCGGAGGGTTCACGGTACACGCCCACGGAGTTGTCGATGCCCGAAAAGACAAGCTCCTCGCCCGTGATATCGTAGGTGTAGGTCGCCTGCTGGCGATCCGATACCAGACGGACGCCTTTGCGCAGCACTTCGAGCCGATCCACAACACCGCCCTGCCGGGGCAGTTCGCGCACGATCTCGCCCCCGTAGGCCACAATCTCATCGCCCGCCAACAAACGCAGCAGCGTGGACTTGCCCGCGCCGTTGCCGCCGAGCACGGCCCAGTTCTCACCGGGATTGATGGTCCAGTTGATGTCGTACAGCACGGGCACGCGATCGATAAACACCGAAGCGTCCTTGATGGCGATACGGGCCGAACATCCCCGGATGCCCTTTAGCTCCGGGGCGCTGGCAACCGGAGCCGGTTCCTTTTCCGGTTCCACCGCCGTTTCCAGCATGGGGCCGTCCACGGCCTTCCCGTTTTCCAGCACGATCTGGCGGCCAATCCAGCTGGGAAGCGTTTCGGGGCGATGAGTGGTCATAACCAGCGTAGACAGCTCGGAGGCGCGTTCCAGCGCGTCCAGAAGGGTATTGCGTGCCCGTGCGTCCAAACCGTCGGTCACTTCATCCAACAGCAATACTTCCGGCTTGCGGACAAGGGAACGCGCCACCAGCATCAGCCGGAGCTGCCCTTGGGACATGGCGGTTACGGGCTTCTTCAAAAGATGCACGCCGCCAAGGAGGCGTACGAGCTGATACGCCGTCTCGCACATTTCGGACGTGGGCTGCTGCGCGATGTAGATCGCGTCGGAAAAGCCGCCGAGGACCAGACGCTCGCCGTCCACCCGCCACTCCTGATGGACAACCCGCTCCTGCTGCATGGCCGATACCAGCGACGTCACCTTACGCCCCGTGAGCGGCGACGAATCCATCCCTTCCGGCCCATGCCAGAGCACCCGCCCGGCGCGCCGGTGATCGATCTGATCCGGCCACTGCTCGCCGCGCAACAGCCGCAGCAGCGTGGACTTGCCCGCACCGTTGCCGCCGCGGATGACGGCATGTTCCCCCTCGTAGAGTGTGAGGCTAAAATCATTCAGGATATGCCGTTCCGTACCCGGATAGGTCACAAACACATGCTCAATTTCAATGAGAGGGCGACGCGAAGGTTCCACAATACGCTCCAAGGGTCTGCAAAGAAAAAAGAGAATCCTGCGATTCCCTTTCATGACAACGGCACACGAAAAAACAACGGCCTTCCCGCCGCCTTTTTACCTTTCCAGCGCGGCAAGGCAATCGTCCTGCTGAGAGAGTATGACGGATATCCAGCATCCTTTTCGCCTTTCCGCCAAACAGGACTCCCTCCGCGCGGCCTCCCCACCAACCGAAAGTCTTTGGAGGGAGAGGGGTGGGTTTGGGAGGGGAGAGGGAGCCTTTCTTCAGAAAGGGGCCCTCTCCCCTCCCAATCTTCTAAAAACCGATCTCGCGGGGCTTCCTGTTCTCAAAAATGACGCTGGACGTGTAGCCGTAGGAACGGGCATAGGCTTCCAGCTGATCGAATGCGTAGGCGGGCGTGTTCGGACAATGCGCATCGGACCCAAAGCTGATCTTCACCCCCAGCTCCGAAGCCAGCTTCATGATCGCCGGGTGAGGGTAAATTTCATTGCACGGCTTGCGCAGCCCGGCTGAGGATATCTCCATTACCAGCCCATTGTCGCGGATGGCCGTCAAAGCCTCGCTGATCAGGGCAAGGCTCTCCGGCATGGCAATCCATTGATGGAATACGTCCACGGAATACAGCTTGATGATGTCGGGATGGGCGGCGATGTCCACCAGCCCGCTGCGGGCCATGTCCGCCAACGTACGGAAATAATTTTCATAACGCGTGTAGCACTGCTGCGGGCTGATCTTCCAGTCGTCCTGTGTGAAGTCGAACCCCCACGAACCAAGGAAATGGATGCCTCCGATGATGTAGTCGAACGGATACGCCGCGACGGCGGCCTCCATGAAGGGCCGCTCGGAGGGGAACCAATCCAGCTCCATGCCGAGCAGCACCTTGGGCGAGCCCGACAAGGCGCGGAGCTGCATGACTTCGCTGGCGTAGCACACAAAATTCTGGCGCAGGTGTTCCCGGTATTCCACAGGATAGGAATACGCCTCGGGGCGGGGGGAATGCTCGGAAAAACCGTATACGGCAAGGCCGCGATCCTTGGCGGCGGCATACATCTCGCCAACGGACGCCTTGCCGTGGGACGCGTTGGTATGATTATGAACGTCTGCAACTATCATGGCCTGACTCTCGTAGTATGTTTTGGCCCCGCCGAAAAAACGGGAATGTCGCGCCGCAGCGCGTATTGGCTACAGTTCAAGGAAACAAAGCCGATGTCAAGCGTGGAATACGCTATTTATCCAACGAGTCATACCTGCTTCCGTTGGGAGCGTACCGGACCCAAGGTTCATAGCTTGCCGAGAAAGGGGCTTTTTCCGGTTTGCCTCCTCCGAACGAAAGCCGGGCAAGCTCCGCAGCAACACCCATACCGTTCCTCCGCATAGATAGAATCCCTCTCAGGATTATCTCTAACGCGAACGATTTGCCAGCAAAAAAGACGCCCCCGTAGAGGCGTCTTTCCTGTTCCCATAATGGTCTCAAACGCTGAGCTTGACGCTCAAAAAAGACCTTTCAGAGAGTATGATTGTACGGACCGCGCTCAAACCTTCGCGGCGGTACGGAGATCGGCGACTGCGTCGGTATGTTCCCACGTGAATTCGGGGAGTTCGCGGCCGAAGTGGCCGTAGCAGGAGGTCTTCTTGTAGATGGGGCGGAGCAGATCGAGGCGCTTTGTGATGTGGTAGGGGCGCAGGTCGAACACTTCACGCACGGCCTTGGTGAGCACTTCGTCCGGGATATCGCTCGTGCCGAGGGAGGACACCAGCACGGACACGGGCTCGGCCACGCCGATGCAATACGCGATCTGCACTTCGCAACGCGGGGCCAAACCGGCGGCGACCACGTTCTTGGCCACATAGCGGCCCATATAGGCGGCGGAACGGTCGACCTTGGAAGGGTCCTTGCCGGAAAAGGCGCCGCCGCCATGATGCCCGGAACCGCCGTAGGTATCCTGAATGATCTTGCGCCCGGTCAGGCCGCAGTCACCCATGGGGCCGCCGACAACGAAACGGCCCGTGGTGTTGATAAAGATCTCGCAATCCTTCTCGTCGAACAGGCCGGTGGGTTCCAGCACGGGACGGATGACCGTGCGCTTCACGGCTTCGATGATATCGGCCTGGGAAGCGGACGCGGCGTGCTGCGTGGACACGACCACGTTGTTGATGCGGATCGGCTTGCCGTCGACGTATTCAAAAGAAACCTGCGTCTTGCCGTCGGGACGGAAGAAGTCCACCAGACCGTCCTTGCGGACCTTGGTGAGCTGCTGCGAAAGCTGGTGCGCCCAGTAGATGGGGGCGGGCATCAAAGTGGGAGTCTCGTTGCACGCAAACCCGAACATCATGCCCTGATCGCCGGCACCCTGATTTTCCGGGTCCTCACGGTCCACGCCCTGCGCAATGTCGCCGGACTGATGGTCGATGGAGGAAATAACGGCGCACGTCTGCCAGTCAAAGCCCATTTCGGAGCTGTTGTAGCCGATTTCCTTGATGGTTTCGCGGACGACCTTCGGCAGATCGGCATAGCCCTTGGTGCTGATTTCACCGGCGATGACGGCCATGCCGGTCGTCACGAGGGTTTCGCAAGCCACACGGGAGTCGGGATCCTGTTCAATCAATGTATCGAGGATGGCATCGGAAATCTGGTCGGCAACCTTATCGGGATGACCTTCGGTCACGGACTCGGACGTAAAGAAATATCTGCCTTTTTCGGGCTGCATGGGATAGCTCCTTAATCGGGCGACGAAACGGACATCGCCTGTAAATTGACCTTGTTCCATCTTGATATGCCGGATGCAAAATCCTCATGTATTCATATCAAGGTATCCAGATATATACATACAGTTGTCTTTTTACCATGACGCCTTCCCGTTGTCCAGTACCTGCGGCATGATTTCTCTGCCGGAACCCGCTGTCATCCCGGAGGATCGCCCGATACGGCCCTTTATGGCCCAAAATCCAGTTGACCTCCCTCCCCGCTCCCGGCACACTTCCCTTCCGTGAGGAATTTGCCATGAATCCGGCCTATCAGGGACAACTCGATGTTTTTTGCGCCGCCTATGCGGTGATCAACGCCATGCGGCACATCAATGCCACGCGGCTGCTCACCTGTCGCGCTATCCTGCACGAAGCCTTGCTCGACGCCGCACGCGATGAGGAATCGTTCTGTGCCCTTCTCGAGCAGCGGACAGACTATGTGGACTGGGTGGACGCCATGTTGACGCGCCTGGAGAAACAAGGTTCGCTGCTGACGGCCCGCCCCTTTCCGACCCATTTTCCCGGGCCGGGTGCGCCTTCCCCCGCCGTCCTCTGGGACGCCATCGCCGACTGGCTGCGGCGAGGCGAACGCAACGCCGTACTGCTCCAGTTCGTCCGGATCCTATACCCTACAGAAGCGGTGATACGGCATTGGACCTGCTGCAACGATGTGGTCGGCGATACGCTCATGCTGTTCGATTCCAGTATTGAGCCCGGGGCCCTCCATCAGCTTTCCCGCGAGAGCCTTATTTCCGATCCTGCGGACGACGGCCCCGGCAAGATTCTCATCGTCCCGTACACCATCCGATTCCTCGGCCCGCGGCTTCAAGGCGGAAAAAGACGACAGTAGGGCTGTTTACCTTGCAATGTATTCCGTGCCAAAAGGATCCGATTCCGGGAACGCTGCGGGGAGAAAATCGTTGAGTACGAAAAATGAGAAAAGATGGGCTCCGCTTTGGCAGGCTCAGGGAAAAAAGAGCTCTTTCAGAAAAATTTCCCTTCCCCACTATCTCTCACTTTTTTAAAGCCAAGCTGCTTTAACCCCACGACAGTACTGAGGAGAACACAATGGCAATAGTATTGCGCGCCAAAACGGCGGGATTTTGCATGGGGGTGGGGCTTGCCCTGCGCAAGCTCGATCAGGCCATCAAGGAACACAAGAGCCGCAGCTCAGGCAGGCTGGTCATGCTCGGCCCCATCATCCACAACCCGCAAGTCATGAACACGTACATGCAGCAGAGGGTCGTCCTTGCGCACTCGCTTGACGCCGTACAGCCGGGGGACACCGTCATCATCCGGGCGCACGGCATACCGCGCGAAGACGAAGCGCGCCTGCTCGACCTCGGGGCGCATGTCCTTGACGCGACATGCCCTAAAGTCAAGCAGGCGCAGCTCGCCATCGACGAGGCCACCCGGCAGGGGACTTCCCTCTACCTGTTCGGCGAGGCCGAACATCCGGAAGTGCAGGGGCTCGTCTCCTATGCCAACGGCCCATGCCTCGTGTTTGGGAGCTTGAAGGAATTGAAAGAAAAACAGACGTTCAAAGATACCCACAATGTGGTGCTGGCGGCTCAAACCACGCAGGAACGCGAGGAATTCGAAGCCATCAAAAAATCTCTCGCGGAAGGGCATTCCCTATCCGTGCTTGAAACCATCTGCGACGCGACGCGGAGGCGTCAGCAGGAAGCGCTGATGATTTCGCAACAGGCGGAGGCGATGATCGTCGTAGGGGGAAAAACAAGCGGAAACACGCGCCGTCTGGCCGATGTGGCGGAAAGCTGCGGCATTCCGGTGTGGCACATCGAAGTACCGGAAGAGCTGCCTTTTGAAGCACTGAAGCCGTATGGCTCCATTGGCCTCACGGCGGGGGCTTCAACGCCCAGAAGCATCATCGACGCCGTCCAGGAATCGCTCAAGGCCCTTTGAATCTTTCGGGAGGGTGCCCAAAGGCGCCCTCCCGCTGATGAACACAAATCAAGTATTCTTCCAACCGGGTTAGGCGCGCACCGTGGAACCCATGCCTTCCGCGGGTTCCAGACGATAACCCATTTCCAGGGCCATCTTTTCCAGCGGCGTCACATTGCCGGTAGTCTTCATGATGTGCATGAGTGTCTCGGCACCGAGCTTCGCGCCGGTGTCATAGGGATTCACTTCACGCAGAAGGGTCGAATAGGGCTTCCCGACAGCCTGCGCGATAGCCTTAGCACCGATAGGGCTTTCGAGAACGAGATCATGAACGGTGGTGATAAGATCGTTCGACATGGTTTTCTCCTGCATAAAGCATACGTTTGAAAGTTGGTGGCAAGTTGCTTTACGAACAGTGACCGTTTCCGGCCGTTTTCAACCGGAGCACCTCCGGCAACCCCCTTCTGGCAAAAAATCCCTTTTCCGTAAGGAGTATCATAGGAGTACTTATATCAAAAAACCTTACATGAGAGGGAGTATTCTCATGCAAAAGCAATGCGAAACGCCTGTACTCCCCCCCGGGTTACGCCCTCTGATACCCCCTATCCTTCTTAAAGTACTCCACGGGATATCCTGAAAAAATCATCTTATTTTATTAT
>ENA-OQHN01000378-OQHN01000378.1-human-gut-metagenome-genome-assembly--contig:-NODE-378-length-15790-cov-3.336079_pt1 | contig 15790 bp, 13 predicted proteins | sample MGYA00242564_ERZ504721 | MGnify/ENA primary metagenome ERZ504721 (study PRJEB26092, sample SAMD00036212) | human gut metagenome | host: Homo sapiens | study: EMG produced TPA metagenomics assembly of...
TGGACCAAGTTGGTAAGGCAAGGGTCTGCAAAGCCTCATCCACCAGTCAAATCTGGATCGTCACCTCCAAAATGATTCCCGGAAGCTTCGGCTTTCCGGGATTTTTTAGTTTTGCATGTCCCTGCCTGGGGGCAAGGCCTGTGACTGTTCAAAACGCCCTTATAAAACTCTATTACTACTATGGACTTTGAACAACTAGAACTTTTTAGCTATCTACGTTTATTCCTAGTTGTTCAAGATGAACAACTAGAGCAAAAAGCACCGATTTTTGTTCGGTTAGCGTTTCTAGTTGTTCAAAACCCCTCTGCTTTTTGAACAACTAGAGATACAACGTATATACGCCATTTATTTTTCTCAAGGCTGAAAAGTCGCCGAAAGCTACGCTTTTCTGCGCATTATTTTTTAGTTGTTCAAAACCCCTGTGTATCATAGGAGACTTTTGAACAGTCGCCCTTGCCGGGAAGTGGGACGATTTAAAATGTGCTCCGCTATCGGGTTGCGGCACCCAGCATCCGCATCGTGCCTTGGGCGGCACTTGCGTCTTGCTGGCCGCTGCCCCCAACAACTCCTCCATGTTTCCGCCACTGGCGGCGGTCGTCGTCGTTGCACTCTAGCCATCTTCAGCGGAATGATTATTTTTATTTCGCGTTTGGAGCGACCGCGTTTGCGCAGCAATGAAAGCCCCAGTGGGGCTTTTAAGCGGCAGAGCGGTCTGCGTTAGCAGATGGAGGGGCTTTGCCCCGACAAGCTCTGCGGAGCGCTCCAAACGCTATTTTTCACAGAAGGGCTGCAATGATTAAAGTGCGGTCTGAATTGCAAATGCCGTTTTCCTCCACGACCCCTCCCGTGAAAAGGGGATTCAGAAAAGCCCGCAGGCTTTTTCTGAATCCCGAATAAAAAAACTAATTCCGCTATTTATGCGCAGAGCGCACGCGGCGCGCATTCCAAACCGTTCTCTCAGAACCGCAGCCGCATCTGATACCACACCACCCCGCCGTGGGTGGAAGCGGAAACGCCCTCGTTCACAAAGCCGAACTTTGCATAGTAGTGCAAAAGCTTCTCCTTGCAGGTCAGTACCAGCCCCTTGCGCCCCTGTGCGCGGGCATCTGCAATGGCTCTTTGCAGCAGCAGTCCGGCATAGCCCCGGCAGCGGCAGCGCGGGAGGGTGTTCACCCCAAAGATCATCTGCCATGCACCGTTTTCATCATGCAGGGCGGCGTCCGCGTACATCTCATCTGTCAGGTCGGGTGTGTCGGTGCAAAAGCCATCCACAAGGGCCACCAGCTCCCCCTGCTCAAGCAGCAGCCAGAAATGACCGGCATAGTGTGCCAGCCGCCCGGCAAATTCCTCTGCCGTGGCAGCCTCTGCTGCCGGGAAACAGGCCGCCTCCACGGCGGCAATGGCCTGTAAATCGTCCATAGTTGCGTTGCGTATCTCCACAGTATCTCTCCTCCCTTTTGTAATGTCAGTATACCACAGCTGCCGCGCAAGGGCAAAATATTTGCATCTGTTCCCCGTCCGTGTTACAATGGCTATACTACGCTTGGAAGGGAGTTGAAACGCCATGCCCACCGAAAACCGCACTACCTTAACGCCGGACACCCCGGTGCGCTACCTGAAAGGGGTGGGGCCCAAGACCGCAGAGCGATTCGAGAAGCTGGGCATCGTGACGCTGGCAGACCTGCTGTGCCACTACCCCCGGCGCTACATCGACTTTTCCAAGCCCTACTCCATTGCGGAGGCCCCTGCCGACACTGAATGCGTGGTAAAGGCCGAGGTATTCGCAAAGCCCGGCGGGCGCATTTTGCCGGGTGGGCGGCGGATGGAGCGCATCACCGCCGGGGACGATGTAGCCAGTCTGGAGATCACATGGTTCAATAACCCCTACGCCACCCAGAAATTGCAGCTGGGGCAGGAATACTATTTTCAGGGCATCGTCACCGGCGGGATGCTGCGCCGCCAGATGGTCAACCCGCAGGTGCGCACCGCCGAGCAGATCCCAAGCCGCGCCCTTTGAGGCCGTTTACCCCCAGACCGAGGGGCTTACCAGCAGCGCCATCTCCCGCTGCATCCGGCAGCTTTGCCCCACGCGGAGCTGCTGCCCGACCCGCTGCCGCCGGAGATGCTGCAAAAATACCGTTTGCTGCCCAAGGCCGAGGCGGTACGCGCCATCCACTGCCCTGCCACCGAGGAACAGGCCGCAGCGGCGCGGCGGCGGCTCATCTACGAGGAGCTTTTGGTGCTGCAATTGGGCATCGGGCGGATGCGCAGCCGGGGCGCTGCCGTCACCGGCGCTCCCATGCGCCGCGCCGATCCATCCCCTTTCTGGCAGAGTCTGCCCTTTGCCCCCACCGGGGCGCAGCGCCGTGCAGTGGAAGAGATTTTAAACGATATGGCGGGCGATACCGCCATGAACCGCCTGTTGCAGGGCGATGTAGGCAGCGGCAAAACGCTGGTGGCTGCTGCCGCCATCTGGGCGTGCATCCGGGCGGGGTATCAGGCTGCGCTGCTTGCCCCTACCGAAATTCTGGCCGCGCAGCACGCCGAGGGGCTCAACCGGCTGCTTGCCCCCTTCGGGATGCGGGTGGCCCTGCTGACCGGCGGCATGAAGGCCGCCGCCCGCCGCACCACGCTGGCTGCCATCCGCAAGGACGAAGCCGACCTTGTGGTGGGCACCCACGCCCTGATGAGCGAAGGGGTGGAGTTTGCCCGGCTGGGTCTGGCGGTCATCGACGAGCAGCACCGCTTTGGGGTGCGTCAGCGCGGCGCACTGGCAGAAAAAGCCACGAACCCGCACCTGCTGGTCATGAGCGCCACCCCTATCCCCCGCACGCTGGGGCTTTTGATCTACGGTGATCTGGACATCTCCATTCTGGACGAGCTGCCCCCCGGGCGCACCCCGGTCAAGACCCGGTGCATCACCGGCAAGCGGCGGCAGGACCTGTACCGCTTTCTGGACAGCGAGATTGACAAAGGGCGGCAGGTGTATCTGGTCTGCCCCGCCATCGAGGATGTGCCGGACGGCGGGCTGAACGCCGTCAAGACCTACTACGAGGACATCGCCAAGGCGTTGCTGCCCGACCGCCGGGTGGGCCTGATGCACGGCAAGCTGAAGCCCAAGGAGAAAGCCGCCGTCATGGAGGATTTCAAGGCCGGGCGGTTGGACGCACTGGTGTCCACCACCGTCATCGAGGTGGGCGTGGACGTGCCCAATGCCAGCGTGATGGTGATCGAAAACGCCGAGCGCTACGGTCTGAGCGCCCTGCACCAGCTGCGCGGGCGGGTGGGACGCGGCGCTGCCGAGAGCTGGTGCTTCCTTGTCAGCGACAATACCAGCGAGGCCGTGCAGAAGCGGCTGAAATTCCTCTGCTCCACCACCGATGGCTTTGCCGTGGCACAGTACGACCTGGAGACCCGCGGCCCCGGCGACTTTTTCGGCAGCCGCCAGCATGGTCTGCCCACCTTGCAGATCGCCGACCTGATGAATGACACCCGTACCCTGCACGCCGCTCAGAGCGAGGCCATTGCATTGCTTGCCGCCGACCCGCTGCTGGAAAGCCCGGCACACGCTTTGCTGGCCGCGCAGGTGCAGCAGATGTTCGACAAGGCCGGGCCGATGAACTAAAAAAGCGCTGTCGCACAAAAACTCGTGCGACAGCGCTTTTCTTTACACTTCTTTGCTCCCAACAATGTTTTGCAGGATGCGGGCGGTCAGGGCGTCCAGCTTTGTTTCCAGTGCGGGCAGGTGCAGCAGGCGGTAGAGCCGCTGATACACGGCATCCACCGCGTAGCCCGCAGCGGCAACCAGCAGCACCGCACCAGTCAGATACGCCAGCGAGGGCAGCAGCGCCCCGCCGAACCGGGGCAGATCCACCAGCTGCCATAGCAGCGCCCGGGTAAAATCGCTGTCGTGCAGCAGATACACCCCAAAGGACAGCGGTGCCAGCCGAAAGACCCAGCGCCGCCAGTAGTCCGAGCGGATACGGATATTCTGGAACAGCAAAAACATTGCTGCCGAGGCGATGACCGTAGCCAGTGCCTGATAGCCGTTGACGGTATTCGCAAAGCCGTTCAGGTGCAGGGCGTTTTCCACCCGCAGCGCCAGCATCCGGTTGAACAGCCCCGCCGCCGAAGCTGCCAGATATGCCAGCAAACACAGCCCGCTGGGCACGGTCACCCGGTATTTGCGGAAATAAGCCGCAATAAAATACAGAGTGTAGAACCAGATAAAGCTGTACCCGTTATTCACAAAGGTTTCATCCGTTGCCCAGTAGAACAGCGTGCCCCACACGCTTTGCAGCAGCAGCGCCACCAGCAGCAGCGTTTTGTACTGCCGCCGGTCAAGGCTCTGCACCACCGCATTCAGCACCGGCACCGAGAGGTACATCAGAAAATAAGCCGAGGCAAACCAGTAGCCGTTGGAGGTAAGGGGGTAAAAGTGCCCGGAGCAGCGAAATGGCTGAAAGCGGCACCGCACCCGCCTTGACTGCAACGCAGAAAGTGAGCATGGAGTAAAACCACACCTGTGCCCCGATGCGGAACAGCCGCCCGGCGCGGACAGCCCCCTTGCGCTCCGACAGATAATAGCCGGAAAGCATTACAAAACAGTTTGTGGATACACGCGCCAGAATAAACAGCAGCCAGTAGATCCAGAATGCTGCCGACCCCTGCGGTGCCGCACTGCCCAGCCCGCCGTGCCCGATGCCGTGCATCAGAACGATCATCACCATACTGAGAATGCGCATCATCTCAAAGCCGCTATGCCGTTTCTGCTCTTCCATACCCCGTTTTCCCCCTCACATTACATTTCCCCTGTTTCCAGCTGCCGCAAAGCCTGCCGCACCTGCTGCTCCGGCCGCAGCCACGCTTGATAGTACGCCGCATTGTGCTGCGCCATGGCTAAGATCGCCGCCGGGTCTGCCAGCAGCTGCCGCAGCTGCTCCTCACACTCTGCCGGGGACGTATACGTTTTATAGTTTTTGCCTTCTTCAAAGCCGCCCGGCAGGGTGTACCGCAGCGGCTCGGTGACAATAGCGCGTCCCGCCGCCACATACTCGGCCAGCTTCCAGCCGGTAGAGCCGTGCAGTCCGGTAGATGCCACACAAATTTCCGTGTGCTGCATCCGGTGCAGATAGGCGCGCTTGCCGGTCAGTTTATCCGGCACGATCAGTTCCGGGCACAGCCGCCGGGCGCAGGCGTTGTCGGACACGCCGCCGGTGAACTGCGCCGGAAAGGCACTTTGCAGCCGGTGCAGCAGCTCAATGCGGTCTGCGTTCACCTGCCGCCACTCTGCCTGTAAGTCCGGGTATTGCTGCACCGCCGGCTCCTCCGGGTCCCACAGACGGGTCAGGAAGAGGATGCGCGGCTTTTTGCGCACCCGGGTCAGCCGGGCTTCAAAGTCCTGCGGGTAGCAGCGGGTGGAAAGCGCCCACTGCTTCAGGCGGCTCTTTGCGCTGCGCTCCGCTTCCAGCGGCGAGCCCGGACAGGTAACGTAATAGTTCAGTCCCAATGGCCGCAGCTTTGCGGAGATATCGCCCGGGAACTGCCGGTTCTTCTCCTCCGAAAGGAACGTTTGAAGATGCTCCCTACCCTATATCAGCGCTTGATAGAACTTACCAACCGCAACAGTACTTATGCATGGGAAATCCTATTTATCAATGACGGCAGCAGCGACCGGACGCTCGATGTTATCCGCCAACTCCGACAAACGGACAGCAGGGTAAATTTCGTGAACCTCTCGCGCAACTTCGGTAAGGAAATCGCCATGCTTGCAGGCTTCGACTACACCACCGGAGACTGCTGCGTGGTAATGGATGCCGACCTGCAAGACCCTCCCGAACTTGTAGACCGGATGCTGCAATACTGGGAAGAAGGTTATGACGACATCTACGCCAAACGCCGCAACCGTGGCGAAGAGAGCTGGATGCGCCGCCGGCTGTCACTTGCCTTCTACAGCATCTTACAAAAGATGAGCCGGATAGATATCCTGCCGAACGTAGGAGACTTCCGCCTGCTCGACCGCCGCTGCGTACTGACGTTAAGACACTTGCGCGAACAGGAACGCTATACCAAAGGACTATTCTGCTGGATAGGCTACCGGAAGAAAAGCATAGAATTCGACCGGGGCGACCGCCTTGCCGGACACTCCTCATGGAGTTTCTTCAAACTGCTGAACCTGGCAATCGAAGGAATCACCTCCTCTTCCACCGCTCCCCTGCGCATTGCCACCGTTTGCGGTATTCTCTGTTCCATTTCCAGCTTTATCTACGCCATCTATTTCCTGATAAAGACCATCATATACGGCGACCAGGCCGCCGGTTTCCCCACCCTGATAGTCGTTATTCTGTTCCTAGGCGGCATCCAACTGTTCTCATTGGGCGTTATCGGAGAGTATATCGGGCGCATTTTCAAAGAGACCAAAAGACGCCCTGCTTATATCGCATCGGATTACAATGAGAAGAAGTTGGGATATGACGAATAGATTACTATCGCCCGCTAATTTCCGTATGGCTAAAGAGGCGGTTGCTCACTTTTCCGCTTCCGCCACAACTGATAGCTATTGAAAATATTTTGCCACAGCACATACGAACCCGGCCCTACGGAAGAGAGCGGATTCAAATAAGTATAGGACATCCAAATGGCAAGCACCGTATTCTTCTGTCCCAACGACTGCCCGCCCGCTGCGGCATCACCGTAACGGCGTCCCAGCATCCGTCCCACTCCGAACTGAACCACGCAGATCACCATCGCAACGAGCCCCAGTGCAATTTCGGTCCAGGGTTCAGCATTCTCCAGGTCGATGATAAAAGCGGTCGTGCGGCCAATGACAAAACCAGCGACACCAGCCACATATAAAATGAAATCTGGCTATGCTTCGACACCCAGAATGCCACTCCCGGCAAGAATTTTCGGCACAACTGGGCACAGACGAACGGCAGCACCAGCACCGGTCCCACACGGGAGAGAATTGCCAGAAACGTGGCATGGTCGGAGCCCACGAACGAAAGCAGCATCGGAGCCACCAAAGCGACGACCATGTTGCAGATCAGGCTGTACGTAGCCATCGTGGTTACGTTGGCCCCCAACATACCGCCGATCACCACGGCTGCCATCGCAACCGGAGCCAGGACACAAATCATGGCCCCCTGCGCCAACAACGGATCGAACCAGACGAACGACAGGTAAACCACTATGCTGCCCACGATCTGAAATGCCAGCAGCCAGACATGCAGCATCTTCACCCGCATCTGCCGAGGCTTCACCCGACAGAAAGTGAAAAACAGCATCAGAAAGATCAGCGTCGGGGTAATCATCCCGTTCGACATACTCTCGGCCGCTGTCACCGGACGGCATAACAAGGCTCCGACCACCATACCCATCGGCATGGCGATCGTCTTGACATTCCGATGCAGGGAGTGCAACAGACTCATTTCCGCGGAATATTGTCAGCTCAACAAATTATTTAAGAAAGAAGCTCTTTTACTTTGGCCGATATATCCTTACCATCAGCCATACCTGCCAATTTTTTCGATGCGACACCCATCACCTTCCCCATCTCTTTCATCGAGGTTGCACCGACCTCGGCAATGATCGACCGGACAGCCTCGGTCAACTCCTCACCGGTCATCTGTTTGGGCAGGAACGTCTGCAGCACGGCGACTTGAGCCGACTCTTCGGCAGCCAGATCGGGACGGTTCTGTTGCGCATATACCACAGCCGACTCGGCCCCCTGCTTGGCCAGCTTCGCAATGATCTTCAGCACCTCGGCATCGGACAATTCGGTGATACCCGCCGAAGCGGTCTTCGCCTCGATAATATACTTCTTCACGTTGCGCAACGTCGTAAGACGTACGGTATCCTTGGCCTTCATAGCCTCCATGATTCCTTTGGAAATTTCCTGTTCTAAAGCCATAATATTAACTATTTTAAGTCTGTTTATCTATCTTTTATATTCAATTATCCGACGCCGGTTTCGGACGCCGCTCGACAAGCAGCGACATTCCGATTACGGTAAACAGCGCGTTGTAGGCGATCAATTCGAAGCCGATGTGGTAGTCGTACTTATATGCGACGAAACTTTGCAGGGCGACCGACAGCAACGGAGCCGCGAAAGCCACCAGCGGAACCCAGCGGTCACGAATCCGCCGCCGGGTGCAGATGCCGAATGCGAACATTCCCAGAATAGGCCCGTACGTATAACCCGCGACCTTGAAAATCAAGTTAATCACGCTGTCATTACCGAACCGGCCGAAAAAGAGGACCACGCACCCCATCACGAGCGCCATTACGACATGCACCCCGATACGCACCTGCGTCAGCCGCCCTTCGCCCCAACGCTTCGGACCGCGCAAGATATCCACGGTGAACGAAGTCGTCAATGCCGTCATGGCAGCCCCGGCAGATGAATAGGTACTCGATATAAGCCCCACAACGAACATAATACCAACGGCAAGCGGCAATCCACCGTTCACGGCGACTACGGCGAACAGTTGATCGCCCTTCTCGGGCATCGGCAGACCGGCATGTTCCGCATAGAGGTAGAGCAGCACGCCGAGCACCAGAAAAGCAAGGATCACAGCCATCTGGCTGAAGGCCGTAATCACGATATTGATCTGCGAATCCCGAGGTGAGCGGCAGCTCAAGTTCCGCTGCATCATATCCTGATCCAAACCGGTCATAGCGACCAGCGTGAAGACACCTCCAAAAAACATTTTCCAAAAATAACGGGCCGACCCGGCATCCTCGAAAAAGAAGATGCGCGACATCGGCGAATCGCAAACGGCCTGCACGACTCCGGCCGATGTCAGACCGAGGCTCCGCATGATAAAGACGATGCAGAGCACGATACTCCCCACCAGACAACACGTATGCAGAATATCCGTCCAGACGACCGAACGGACACCGCCCCGCCAGGTATAGAGCCAGACCAATCCGACCAGGAAAGCCGCATTGACCGCGAACGGCACGCCGAACGGGTCGAACACCAGCACCTGCAGCACGGTGCAGACGACGTAAACTTTCAATGCTGCGGCGAACATTTTGGATATGAAAAAGAACCAGGCCCCCGTAAGGTGGGTCGTCATACCGAAACGTCCATCGAGATATTCGTACAGGGAAACGACCTTCAGCCGGTAGAAAAGCGGAATCAGCACGAAGGCGATCACCATCTGCCCGACGGTAAAGCCCAGCACCATTTGCAGGTAGGAAAACGAATCGGCCGCAACCGACCCCGGCACCGACACGAAAGTTATGCCCGACATCGCCGCCCCGACCATTGCCAGAGCCGCCACATACCAGGGATTCTCCCGGTTACCGGTAAAAAAGCCCGTGTTCGACACCCGCCTTCCGGCGATTCCCGCAACGACGAAAAGCATCGCGATATACCCGAGCACGGTGAGCAGTACGGCCGTAGGAGTCATTGTAAATCGTAAATTTTCCGAAAATGAGTAACGGACAAGGCCACGCTCCTCCCGCGAATCGTCAAAATATCCCCGAAAGGATCGACGCCTGTCCTACGAATGACAAAGATACGAATAAGCCGAGTGCAAAAGCAAATTTTATTTGCATTTTGCCGAGGCGAAGTATCTAAATAAAAAGGCAGCGACACGATCGGGAATCCCAGATACGAAATTCGAAAAATCTGTTCCGGCATAAGGTTCGACATCTCTTTCGGAACCGGCGGCACGAATTCCCACGCTCCCGCATTCCCCGAAACCCGGTCAGGGACAGAGGCAAATCCGGTGTCCGGAACCGACTCTCGGCAACACGCCGTAACATATTGTTTCACAACTATTAAAAAAATCCATTCGACGCCTTTTTCCGCTTCGTTCGAAACGATCACCGGGGCAGAAATTATTTATTAAAAATTTTGCACAAAATTTGGAAATTCAAATTTGTTCACTATATTTGTTATTCGAATAACAATACGGCCTTTCTCCGAAGAAAAAACGGAGCGAGCCAAAAGGAAGGGAAACAACCATTAAAAATTCAATACAATGGCCAAATCATTAAAAATCAGAGATCTTACGTTGCGTGACGGCCAACAGTCGTCTTTCGCTACACGAATGAACCAGGCCCAAATCGACCGCTGCCTTCCTTTCTACAAGGATGCGAACTTTTACGCCATGGAAGTTTGGGGCGGCGCAGTGCCCGACTCGGTAATGCGCTACCTGAATGAAAATCCCTGGACCCGCCTGGAAACCATTCACAAGGCAATCGGAAACGTATCGAAGCTCACGGCCCTTTCGCGCGGCCGCAACCTCTTCGGTTACGCCCCCTATACGGACGAGATCATCGACGGCTTCTGCCGTAATTCGATTCAGAGCGGCTTGGGCATCATGCGTATCTTCGATGCCCTGAACGACGTGAACAACGTCAAATCGACCGTAAAATACGTGAAGCAATACGGCGGTATCGCCGATTGTGCTGTGTGCTATACGGTAGATCCGAAATATCCGGAAATCGGGTTCTTCGGCAAATTGATGGGCAAGAAGAACCCGAAGCCGGTATTTACGGACGAATACTTCCTCTCGAAAGCCAAGCAGATGGAGGCGCTGGGAGCCGATATGATCACGATCAAGGATATGTCGGGTCTGATCCCGCCCCACCGCGTGAGCAAACTGGTGAAACTCTTCAAGCAGAATCTGAATGTCCCCATCGATTTCCACACCCACTGCACCCCGGGCTACGGTCTGGCATCGGTGCTGGCGGCGATCGTCGCAGGAGTCGATATCGTCGATACCAACTGCTGGTACTTCAGCGGCGGTACGGGAGCGCCGGCTATCGAGTTGATCTACGTCTTCTGCAAGAAACTGGGGATCGACACGGGTGTCAACATGGAAGCCGTTGCCAAGATCAACACCCAGCTCAAGGAGATCCGCAAAGAGCTCGAAATTTCGGTCTTCGGCAAAGAGAAGCCTATGCCGAAGCCTTTCAATCCGCTCACCGACGAACTTCCGAAGGAGATCGACGCCGAATTCGACCGTGCGATCAAAGCAGCGCAGGCGGACGACGAAGAGACGCTGCTCGACGCCTGCCACAAGATCGAGGCCCATTTCGGATTCCCGGCACCGAACGAACTGGTCAAGAAGGCCGAAATCCCGGGCGGCATGTACTCCAACATGGTGGCACAGCTCCAGCAGCTCAAGGCCGAGGAGATTCTGCCCCGCGCCATGGAGTTGATCCCGACTGTACGTCTGGCCGCAGGTCTGCCGCCGCTGGTGACCCCTACCTCGCAGATCGTGGGTGCCCAGGCCGTAAGCTGCGCATTGGACGAAAAGGCCGGACGGCCGATGTACACGACCAAGAGTTCGCAATTCGTTGCTCTCGTAAAGGGCGAATACGGTGAAACGCCGGTGAAGATCGACCCCGAATTCCGGTTCAAGATCTGCGGTGTACGCGAAGAGATTCCCTACGATACGTCGAAATACCAGATGCAGCCCAATCCCGAACTGCCCGAAGCAGGAGGCGTAAAGCTCGCTGCCAATGAAAAAGAGGTGCTTCTGCTCGAGCTCTTCCCGATGGTTGCCAAGACATTCCTCACCGACCAGAAGAAGAAAGCCTACGAAGCGACGGCAGCCAAAGACACTCCGAAAACTGCCGCCCGGAGCGAACACAAGGTCGAAGCCAAAGCCATCACGGGCCACAAGGTGACCGCTCCCCTGCCGGGCAAGATCATCGCCCTGAAGGTGAAGGTCGGCGACAAGGTAAAAGCCGGACAGGAAGTGGTTATCCTCGAAGCGATGAAGATGGAAAACTCGATCACCAGCGACGTGGCGGGTACGATCAAGCAGATTCTCGTACAGGAAGGCGACAACGTCGCAACCGATGCCATCCTGGTGGAAGTGGAAGAATAGCTCCTTTCCGGAAATATCATCCGACCGGTCCCGAAAAATCAACGGGACCGGTTTTTCTTTTTGCAAATAAATAGTATCTTTGACTTCGTCTTGGATACTTCGCCTCGGCAAAATGCAAATAAAATTTGCTTTTGCACTCGGCTTATTCGTAATCTTTGACTTCGTCTTAGATACTTCGCCTCGGCAAAATGCAAATAAAATTTGCTTTTGCACTCGGCTTATTCGTATCTTTGTATATTATCGTATTACATTTGCCACAATTAACCTTAAAAATCAACGTATATGTCTTTTTTCAAAGAATTTCGGGAATTTGCCCTCAAGGGCAACGTAATGGACATGGCTGTCGGCGTAATCATCGGCGGTGCGTTCGGAAAAATCGTTTCATCGCTGGTCAACGACATCCTGATGCCGCCCATCGGCGCCCTGATCGGCAATACGGACTTCTCGTCGCTGCGGCTCGACATCAGCAAGGTGCGCGACCTCTCCTCGAAAGCGACGCACGTAGTGACCGACGCAATCGGATCGGGAGCTGCGGAGAGTGTTCCTGCGGAACCGATCTGGTGGAATTACGGCGCATTCATCCAACAGTGCGTGGATTTCGCTATCCTGGCCTTCTGCGTCTTTCTGATGGTCAAGATGATGAACAAGCTGATGAAGAAAAAACAGGAAGCCGCGCCGGCACCGGTGCCGGAACCGTCCAAGGAAGAGTTGTTGCTCACGGAAATTAGGGACCTGCTCCGGGAGCAAAAAAATAATCCGTCCGAAAACGGATCCCTTGCGCAAAGTCCGACTCCGATCAAGAGTCGGACTTTCTGTTACGCGTATAGATCTGGGTAACGTACACCGTAAAAATCGGAAACATCATCATCCCCAACGTAGGTAGCAATACCGTCAGTATCTTACCGATGGCTGTTACGGCAAAGATGTTGGCACCGACGGTCGTGAGATTCATGCTGGCCCACCAGATCGCATCGCCGAAATCGTGCAGAGCCGGATTGACTTCAATCTCGTAGTCGTAAAAGATCAAAGCGGCAAAATAGGTGAACACCAACATCGACAGGACGTAGGTGGTAAGCAGTCGCGTAACCCGGTTGTTGATGATCCAGGTGAAAAGCACGTACAGCCCCAGCAATGCCCGCAAGAGCGGTACGAGCCCCATCAACATCGCCTCCGCATGCGTAAGTTCGACCCCCATCCAATCAACGATATTCAGATACGGAACAGAAAGGAGGAAAAAATAGAGATTACGGAAGAAAAAACGCCAGCGGTGATCGGCCATCAGCATCCGGACAAAGAAATCGGCCAGGAAAATCACGCAAACGACCCCTTGCAACAACAGGTAATCCGTCGAATAATGCCGCGGGTCCCCCAGGAGAATCTCCCACGAAACGGCCACGAGCAGAGATGCTCCGGCCAGGAGGGACAAGACATTGAGTATCTTGAGCGGCAGAGGTTGAAAGTCGGAAGTCTTCGCTTGCACCATATACGATTCTCATTTTACTTCCCTTTACCCGTCAAAATCAATGCCATACGATTCAACATGCATTTTCAGGACATATTTTTCGGAGAAAGATTTGGTCCGTTCAACTTTTGGTTTATATTTGCACTCGCTTTGAAACGGAAAGCTATGGCGAGATAGCTCAGCTGGTTAGAGCGCATGATTCATAATCATGAGGTCGAGAGTTCAAGTCTCTCTCTCGCTACAAACGATGAAGAAACCCCACAGTCAGGCAACTCTTGAAGAGTTGCCTGACTTTCTTTTTACCAAGTGAAAGCCTGACAAGTCAAAAATTCCAATTGCAGCGAGCCGTTCAAAAAATTCCCACTTCGAACACAAAAATAAGCGCAGAAGACACAACTTTACAATTTTTGTCCCCTTGTACTTCACCCTATCGCTCCGATTTAGGTACGAGCAAAATCACATCCAGCACATCGCCCGGAGCCGCAGCCTGGTAACGCCACACGAGCCGCCCCGCCTGCTCCTGCACGACCTCGCCGATCGGCTGCCACCGGTTTTCCTCGCGTGCGAATTTCTTATCCAGCGGTCCGGGAATCCACTTGAACACTTCATACCGACCTTCGGCCACATCGGGAAAAACGAACGATACGGAGGCCCTTTCCGCTCCGCGACCAGATAGGAACCGCCGAAAAACTGACGGTCCTTCGCCGTGCGGCGCAACCATTTGCCCCGCCCCTTCATCCGCTCCGAATCAGCCTGCCGTCGCTCGCTGCCGCCCAAATCGAGCAGGTCGCTCAAGGCCAACAGCGACGCATGTGCCAATTCAGCCAAACTCTCCCGGGAAACCCATTCCCCTGCCGGATCGTTATTATAATAAGTATAGGGCGTTTCGAACGTCACGGCCAGCGTTTTCTCGCCGAAGCGCTGCCAGAACCAACCCTCGGCATACCGGGGAGCAGCTTCCGAAAAACGCTGGTCGATGGGACGGTAATACGGCGTATGGGCGACCGTCAGGGCCGACAGCAGCATCTTGCGTCGATACATTTTTGCAGAGGTCGATTTCGCCGTATGAATCCAGTACGTCACGAACGGCGCACTCTGGGAGTGAAGATTCAACGCTACGTCGAAAGGACGCTCTGTCGAAAGACTGTCGATCGTGCGTTTCAGGACCCTCACTTCAGGCTGTGTCAGGGAGTCGGGCCGATCCCAGTTGATTTCAAGATTGACACCTTGCGCCGTGGAACGGGAATAACCGCCCCGAACACCGTCAGGATTGGTCTCGGGAACCACGTAGAAAACCGTGCGGCGCAAAATCTCCCGCGAAAGAGGCGCATCGGAAAGCAGTTCGTCGATCATTGCCTCGAGATACCATGCAGCAGGTGCTTCGCTGGTATGCACACGGGAGTGAATCCACACCCGGCGCTTGAGGCTGTCCGGAACAGTGGCATCCGTGAGGATCAGCATTTCGATCGGACGTCCTTCTCCGCTCCGGCCGATCCGCTGACGTCGCACGAAAGGCGAACATGCCCACTCGTCGGCTTTGGCTTTATGTCGGGCATGACTGTAAGGCAGGAAATAAGCGACATAAACCGTGTCGTGCAGGAAATATTTATAGACTGTCTGCGGCAGCGAACATTCACCTGCATCGAAGCGCAGGTATTCCTCCCCGTCGTACGAATAAAACGGCCGCACCATCTCGGTATTGGGAATACGCAGAAACATCAGCTTTCCCTTCACCCCTTCCAGGCGAAAATGGAACCAGCGGCTGCTGGGCAGAAGGGCCGTATCGACGGGATTGAGTGGGTCGATGCGCGACCGTATTCCGAAGCTCATCACCTCCAGCGAATTTTTCGCGGCATGAAGCATCCGCACCGAATCGATCCGGCGGACCGACCCGATGCTGCCCGTATCGAAAATCGGCAGAGATGGTTACCTGCGCCGCAACATTTCCCCAAACGCCCGGTAGTGCGACGGCCAATAGGACAAATTTTTATCCACAACGCCTTCATAAACGAAAATTTATGATTTCGGCTCCGAGCCGGGAGCGCCCGTTTCACAACAGCAATTTTCCGCAACTCATCGCAGCTCCGCTGCGCTTCGCGGTGACGGAACAGAAAAGTCGAAATACCGAATGTACGGGCGGCTTCGAGATTCACCGGACGGTCGTCGATTAAAAAGGGTTTCGGCCGGATCGAGCGAATAACGATCGAGCAGACGACGGTAGATCTCCGGCTCGGGCTTCACGACCTGCTCTTCGCAGGAGATGACCTACCCCGTCGAAACAGCGGTAAACCGGCATCTTGCGCAGGAAGTCGATGAACTCCCGCGACATGTTCGACAGCACATATAACTTATAACCGACCCGTTTCAGGTCGCCGACCAACGCACGGGTTTCGACGATCTCCTCCTGCCGGTCGATCGCATCCCGAATAAAACGGGCCGTGAGCCCGCTCATCGCACGCCCTTTTCCCCGGCT
>ENA-OQHN01000379-OQHN01000379.1-human-gut-metagenome-genome-assembly--contig:-NODE-379-length-15650-cov-3.300200_pt1 | contig 15650 bp, 15 predicted proteins | sample MGYA00242564_ERZ504721 | MGnify/ENA primary metagenome ERZ504721 (study PRJEB26092, sample SAMD00036212) | human gut metagenome | host: Homo sapiens | study: EMG produced TPA metagenomics assembly of...
AGCATCAGCTCGCAGCTGACGGAGGTGTCCGGGGTGAACTCTTTAATGGAGCAGACGTCCGGCAGCTTATAAAGCTGGTTCACGAGCTGCTGCTTCTGCGTCTCGCCGCCCTCAAACGTGACGGTGATGCGGGAAAGCGCGTTCGATTCCGTTTCGCTGACGGTCAGAGAAATGATGTTGAACTGACGTCTTCTGAACATGCTCGTCACACGGTTCAGCACGCCGAACTGGTTATTGACCAGAACCGCTACGGTATATCGATTCATCTCATTCACCCACCTTCATGATAATATCATCCATGCTGCCGCCCGGCGGGAGCATGGGCAGGACGAATTCGTCCTTATCGATCCTGCAATCGATGACATACGGGCCGTCGCAGCTGAACGCATGCTCAAACGCCTTGTCGAGCGCCGCCACGGTATCAACAGCCTCGCCGTCCGCGCCGAACGCGCGCGCAAGCACCACAAAGTCGGTCTTGCAGGTCAAGGATCGTGTTGGAATAGTGCTTATTAAAGAACAGCGTCTGACCACTGACGCACCATGCCGAGCACGCCGTTATTCATCAGAAGGATGACAACCGGCACGTTGTAGGTTACGGCAGTGGTGAGTTCGTTGAGACACATGCCGAAGCTGCCGTCGCCCGTGACGAGCACGCTGCGCTCGCCTGTGCCGACCGCCGCACCGATGGCCGCACCGAGGCCGAAGCCCATGGTGCCGAGGCCGCCGCTGGAAATGAAGCGGCGCGGCTTTTTGAAAGTTCACGTTCTGCGCCGCCCACATCTGGTGCTGGCCGACGTCCGTTGCAACGGCGGTATTCTCGCCGAGGTGCTTGTTCAGCGTCATGATCGCGTTGCGGGGCGTAAGGCCCGGGCGAATATCGAGATAATCGTTTTCGGTTTCTTTTAAGGCCTTCACGGCCTTTTCCCAGTCGGGCTTCTGCTCTGCGTTGACGAGCGGAATGAGCTTTTGCAGCGTCAGCTTCACGTCGCCGCGCAGGCCGCAGGCGGAGTTCACGGTTTTCGAGAGCTCGGAGCCGTCCACGTCAATATGGATGATCTGCGCAAGCTTCGCAAACTTCTCGCGGTTGCCCGTCACGCGGTCGTTAAAGCGCACGCCGAGCGAAATGATGAGGTCGGCGTCGTGCATCGCCATGGAAGAAGCGTAGTGGCCGTGCATGCCCTGCATACCAAGGAAACGCGGGTGGTCGGTCGGAATGCCGGAAAGACCCATCAAGGAGCAGCCGATCGGCGCGTCAATCTTCTCGGCGAGCGCCAGCATTTCTTCCTGCGCTTCCGATGTGATGAGACCGCCGCCGAAGTAAATGAACGGGCGCTTCGAGACATTGATGAGCGCCGCGGCTTCTTTGATGCGCACGTCCTTCGCCGCGTGGCGTTCTTCGGGCTGTACGGGTGCCTGCGGCTCGTAGTCGCAGACCGCTGTCTGCACGTCCTTCGGCACATCGATGAGCACCGGGCCCGGTCTGCCGGACTGCGCAAGCGCAAACGCCTCGCGGATGGTGTCCGCCAGATTCTCCACGGAGCCGACGAAGTAGTTGTGCTTCGTAATGGGCAGCGTCACGCCCGTAATGTCGATCTCCTGGAAGCTGTCCGTGCCGATCTGTGTTGTCGGCACGTTGCCGCAAATCGCGACAAGCGGGATGGAATCGAGGTACGCCGTCGCAATACCGGTCACAAGGTTCGTTGCGCCCGGGCCGGAGGTGGACATCACCACGCCCACCTTGCCGGTCGCTCTTGCGTAGCCGTCCGCCGCGTGGGCAGCGCCCTGCTCGTGCGCCGTCAGCATGTGGCGAATTTCATTCTGATATTTATAAAGACTGTCGTAAACGTTCAGGATCTGCCGCCCGGATAACCGAAAACGGTGTCGCAGCCCTGTTCAATTAAAGTTCTGATGAGGATATCTGCACCTGTAAGCTGCATTCAATTACTCCTTCGTTAAGTATTCAAGGATGAGGTCGCCGCACTTTTTGCAGCCAACCTTCGTCATGCCGTCTTCCATAATGTCGGCAGTACGGTAACCCGCGTCAAGGTACTTGGAAACCGCATGCTCCACCGCATCGGCTTCCTTCGCCATATCGAAGCTGTAACGCAGCATCATGGCGGCGGAAAGAATGGTGCCGATCGGGTTTGCAAGGTCCTGACCCGCAATGTCCGGTGCAGAGCCGTGGATCGGCTCGTACAGGCCGCAGCTCGTTGCACCGAGGCTCGAGGACGGGATCATGCCGATGGAGCCGGTGATCATGGAAGCTTCGTCGGAAAGAATGTCACCGAACATGTTCTCCGTCACGATGACGTCGAACTGTGCCGGGTTCTTCACGATCTGCATCGCGCAGTTATCGACGAGCATATCGGTCAGCTCCACGTCGGTGTATTCTTCCGCCAAGCGGTGCATGACCTTCTTCCAAAGGCGGCTCGTATCGAGCACATTGCTCTTTTCTACGGAGCACAAACGGTGATTGCGCTTTCTTGCCGTCTCGAATCCGATGCGGCCGATGCGCTCGATCTCCGCTTCACTGTACTTCATAATGTCCGTCGCGACCGGCTGGCCGTCTGCATCATCGGTCTTATGCTCGCCAAAATAGATGCCGCCGATGAGCTCGCGCACGATGATGAAATCGATGCCCTTTTCGACAATAGATTTTTTCAGCGGAGAAGCGTCAGAGAGCTGCGGCCAGATCTTTGCCGGGCGGTTGTTGCTGTAAACTCCCATACCCGCGCGCAGGCGCAGCAGACCCTTTTCCGGGCGCTTCGGGCCCGGCACGTCGTTCCACTTGTCGCCGCCTACGGCGCCGAGCAGCACACTGTCGGAAGCTACGCACTTATCGAGCATTTCCTGCGGCAGCGGGTCGCCCCACTTATCGATGGCACAGCCGCCCATATCGACGTCTGTATAATGAAAGGTGTGTCCGTACAGCTCTGCAATTTTATCCAGCACGCGGAGCGCTTCGTTTACGATCTCCGGTCCGATGCCGTCGCCGCGGATCACCGCGATGTTCTTCGTCATTTGTTTTCCGCCTCCTTGAGGGACTTCAGCAAGCCGCCTGCTTTGATGATATTCTGAATGAACGGCGGGAACGGCTGTGCCTTATACGTCTTGCCGGTCGTGATGTCGGTGATGATGCCGGTATCAAATCGACCGAAACTTCGTCGTTTGCGTTGATCTCGTCCGCCGCTTCCTCGCACTCGAGAATCGGCAGGCCGATATTGATGGCATTGCGGTAGAAAATACGCGCAAAGCTCTTTGCAATGACGCAACCCGTGCCGCAGGTTTTAATGACGAGCGGTGCGTGCTCACGGGAAGAGCCGCAGCCGAAGTTCCAGCCCGCCACAATGACGTCGCCCTTTTCGACCTTCTTTACGAACGCCTTGTCAATATCCTCCATGCAGTGGAGCGCAAGCTCCTGTGCGTTCGGGGTGTTGAGGTAACGTGCGGGAATGATAACATCCGTATCGACGTTATCGGGATATTTGAAAACCTTGCCCTGTGTGTTCATGCTTACGCCTCCTTATATTCGGTGATGTAGCCGGTCAGCGCGCTGGCTGCCGCCGTGTGCGGAGAAGCCAGGTACACTTCGCTGTCCACATGACCCATGCGGCCGACGAAGTTGCGGTTCGTTGTGGCGATGCAGCGTTCGCCCGCTGCCAGAATGCCCATATAGCCGCCGAGGCACGGACCGCACGTCGGGGTAGAAACAACAGCGCCCGCGTCGATAAATGCCGTCACGTAGCCGCGCTCCACGCACTCGCGGTAGATCTGCATCGTGCCCGGAATGATGATGCAGCGGATGCCGTCCGCAATCTTCTTGCCGTTCAAAATGCTGTACGCCGCTTCCATGTCTTCCATTCTGCCGTTCGTGCAGCTGCCGATGACAACCTGGTCGACCTTAATATCGTGCAGCTCGCTTGCCGGGTGCGTGTTCTCCGGCAGATGCGGACAGGCGACGGTCGGCACAATCTTTGCGAGATCGATATCGATAACCTTTTCGTATTCCGCGTCGGGGTCTGCTTCGTATACAACCGGCTCGCGTTCGCTTCTGTCCTGTAAATAGGCAAGCGTAATATCGTCCACCGGGAAAATACCGTTTTTCGCACCGGCCTCAATCGCCATATTGCAGATGCACAGGCGGTCGTCCATGGAGAGGTTCTTCACGCCCTCGCCGGTGAACTCCATGCTCTTATACAGCGCGCCGTCCACGCCGATCATGCCGATGATTGTGAGGATAACGTCTTTGCCGCTGCAATTTTCCGGCAGCTTGCCGGTCAGGTTAAATTTGATCGCGGACGGAACCTTAAACCACGCCATGCCCGTTGCCATGCCGGCTGCCATATCCGTAGAGCCAACGCCTGTGGAGAACGCGCCCAGCGCACCGTAGGTGCAGGTGTGGCTGTCCGCGCCGATGATGCAGTCGCCGGCGGTCACAATGCCCTGCTCCGGCAAAAGCGCATGCTCAATGCCCATCTTGCCCACGTCATAGAAGTGGCTCACGCAGTGGCTGCACGCAAACTCGCGGCACGTCTTGCTCTGCTCCGCCGCCTTAATATCCTTGTTCGGCACAAAGTGGTCGAGTACGATCGTTACTCTGTCCTTATCGAAAACGTCTGTAAAGCCCGCTTTCTTAAACTCATGAATTGCGACCGGCGTCGTGATGTCGTTGCCGAGCACGATATCCAGCTTTGCATTGATGAGCTGACCGGCGGTAACTTCACGGAGACCCGCGTGCGCCGCAAGGATCTTCTGCGTCATGGTCATTTTCATTTTAGTTTCCCCCTTTGATCATATTGTTGTAAGCGCTCAACAGCGCCTTTGTATTCGCCTTTACAACGTCGGTGTCGGTGCCTGCGCCCCAGAACATCGAACCGTCTTCCTTTTCAAGGCCGATGTACGAAGCCGCCACGCTCTGCGAGCCCTGTCCCTGCATACTGTGCTGGGTAAAGACCTGCAGGGTGTACTCTGCACCGGTGTACGCACGCAGCGCGTTGTTGATTGCGTTGAGGGAACCGTTGCCTTCCGCTTCCATCTCGGTCTCTTCGCCGTCCTTCGCGAACGTGATGCCGATCTTCACGTTGTCCTTGTCGCGCATAAACTCAAAATCCGTCACGGTAACACCGTTCGTCAGATTGAGGTAGTTTTCTTCAAAGATATTTAGAACCTCATCCGGCTTCAGTTCCTTGTGTTCGTGGTCGGAAATATCCTTGCACAGATAGCTGAAGTGCTCGCGCATTTTTGGCGGCAGGTTATAGCCGTACGTCTGCTCCAGCAGATAACCGATGCCGCCCTTTCCGGACTGGGAGTTGACACGGATAACGTCTGCGTCGTACGTTCTGCCGATGTCCTTCGGGTCGATCGGAATGTACGGTACGTTCCACTGATGCAGCTTATTTTTCGCTCTGTATTTCATGCCCTTTGCAATCGCATCCTGGTGGCTGCCGGAAAACGCCGCAAACACCAGTGCGCCCGCATACGGGGCTCTTTCGTACACATGCATACGCGTGCATTTTTCATATTCGTCCACAAGGTACGGCATGTCGGAGAAGTCAAGCTTCGGGTCAACACCGTGGGAGTACATGTTCATCGCAAGCGTAATGATATCCACGTTGCCGGTACGTTCACCGTTGCCGAACAGCGTACCCTCTACGCGGTCTGCGCCGGCAAGGAGCGCCAACTCGGTGTCCGCAACACCCGTGCCGCGGTCGTTGTGCGGGTGCAAAGACAAAGTCACGAATTCACGGTACTTGAGGTTCTCGCTCATGTACTCGACCTGCGAAGCATACACGTGCGGCATACTCATTTCCACCGTGACCGGCAGATTGATGATAACGTTGTTCGTCTCGCTCGGCTCCAGAACGTCGAGAACCGCATTGCAGACCTCCAGCGCGTATTCCGGCTCGGTGCCCGTAAAGGACTCCGGAGAATACTCAAAGCGGAAGTTGCCTTCGTATTCGGCCGCAAGCTTTTTGACGAGCTTCGCGCCGTCTACGGCGATCTTCTTGATCTCCTCCTTGGACTTCTTAAACACCTGCTCGCGCTGTGCAACGCTGACCGAGTTATAGAAGTGGATAATCGCGCTCGGTGCGCCCTTGCACGCGTCGAATGTCTTACGGATGATGTGCTCGCGGCACTGGGTGAGCACCTGCACGGTAACGTCCTCGGGAATCATGTTGTTGTCAATCAGCGTGCGGAGGAACTCATATTCCGTCTCGCTCGCCGCCGGGAAGCCGACCTCGATCTCCTTAAAGCCGACCTGCAAAAGCACTTTGTAGTATTCAAGTTTTTCTTCAAGGCTCATCGGGATGACAAGGCTCTGGTTGCCGTCGCGCATATCCACGCTGCACCAGATCGGCGCCTTTTCAATGTGGTCTTTTTCCACCCACTTGTTATATTCTTTCGATACCGGGAAGTACCCGACCTTATATTTGCTTGCGTCCATCATTTTGCTTTCTCCTCTCAACCCTTGGTGGTTCTGAAGCCTGCTTCACGCAGGGCGTTTTTGATCGTTTTCACATGGTTGTTGTCGCGCGTCTCCATTTCGATGCGCAGGAAGCAGCCGTTAATGCTTTCGGTGTTGCCCTTTTCATAGTGCACGCCGGTCACGTTGCCGCCGCAGTCCGCGATGATCGAAGAGATCTCCTTGAGCTGACCGGGCTTGTCGATAAGCTCGATGAGGAGGCTCGCGGAACGGCCGGAGTTCATCAGGCCGCGGTCAATCACGCGGGAAAGGCTCGTCACGTCGATGTTGCCGCCGGAGACGATGCACACAACGCGCTTGCCCTTTAAATCAAATTTATTGAACATCACGGCGGCAACGGAAGCAGCGCCCGCGCCCTCCGCGATCATTTTCTGTTTTTCGATGAGTGCCAAGATTGCGCTCGAAACTTCGTCCTCGCTCACCAGCGCGATGTCATCCACATATTTTTTGACAATCTCAAACGTGTTGTCACCCGGGCGCTTTACGGCGATGCCGTCCGCCACGGTCTGCACGGTGTCGAGTGTCTCGATCTTGCCGTCGTGAATGGAGTTGTACATGCTCGGTGCGCCGGTCATCTGTACGCCGTACACCTTCACGCTCGGGCGGATGTGCTTTGCGTGTACGCAATGCCGGAGATGAGTCCGCCGCCGCCCACCGGCACCACAATGGCATCGATGTTGTCAAGGTCATTCAGAACCTCCAGCGCGATGGTGCCTTGGCCCGCGATAACATCTTCGTCGTCAAACGGGTGCACGAACGTATAGCCCTCTTTTTCTTTCAATTCAATCGCCTTGTTATACGCGTCGTCGTAAACGCCCTCCACAAGGCAAACCTCTGCGCCGTAGCCCTTTGTGGCCTCCACCTTGGAGATCGGTGCGGAGTCCGGCAGACAGATGAGCGATTTGATGCCGTTTTTCGTTGCCGCCAGCGCCACGCCCTGTGCGTGGTTGCCCGCGGAACAGGCAATAACGCCTTTCGCTTTCTCTTCTGCGGAAAGCTGGGAGATCTTATACGCAGAGCCGCGCACCTTAAAAGAGCCGGTGATCTGCAAATTCTCGGGCTTTAGGTACAGGTCGCAATCCGGCGCGATGCCGTAGGTCTTCACGACGTTTGTTTCGCGGATGATGCTCTTTAGAACGGTTTGTGCATCAAATACTTTGTCTAATGATAACATGTTCTTCTGCCTTTCCTGCTGTGTTCGGTTTAAAGCCTTATGAATTTGAAAGTTTGTGCTTTCAAACTTGCAGCTTGTTTCTTTGTTCTTCCGCTTTGAAGTGTAAAAAAACCGCCTCAAAGCCGTTTATGCTTTGAGACGGGTGTAATAACTAAATTATGCACTCGCGGTACCACTCAAATTGCGGAGAACCTCCGCCACTCTTCGAAGTCCAATAACTTCTATGCACTGACGTAGCAATCACGGGATACCCTACTGAATTCGCTGTTCAGGCATCCGGCTCGGAAGGGAGAAATCTCTGCATCTCTGCACCGGTTCACACCTTCCACCGGCTCTCTGAAACAGCTCTGCACAGACAGTCTTCGTCATCGCTTTTTGTTATGAAATTGAATAGATTATAACACCCGTTTTTCTCGTTGTCAATGCTTTTCGACCGCCTTGTCAAAATTTTTCTTCTGTAAGTTTTGCAGGAAACACCTTTTCTCCCACCGTTTTTCCTTTTTTCTCAAATCGGGCGCTTTTTCCGCAATTCACGCAAAAAGTGTGGAAAACAACGTGCAAAATCCGCAGTTCTGCCATAGCCAAAATAAAAAAGGTATGATAAAATAAGAAGGTTGAAAAGAGACTATGTATTTTCGGGTGATTTTCGTGACAAAAAGCATGACAGAGGGTAAGCCCCTCAAGCTTATCCTGCAATTTGCGGTGCCGCTTTTGCTCGGCAACCTCTTGCAGCAAATGTATAATCTGGTTGATGCCGCCATCGTCGGCCGTGTGCTCGGCACCGGCGCACTTGCCGCCGTCGGCGCCACAAGCAGCGTGCAGTTTCTGGTACTCGGTTTCTGCATCGGCATCTGCATCGGCTTTGGTATCCCCATCGCCAAAAGCTTCGGCGCAGAGCGTCTTGATAAAATGCGTTCGTACATTTTCAACTCCGTGCTGCTTACCGCCTTATTCGCGGTGCTCATCACGGCGGTATGTTCTCTGTGCTGCACGCTCATTTTGCAAATGCTCTCCGTGCCGCAGGATGTTTTTGACGACGCCTACGCGTATCTCATCGTCATTTTCCTCGGCATCCCCTTTACCTTATTATACAATCTGCTCTCCAGCATCCTGCGCTCCGTCGGTGACAGCCGCACGCCGTTCCTGTTCCTCGCCATCTCGACCGTCCTGAATATCGGTCTTGACCTGCTCTGCATCATTGTCTTCAAGTGGGGCGTTGCGGGCGCGGCGATCGCCACCATCGCAGCGCAGGCGGTCAGCGGCATTTTGTGCCTCATCTATATCCGCTTCCGCGTACCGCTCCTCACGCTTTCCCGCGCAGACTGCAAAGCGGATGCCGAATCCATCCGTGACCTCGTCGTCATGGGCATCCCCATGGGACTTCAAACCTCCATCACGGCCATCGGCAGCATGGTCATGCAGGCAGCGAACAACGGCCTCGGCAGCGTGTATGTTTCGGGCTTCACGGCCGGTATGCGCCTGAAGCAGTTCTGCATGTGCCCGTTTGATGCCCTCGGTTCTGCTGTTTCCGTCTTCTGCGGTCAGAATCTCGGTGCCAAAAAGCCGGAGCGCATCCGGCAGGGCGTACGGCTCGGCGTCATCGTCGGCGTCGCCTACGGCTTCTGCATCGGCCTTGTCATGATCTTCTTCGGCCGCAGCATGTCCACGCTCTTTGTTGAATCGAGTGCAGGCGACGTGCTCGACGCTTCCGCAAAATATCTGCGCTGCATGGGCTACTTCTTCTGGAGTCTCGGCATCCTCAACATCTGCCGCATGGCGACACAGGGCATCGGCTTCTCCGGCCGCGCAGTATTCTCCGGCGTAACGGAAATGTTCGCGCGCTCCATCGTCAGCCTCGGCTTTGTCGGCGCGTTCGGCTATACGGCTATCTGTTTCTCGGATCAAACCGCGTGGATCGCCGCCGTGCTCTACATCACCCCTACCTGCCTGCACTGCATTAAGAAAGTCACAAAACAGATCGAAGCGGAAAAAGCGAACGCCAATTTCTCCGAAAGCGTTGGTTAAAAGTTTTTGATCCAACTTTTTTCAAAAAGTCGGTCAGATCCCAAAGGTGAAACCTTTGGTCGTCGTCCGCAGACGACGAAATCCTTTTGCCTACCCAAAAATCAGGAGTGATAGTAAGCAATGCTTCGCATTGCTAGAACTGTCCGGCGGACAGTTGAACCGCAAGGGACTCAATTAGGGGGTCCCTTGAAAGGCTTGCCCTGCAAGCCTTTAGAAAAAGCTCCCCCATCTCAACTATATAAAAGGAACCCATCTATGAACGAAACTATTGTAACACTCAAAAAAAGGCGAAGGCCGCGCTTTCAAAGCGGGCGGTCTTTGGATCTATGATAACGAGATCGAAAGCATCCACGGCACGTTCAAAAACGGCGCCGTCGTCACCGTGCAGGAGCAAAACGGCTTCCCGCTCGGCCGCGGCATTCATCAACCAGAACTCCAAGATCCGCGTCCGCATGCTCACCCGCGACGCGTCACAGGAGATTGACGACGCGTTCCTCGAGATGCGCGTGCGCAACGCATGGGCATACCGCAAGCGCACGGTCGATACCTCCGCCTGCCGCGTCATTTTCGGCGAAGCGGATTTCCTGCCCGGCCTTGTCATCGATAAATTCTCCGATGTCCTCGTCGTCGAGTCCCTCGCGCTCGGCATCGATAAAATGAAGCTGCAGATTGTTGACATCTTAAAGAAAGTCCTGCTCGAAGACGGCATCAAAATTCGCGGCGTGTACGAGCGCAGCGATGCCAAAGAGCGATTAAAAGAAGGCATGGACCGCAAAAAGGGCTTCATCGGCGACGAATTCGACACCGATGTCGAGATCGTCGAAAACGGCGTGCGCTACATCGTGGACGTTAAAGACGGCCAGAAGACCGGCTTTTTCCTCGACCAAAAATATAACCGTCTCGCCATGCAGCGCATCTGCAAGGATATGGATGTGCTCGATTGCTTCACACACACGGGCTCCTTCGCGCTGAACGCCGGCATCGCGGGCGCAAAGCACGTCCTTGGCGTAGACGCGTCCGAGCTCGCCGTCGCGCAGGCGCAGAAAAACGCCGCTCTAAATAATCTTTCCGATACGGTCGAGTTCAAGTGCGCCGACGTTTTTGACCTGCTCCCCGCGCTCGAAAACGAGGGCAAGCAGTTCGACGTCGTCATTCTCGATCCCCCTGCGTTCACAAAATCCAAAAACGCCATTAAAAACGCCGTCAAGGGCTACCGCGAGATTAACCTGCGCGGCATGAAGCTCGTCAAGGACGGCGGCTACCTTGCCACTTGCTCCTGCTCGCACTACATGAACGCCGAGCTCTTCGCCCAGACCATTGGGCAGGCCGCGCGCGCCGCGCACTGCCGCCTGCGTCAGGTGGAGTTCCGCACCCAGTCGCCGGATCATCCTATTTTGTGGAGTGCCGACGAATCCTATTACCTCAAGTTCTATATTTTTCAAGTCTGCCACGAGCACTGAGGAGGCGCTTTTCCTTGAAATTCACAAACGACCTCGGATCGGATAACATTAAAGGCCTCGTCTGGACCTTGGCCGTTCCCTCCATGCTCTCGCAGCTCGTCAGCGTACTGTACAGCATTGTAGACCGTATGTACATCGGCAATATTCCGAGCAACGGCACACAGGCGCTCGCGGGCGTCGGCGTGTGCGGCCCCATCGTCACGCTCATCTCGTCGTTTGCGTTTCTCGTCGGCATCGGCGGTGCGCCGCTTGTCAGCATCAACCTTGGCGAAAAGAACATAGACGCCGCTAAAAAAGTTATCGCAAACTGCTTCGTGTACATTTTGTCCCTCGCTGTGCCCGTCACGGTGCTGGCCTATATCTTCCGCCGCCCCATTTTGCTCACGTTTGGCGCGACCGAGGCCGTTTACCCCTACGCCGAGACCTACTTTTCGCTCTATCTTATCGGCACGGTCTTCGCCCTCACCGCCACAGGCATGAACCAGTTTATCATCACACAGGGCCACAGCCGCAGCGGCATGTTCTCCGTTTTAATCGGCGCCATCATCAACATTGTGCTCGACCCCATTTTTATCTTCGCTCTCCATATGGGCGTCGTGGGCGCGGCCATCGCCACGGTCATTTCGCAGGTTGCAAGCTGTGCGTTTGTGCTGTGCGTCCTGTTCGGCAAACATATCGAAGTTCCCATCACATTTGGCGGATACGATTTAAAAGTCATCGGCCGTGTGACGAGCATCGGCATGAGCGCGTTTCTCATTATTCTTTTCGATAACGTCATGCTCATCTCGCTCAACATGATGCTTCAGCGCTACGGCGGCGACAACAGCGACATGCTCCTCACCTGCAACACCATCGTGCAAAGCTTCGAGCTGCTCATCACCATGCCGCTCGGCGGCCTCACCATGGGCACACAGACCATTTTAGGCTACAATTTAGGCGCACGCCGTCCGGAGAAAATCCTTCGCGCGCAGCGGTACATCTTCGTCATCGCGGTCAGCTTTTGCGTCCTCATGACGCTCGCCGCGCAGACCATCCCGCATCTCTTTGCAGGCATTTTCACCAAAGAACCCGAATACATTGCCATGACGGCGCGGCTCATCCGTATTTACACGCTCGGCACCGTGTTGCTTGGCATGCAGTACGAGATTGTGGACGGCTTTACGGGCATGGGCGTCGTCAAAATCGCGCTGCCGCTTTCGGTCTTTCGCAAGGTCATCTTCTTTGCGTGCATTTTCATCCTGCCGCGCTTCCTGCCCATCGAGCAGATCTTCTTCTGCGAGCCCATCTCGGATATTTTACCGCCGCTCGTCTCCATTTTGGTCTACGCACTCACCATCAAACGCGTTATTAACCGCGGTCCGCAAAAGCAGATCGCCTGACTTCTGTAAATCTTTTCCGAAAGGACTGTTTTAAATGGCATTTCGTTCCGTACCGTATGACTCCCTGTCTTTAAACCCGTTCACAAAAATCGGCAAAGAGTGGGCCCTGCTCACCGCCGGCGATGAAAACGGATTCAACACCATGACCGTCTCCTGGGGCGCCATGGGCTTCATGTGGGGCAAGCCGTCCGTCACCGTGTATATCCGCCCGCAGCGCTACACGAAAGAGTTTGTCGATACCCGCGATACTTTCACGCTCTCGTTCTACCCCGCAGAGAAAAAAAGACGCACTCTCCTACCTCGGTAAAGTTTCCGGCCGTGATGAAGACAAGGTCAAAAAAAGTCGGCTTCACCCCGGCGTTCACAAACGGCAATGCGTATTTTGAAGAAGCGGAGCTCGTGCTCGTCTGCCGCAAAATGAGCCGCACGCCGTTAAGACCCGAGCAGTTCCTCGACGAAACCGTAGACGGACGCTGGTACCCGAACAAGGACTACCACGAAATGTACATCGCAGAAGTCATCGATGTGCTCGTCAAAGAATCATAAAAGCACAAAACCGCCGCATACCGGAGAAATTTCGGTATGCGGCGGTTTTCTCATATCTATCCTGTTTTTAAACGCATTCACCGAAGCAATCCTTAATCTCCGTCATGCGCGTCATCTGCTTTACGCCAAACGGACAGCGCTTCGGCAAGTATCGCGTTATCAAATAGTCTTTTTGCGCGTTTTCCTTGCGATTTTGCAGGGATTGTGCTACCATGTTTCCTATAAATTCAAAAAAGGAGGGACACCGTATGACGTTTGTCTCCACAAAAAAATTAGAAAAGCCCATCCCGGAGGGCATGTCCCCGCAGAAAGCACCGTGCGGGTCTGCCTTTGCAAGATAAAAAATTCGGAGGTATTTCCCGTGTCTGATAAACTTCAAAAATCCCCGTTGGCGGTCGTTTTCAATATCGTGCTCGCCGTCGCGCTCGTGCTGTTCATTATCAGCGCCGCTGTCGTCTTCACGCTCAATTTCCGTCCGCTCTATTATTTTGACGTTGACCATTTAAACATCACCGCCATGTCCGGCCTGCCGCGCGAGGAAATTTTGCAGAACTACAACGTGCTCATCGATTACAACTCCATTTTCGGCACAAAAGTTCTGAATTTCCCCACGCTCGCCATGAGCGAGAGCGGCCGCATCCATTTTGAAGAAGTCAAAAACGTGTTCGGCGTCTTCGAGATCACGCTCATCGTCAGCGGCATTTTGAGCCTTGCGGGCATCATCTACCGCCATTTTAAAAAGAACCCGGGGTATCTGCTGCTTTCCGGCATTTTAACGGTCGCCATTCCCGCAGCGCTCGGTGTACTCATCGCCTTAAACTGGGAAACGGTGTTCGTCCTATTCCATAAGATTGTCTTCCATAACAACTATTGGATCTTCGATGCCGCAACAGACCCCGTCATCACCATTTTGCCCGATACCTTTTTCATGCACTGCGCTTTGATGATCCTGGCGCTCGTGGTACTGGGCAGCATCATCTGCCTGCTCGCATACAGGCACGCAAAGCATAAAAAGACGCACACCGCCTAAAGCTTTGCTGAAGCTCCGCTTTTCACACTCAAACAAGGAGGGATCTGCTTTGCAGACCTATAACTGGCCATATAAAAATGAATTAGACATCACCGAAATGCTTTCCTGCGACGTTTTGGTGCTCGGCGGCGGCCTTGCCGGCTGCTATGCCGCCATCGCGGCGGCACGGCGCGGACAGTCCGTCATCTTAGTGGAAAAAGGTGCCACCGCCCGCAGCGGCAGCGCAGGCACCGGTTTCGACCATTGGGAATCCGCCTGTACGAACCCCTGCTCCACCGTCACGCCGAAGGAAATCGCCGAAGCGTACGTCGATGAGCAGTGCGGCTACTCTAACGGCATCGCGCACTACATCGAGTGCCGCGAGGGCTACGACCGTCTGTTAGACCTTGAGTCGTTCGGCGGCAAAGTCCGCGACACCGACGATGAATTCAAGGGCGCAGAGTTCCGCGATGACGAAACGAAGCTGATGTTCGCCTACGATTATAAAAACAAATTCACTCTGCGCGTCTGGGGCAGCACCTTTAAGCCCGCTCTTTTCAAGGAGCTTCTGCGCCTCGGCGTGAAAGTGCTTGACCGCACCGAAGCCACCGCATTGCTCACCACCGCCCGGAACGGCAAAAAGCATGGCGCGGGCGCCTGCGCCATGGACGTGCGCACCGGCAAGTTCTACATCCTCCGCGCCAAAGAGACCATTCTCACCATGAGCCGCCCGGCGCGCGTCTGGCTTTTTAACCCGGATATGACCGGCCTGTGCGAGTTCCGCCCTATGCAGAGCATCGGCAGTGGCCACGCCATGGGCTACAAGGCCGGCATCGAGTTCACCATGATGGAAAAATCCGTCAAGGGCGAGTTCTCCGCCGCCGGCCGCAGCTTTCCGCCCTACGGCGCAGGCAATAACCACAACACGTGGTCATGACCGCAAGCGATGGTCGACGCCCGCGGCGTGGGAAATCCCCTACGTCGACCGCGACGGCAATGAGCTTAAAACCGTCTCCGAGCGCTACTACCCCGCTCCCGGTCAGAAATTTTTCTTAAAGGGCGGCGTCATCGATAACCCGAAGTACGAGTACCGCGGCCCCGAAACGCTCGATTTTGAAGAGCTCATGCGCCGCGGCTACCAGCTGCCGTTCTACGCAGACCTCAGCCGTATGCCCGACGCGGAGCGCCGCGTCATCTGGGGCATGATGGTCGGCGAAGAGGGCAAAACAAAAATTCCGATCCTCAAAAATTACACAGAGCGCGGCTTTGACCCCCAAAAGCACATGCTGCAAAGCTATGGCACGGGCTGGCAGTCCGCAAACTTTCTCGAGCAGGAACGGCAGCTGTTCGGCGCGCCGGGCGGCATTTGGCACGATTGGGACCTCAAAACAAACATCGACGGCATCTACGCCGCCGGCGACCAGCTCTACGCTTCGGACTGCGCCGGTTTCGCCTGCGCCACGGGCTACTACGCCGGCCGCAAAGCCGCCGCAGCTGCCAAAGCACTCAATACCCTGCCCGACTATAATGAAGCGGAAGCCGCAGCCGAGCGTGAACGCCTGCTCGCCCCCAT
>ENA-OQHN01000381-OQHN01000381.1-human-gut-metagenome-genome-assembly--contig:-NODE-381-length-15547-cov-8.735603_pt1 | contig 15547 bp, 10 predicted proteins | sample MGYA00242564_ERZ504721 | MGnify/ENA primary metagenome ERZ504721 (study PRJEB26092, sample SAMD00036212) | human gut metagenome | host: Homo sapiens | study: EMG produced TPA metagenomics assembly of...
ACACAATACGCTGTTTAATTTTTCTTCAAAAAGTATTTTCTCAGGCACCTTTTAGAGTATCCCCGTTCAGTTTCCCTATCTTTACCTGCACACACCCCGTTTACTTCCCATAAAGAAAACCGGCCTTTCCTCACTAAGCATTATCTTATAAAACTCTTGCTTGCCCATTTCATGCTGTACCAACGACGCACAAAAATAGCCCCGCGGATATTTTCGTCCAGCAAAAACGCTACCCACATGCCGCAAATGCCCCAACCCAACGGAATGCCGAACAGATAGCCAAGCCCTACGGCCACACTCCACATCACCACCAGCCCTACATAGAACGGATAATTCACATCGCCCGCCGCACGCAGCGCATTCGTCGCGAAGATATTGACAGGACGCCCTATCTCCAGCACAATATCGATAACCAGAATGGTAACCCCCATCTTTATAATCTCGGCATTGGACGTCAGCCAGCCGAAAATAACATGCCCGAAAAGAGCAAGAATACAAGACAGAATCACGGTTATCATCACTGACTTCTTCATTACATATTTCCCCATCAGGAAAGCCGCCCGCGGTTTCTTCTCCCCTATCAGATGCCCGATGCATATCGCCCCGCCCTGTGCCATGGAAATGCTGAACAGATAAGCAAACATGATGATATTGACACAATAAGTACGCGTGGCAAGCGCTTCCACTCCCAGCATGTTAATGAAATAAGTAATCACCACCTGCGACGAACTGTAAGAAAGCTGCTCGCCGGCAGAAGGCAGCCCCACCTTCATCAGGTTCTTCAACTCCACCCAAGGGAACGGACGGAAGTAAGCCGGCGGGAAACGGTGGATATGCTTGCGGAACAAGATTACAAACAGAATCACCATGGACACCCCTCTGCTGAAAGCCGTAGAAATGGCCGCCCCCTCCACTCCCAATTCCGGAAAGCCGAAACGTCCGAAAATCAAGGAATAGTTGCCTATTATATTCAACACATTCACCACCACCGTCACCAGCATCGGATACACCGCCTTGTTGGCGCTGCGCAACGAAGCGGAAAGAGTAAGCGACAATGCCTGAAAAAAGGCAAACGCCCCTACAATACGCATATAGTCCATGCCGTCCTGCATCAGTTCGGGCCCCAGCCCCATCAGCCGCAGGATAGGCTCCGCACACCCGAACAGCAGCATGCTGATGCCTACACCCACCGCGAAGTTCACCAGGAGAGATACTCCCACCACCTGCACCACCTGTTTATGCAGCCGTGCGCCGAGATACTGCGAACACAACACGGAAGTACCGAGATTAATCACCTCAAACACCAGGAAAGTCAGCATGATAATCTGATTGACCACCCCTACGGCAGCCACACTGTTGTCCGAATGGCGGCTCAGCATAACGGTATCCACCGCGCCAAGCATCATGATTAATAATGTCTCTATGAAAATGGGGGCCGCCAGCCTGGCAAGCCGTTTCTTCAGATTCTCCTGCTGTATCATTGTTGTAGAAGCGCTATGATAAAAATCGCGCAAAGATACGGAAAGGAAAGGGAGAACAACTTGACGCATATCAAATATTTTTTGCTACCTTTGCCACGCTAAATGACACCCAAACCTGCATAACCGTTATGGACACATTACTCAAAGAAACAGTGAACGCCACCGTCAACTCCCGCTATCCCGGCATGGCGCCCGAAGGCAGACGGCAGTTGGAAGAAATCCTGATCCGCAGAGAAGTGGAAAAAGGCGAACTTTTACTGAAAGAGGGACAGGTAAGCCATAATATCGTACTCGTCGGCAAAGGCATGTTGCGCCAGTTCTATTACAAAAACGGAAAAGACGTCACCGAGCATTTCTCCTACGAAGGATGTATCGTCATCTGCATTGAAAGCACGCTGAAGAAAGAGCCCACCCACCTCATGATTGAAGCGCTCGAAGACAGCGTGGTCTACCTGCTGCCCTATGACAAGCTGATGCTTCTTACCGAAATATCGTGGGAAATCAATATGTTCTATCGCAAGATACTCGAATACTCCCTTATTGTTTCACAAATCAAAGCCGATTCCTGGCGGTTCGAGACAGCACGCGAACGCTACAGCCAGCTGATGGAGCAACAGCCGGAAGTCATCAAGCGCGCCCCTCTGTCGCACATCGCCTCCTACCTGCTGATGACTCCAGAGACCTTAAGCCGGGTACGTTCGGGCATACTCTGATTTTTACGGGAATGCCCGGACCGGTCATAATCTGAATCCATATAGAATATTTACCCTTTCTATATACGGAGTCCCTTTGAATTTTCTTCAAAAAGAACTTCCCAAAGAAGCTGAACAAAATTTAAACGGACTCTTAAACCCGTCTTATCTCAAATCTTTTTTTGAGATAGCTTGTTTATCAAGCTCGTTATCCAACTTAAAATTCAGATTATGACTACCATATACACTTTTGCGCAAAGCGCAATCGAAGAAGCCAGAAGCGCCGGCCGCTACGGCACAGCCAACCTGTATTCCGGCGCCATCAACAGTTTCCGGAATTTTACCGGCGACATCCCCCTTACCTTCAAGGAAGTGACGGCGGGAATGATAAAACGATACGAAGAAAGCCTGTTGCAGAAAGGCCGGCGCCACAATACCATCTCCGCCTATATGCGCATGCTGCGTTCCATATTCAACCAGGCATACCAGCAAGGCATTCCCGATACGATACCTGCCGACGAGCTGTTCCGCTTCGTATTCACCGGCTACGAGCCTACCGCCAAACGTGCCATCTCCCCCGCCCTTATACGGCGTCTCTCGCAACTGAATCTGGAACACTCCCCCCACCTGCGCTTCAGCCGCGATTTATTCCTGCTCAGCTTCTACCTGAGAGGCATTCCGTTTGTCGACCTGGTTCATCTCCGCAAAACGGACATGAAGCACAACACCATTTACTACTACCGCCGCAAGACCCGCCAGCAGCTATCGGTCTACCTCGAACCGTACGCCGCCGAGATTCTGCGACGCTACACCGACAAGCACTCCCCCTCTCCTTACCTTCTACCCATACTCTCATCGGTCGGCCCGGAAGGCTACCGGCAGTACAAAAGCGCACTGCGTCTTTACAACCAGCACCTGCACCGGCTATCCAAGATGCTGCGCCTGAGTGTGCCGCTCACCTCCTACGTGGCACGCCACAGTTGGGCCACCACCGCCAAAGAAGAAGGAGTAGCCATTGCCATGATAAGCGAAGGCCTGGGACACAGTTCCGAAAAGGTGACACACGTATACCTCTCTTCTTTTAACAATAATGCAATGAGCAAAGCCAACCGGAAGGTTATTTCCACCATCCATGCCAAAAAGAAAAAGAGAAAAAAAAGGGAATAGAATAAAAAATAACATGTAAATTAATGTTACTTGCTATATAAAATTGTTTCACAGATAGTTCATTCTCTTACTTACAAGGTAAGAGAACCATTATTCCGTTTGCAAAGGTATGAAAAATATTATCATTACAAGCAAAAAAATATTTATTTTTAAATCTCAAATTCCCATCATAACTACTCATAAAAAGGTATAAAACATATTTTCAAAGTATTAAATATTTACATATTTCATTACATACATCGCTTTTGTTTAACAAAGTTTCAAAAATGTCATTTCGCTTCCATGCCTTTATGGAAGCATAAGGGATACAATAGGAAAAGTGCTTTTCATGTTATCCTTAAATCCGCAACTCCATTCCCGAAGTGCTACCTACATAAAGAGAAATGGACTTTTGATTCGTAAGATAACCATTAAGTCCTCGCGTCCGTTTCAATGCGCATACCATCCCCTTACCCCATAAAGCGACTTGAGGCAATACGCAATCAGTGGCCATCAAGTGATGTAAATCATCCGGAAGAAGTTTTGAAGGCTTCTGCATATGCATGGTTGTCGGTGTAGATATTCAGCACACATTGCCTTGCGGTCTTAATCCACTTGGCAGGTACTGAAATGAATTTGAAGACAAACGTCTTGATACGGCTGGTTTCCTTGAGCCCGAACTTCTTCACTTCAATCCTTTGCATGATGGCCTTGTAGAAATTGCGTATCAGTGCCGTCAGGAGCAGGAACACGGTATTTTCCGCCATGAAGGATTTAGGCAGTCTGTCCCATCCAAACCCATTGTTCATGTCATCAAAGACGCGTTCCTTGCCACCGCGCATGTTATAGAACTCCACGATGTCCCTCATGGATGATTCGTAATCGTTGGTCAGGATGCAGCGGTATGTATATTCCCCCTCCCACAGGTCCGGTCCACTGCCCATGCGTCTCTGTCTCTGGATTACCAGGCGATACGGTTTGCCCTTCCACTTCTCAACGAGAATGGAGTTCAACTCAAACACGATGCCGTTTATCTCTTCCTTCTTCCACCCTCTGAGCGCGAAGATGTCATCATAGAGCGAGCAGCAGCGGTTGGCGCGTATGTAGAATGTCCTGCAATGCTTCCTGACCTCATCCACAATGTCTTCAGAGCATGAGCCGCAGTCGGCCCTGAAGCGTTTGACTGTCAGCTTCTTCTCTTCAAGTCTCTCCAAAATCCTCTTTAGCGTGTCCTTCTGGTGAAAGCGTACATTGGTGTTGCCGTCGCTGTTCTCTATGCCGACAATCATGTCGCCGATAACGGCCACACCGGACCTGTAACCAAGAAATTTCTTGTACGTGGGCTTTGCATCGTACTTCTCCGCCTCAATGAACTGGTGGTCAAAGTCAACGTCATACTCCCCGCCCTCTTTCAACTGCCCTGTGGACAACAGGCAATTCAGGAGCAATGTGTTGAGTGTGTCTGCCGTATTGAAATCATAGGACTTTCCGGCATCAGACGTGTATGAGATGTTTTCCCGGGTCAGTTCGTTTATTGCCCTAAGGATGGTGTCGGCGCTACAGGTGCGGAGTGTGGGGTGAAGGGAAAGATGACTCATTAAGTGGGCGGTGACATCCTCAACGCAAGAACCGCCGCAGAAGTAAACGCATAGGAGGGAGCGGATGATTTCGCTGTATTGATAACCATAGAGTTTGCATCTCAACCCAAGTGTTGAGTCAATTGTAGAGGAGAGAAGGGAGGTAAATTGCTCCATGATTGGAAATATGCCTCCAAAAGGAGTGAGTCTTTCGGATTTTATTGCTACCTTTGCCATGCCTGTTGCGGTTTTCTTTGTCTTTGGATTCGCAACACTAAGGTAAGTGAAAACGCTGACATGGCAAAAACCTGGGCAACAAAATGTTGCTCAGGAACTTATAAAAATAATTATCAATTATGTTGCGGAATTAAGGGCTATATATGATCCAGCTTTATATTGAAAAGGCTGGATTTTTTTTATATCTACCGAATGAAATTTTACCGCCGTAAAGTTTACAACGGTAAAATTTCGGTTATATGTATAGTATAAACCCCACTCCGCTGTTTCATGGGAAGCCGGCGGAGTGGGGTTGTTTTTATGGCTTCGGTTACAGGAGCTATAACTTCAGCTTGGGTTTGGGCTTTTCGGGCCGGTCAGGATCGGGATCGTCCTTGTTGCCGGACTTGGGGACGCCGCCGGTGACGAGCTTGCCGCCGAGCGCTCCCATTGCCTCTTTGATGCTGATGCTTTTGGGCATTCCGCTTAGTTTGGGCGGAGTGCGCTGCCTGTCGGTGAGGAAGTCGGGCATCCGGTGGACATAAGGCTCGGCAGGGGGCGTGTCCTGCGTGGGGACACTGCCCGGTGAGGGACTGCCGGGTGGAGCATCGGCGACGGGTATGCCGGCGGCGGGGGCGTTATCCTGTCCGTCGGGCGTTACCGGTTGGGAGGGCACGACTTCGATCACTCCGTCGGTGCTTGCTTCCTGCGCATCCACCGATTTGAGGGAGAGCAGGATCTTGCGGTCGAGGGCGGCAAGGTCGGCTTTGAGCTGCTTCAACTCGTCCTCCTTTTTCCAGACTTCCCCGACAACCTGTTCCAAGACGGGGAGTTCCTTCTCAATGGCTTCGTTGTCCTTTGTGTATTTCTCTATCAGGCGGGGGATGCTATCGAAGGCGTTGATGAAGTTCTGGCAGGCGGTTTTCGGATCGACTGCCAAGCGGCCGTTGTTGTAATTGTAGAGGAAGTTGCCTTCGCCACGCACGAAGAAACGGTTCTCACAGAAGTCCAGACCGTCCTTGACGGTGGTGTCGGTCTTGACAAGGATGTCGAAGCCATAGAGCGAACCGATGACCTTCGGCTGGCCGTGCGTGCGTTCCCTGTCCTCTATCTCGTGGAGCTTGGCGGCAATCACTTTCGGATCATCGCTTGCCACGCCGTCAATCTTCAAGAGGTTGAGCTTATTGCCCTCCTTGTCGTACTGCATACGGCTCTCGATGGCGGCTTTGTCTTTCTTGACACGGGCAATGATGTCATCGTTGCTTGCCCGGTTCGCCAAGAAGGTTTCCAGCTTGATGCGTGATTCCCCTTTGCCCCGTTGGAAGGCTTTGCGCTCGCCTTCCATGCCGGCAATCCGTTTCTCCAACCGTGCCTTGTCGAGCAGGTCGGTATTCCCGGAGAGCACCGCCACGTACTCAGAGAAAGGGATGCCTCCCTTCTCGTCCATGCCTCCCTCGTCGATAGTGCGGCAACCCATGTTGTTCTGCTTGAGCTGGGTGATGAAAAGCTGCTTGTTGTAGAGCAGGTTGAACTTATAGCTGTCAAGCGACTTCTCCACGGCGTAGATGATCACGTCCACCTTGTTGTCCGCATAGAGCTTGGCTACCTCGTTGCCTTTGCGGATACCCCGGCCGTCCCGTTGCTGCAAGTCCGAAGGCCTCCACGGTGCGTCGAGGTGATGGATGGCGACGCATCGTTTCTGGGCGTTGACGCCCGTGCCAAGCATTTCAGTAGAGCCGAAGAGGACACGTATCTTTCCCTCGTTCATCGCCTCGATCATGGCTTTGCGCTTTTTCTCGGTCTTGGCTTCCTGAATGAAACGTATCTGGTCTTCGGGGATGCCGTGATCCTCCACCAGCTTGCGCTTGATCTCGCTGTACGGATTCCACTGGTCGGGCTTGTAGGTTCCCAAGTCCGAAAAGACGAACTGCGTACCTTTATGCCCGGCGTATTTATTGTAATACTCCGCAATCATATCGGCGCAATGGGTGGCCTTATTGTCTTTATCGTCACCGTAGGACAGCGGGTCGATGAGCCGCATGTCGAGCGACATCTTCCGGGCATAGTCGGTGGCGATGAGCATCTTCGCCTTCTCCTCCTTTTCGTTCAGGGGCGGGCGTCCCAATACGGTGGCATTGCCGGTCTTGGCGAACTCGATGAGCTTCCGTATGAACTCCTGCTGGTCGGGTGTCGGGGGTATGTTGTGCAGTATCTCGTTCTTCTTCGGACGGTCGATGCCGATGTCGGCTGCGGTACGGAAGTCGGTAATCTCGGAATAGAACGAGGCGAGCTCCGGAACCTTGATGAAGTAACGGAAACGCTCTTTCTGCACGACCTCGTTGGTGACGGAGAACTCGTAATCGACGGACTTCCGGGCGAACACCGCCGCCCATGCGTCAAAGGAGTTGATCCCCTGACGCTCCAACTCTTTGGGACGAAGATACTTGAACAGCAGGTACAGCTCGGTCAACGAGTTGGAAATGGTGGTTCCAGACAGGAAGGTGGCTCCCAAGTCCTTGCCGGTGCGCTGCTGGATGGTACGCAGGGCGAACAGCATGTTGAGCGCACGCTGGCTTCCCTCACTGTTACCCAGACCTGCCACACGGTCGTGGCGGGTGGTGAACGTCAGGTTCTTGAACCGGTGCGATTCATCGACAAAGAGGTGGTCGATGCCCATGCGCTTGAAGTCCGCCACGTCATCCTTGCGGGTCTCGATCTCGTGAAGCAGCTCCTTCAGCTTGACTTCAAGGTTCATCTTGCGTTTCTCCATGCCCTTGATCTGTGCGTTGCTCACTTCCTCCCCCTGCTGGTAGAGGACTTCGAGGTTCTCCTCCACGCTGTCCAGCTCTTGCTGCAAGATGTCACGCTGGATTTCAGGGGACTGCGGTATCATGCCGAACTGCTCGTGCGAGAGGATGATGGCATCCCAGTCGTTGTTCTTCATCCGGTGAAAAATCTCGACACGGCGTTCCAGGCGTGAAAGTCCTCCTTGCCGGGATAGAGCACCTTGGCGTTCGGGTAGGCGGTGGCGAAGGTCTGGGCGATCTCGTGGATATTCGCTTTCAGGCCGGTGATAAGGGGCTTGTTCGCCAGTCCCAGACGTTTCATCTCGTAGGCGGCACAGCACATGATGAGCGTCTTGCCGCCTCCCACCTCGTGATCAGCGATCCCCCTCCGTTCTGTTTGAGCATCCAGATGCAGTCCTTCTGGCTGGGATACAGGTCGGGAATGCCCAGCCCCTTGAGGTCGAGGTCGGGAAAGTTCTGGTGCGAGCCGTCGTACTTGGGACGGACGAAACAGTTGAACTTACGGTTGTACATGTCCGCCATTTTCCGCTTGAACTCCGGCGACTGTTCCATGAGCCAGTCGGAGAAGCCGTTACGGATTTCGTCAATCTTGCTGTTGGCAAGCAAGGTAATCTCCGGGTCACGTATCTTCATTTCCTTGCCCGTTTTGTCCAATACGGTCTTGGTGATGTTGGGCGTGGTGTTGTGGATGGCATGGCGCATGAGGGCGATGCCGTTGAAGATGCGGCTCTCCGAACGCACCGAATACTGGTTCATGATGCGTGGAGAGGTCATGTCGGCCTTGATGCTGTACTCGTCGTTGCTGGCGGTATAGCAGACGGACACGTCCGTGTCGAACAGCCATGAGGCATAGCGGCTGTACACTCCCGCCGGTATCCAACGCTCACCGAAATTGAAGTCCAGATCCTCGAAAGGTATGGGCGTGGGAAGCGACTGCCGCAGGGCTTCGAGAGAAATACGTGCCTCGCCGTTATCGGGATGCGACTGCAAATATTCCTCGATATGTTCGGCCTTGGCCATGACATTGCCGGAAATAAAACGGTCGGCAATCTCGTAGTTCTTCGAGAGGGGATTGTAAAATATCCGTCCACGCAGTTCCTCCAACAGATCAGATTGCGATTTATCGGTCAGGGACTCCATGTACGCCATATCCACGTTGCCGTATTTGTTGAGTGAGGCGGTAAGTGCCTCGTGCACGTCGTCGGTATGGGTGATCTCGTTGATGTTGTACGAAACGGGATGGTCGAAGATGTCCGCTTTGACCGCTTGGCCGTCGATGTAACGCTCCAGTGACAAGATCTCACGGTTGCCCGCATCCATACGGAACAGGTCGATGTTCTTCTTGTCGTTCAGGTTGCCGAACTGACGGATGAAATCATCGTAAAGGGTGTTGAGCATGGTGCGCAACGCCGGATTCCCGGTATGAGTAGCGGCCTCGTTCTCGTACAGGTGATGGTAGGTGTCACGTATCTCGATGTAGAGCGACGCACGGCGGCGTTGGCGTTCGGGCAGTTCCAACGGGTTGAATACCGGTGCGCCCTCGCCGACGGCGGAAAGGTAACCTATCTGTCCGTCGTCATACACAAGGGAGCCGTTACGGTGATGCTCCAGCAGACCGGCCGGATAAGGACGGGGCTTCATGCGTTCCTGTCGGGCGGCTTTTTCCTCTTGCCGGAGACGTTCCTGTTTCAGTCGTTCCTGCTCCTGCCGTTCTTTTTCTTGGGGAGTCGGTTCGGCCGGGGTGGTCTGCATGGCAGAATGTTGCTCCAACGGAGGCATATCGAAAAGGGACAGCTGCCCGGAGTCCTCTTTCTTGCGCCTTGTTTTCCTTTTCCTGACTTGTGAACGTTCCTCTTGAGTGAAGCCGAAAAGGTCATATAGAGACATGACCGGCTCCGGCGTGGTCTTTCCGGTGGTTTGCCGAGCACCTGCTGATGGTTGCTCCGGCGTGACAGCCCGACGATCCACCTGTACCGTCTGTTGATTCATGGAAGAGGAATGCCCGTCTATGTTCGCCGATTGACTGAGTTCCCGCACTTGTGCGATGCGTTGCTGCATGGTTTCTGCCGGACGGTTCACCAAATCACGTAATTCCTGTACAGGTGAATGTCGGAGATACAAGTCCAAGTCGAGCTGTTCCGAGAGATTGCGGTCAAGGAAAGACTTCATGTCGGCGGCGATGGCCTCCATGCCCCCGTCATGCAGGTAGATGCGTGCCGGCTTACCGTAGGGATCGGTACCGACATGCCCACGTGTATGCACAATAGCGGCGGTACGCTCGAAATACTCGTTCTGTGTTGTCCCGTCGGCCTGCGTGCCGACTTCCACGAAAGCGTGTTCGAGCGGGGTGTACTCCCTTTGGGAAAGCGTATCCTTCTGTAAAAGGATCAGATCGCTGCCCACCTCCGTACCGGCATAGTCTGTAAAGAGGTTGTTGGGCAGGCGGACAGCCGAGAGCAGCCGGGATCGGTTCATCAGGTATTGCCTTATGGGATGAGCCATAGCGGAGTTCATCACCCCCTGCGAGGTGATGAAAGCAAGGATACCTCCCTCACGGACAGCGTCCAGCCCTTTGACAAAGAAATAGTTGTGCAGTGTGTTCAGCGCAAAACGTCTGGCCGTACCGTTGTCGAAGGAGGGATCGAAAATACGTATGTCACCGAAAGGGATGTTGCTGCTCACCACGTCGAAATAGCCGTTGCGATGCGGGGGAAGCTCCTCGAAGCCCTTGATGTTGACCTGCGCTTCGGGATGAAGCCGGGAAAGGATGCGGCCGGTCAGCAAATCCTTTTCATAGGTGACCATTTCCGGCGAGTTGCCGGATGCGGAGTAGCATTGCGGTTGGAAGGCTGAAACAAAATTGCCGGTTCCCGATGAAGGATCGAGGAAACGGCCGGGCGATACCCCGTGTTCGCCCAAAGAAGAAGCAATAGCGTCGATAATGGCCGGTGGCGTGTAGAAAGCGGTGAAGGTGGATGCCTTCACGCTTTCCACCAACCGCTTGTACTCACGTTCGTCAGCGGCTCCGTCACGTAGGACGTTGTGAAGTTCCGTAATCAGGGGGAACAGCTCACGGTCGGCCTGTGTCCAGCGGAGTATGTCGGTGAGTTTCCCGAAAGGAGAAAGAACCGCCTTGATACCCCCGAACCCGGAGTAGGCGGCGAGTATGCCCGCTTCCTCCGGGGTGGCGGTACGCTGTTCCTTCTCCAAACGGAACATCAGCCGGATTGCCTCTATATTGTCCCTGAGATGCGCCTTTTTATTATAAGCCATTCTCTTCCAACCAGATTGTAACCGTGTCGGTCAGTTCGTCATACAGCCGATCGAACTCCGGGTTGAACATGAAATCATCCGAGAGCGTATAGCCGGAGAAGACCTTCCGGCATTCGGGCAGCAACTGCAAGGCCACGTTGCGTGCGTTACCTTCGGGGATTTCGGCGGCGAACTCGTTCCAAAGGACGGTGATCAGCGTGTCCAAAGGTGAGAAATGCAACCCTTGAAAAAGCAGGTCGTTCGCCTGCTGTGCCGCATCGTCGTAAGTCAGGCCGGAACGGATGGCTGCGCTGAAGGCTTCGGCGGCATGGTTACTACGGGTGGCGACAAAAGACTCGTCATCCGCCAAATCCGGATGCGATTCACGCAGGAAAGACAACAGGGTAAGACGGTAATAAGATAATTCATCCGGCTCTTCCGCTACGGATACCGGCACGTTGGATTTATTCTGATTCATATAATTATCGGATTATTAGTGATACAATTCGGTTTATTTCTTCCTGCCACCTTTCTTTTCCTGCGGTTTCCTTTCCGGAAAGGAATAGCCTACGGTAAAGTCAGGATGAAGCACCAGTGCGGCGTCGAAGCTATTGCCCTCACGATTCTTGAAGCCTTTGACAAGAGAGGTACGTCCTTTGGTCACCAGCTCAACGATCTGCTTATCGGTCAGTACCTTGCCTCCCTTGTTGCGAAACAGGGTGAAGTTACAATCGACATCGGCACATTTGGCGACCTTATCAAAGAACAGGATGCGGCATTCTCGGCACTTGGGACAAGTACATTGTTCCCCTGAAGGAGTCACATTGAGGGTGGTAGCCAGCAGCTCGGTCACGATCTGTGCGGTGTAGACCTCTATGTCCCGGTGGAAAGAGAGGGCATCGGCCTCTCCGGCTTCTATCCGGGCGAGGGTGTTCTCCCATGTCGCTGTCATTTCAACATCGGCAATCTTCTTATCCTTTACCGTATCGTAAACCGCCAGCCCTTTTTCGGTAGGCATCAGATTTTTCTTATCCCGGCGTACATAGCCACGGGTAAACAATGTCTCGATGACGGCTGCACGGGTAGCCGGAGTGCCGATACCGACCTCCCGGATTCCGGCACGCAACTGTTCATCGCTGATCTCTTTGCCGCAATGCTCCATAGCGGAAAGCAGGGAACTCTCGGTATGCAGCGGTTTGGGCTTGGTCTGCTTCTCCACCGTTTCGGAAGCGAGCAATGGCAGGGTTTCACCTGTTTGCAGCCCCGGCAACGTGGTTTCTTCCCCCTCTTCTTCCGGCTCGCCACGCACGGCACGCCAGCCGGCAGACTTGATGACCGTCCCTTTGAGGGTGAATATCCCACCGCCTGCGGACAAGGTCACGTCGGTCATTTCCTTGACGCAATGCGGGGAGAAGGCTTCGAGCAGGCGTGCGGCCACCATTTCGTAGATAGCCTGCTCGTCTTTCGACAACCCTTCGGGCAGGTTCTCGGTGATGAGCAGCGCATGGTGGTCGGTGACTTTGGCATCATCAACCGACCGACGGTTGAGCGGTGTGTCCCGTAGAACGGATGCGATGGCGGCGAAGCGTGGATATTGTTGCAAGAGCGTTATGCGTGAGGGGATTTCCTCAAAAACATCTTCGGATATATAACGGCTGCCGGTACGTGGATAACTTAGTACCTTCTTTTCATATAGGCTTTGCGCAAGCGTGAGCGTCTTGTCTGCGGAGAAATCCAGTTTGCTGTTGGCCTCTTTCTGCAAGGCAGTCAGGTCATAGAGCAATGGCGGTTCCTGAACAGCCTCCCTGTACTCCACGGAAGTGACAACGAGCTTACCGTCGTTCTCCACCTCACGGAACTTGGCGGTGGCTGAGCCGAGGTCATCGAAGCGGTCTTGTGACCATGCGGAAAAGTCGATACCGTCTTTAGCTGTCGAAACCTTTATCCGAAAATAGGTCCGGGGCTTGAACTGTTTGTTCTCCCGGTATCGTGAGCAGATCATCGCCAATGTGGGTGTCTGCACCCGTCCCAAAGAGAACACGCCCTGCCCGGCGGCAAGGCTGAGCGCCTGAGAACTGTTGATGCCCACGAGCCAGTCCGCCTCGCTGCGGGCTTTAGCGGAGAGGTAAAGATTGTCGTAAAGGCTTCCCTCCCTGAGATTCCGCAACCCTTCACGGATGGCCTTGTCGGTGAGCGAGGAGATCCACAGACGGACAAAGGGTTTGGTACAGCCGAGATAGTTGTACACGTAACGGAAAATCAACTCTCCCTCACGACCTGCGTCGGTGGCGACGATGATGGACTCGCACCTGTCGAACAGCTCCCGGAGCACTTCCAGCTGCCTGACCACTCCGGGATCGTCCTTGTACACCTTACCCTCCCGCACCTGACGGGGTACAAGCCTGAACTCCTGCGGCAATATGGGGAGGTGTTCCCGGCGGAAGCCGGAAAAGCCGTAGCTTTCGGGCATGGCAAGACCGACCAGATGCCCGAATGCCCATGTTACGGCATATCCGTCCCCCGTTAGATACCCGTCTTTCCGTTGGCGTGCGCCCACTACGGACGCTATGCCCTGTGCCACGCTGGGCTTTTCTGCAATGATAACTTTCATATAATTATTGTATTATTCATGTGAATGATCAGATGGATACCCCTTTCTTATCGGCTTTCTGTACCGGGCGGTTCCGGCTGACGGCGTTTGCCGGCTTCGTTCCGTCCTGACGGACGGCCGCCTGCTGCGACTGTTCCTGTTTCTTGCTCTTGTCCGGGTTCCATTTGAAGAAATCGAACTTCGCCCGCTCGTGGTTGACACGGACGAAAGCACTGAACAGGTTCCCCTCGTTGTCGGTCATGTCCTTGATGTAGGTCGCCTTGCCCTGTGCCAGTGATGCCTGCTGTTCTTCGGTAAGGTCTTTCCCCTTCAGCCGTGAGGGGATTACCAGCCCACGCTCCTGCTGCCGGTTCTGTTCCTGTTCCTGAACTACGGTCTGCTCCTGCCGGCGGGCGATTCCCTTGAAGTCATAGTCGAATCCGCCCTTGCACGCATTGAACTGCAAACGTGCATCATAATGACGCTGCTTTTTCTCCGACCACATGTTTTCGACAAGGACGGACTCGCCGCTTGCGATGCGTTTTCTCTGTTCGTCGGTCAACGCCGTGCCGTTCACCTCTGCGGGAATGGTTATCCCGCTGACCGGTATGTGATGGAGCCGGTTGGTCTTGGGATTGAGCGATACCAGACACGGCTCACGCACGCCTCCGGCCAGTTCGAGTTCCACCACGCAACCCGCATTGCCTTTTTCCAGCAGGTTCTGTTTCACTTCGGGAGTGAACTCCACGTTGAAATACGGCGTGTCCAGTTCCGGATAACGCTTGCAACATTCGATCTCGTTCCGGAGCGTACCGTCGGGATTCTCCGCCAGACGGATGCAGGCGGGAGTTTCAAACTCTATTCCCTCGATAACGGTTTTCAGGGTGAGTACGGCGGATTCGTTGCCGTTGAGCAACCGTTTGAGGCCCGGTTCTCCTAACGTTTCGGGTGTTACCCCCATGCGCTCAAGCTGCTGCCAGTCCACCTGTTCCATACTCCAGCGGGTGGATTGCTCCGTTCCGCCCCCGCCGGACTGCTGTTGTGCCTGCTGCCGGCTCTGTACGTACTGTTCCGTGTCAAGACGGTATTCGTCCAGTAAGGCAGAATTACTTTCGGGCTGCTTGAACAGGCCGACAAGCTCCTTGGCGGAGGCAAGCAAGTCCGCCGGAAGGTGATAGAAGCGGAAATCGGACGGCCGCTCGAACTGTCGTTTCATGTTGAGGAAGAACGTTTCGAGTATAGACACGTTGCGGTCTATCCGCATGAACTGATCCGAAGGCTTTGCCCCTGCCAACGGTCTGGTCTTGAGTCCCCCTCGGATTCGATGTCCTCCACCACGTGCGGGGTGTTGCCTTCGGCGGCGTTGGTCACCACCAATACCTCGTCTTTCAGATCTTTCAGTTTTTTGTCCATAAAGTGAATGAATTTAATTGTGATACAATCAGGTTAATTGCGGCACGAAAGTAGAGGTAAGAGGCTATGGCGCAAAGGGAAAGGAGGGGATGGGGAACGAGTGGCTACGGGATGGCATGAAGTGGCCTGCTGGCAAGAAAGAATGGCGTCCCGATACAAAAACTTCAAAATAAAAAGCGTACCTTCGCAAAAAGAAACATAAAAGAGGACAATCCGATATGATTACCAACCGAGAAGAAGTGATAGACAAGGCATTCAAGGTGTTTTTGAGGATGAACTACGAGAAAGCGAGTATCAGCACGCTGGCGAAAGCCTGCGGGGTGGTAAAGACAGGGGTGGTGTATTATTTTCCCCACAAACTCGACCTGTTCAT
>ENA-OQHN01000382-OQHN01000382.1-human-gut-metagenome-genome-assembly--contig:-NODE-382-length-15547-cov-2.794747_pt1 | contig 15547 bp, 19 predicted proteins | sample MGYA00242564_ERZ504721 | MGnify/ENA primary metagenome ERZ504721 (study PRJEB26092, sample SAMD00036212) | human gut metagenome | host: Homo sapiens | study: EMG produced TPA metagenomics assembly of...
GGTCATGTCCGTCAAGAGGAACAAGAAGAAGCCGAGGCTCTTTGTTGGAACGTCGGCGGAACTTCATGGTTCCCACCGCACCTGCGGAGATCCGCTTAGACGATGACATTCTCTTTTCGGACTTCATGTTGAAATGGCTGGAAGTCACGAAAAGCACTGTCCAAATCACGACCTATGCCAGCTATCAGGGAATGGTGGAGCGTGTGATCGTTCCCTATTTCCGAAAGCGCAATATCAAGCTGGTAGACCTGAAAGCCACCGACTTGCAGGATTTCTACAACAAACAGCTTGAACGGGTCAAGGCAAATTCGGTGATCCATTACCATGCAAACATCCACAAGGCGCTGAAGTATGCGGTGAAGATCGACCTGATCCCTACCAATCCGGCAGATAAGGTCGAGCGTCCGAAGAAGAATGAGTTCAAAGGCAGCTATTACAGCGCCGAAGAAATTCATGCTTTGACGGAGGTCTCAGAGGGCACCAAGCTGGAGATCCCGGTTCTGCTGGCATCCTTCTACGGCCTGCGCCGCAGCGAGGTTCTGGGTCTGAAATGGGATGCCATCGACTTTGAAGCCAACACGCTGGAAGTCAAGCACATTGTCACGCAGGCATCCATCGACGGCAAAAAGGTTCTGGTGCAGGCTGACCGTGCAAAAACGAAGTCCAGCCTGCGGACGCTGCCCCTTGTGCCGCCCATCCGTGACCGTCTGCTGATGCTGAAAGGTCAGCAGGACACCTACCGCCGCCTGTGCGGTAAAAGCTACAATCGGGATTATCTCGGCTATCTGTGTGTGGACGAGATCGGGAACATCATCCGTCCCAACTACGTTTCCGAGCAGTTCCCGAAGCTATTGGAGAAAAACGGTCTGCGTCCTATCCGCTTCCACGATCTGCGTCATAGCTGCGCCAGCCTTCTTCTGGCAAACGGCGTTCCTATGAAGCAGATTCAGGAATGGCTGGGTCACAGCGACTTCTCCACCACCGCCAACATCTACGCCCACCTCGATTATGCTTCCAAACTCTCGTCTGCACAGGCGATGCTGGAAGGGCTGGGCTATGGCAATGCGTCAGCATGATGCCATACGTCCAAAAGACAGGGTGGACGGGCGATGTTCCGGCAAAAAAGAATGGACAGACGAATAAAATTCATCTGTCCATTCGATTTGGCGGAGCATCAGGGAGTCGAACCCTGGCACCGGTCTCCCGGCCTATCGCATTTCGAGTGCGACCTCTTACGACCACTTGAGTAATGCTCCACATATTAAATTTTAGAATGCTCCGTGCATTCTGGGAAAATTTTGGAGAGAATTTCAGGAGAGAACGACCGAAAATCGTTCGCTCTCAAAGCCGGAAAACCCGCATGAAACCTAGCAAAATCGGAAATCCACTTCCAAAAAGCCAGTTAGATTTCGAGTCGTTCTCGTTACGACCGCTTCGATACATCTCCATAATAAACCTTATATAGTATAGCAAAAAAGCCTGCTATCGTCAACACTTTTCTCCAAGTGCCGCGCAAAGCACGGTGCAGCGCCGGGTGCTGCGGTCCGAATCGTCCGCACGCGGTACAAAATAGCCACACAAAAAGCGCAGACCGCCGCACAAAGTCTTGTGCAGCGGCCTGCGGTCATAGTTCAGCTATGATATACTCAGTTTTTGCTGGTGCTCTGATTTGCGATGAACTCGTCGTACACTTTCTTGGTGATCTCCCAGTTCATGGAATACTCGGAGTTCTCGCTGATGGGGATGTACTTGAATACCACGGTCTGACCCTCTGCTAGGTCGGGGAACTTGTCGGCGGCCAGATGGATGGTGATGGGCTTCTTCTGCTGGATCTGGGGGTCCTTGGCGTCCAGAAGGCGCACGCCGCCGTTGTTTCCGCTGAAGTAGACCGGCTGCTCGTCCTTCACATCCTTCACGGCAACAGAGAAGCGGTAGGGGTCCAGCGGGATGGGGTTTGCACGGGCAGACTCAATGTCCACCTCCAGAGTGCAAGTGCCTTTCTCGATCTTCATGCTTTTCAGGCCGGCAATGACCTGCAGATCGCTTTTGATCGCGCCGGGCAGCGTTTTGCAGACCGGGTTTTGGGGATCCTGATATTCACAGCCGCCCAGCAGACTGGCACCGGCCACAGCCACTGCGGTGGCTGCCGAATACTTCAGGAATGCGCGGCGGGAAAATGTATAAGACATGGCTTGTTCCTCCGTTTTTTTACAGTATCATTCTACGACCAAGGGGGTCAGGTCGTGGAGGTGCCGGGGCCCTCCGGCGCCAGAACGTCTGCGCTCAGCTCCCAGTTGGCGCTGAACTCGCTGTACTGCAGGTCAGGGTAGTAGGTAAGGGTCACAGGGCCGTCTGTCAGCGCGTTCAGGTCCTTTGCTTTCACATAATAGGTGAAGGTTTCGCCCTGCTTGACCTGATGGCTCAGAGAATCCGGGTAAATCACCTGCAGCTTGTCGTTCTGATAGGCAAGGTAGCCCTCTGCCTTTTACGGCAAAGTTTGCCTTAGTGACCTCCAGCGCGTTTTTACGGCCGTTGGTCACCACCAGCCGGAACAAGGTGGTGTTGGTCTCTTCATCGTATTCCACCCAGTCCAGCGTGGAGACGACCTTCAGCACCGTGTTGCTGGTGCCAACGGCGTGCTGTACCGGGGCATACCCGGAGCAGCCGGTCAGCAGGCTGCTGCCCGCCACAGCCACAGCGGTGAGGGCGGTATATTTCAGAAAAGAGCGGCGGGAAAATTCCCCAGTCATATTCGTTCCTCCTTTGGGACACATCAATAATACAGATTCTGCCATAGGGCACTACCTATACAATAGGCGAAACAGAGAAAAATGTCAATGATTTTCCGCAAAACAAATGTGAAGATTTTGTGGCAACATCGCGCATTTTAGACGAAGCTTAAGTGATTTTCTGGTGATTTTGTCAGCTGCGGATCACGTCAGAGGCATTCATGACGAAGGTCAGGCTCTTACCCTCCAGGAAGGTGGGCACATAAGTGACCTTCAGCTGCTTCCAGTCCTTGGGCACCATGAGCATCAGCACGATGTAGGCGCTGCCCTGCGGGGGCAGGCTCTCCACATCGGAAAAGCTCTGGGAATTGGCGTTATACAACGAGATATTGGCGCAGCAGGCTGCGGGCTGGCCATCGCAGACGGCGGTAAAGTCCGGGGTAGCGGCGGCCATGGCCTGAAAGTTTGCGTCCACGTTCTCCAGCGGGGGCACGGGGTAGGCCTCGTTGATGGCGTCAATGCCCTGTGCGCCGATGGCGTAGCTCTCGGTCTTGCTGCGGTTGACGGTGGTCACCCGCACGCCCAGATACTCGTAGCCTGCCGGCTGTACAGGGTCCTGCGTCAGGTGGAACACGCTGGTCAGCTGCACGCCCAAGCCGTTCCAGTTGCGGACGGTATCGCCCACCTTGACCTCTACCACGGTGTCGTTGCCGTTGGACTTACAGCCGCCCAGCAGGCTGGCTGCGCCCAGTACGGCGGCAGATGCACCGGTGCACTTGAGGAAGCTGCGGCGGGAAATGACAGTAGACATAAGGTATATCCTCCTTGAAGGGTCAGTTTCTTTTTCTTCTTTCTCTGGTTATACCGTTTCCGGCGCACAGATGCAAGAGTCCGGGCTGATTATTTACAACAATTTCACAAGCCGGTCACTCTTGCGGCGAAAGCCCCTTGACATGGGTCTCGCTGGTTTTGACCAGATTTAACAGGCTGGGCGTGTACAGCGGAAATTCCCGCGTCAGGCTTTCGGTGGTCATGGCAAGGCAGGCGGGGTCCTTGACGCCCTCGCCGCCGTTCACATCCTGCCCGTCCAGCAACGCCTCCACGTTGGCTTCCGCCATCCGCATCACCGCATCGGAATAGCCGTGCCAGCGGTGGGGCTCAATGCTGAACATGCTGGAGGCGTTGTGCGGCTCCGCAGAGTAGAGCATCCGGAACATCTTGGCCACCGCCATCATCAGGTAGGCGCTCACCTCGGTGGTCAACGCCTTGCTGTGGCACTGGCCGATCTTGGCGTAGAGCACGTTCAGGCTGTTGGAGATGAGTTTTTTTGTTCATGGTGGGCAGCACGCTGCCGTGGTAGACGTTGTCTTTCATCTTTTCGGGGTTGGGCAGATCCTCGGCAGAAAGCATCATGCCGTTGCGCTCGGCGCTGCGCCCCAGCAGATAGTCGCAGGAAACATTATAATAATCTGCCACCCGCACCACAAAGTCCAAGCCGCACTCGCGGATGCCTTTTTCGTAGTGGGACAGCAGCGCCTGAGAGACCCCCAGATCCTCTGCCGCCTGCTTTTGGGTGATGCCGCGCTCCTTGCGCAGCAGCTTGATGATGCGATTGAACTCCATGATGTGCTCTCCTCAATATCTGCAGGATCTATTTTTGGTAACATCCTTGTTTTTGGTTTACAACAGGTTGATTATACACATTGGAAAACGACTTGTAAAGCAAGAAAAATGCCGATATTTTTCGTCTTTTTTCGTCATTATTGTCAAAACTCTTGCCCGCCCCCCACATCTATGCTAAACTATGGGTATTAACACATAGATTTTGTGTTTTCGCTGTGGAAGAAAACCGACAGCCGTGGTGAATGTCCGTCTTTTCTGAAACAAAAATTTTTCAAATAGGTGGTTCCATCTTTCTGCAGTTTGTGCTATAATCTCTTCTTGGCGACTGTTCTTGACCGGCGCACAAATCTGCAAAGGACAAGCCAGACGCTATAAAAGGTACTATACCAAGAATAAGAAAGAGGAAACTTCATCATGAAACTCGAGCGTAAAGTCCGTCTGTGCAGCGCTGCCGCTGCCGTCCTGATCGCCGCCATCGCCCTGACCGGCTGCGGCGGTTCCAAGTCCACTGCTTCTTCCGCAGCCGCTTCTTCTGTGGCTGCTTCCACCGCTGCTGCCACCAACAACAGCTGCGGCGAGGGCGTGACCTGGGCACTGGCTGACGGCACCCTGACCATCAGCGGCACCGGCCGTATGACCAACTTCACCAAGGACGCTCCGGCTCCCTGGGCTGATCAGGCCGACCAGATCACCACCGTTGAGGTGGAGGGCACCGTTACCAGCGTGGGTGCTACCGCCTTCAAGGACTGCACTGCCCTGACCACCGTGAACATCGCCGACGGTGTAGAGTACATCGAGGCCGGCGCCTTCAACGGCTGCACCGCCCTGACCGAGGTCAACATCCCCCTGAGCGTGGGCTACATCAAGACCGGCGCATTCAAGGGCTGCACCGCCCTGACCAGCGTGACCATCCGCGACAACTGCCGTCTGGACATGAATGTGTTCCCCGATACCGTGGAGGTCAACTACGCCGAGGGCTAAGCCCCATCCGTAATTCTGAACCAAAAGAGGTGTGATCCATGAAAACCTTCAAGCTTCATCTCATCCGCCACGGCATGACCGCGGGCAACCTGCAGGGCCTGTATATCGGCAGCGGCACTGACCTGCCCCTGTGCGACGAGGGCCGTGCGCAGCTTGCCGAGCTGAAAGAGCGGTTCGCCTACCCGCAGGTAGATACTGTTTTCTCCTCCCCCCTGCTGCGTGCGGTGGAGACCGCCAACATCCTGTTCCCCGGGGCTGCCCACCAGTTTACGGTGCACGATCTGCGGGAGGCCGGTTTTGGCAAGTTTGAGGGGCGCCCGGTGAAGGATCTCGTCCACGACGAGGACTTCAAAAAGTGGATCACCCCGGGCTCCGGCTATCTGCCGGAGGGCGCAGAGCCCACCGAGCAGTTCCACGCCCGCTGTGCCGACAGCCTTATGAAGCTGTTTGAGTACATGATCCGCATGGACGTTACCGAGGCCGCCTGCGTGACCCACGGCGGTGTGATCATGAGTATGCTCAGCCAGCGCGCCGTGCCCACCCGCCGCCCCGAGCAGTGGATGGCAGACCCGGGCTGCGGCTACACCGTGCAGACCGATGTACAGCTGTGGATGCGGGACAAGCTGGTAGAGGCCATTGACATCGTACCCTTTGGCTATGCAGACACCCTGCAGGGGCAGGCCGAAGCCGAGGAAAACGAGGCCTACGAATAAGAAAGGGTTACAGTTTCCCACTGCCCCTTGACAGAACGCGCAGAATCCTTTATTGTTAAAGGGTAGTGTATTGTATCATATACAGGAGGAACGCTGTCATGTCCCAATCCATCTCCCGCCGGTCATTCCTGAAATGTGCCGGTTCCGGTGCGGTCAGCCTTGCGGCTGCGCTGCTTACCGGGGTCTGTGCTGCGGCGCAGCAGCCGTGTCTTGCGGGCGAGCCTGCCCTGCTGGACGGCAAAGCCGCCGTGGAGCTGCTGGGCTATGCCCCGGCACCGGAGCTGGGCGGTGTGCTGGTGTACCTCTCGGTGGAAAACCTCTCGGCAGCCAGCCTGCCGGTGGATACCAGCTACCTGCAAAGTCGGGGTCTGCGTACCCGGGAGCAGCTGTACAGCATGGGCACCGGCGTGACCGCTGCCTGCAACGGCCAGAGCGTGCCCTGCGGCAGCTTTGCCGCCCCGCTGTACAACGAGAACGCGGCGGACGCCTCGGTGTTCACCCTGAACCTTGCCGCCGGACGCGGTGCGCTGCTGCACTGCTTCTGCGCCGTGCCGGAGGACTGGCAGACCCTTGCGCTGACATGGCACCCGGACTTTGCCGCCGGGCGCAGCGCCATCTTTACGGTGCGCCGCGATGCCGACGAGGCCGCTCTGGGCCCCGTGCCCACCACCCCCGCCGAGGTCGGCAGCGTGGTGGATCTGTAACAGCATACCAAAAGAGCCATTGCACAAATTGCGTGCAATGGCTCTTTTTTTGCAGCAAATGCCGTTTGCCGCTGCGACCTCTTCCGTGAAAAAGCGGCTCAGAAACGTCCGCAGACGTTTCTGAGCCGCAAATTATAATAATAAATTTTCCGCTGAATATGCGCAAAGCAACGCGGAGCGCATTTAAAATCGTCCCGTTGCCGGAGATCAACCGGCTCCCACCAGCGCTTCGCCGGTGCTGCTTTGCACCAGCAGCTCCTGCCCCGTAAGGCTGGAGAGCAGGGCGATGTAGCTGCGTCCCGCCGGGAGGTTCAGCGGCTTGCCGTTGGAATCGTAGAGGGCAAGGGTGCTCTGGGTGCCCTGCGTCCATGTGACCTGCCACAGGTGTCCGCCGTTCAGCCAGACGCCGCCGCCCATGGAAAGGTCGTAGTCCAGCGTGCGGCCGTCGTCCCGCAGGGAAGAGCCGCTGTACAGGATGAGCAGGTTGTCAAAGACCGCCTGTGTGCCGGTGTTGGCATCCAGCTGGGGGGTGCCATCGGCGTGCAGCATCCCGTAGGCGGCAAGGGCGTCATCGTAGACAAAGCCGGTGGCACCGCCGGACTGGAAATTCACGGTCGCCTTTACCGCATCGGCGGCGTTTGCGTCCGGCAGATGGCCGGTGTCCCGCTGGGGCAGCAGGGCGGGCAGAACGCCTGCCGTTTCACTCTCGCTGCCGGAAGCGGTGTTCTGGTTCACGGCGGTGGAGATGCTCAAACTGTCCAGCACTGCGGCGACCGCTTTGCCGCTGGTGCGCCACAAAGGGGTGTTGTCCCAGCTGTAACCGGTGCTGACAAAGGCATTGCGTCCCACCTCCTGCGCGTCCACCGCGCGGAGATTATAGTATTCCAGATACCGCTTGGCATAGGCGTTGCTGCCGCACTGGATGGGCAGCACCTGCTGTCCGCTGAGCAGCCGCCAGTATAAGTCCTGCCCGCGCGTCACCGGCCCTACCACAGGCATGGCGCTGAGGGCGGGGTACACCAGACACAGCTCGGTGGAGCTGCCGCTCTCGGTCATTGCTTCCAGCACCACCGAGGCGCTGCCGATGCCCCATTGCGTGGTACTGTCGGTGGTGTTTTCAATGACCACCGCCGCCGCCCGCTGCTCCGGGTACAGCAGCTGCTGCCCGGTAAGCGGGTCTGCCGGGGCAGTGCTTTCTGCGGGCGCAGCGGCGGTGCTCCCGCAGCTGCCCAGCAGCACCGCGCACAGCACGGCTGCACCAAGGCGCAGGCTCCATTTGCGTTTCATGGGCTTCTCCCCTTACTGATAGTTGAAGTTTTGCCACTCGTCGTCGTCCACGATGGCCAGATAGGTCTTGCCCCGGTTGAAGCAGATCTCGCTGCCGTCGGCAGCGTAGACCTTGAGCGGGTGCTCCGGGGAGGCCTTCTGCCATGTGCCCCGCTGCACTGCGCCCCGGGTAAAGAAATAGGCCTCGCCGCCGGACACATAGTCCACCTGCTGCACGCCGCCGGAGTTGCCGGGATAGTCTGCAATGCCCGCAAAGCAGACCAGCAGGTTGGTAAAGCCAAGCTGCTTGCCGGTCAGCTCGTCCACGGTGTTTTCAAAGGCACCGGCGGCGCGGCTGTACATGGACATTTTATAAAGGTGATCCCAGCGGTTGTAGCTGAAGGTAGTCTTGTAGCTGTCCGAGTGCACGATGTTGATGGTCTTGGCGGCGGCAGCGCCGGACATCTTGTTCTCTGCGCCGGTGCGGTAGTCCGCAAAGCGGAAGAAGGTGCTCTCATAAGGGTATTGCAGCCCGATACCCGCGTTGGCGGCAGCTTTCCGGATCTCGGCACCGGAGGTAAATTCGGTGTGCTCGTAAGCCACGTTGCGGCCGCGGCTGTCGCGGTGCGCCACATGGGGATGGGTGGGGGTGTTGAAGTAGCTCTTGCCGCCGATGTTCAGGCCGGAGTAGTTGTACACGTTGATGAACTTGGTGCAGGGGGCGCTTTCGCCATCGTGGTAGTACAGCGCCTGCCACGGCATGAGCAGCTGCAGGAACTGGTCACGGCCGGAGCGCAGCGGGCCCACCTCCGGGATGGCGTTGGCGTCATAATACACCGCGCAGAAGCGGGAGATGCCGCCCTCCACCTTGCTCTCGATGAGCAGGTCGGCAGAACCGATGCCGCGCTGCGGGCGGGCGTTCTGCCGCTGGGTGTTGCTGATATTGTTCACCATCACGCCCACCATGCGGCCGTTGCTGCGGCGCGGCTCGCCGGTAAGGGGGTCGGCGTTGTAGGCGGGCAGGCTGGTGTCGGCACTTTCCGCAGGGAGTTCAGACGCCGCTCGCGTCCGGGGTTCCTGCATCCGGGGCTGCGGCCTCTGCGCTTTCAGAAGAGGCGGCGCTGTCCTTCCCGAAGGTCTGCTTCAGCCAGTCAGAAAAGCCGTTGCCCACACAGGCGCTGCCGGCGGGCGCGCAGCCGGACAGAGCCAGCGAGGCGGCTGCCAGCCCCGAGGCACGGAGAACGGTACGACGCGTGATCTTTTTCATGCAAAAAACCTCCTGATAAGAGCGTTTTGCGCAGCCCCGGCGCTGTCGGATCGGTTGCGCGCGGTGGATGAAAACGAACGGCCTTTCGGCACTGCTTTGATTGTAATTGTAACGGTTCTTGCGGCATTTGTAAAGTGAAAATTAGCGGCAGCGTAGAAGAGGGGTCACCGCCGGGAAGTGACCCTTCCGGGGCAGCCCCCGGCAAAAAGGCAGAATCCTCTGCCATGATAGCATGGAGAAAAAGTCCCGGAGAAAAAGTCCCCGCGTTTCTTGCATTTTGGTGCGCGATATGGTATCTTTTTATACAGGTAAACACTTCAGGGTCGGCAAACATTTTGTTGCTTCTGCCGTCCCCTTGAATAATGACAGGAAGGAATGATACTTATGGGTTTTTTGACAAGCTTTTTGGCGGCAAGTCCAAGGACGAAAACACCGCTAAGTTCACCAACCAGAGCAAGACCGTGCTGACCCCGCTGCAGGGCAAGGTGCTGGCACAGGCCGACATCCCGGACGAGACCTTTGCACAGGGCATTCTGGGCCCCGGCTGCGGCATTGAGCCCACCGGCGACACCGTGTACGCCCCCTTTGACGGCACTGTGACTCAGATCGCCACCACCCTGCACGCTGTGGGCATTACCAGCAACGACGGCATCGAGCTGCTGATCCACGTCGGCATGGACACCGTGGACATGAAGGGTCAGGGCTTTACCGTTCTGGTCAAGGAAAACCAGAAGGTCACCGCCGGCACCCCGCTGCTGAAGGTGGATCTGGACGCCATCCGCGCCGCCGGCCACCCCACCGCCACTGCCATCATCGTGACCGATGGTGCGGGCGACGAGGTGAAGATGCTGGCAGAGGGCGATGTCGCTCCCGGCACCCCGCTGTTCAAGGTCTGATTTTTTGCGTCATAAAAGAGGCCGCTGCAATTGCGCAGCGGCCTCTTTTTGCGGAAAGCGTAGTTTTACAGCATGATGCCGGGCAGCCGCAGGCTGCCCGGCATCACTTTTTTACAAGGTTCAGACGATGCGGACGCCCTTCTGGATGACGGCCTTAAGGTTCAGTTCCTTGTCCGCAAGGATGACGTTGCCGTAGCGTCCGGCGGCAAGGCTGCCGTAGTCGTTATCCACGCCGATGCTCTTGGCGGGGGTCTCGCTGGCGGCGCGGACAGCGCTTTCCAGCGGAACGTTCATCTCCAGCACAGCGCGCTTCATGCAGTCGTACAGGCAGGTGTTGCTGCCCGCAATGGTGTCCGGGTGCTCGGTCAGGGTAGCGCGGGGTCCCTTGACCGTGATGGCCTGTCCGCCCAGACTGTACTGGCCGTCCGGCAGGCCGCAGGACATGGCACTGTCCGCGATCAGGCAGATGCGGTCGTCCCCGAAGGTGTTGAAGGTGAACCGCACCATGGCGGGGTGGATGTGCACGTTATCGGTGATGAGCTCCACCTCGGCGTCGTGCTCCATGGCCGCAATGATGGGGCCGGGCGCACGGTGCGTGATGCCGGGCATGGCGTTGTACAGGTGGGTCATGTGGGTGGCACCGGCCTCAAAAGCCTTGACGGCGGTGTCGTAGTCGGTGCAGGTGTGGGCGATGGAGATGCGCACCTCGTTATGGCACTCCTTGATAAAGTCCAGATTGCCCGGCTCCTCCGGGGCAACGTCCACCAGCTTGATCAGACCGCCCGCACGCTTCTGCAGGCGGCGGAACATGGCGGCGTCTGCGCCCTGCACATACTCCGGGTTCTGTGCACCCACCTTTTTGGGGCTGATGAAGGGGCCCTCCATGTTGATGCCCACAAGGTCGGCACCCTTGCCGTTTTTATGGGCGGCAGCAGCGTCCATCACCTTGTTCAGGATCTCCTCGGGATAGGTCATGGTGGCGGGGCAGATGGCCAGCACACCCTTGCTTGCCTCGAAATCCGCCAGCGTCTGGATGGCCTCCTCGGTGCCGTCGCAGAAATCCTTGCCCATCGCCCCGTGGAAATGGATATCCACAAGGCCCGGCAGGGCGTACAGCCCCTCGGCATCCAGCACCTCCTCGCCCTCTTCCGGGGCGGCAAAGGGCACGATGCGGCCATCGCGGATGACGATGGTGCCGCGCTCAAAGGTGTGGCGCGGGGTATAGACCAGTGCATTCTGAAGGATCATACAAACACCTCGTTCTTTCTTCTTTTTCACCCAGTATAGCACGCCGGGCGTTTTTTCAAAAGTCCTTTTGTGTGAACATTGTACCGCTGTGCACAAAAAGCGGGCCGCCGGGAGGGGGCGCTGTGCACCCCGCCCCGGCGGCCCGGTTCATACTGCAAAATCAACCAGACTTTTGCAGTTCATTCTTTTTCAGAAGTGCAGGATCACAGCATCTTCTTCAGCTCGTCGTACACGAACTGCACCTTGGTGCCGATGATGACCTGGCAAGCGTTCTTGCTGGGACGGATGACACCGGCAGCACCGGCAGCCTTGACAGCCTTCTCGTCAACCTTAGCGTTGTCGAGCACCTCAAAGCGCAGACGGGTTGCGCAGTAACCAACGTCCTTCACGTTCTCCTTGCCGCCGACAGCAGCCAGCACAGCAGAAGCGACTTCGGTGTAGTTGTTGTTAGCCAGAACGACCTTCTTCTCAGCTTCCTCGTCGTCATCCTCACGGCCGGGGGTCTTCAGGTCGAACTTGGTGATAGCGAAGTAGAACACGAAGTAGAACACCAGGAATGCTGCGATGCCCAGAGGAATGATCATCCAAGTCTTAGCAGCTGCGGGCAGAGAAGCGGAGAACACCAGGTCGGTAGCACCTGCGGAGAAGCAGAAGCCAGCACGGAAACCGGAGTAGTAGGTGATGATGGTGAAGATGCCGTACAGAGCGGAGTACACAACGTACAGCGGGAAGCACAGGAACATGAAGCCGAACTCAAAGGGCTCGGTAACGCCGCAGACGAATGCGCAGATTGCAGCGGACAGAACCAGACCGATGGCGGCCTTCTTGTTCTTGGCGGTACGGACCATGGCCAGTGCAGCACCGGCGATACCGAACATCATGCAGGGGAAGAAGCCGGACATGTACATACCCAGGCTCCAGCCCACATCAGCAGAGGTATCGCCTGCCCAGAAGTGGGACAGGTCGCCCAGGCCGATGGTGTCGAACCAGAACACGTTGTTCAGAGCGTGGTGCAGGCCGGTGGGGATCAGCAGACGGTTCAGGAAGGCGTAGATGCCAGCGCCGATGCCGTCCATGCCTGCGATGCCTCTGCCAATGGCGACCAGTGCATCGAAGATGACGGGCCAGACGAACAGCAGAACGACAGAAACAACGATGGAGATCAGGCCGGTAGCAATAGCGACGAAGCGCTTGCCGGAGAAGAATGCCAGCCAGTCAGGCATCTGAGTGCTCTTGAACTTGTTGTAGCAGGCTGCACCCACCACAGCGGCCAGGATGCCGATGAAAGAGTTGCCGGCCACCTTCTGGAAAGCGATGTAGGTAGCGGTGCCCTCTTCCAGGGTGCGCACCATGCCGACCACGCCGGGGCTCAGCATGGTGCATCATCAGGTAGCTGACCAGGCCAGCCAGACCAGCGGTACCGTCGTGGTCATCAGCCAGACCAACAGCGGCACCAATGGCGAACAGCCATGCCATGTTATCGATCAGAGCGCCGCCTGCCTTGACCAGCAGGAAGCCAACAGTGTAAGCTGCGCCGGAGGTTGCAGCACCGGGGACACCCATGACACCCGGGGCCAGAGCATAGCCAAGGCCCATCAGGATGCCGCAGATCGGCAGCACAGCGACGGGAAGCATCAGAGCTTTGCCCAGTTTCTGGAGATACTTCATCATAAGACACATTCCTCCTTAAAGAATGTTGTTGTTATGGAGGCCTCTGGTTGCAGGCTGTCCATAATTGCGTAACAATATTTTAACACATCCTCCGAAAAAAGAAATAGGGGTCTGCGCCTGTTTTCGCAATTTGCACCAAAAATCCTTGAATTCGCATCTTTCGTGAAAACTTTTGGAATTATGCGCATTTCAGAGCAGGATTTGAAAAACTTTCTTTGCCCTTTCTTCCCCAAACCGCTTGCATCCCGCGCCGGAATCGGGTACTATACTTATAAATAAAAACACAAGACCCAGGGGAGGTTCTTTTTTATGGAATGGACAGATATCCGCCTGACCGTGGCCAAGGCCGATGCCGACAATGCCGAGGCTGTTGCCACCATGATCGCCGAGGGCGGCATCTATATCGAGGATTACAGCGACATCGAGCAGCAGGTGGCCGAGATCGCCCATGTGGATCTGATCGAGCAGGAGCTGCTGGACAAGCCCCGCGACACTGTGATCATCCACATGTATCTGGAGCCGGGTGCTTCCCCCGTGGAGACGCTGGCTCTCATCCAGGCACGGATGGAAGCGGCAGGCATCGCCTATACCGTGGAGACCGAGGGCGTGGAGCAGGAGGACTGGCAGAACGGCTGGCGCAAATACTACCACCCCATGGACATTGGCAAACGGCTGGCCATCGTGCCCTCCTGGCAGGAGTACGACACCGACCGCGTCAAGCTGATCCTTGACCCCGGCCTTGCCTTTGGCACCGGCGGCCACGAGACCACCAGCCTCTGCCTGGAAGCGCTGGACGAGCGGGTGCGCGGCGGTGAGCGGGTGCTGGACATCGGCACCGGCAGCGGCATCCTTGCCATTGCCGCCCTCAAGCTGGGCGCGGGCAGTGCCGAGGGTGTGGACATCGACCCCGTGGCCGTGCGCACCGCAGGCGAGAATGCCGCCCTGAACGGCGTGGCCGACAAGCTGACCGTTCTGGTTGGTGACCTGTCCGACAAGGCCAGCGGCAGGTACGATATCATCACCGCCAACATCGTGGCAAACGCCATCATCAGCCTTGCCCCCGCCGTGCCCGGCCTGATGGCCGAAAACGCCACCGTTATTGCCAGCGGCATCATCGACAGCCGCAAGGACGAGGTGATCGCCACTCTGGAAGCCGCTGGCCTGACCGTGCAGGAAGTGAAGGAGAAGCGCGGCTGGGAGTGCATTATCTGTAAAAAGACGAATTAAACCTCTCAGGCGCTTCGCGCCAGCTCCCCTAATAGGGGAGCCCTTGGCATACCGGCCAGTTTTGCCGGTAATGAGGGAAACAGGAGTTTATTTTTATGCCGCATCGCTACTTTACAACCGAAATCTCCAACGGCACCGCCACCCTGCGGGGGGCCGATGCCCATCATCTTTCCCGCGTGATGCGGGGCAAGCTGGGGGACACTGTCATCTTATGTGACGGCAACGCCGTGGAATACACCGCCACCATCACCGGCTTCGGGCCGGAGACGGTGGAGTTCAGCGTGGAGCCGGGCTATCCCAGCGCCGCCGAACCCAGCGTGGAAGTGACCCTGTTCGTGGGTTACCCCAAGCAGGACAAGCTGGAACAGGTCATCCGCCACGGCGTGGAGCTGGGCTGCACCCACTTCGTACCCTTCTTCAGCCGGTACTGCGTGGCCGCCCCCAAAAAGGAGGAGCAGAAAAACGAGCGCTACAACCGCATCGCCTTTGAAGCCGCCAAGCAGTGCGGCCGGGGCGTGCTGCCGGATGTCGCCCTGCCCCTGCCCAACTTCGGGGCCCTCTGCCGCAGTCTGGAAGGGTACGACCTCGTGCTCTTCTGCTACGAGCTGGGCGGCGCGCCCCTGCGCCAGCTGCTGGCAGACGCACAGCCTGCCGACGGCCAGCGGCTGAAGATTGCCCTCATCACCGGTGCCGAGGGCGGCTTTGCCGCGGAAGAGGCCGAAATGGCCGCCAATGCCGGTGTGAAAACGGTCGGCCTTGGCCCCCGCATCCTCCGCTGCGAGACCGCCCCGCTGGCGGTGCTCTCCGCCGTCATGACCCTGACGGGCAACCTGGAATAAACCGGTCTTACGATACCCGTTTTTTCGCTGAGATGACTTTGCGTATTTTTCACATCAGTGTAAACAAAAAGGACGGTGCATGCCGTCCTTTTTGTTTTACTTTATTTTTCGCGTTCATCAGCGCTTTTTTCACCTCAATGAGGTTTTGCGGGCTGACCGAGAAGCTCCGCAGGCCCAGCTGCAGATATTGCAGGGTGTTGGCCGGATTGCCCACCGCGCTGCCGCAGATGGTCACGGGGATCCCGCCCTCCCGGGCAGCCTCCACCTACCATGCGGATGAGCTTTTCATCGCGTGGCTGGCCGGGCGGTAGTAGCCGCTCGGCAATGGAGATATCCCGATCCACCGCATGGGTGTACTGGGTCAGATCGTTCGTCTCGATGAG
>ENA-OQHN01000385-OQHN01000385.1-human-gut-metagenome-genome-assembly--contig:-NODE-385-length-15467-cov-4.996675_pt1 | contig 15467 bp, 14 predicted proteins | sample MGYA00242564_ERZ504721 | MGnify/ENA primary metagenome ERZ504721 (study PRJEB26092, sample SAMD00036212) | human gut metagenome | host: Homo sapiens | study: EMG produced TPA metagenomics assembly of...
GTGCAGCGTTCTTACGATGATTTCTCGCAGCCGTTGGAATTAGTGGCTCGTGAGTTACGCTTCGACGATCCGGTGACGGGAGAGCCTCGTACATTCGTTTCGAAGTGCCGCTTGGCTGATTAACAGTCTGATCAGCAGGTATTGCTCGCTGAATAAAGATATATAAAACTGTCCGTCGCTGTACTCATATTTGCTCGCTTCGCTATGGCGTGTTGAAGTTGCGCGTCCCTATAATCGGACATTTTACATTTCGTGTTATCGAGCGTGATTAGGATGTGCTCTTTGTTGTGCTGGCTGGCAAAGGCAAGCCGGCTGGAAAGAACGAGAGAGAATATGAACCATATTTCAAAAGCGCTTCGTGGCGTTGCCGACAAATATAACGGCGTATCACTGATTATTCGCATTATCGTCGGTCTTATCGCAGGTACCGCACTGGATTGGTTGTTCCGCATATGATGTGGATCGGCGAATTCGGCACCCTGTTCGTAAGCGCATTGAAGGCCGTCGCTCCGATTCTGGTGTTTGTGCTGGTGGCAAGCGCTTTGGCTCAAGGCAATTCCAAGCTTGACGGCCGTTTCGGCACGGTGCTTTTCCTGTATCTGTTCACCACGTTCCTGTCCGCCGTCGTGGCGGTGTTGACGTCTCGCATGTTCCCACAGACCATATCGTTGGGCGATGCCGCTGACGCTGATGTGGTGCCGCAGGGTTTGAGCGAGGTTGTGCAGACGTTGCTGACCAATATCGTGGCCAATCCGATTCAGGCCATGATCGACGGCAACTACATCTGCATTCTGATGTGGGCTTGCCTGTTCGGTCTTGCCATGAAGGGTATTGCCAATGAAAGCTCCAAGGCGTTCCTTGCCAATGTGGCCGATGGCGTGTCTCAGGTGATTCGTTGGGTCATCAATCTCGCCCCGTTTGGCATTATGGGCTTGGTGTTCACCAGCGTTTCCGAAAACGGCTTGGCGGCCTTCACCGAGTACGGTAGCCTCCTGCTCCTGCTCGTCGGCACCATGCTGCTGATGGTGCTCGTGTTCGGCCCGCTGGTCATTTTCCTGTACCTGCATCGCAACCCGTATCCGCTGGTGTACCGCTGCTTCAAGGAATCCGGCCTGACCGCATTCTTCACGCGTTCTTCTGCTGCGAACATTCCGGTCAACATGCAGCTGTGCGAGAAGCTTGGTCTTGATAAAGACATGTATTCCGTGTCCATTCCGTTGGGCGCAACCATCAACATGAACGGTGCCGCCATCACCATCACCATCATGGCCATGGCCGCCGCTAATACGATGGGCATTCAGATTTCGTTGCCGGCCGCCATTCTTCTGTCTGTGGTGTCGGCGCTCGGCGCATGCGGCGCTTCCGGTGTGGCCGGTGGCTCGCTGCTGCTTATTCCAATGGCCTGCTCGCTGTTCGGCATCAGCAACGACATCGCCATGCAGGTGGTGGGCGTCGGCTTCATCATCGGCGTCATCCAGGATTCCGTGGAGACCTGTCTGAATTCCGCTTCCGACGTGGAGTTTGCGGCAACCGCCGAATATCATGCTTGGCTCAAGCAGGGCCGTCAGCTGCCGGCCTTCATGTATTCCAAGAAGGAACGTCAGCAGCTCGGCATCGAAGCCTGATCTCATTCAGTTTCAGTTTCCGGCTTCTGTATACGAAAAGACGTCTTTTCGATTGTGTTTTGCAACACATCTGAAAGACGTCTTTTTGTTTATGTTGTTTGATTTCTGGAATTCGGACTTGCGGTAATTGTCGTCAAAAGATAAATTTGTTAGGGAAGCTAACAAAAAACAAAGGAGTGGACATGACTCAACGTAGAGCCTATCGTTGGCCGCAGCCGTTGGCTGGACAGCAGGAACGCATCTGGTACGGAGGTGACTACAACCCGGACCAGTGGCCCGAGGAAGTGTGGGACGATGACGTTCGTCTGATGAAGAAGGCTGGCGTGAACCTCGTGTCCGTGGGCATCTTCTCGTGGGCGAAGATCGAGACGAGCGAAGGCGTGTACGATTTCGACTGGCTCGACCGCATCATCGACAAGCTGGGCGAGGCCGGCATCGCCGTGGACTTGGCGTCCGCCACCGCGTCGCCGCCGATGTGGCTCACCCAGGCGCATCCCGAGGTGCTGTGGAAGGACTACCGCGGCGACGTGTGCCAGCCGGCGCCCGCCAGCATTGGAGGCCGACCAGTCCGGTGTTCCGCGAGTACGCGCTGAAGCTGTGCCGTGCGATGGCCGAGCATTACAAGGGCAATCCGTACGTGGTCGCATGGCATGTGAGCAACGAGTACGGCTGCCACAACCGTTTCGACTATTCCGAGGACGCCGAACATGCGTTCCAGCAGTGGTGCGAGGAACGCTACGGCACCATCGACGCGGTGAACGATGCATGGGGGACCGCGTTCTGGGCGCAGCGCATGAACGACTTCAGTGAGATCGTGCCTCCGCGCTTCATCGGCGACGGTAACTTCATGAACCCGGGCAAGCTGCTCGACTTCAAGCGGTTCAGCTCGGACGCGTTGAAGGCGTTCTACATCGCCGAGCGTGACGCGCTTGCCGAGATCACGCCGAACCTGCCCCTGACCACGAACTTCATGGTGTCCGCGTCCGGTTCGGTGTTGGACTACGACGATTGGGGTGACGAGGTCGATTTCGTGTCGAACGACCATTACTTCATTCCGGGCGAGGCCCACTTGGACGAGCTCGCGTTCTCCGCGAGCCTGGTCGACGGCATCGCGCGCAAGGATCCGTGGTTCCTGATGGAGCATTCCACCAGCGCGGTCAACTGGCGTGAGATCAACTACCGCAAGGAGCCCGGCCAGCTGGTGCGTGATTCTTTGGCTCATGTGGCTATGGGCGCGGACGCGGTGTGCTACTTCCAGTGGAGGCAGTCCAAGGCAGGCGCGGAGAAGTTCCATTCCGCGATGGTGCCCCACGCGGGCGAGGATTCCGCCGTGTTCCGCGACGTGTGCGAGCTGGGCGCCGATCTGAACAAACTGTCCGACGAGGGCATTCTGGGATCAAGGCTCGCGAAGTCCCGTGTGGCCGTGGTATTCGACTACGAGTCCGAATGGGCCACCGAACACACCGCCACGCCGACCCAGCACGTGCATCACGTGGACGAGCCATTGGCGTGGTTCCGCGCTTTGGCCGATCAGGGTGTGACCGCCGACGTGGTGCCGGTGCGTGGCGCCTGGGACGGCTACGAGATGGTCGTGCTGCCGAGCGTATACCTGCTTTCCGAGGAAACGACCCGCAGGGTGCGCGATTACGTCGTGGGCGGCGGTCGACTGGTCGTGACCTACTACACGGGCATCTCGGACGAGAAGGACCACGTGTGGCTCGGCGGGTATCCGGGCTCGATCCGTGACGTGGTCGGCGTGCGCGTGGAGGAATTCATGCCCATGGGCGACGATTTCACGGGCGTGCCGGATCGCCTCGAGTTGTCGAACGGCGCGGTTGCGCACGATATCGCCGACGTGATCGGCTCGGTCGACGAGTCGGCCACCGTGCTGGCGACGTTCAAGGACAATCCGTGGACGGGTATGGACGGCGTTCCGGCGATCGTGGCGAACACGTTCGGCGAAGGTCGCAGCGTGTATGTGGGCGCACGTCTCGGCCGTGAGGGTCTGGCGCTGAGCCTGCCCGAGATCCTCGAATCGCTTGGCATGGCCGAAGCGGGGCGGAAGCGACGGCCGAGTGCTGCACGTCGAACGTGAGGGCGCGGACGGTTCGAGGTTCGTGTTCTCGTTCAACCGCACGCATGAGACGGTCCGGGTTCCGGTGGAAGGCGAAGTCGTGGTCTCCTCGTTCGTGGACGTGGACGGCGAAACGGCCTCGATTAAACCGAACGGCGTGATCGTCACCAAGAAGTAAGCAGGCAACAAGCAATAATCGCAATGCAATATGGGCGTCGGCAAGTCAACCAATCGTTGATTGGCCGACGCCCTATTGTTGTGGATTGCGCATTCGGATTGCGTGGCTGAAATGAAGAAATCGAAAGATAGCAAGCCTTTATTCGGGTGACTGACGTACACTCGAATGCGTATGTCTGTACGTACGTTTTCGTGTGGGAACATCAAACGGAAGGAATCGGCTTGAAACTGGTGAAACGACTCATCGCCATCTGCTGTGCGGCCATCATGGCGGCCAGTGCGGCTGCATGCGGAGCCAACGTCGATTCCCGAACCGAAATCACCGTATGGTCGTGGGAACCGAGCATGAAACAAGTCATTGCCGGTTTCGAAAAGGAAAATCCCGACATCCACGTTATTTGGAAGAACACAAGCGGTTACGACAATCTCAACAACGCCATTCAAGACGGTTACGGCATTCCCGACGTGGTGCAATTGGAATACTATGCATTGCGCCAGTACGCGGTAAGCGGCCAGCTGGTGGCGATTACCGGACGTACCGAAGGCCACGGCGATTTCTACACGCCCGGTACGTGGGCTTCGGTGCAGCTGAACGGCCGCGTGTACGGCCTGCCCATGGATTCCGGTCCAATGGCGTTCTTCTACAATGACAGCGTGTTCGAGCAGGTAGGCATCGATGCCTCCAAGATTCGCACATGGGACGACTATTACGAGGCCGCCGAAAAGCTCAAGGAGATCGGCGTGTACATCGCAGCCGATTCGGGTGACGCCAGCTTCTACGACACGATGATCTGGCTTGCCGGAGGCCGTCCGTTCTCCACGTCGAACGACGGTAAAAACGTGACGATCAACCTCACCGACGATGAAGGTACGAGAACCTTCACCGAATTCTGGCAGAAAATGATCGACGAAGGTTTGGTCGCCACCAATCTGACCACATGGTCCGATGAGTGGAAGGAAGCCGTGGGGGAGGGGAAGGTAGCCTCCATGTTCTCTGGTGCTTGGCTGCCGTCGCTGCTCATGTCGAACCTTCCCGGAACCGCGGGTTTGTGGCGTGTGGCACAGATGCCCACGCCGGATGGCGAATACACCACGTCGGAAAATGGCGGATCCGCACTGGCCGTGCTGCAACGCTCTCGCAAGCCCGAAGCGTCATATCGTTTCATTGAATACGCATGCCATAACGCGGAAGGCATCAAAGCCCGTGTGAATGGCGGTGCGTTCCCCGCCGATAACATCACGTTGTCTGATCGGGAATTCCTGCGCAAAACCACCGTGACCGACGAACGTGGCATTGAAATCCCGTATTTCGGCGGTCAGGAATACAATCGCGTGCTTTCCGAAGCCGCGGAAAACGTGTCGACCGGTTACCAGTATCTGCCGTTTGAAGTGTATGCGCGAAGCGACTTCCGCACTACCGTAGGCAAGGCCTACAAATGGTCGAGCCGGTTGCGCAAAGAGCAGGACAGGCTGAATATCATCGCGGCCGGTGGCAAAGTGTCCGACAAATCCGCCATCGGCGACGCGTTGAAGGAAACTGATTCCGCTGATCGTCTCAAATTGAAAAGCGGTATTGCGCTGTGGCAGAAGGATTTGAAGGAATATGGAGCCAATCAGGGCTTTACTATTCAGTAAATAGTTAATTATTTGCTATAGTTGTAAAAATAATGATGGCTGTCTTGTTCTTCTTTTGAATTCAAGACAGCCATCATTTTTATATATTGAGATTGTATGTTGACGAAAAGTTATTGTCGAATATTGCGTTCGTAAATATGCAGCATGCCTTTGAAAATCAGATCAGGGTCGTAAATGTCGATCATGTCGGTATCGTCGGCGAACACGCGGCTTAATCCGCCCGTCGCAACCACGCGGAAATCCTCGTCGATTTCACGATGGAATTGCGCGATCGTACGTTCGATGCCGCCAAGGAAGTTGTAATACAGGCCGGCCTGCATGGCTGGCCTGGTGCTTTTCGCCAGAATCGACGAGGGGCGCGTGATCTCCACTTCCGGCAACTGGGCCGTGGCATCCCACAAGGCGGCCGCGCCTGTGCGAATGCCGGTGGTGATGAGCCCGCAAATCACCGACGCATCGGCGGTCACATAGTTGAATGTGGTGGCCGTGCCGAAATCCGCCACCAGAATCGGCCCGCCATACTCGTAGTAGGCTCCCGCACAGTCGGCAATGCAGTCCGCGCCCATATTCTGCGGATTGTCCATGCGAATATTGATGCCGGTTTTGACTCCCGGTCCAACAATCATCGGATCGATATTGAGGAATTTCACAATGCTGGCACGGAACGAATGCATGACCTTCGGCACCACCGACGTGATGATCACATCGTCCACATCGCCCGGCGCATAGCCGCTCAGCCGCAGGAATTGCGTGATCATCAGGCCATATTCATCCGACGTGTGGTTCGCCTTCGTGGTGATGCGATACGTGCCGGCGATATGCCCGTCATCGAGAAAGCCGATCACCACATTGGTGTTGCCGATGTCGACTGCGACCAGAAGCATGTCGAATTCTCCTTACGATTGCTGTATTGACGCTATTTCCTGTGATGTTGGTTGATGGTTACGATGCTTGCGATTCAGCGGATTCGGTATTGCGCAACGCTGCCAATTCGGTGAGGATGCGTTCTGCCAATTCCTGCTTGCTCATCTTGTTCCAATGCTCGATGATCGGTTCGTCGGTGGTTTCGCCAGGTTTCAGCACGGTCACCACATTCGTATCCACCGCGAATCCGGCGCCGGGAGTGTTGAGATTGTTGGCCACCAGCATGGAACAATGCTTGGATGTGAGTTTTTTCGCTGCGTTCGATTCAAGATCCTGCGTTTCCATGGCGAAACCGCACAAGGTTTGACCGGCGGTTTTATGCGCGCCTGCCCATGCGAGAATGTCGGGATTCGAAGTGAGCCGCAGATCGATATTGACGCGCCCGTTCTTCTTGATTTTCTCCGAAGACTGCTCAATCGGGCGGAAATCGCCGACGGCAGCGGCCATAATCGTCAAATCGGCCTGCGTGAAATGCTCTTGCACCGCGTTGAACATTTGCTGCGCGGTGGTGACATGAACCGTATCAATGCCGCGGGGAGCGCTCAATGTGACAGGGCCGGATACCAGCGTCACATCCGCGCCCATATCGCGTGCCTGCTCAGCGATCGCATAGCCCATTTTTCCAGTGGAATGATTGGTGAGGTAGCGCACGGGATCAAGCGGCTCCTGTGTGGGGCCGGCGGTGACGAGCACATGCAATCCGTGCAATGGCAACGTTTCTGCGGGCTGGTTCGCACGCAGCAGATCAGCTACGGCAGCTTCGATCGCAGCAGGCTCCTCCATGCGCCCCTTGCCAACATCCTGGCAGGCAAGCATACCGGATCCCGGCTCCACAATGGTCCATCCAAGTTCACGGCAGGCATTGAGATTGCGTTGCGTCACGGCATTCTCATACATGTGCACGTTCATGGCAGGGCATAGGATTTTCGGTCCCTCGCTATAGGCAAGCACGGTACTTGTCAGCTGGTCGTCGGCAATGCCGCATGCGATTTTCGCAATGATATCGGCGCTCGCAGGAGCAATGACGAGCATGTCCGCCCATTTCGCATCATCCACGTGATTGATATGCAGCGGATCGGATGGCGTATGCGCAACATCGCCGTCATTGCGCTGTGCTGCGAACATGGACATGCGCGTCTGCGTATGCGTGAGCGAGCTGAACGTCAACGGGGTGACGAACTCCTGCGCGGCCGCGGTCATGGCCACGCGAACCTCATGTCCCTGCTTGCTCCAGTCGGAGGCGAGATGGCAGGCCTTGAATGCGGCAATGCTGCCGGTCACGCCGAGAAGAATATGCGCCATAGCCGATATGGTCCTTCCATTGACGTTGGCAAGACTTACGAAAACTGCGTCAAGTATATATCGAACCGGCTGAAGCATGCGGCATTGCGGCATTGCCGTCAGATGAATCCTGCGGGCATGGCGGATTGTAGAATCAGACTTTGGTGATCGACCCGTACAGGCGGTCAACCAGAACAAACACATAATCAAACAGGAGCAATCATGTCGCAATCTTCAGGTGCGTACGGCGAAGCCGACGCAACCGAACAGAAGAACGAACAACACAACAATCAGCCCGCAAACTCGGCAAGCACCGACGCAACTTTGAGCGCGCGTGCCAAATCACCGAAATCCAAGGGGCCCAACAAGTGGATCATCGCCATCATTGCAGTGATCGCAGTGGTCGCCATCATTGTGGGCGTCGTCGTATTCCGCAACAACAACGCATCCAGCGATACCGCGGAAAATGGCGCCTCCAACACCGTGACCATTGGACTGAAACTCGCCCCCGTAAGCCTCGACATTCGCCACCAGTCCGGATCGGCGATCGAACAGGTGCTGATCGGCAATGTGTACGAAGGGCTGCTGTCGCGCGATTCCGACAACGAAGTGCAGCCGGGACTGGCGAAAAGCTGGGATATTTCCAACGACGGCACAACGTATACGTTCCATCTCAACGAGAACATGAACTTCTCCAACGGAGACACGTTGGACGCCGAAGATGTGGCCTGGTCCATTAACCAGCTCAAAGAACAGCAGTATTACAACGCCAATCAGGTCGAAAGCCTCGAAAAAGCCGAAGCGGTCGATAGCGACACCGTGAAGCTCACGCTCAGCACCCCCGATTCCAACCTGCTGTGGTACCTGACCGGACGCCCCGGCCTGGTGTTCGATAAGGACGCCGAATACAACGCGAAAACCGAAGCCGTCGGATCGGGCCCGTACACGGTGGAATCCTTCGATTCCGCCAGCAAAATGGTGCTCAAAGCCAACCCGAAGTATTGGGGAAGCGCACGCAAGGCCGCAACCGAAAACGTGATCATCAAATTCCTCACCGACGATAACGCAGCCGTCAACGCGCTGAAAAGCGGCGAAGTCGACGTGCTTTCCCCGGTGAATGCCACGCTCGCCAAATCGCTTGACACCAACACGTATCAGGTGTCCGCGGCGGACGGCAGCGACAAATACGTGCTCGCCTTCAACTGCGCGAACAGCAAGCTTGCCGACAAGCGCGTGCGTCAGGCAATCCGTTACGGCATCAACCATGAGGAAATCATCGCTTCGCGCGGTAACGTCGACTATGCGCTCGGCGGGCCGATCCCATCCGTGGACCCGGGCTATGAGGACTTGACCGACCTGTACCCGTACGATGTGAACAAAGCCAAGGAACTCATGGCTGAAGCCGGCTATTCCACCGATAATCCGCTGAAACTCACCCTCACCTACGCCAACACGTACGGCACGGAACTCGGCGACCAACTGCGTAGCCAGCTCGCCAAAATCGGCATTGATCTCAACATCAACTACGTGGAATTCTCCACATGGCTGCAAGACGTGCACGCCAACGGCGACTATGAACTTTCGTTGGTGGACCACGCCGAAAGCCACGACTTCTACAAGTGGACCACGCCCGACTACTACTTCCACTACGACGGCAAGCAAGCCCAAGAACTGTATGCCAAGGCGCTCGCCGCCACCGATGAGGAATCCAGTGCAAACTACCTGAAGCAGGCTGCGAAAGCAGTAAGCGAGGATGCCCCCGCCGACTGGCTGTTCGGATATCGCGTGACGGTGGCATACCACAAGAACGTGCAGGGATTCCCCAGCAAGCTGAGCCAGACGGTGCTGCCATTGTGGCAGATCACCAAGGCGCGGTGAATCGACGAAAAACGATGGAAAATCGGCGGAAAACAAGTGATGAAAACTGATGTGTGGCGGTGTTTGCAGCGGTATCGTTGCGGCATCGCCACACGTTGGCGCGATATTGTTGGATAGGGTAATGACGGTGAATAGGTGCGTATCGCTGCAAACGCACGGATCGAGCGATAGACCAATGGTGGTTCAACTATGAGATTTGTAGTCAAACGGCTGGGACTGTTCGTCGTGGCCCTGTTCGGTCTGTCGCTTCTGGTGTTCGTGCTGTTGCGCATGCTGCCGGGCGATGTGGCTGCGGTGATCGCAGGAACGAACGCAGCCCCTGAACGTATCGCGTCGCTTCGTACCGAACTTGGCTTGGACAAATCGTACGTGGCGCAATACGGCGATTGGATGCTGGGATTGCTGCATGGCGATCTTGGTGTGTCCACCATCGGAGGCAAAGCGGTGTCGGCACAGGTTGCGTCTCGTGCTTCGGTAACGTTTCCACTGATCATCGTGAGTTTGCTGATCGCATTGGCGATTGGCCTGCCGCTTGGTTGCGCTGCTGTGCTGACCCGTAATGCCCGCTTGCGTGGGCTTTGTCACGGTATTGCGATTGTTGCCGGCGCCATTCCCGCATTATGGGGCGGATTGCTGTTGATTCTGCTGTTCTCACGCGGTTCAGGACTGTTGGGATTGCTGCCTGCTCAAGGTTTTCCCGATAATGGCTGGGGCGCGCCCTTGCAGGCGTTGGCTTCTTTGATACTTCCGGCGCTCGCCACCGGCGTTACCGCAGGCGCGTCCATTATGCGTTACACGCGTGCCGCCGTGGGGGACAAGGCCTCGTCTCAGGCGGTCGACATGGCCATGGCATGCGGCATGACCCGCAAACAGGCGGTATTGCGCGTCGCTTTGCGTCTTGCCACACCGCAATTGGTGTCGGTGATCGGTTTGACGTTCGCCCAGATGGTCACCGGTGTAATGGTGGTTGAGAATCTGTTCGCGCTTCCGGGGCTTGGCACCATGCTGGTCACCGATGTTGGCAATCGAGATCTGATTGCAGTGCAGAGCGAATTGTTCCTGTTGGCTGCGTTCTTCCTCTTGCTTGGATTAGTGGTTGATGTGGTGCATCGTGCGCTTGATCCGCGTCTGAAAGATGCCGGATTGGTGTCGGGGGAGGTGCTTGCATGATGAAACAGTCTGCTGAGAAAACTACTTCGAAAAACGCTGTGAAAACCGTGATTCCCTCCATATGGCGTACCGCTGGTGGCAAGTATTCGCTGATCATGCTTGCGATATGGCTGGTTGTGTCGGCTATTTCGCTGGTGTGGACGCCATATTCGTTGCTTGATACTGACGGATTCAACACGTGGGCTTCGCCGTCCGGCGCTCACATGTTGGGTACTGATGGTGTTGGCGCTGATGTGTTGAGCTGGCTGATGGCCGGTTCCCGTACGAATCTTGCGATCGCGCTGCTTACCGTGGTGGTTGCCGCGGCCATCGGCCTGCTGCTGGTGGCGGCCATGGTGTCTCGCCATGGCGCATTGGCTTCCACGTCGGTGGTTGTGGTGGATGCGTTGATTTCCATTCCAACAGTGCTGATCGCCTTGATGCTTTCCGTGCCGTTCGGCGCGTCGGCAGCGGTGATCATCGCCGCATGCGGACTTGCATACGGGCTGAATTTGGCGCGTATTCTACGCCCCGCGGCCATGCTCGCCGCACGTTCTGACTATGTGGAATCGGCTTTGTTGTCGGGTGCGAGTTCGTTACGCGTGTTTTTCACGCATATTGTGCCGAATACGGTTCCGGTGTTATGCGTTCAGCTGTCGATGAGTGCGGGCACGTCGCTCTTGGCGGAGGCTGGATTGACGTATCTGGGTGTTGGCGTCGGTGCGGGAGTGCCCAGTTGGGGGCATTCGCTTGCCACGTCCGTGAAATTCATCAGCATTTATCCGATGGCTGTGGTGTGGCCGGGATTGGTGGTCACCTTGATGGTGATAGCGCTGAATCTGTTTGGCGATGCGTTGCGTGACGCCATCGATCCGCTGACGAATCCGGCATTGCGGCAAGGTGAAGCCACCCATGTTGAATCGGAGGAACGCGCATGAGCGTCAGCATCCGTAATCTCAATATCGTCATCGATGGAATGCCGATTGTGCATGATGTCGATATGGACATCGCCGACGGTGAACGTGTCGGTTTGATCGGTTCGTCCGGTTCCGGCAAATCCATGATCGCCAAATCCATCATGGGCTTGCTGCCGCTTTCCGCACAGGTTTCCGGCAGTATTGACATGGGTGGTACTGAAATCGTCGGAGCGTCGGATCAAGCGATCGCCGATCTGCGTGGCCGTTATGTGGGCATGGTGTTCCAGAATCCTTCCGCCGCATTGAATCCGGTGATGACCGTGGCGCAGCAGGTCGCGCTGCCACTGCGTTTGCATTACGATCTGACCCGTGACGAACGGTTGGACCGTGTCAAAGCAATGTTCGCCAAAGTCAGGCTGCCGGAAGATGTGCTGAACAAATATCCGCATGAACTTTCCGGCGGACAACAGCAGCGCGTCGGCATCGCGGCCGCATTGGTCACGTCGCCGCGCCTGATTATCGCCGACGAGCCAACCACCGCGCTGGATTCGATCACGCAACGGCAGATCGTCGATCTGCTGGCATCGTTGGTGGACGATTCCGGCGCATCCATGCTCTTCATCACCCACGATTTCGCGGTACTCAATCATGCAACCACACGCTGTTATGTACTTGCTGATGGACGTGTTGCCGAATCAGGACAAACCGCCGATATCCTGCAGTCGCCGCACACTAAAGTCGCTTCGCAATTGGTGACTTCGGCACGTGCGCTGTCGTTGCGGATCGATGCCGAAACCAAATAAGGAGAATGGTTGTGACGGGCGAAAACGAAAAAACCACAATGCTGCAAGGTCGCGGCATCAACAAATACTACGGTGCGAAACAACAGCGTCGTCAGGTGCTGCACGATGTTGATATCGACGTACGTTCGGGGGAGTGCCTTGCGGTGATCGGCGGATCCGGATCCGGCAAAACCACCCTTACACGAGTATTGCTGGGGCTCGAACACGCTGAAACGGGCGAGATTACGTATTTCGGCAAGCCTGTGCAAGGCGAAGTCGCCGGCGAACTGCGGCGTAGCTGCGGATTGGTGTTCCAAAGCCCATTCGGCTCGTTGGATCCGCGTTGGAGGGTCGGCAGATCCGTTGCCGAACCATTGCGGTTGCATCACCCTGATTGGTCGCAGGAACGGATTGCGGAACGCGTGTCGGAAGCCTTCCGCATGGTGAGTCTCGACCCTGCCGCATATGAAAATCGGTTCCCCGTGGACCTCTCTGGCGGTCAGGCGCAACGCGTGGCCATCGCACGTGCCATTGCGGATCATCCGAAAGTATTGCTTGCCGACGAGCCGATGAGCGCCGTCGACGTGGCCGCACGAACGCAGATTCTCGCATCGTTCGCTGCGATTCGTAGCGGCGAACCTGATATGGCGCTGATCATGGTGTCACACGATTTGGGAGTGGTGCAGCATATCGCAGATCGCATTATGGTGTTGCACGACGGTTGCGTTGAGGAATGCGGACTTACGGAAACCGTGTTGCACCATCCGACCAGCGATTACACCAAACGATTGCTGGACGCGGCTTCGCTCTGATTTGTGACACTGCGCAAAAAGCCTGCGATCATGTTGAAATCCGCATGATTGCAGGCTTTTTTTGCCGCTATATGAACAGGTAAGACACGCCGATGTCGTTACGTGTGCTATTGTGTGAGCCATGTTCAATTTCTCATGTTGTTGCTGTCGCTGACCAACCGCCCGAGGGGCGCGTGGTTCATCGAAGCATAACTTGAGACAGGGCATTCTTTTTCGGCATACGCAACTTGCGTTGCATGCCAGAGTATCGCAGAAATCATCCCATAAGCCAGTTGCCTTACGCGGTTGGTATTACGCGGCATATGTGGATGAACCGCAGCGAAAACACCATCACAGGTCCCGTTTCAAATCATTGCAAGTGATAAACGCGAGCTTCTCGAAATCAAAACAACGAAATCATTCATCGGAAGCCAACGGAAATCACTCTTCGCAAGGAAACGACATGACCATCCACAACTCCCTTTCCGAGCTCATCGGCAACACTCCGCTCGTCAAACTCAACCATGTGACCGACGGCATCAAAGCCACCATCGCAGTCAAAGTCGAATATTTCAATCCTGGCGGCTCCTCCAAAGACCGCATTGCGGAACGCATCATCGACGCGGCCGAACGTAGCGGCGAACTCAAGCCGGGCGGTGTGATTGTGGAACCGACCTCCGGCAACACCGGCGTAGGACTTGCCCTCGTGGCCCAGCAGCGCGGATACCGCACCATCTTCACCCTGCCAGACAAGGTTTCCGAAGCCAAGCGTGCGGTGCTTCGCGCCTATGGTGCAGAAGTGGTGGTAACCCCTACCGATGCTGGTCCGGATGATCCGCGCTCCTACTACCAGGTGGCGGAACGCCTCGCCAAAGCGATTCCCGGCGGATACCGCCCGAACCAATACGACAACCCGAACGGACCGGAAAGCCACTACCACACCACCGGTCCGGAAATCTGGGAAGCCAGCGACCATCAGGTCACGCATTTCGTGGCGGGCATCGGCACTGGCGGCACCATTTCCGGCACCGGACGCTACCTGAAGGAAGCTTCCGACGGCGCAGTACAAGTGATCGGCGCCGACCCGGAAGGATCCATCTATTCCAATCCGAACGACGTGCATCAGTACAGCATCGAAGGCGTGGGCGAGGATTTCTATCCGAAAGCGTTCGACCGTGAACTTCCCGACGAAATCGTGCAGGTCAACGATGCCGAAGCATTCGAAATGACCCGCCGTTTGGCTGCGGAAGAAGGTCTGCTGGTCGGAGGCTCGTCCGGCATGGCCGTTACGGCAGCGCTTAAATACGCACGCGAGCACGATTTGGACGAAGACCAGCTGGTCGTGGTGTTGCTGCCGGATTCCGGTCGCAGCTATATGGAAAAGATCTTCAACGACGATTGGATGCGTGCCAACGGATTCGCCGACGTTGTGGAACGCACGTCCAAGCCAAGTCTTGCGGAGCGGTATCTGTAGACCACCGATCAGCTGTTTCACGATCATGCCCATCATTCGTTCAACCCAAACCATTCGATATTTTCAAGGAGTTCCCATCATGACCATCTCGACCAACACCGAAGCCCTGAACGCCACTGCACTCGCCACCCGCGCCATTCACGCAGGTCAGGAGCCCGATCCGACCACCGGAGCCGTGGTCACTCCTATTTATATGACGTCCACGTTCAAGCAGGACGGTGTCGGCGGCCTGCGCAACGGTTATGATTACAGCCGTTCCATCAATCCGACCCGCAACTCTTTCGACGAACAGCTCGCCGCGGTCGAAGGCGCGAACTACGCGCTGAGTTTCGCTTCCGGACTGGCCGCCATCGACGTGCTGTTGCGTGCCACCCTCAAGCCGGGCGACAATATTCTGCTGGGCAATGACGTATATGGTGGCACCTACCGTTTGCTTTCCAAGGTGTTCGTGCCGTGGGGCATCGGCCTCGACGTGGTGGACATCACCGACACGGCGGCCGTTTCCGCGGCGCTCAGCCAGAACGCAGTACCGGTACATTTGGGTGGCAACCCTGTCGAATCCGCTGCTCACATCACTGATATCGCGGCCACGTCAGCGGTCGCTCATGCGCATAGCACCAAGTGGTGGTGGACAACACCTTCGCATCCCCGGTATTGCAGCATCCGTTGTCGGATGGCGCCGACGTGGTCGTATATTCCACCACCAAATACATCGGCGGACATTCCGACGTGGTCGGCGGAGCTGTGGTGCTCAACGACA
>ENA-OQHN01000387-OQHN01000387.1-human-gut-metagenome-genome-assembly--contig:-NODE-387-length-15437-cov-4.274592_pt1 | contig 15437 bp, 13 predicted proteins | sample MGYA00242564_ERZ504721 | MGnify/ENA primary metagenome ERZ504721 (study PRJEB26092, sample SAMD00036212) | human gut metagenome | host: Homo sapiens | study: EMG produced TPA metagenomics assembly of...
AGGGGCGCCCTCCCGAGCGGCGGGCTCGAAGTTCATCGCGAGTTCCGCACGCAAAGAAGGCCACTTAATGTGGCCTTCGTCTTGCGCAGGACTGTAGAGCAGGGAACTTCGTGCCCGCCGCCCGGGATGGGCGTTGCGTTTCAGAAGGAAAGTTCATTGCGCGTGCCGGGCATCGGCGTGGTGAGTGCAAAGCGCATCATCCGCGCCAGACGGCAAGCCAAGCTCGACCACGGTGGAAGGAAATCGTCGTCGTCTTAAGCGTGCTTCGTATTTTATCACCTGCAACGGCAAAATGCAGTGCCGTTTGCGCACAGACGAACCGGCGGTTTTGGCGGGCATTCTGCGCGACCGCGGGCTGCCGCAAGGCGGCATACAGCCCGAAATTCCCGAGCAGCTTTCATTATTCAACCCCACAAAGGAGGACGCGGTAAAATGTCTGACCGGACAACTGTAATGTATTACTACGACGGCACATATAACGGCTTTCTTTCCTGTGTGTTCGAGAGCTTTGCGGAAAAAGAAACGCCTGCCGCGATTTTGCCCGTTGATGAAGCCGACCAGACGTGTTTATTCGGCGCGAAGTATATCGAGACCGACCTGCGCCGTGCCGAGCGTGTGCGCGTGTCGATTCCGAAGAAAATGGGCATGGAGGCGCAGGATATTTTGGAGCGCGCGTTTTTTACCTGTATGCCCGAAAAGGAACTGCGTATGCTGGAATTCATGCGGTTGGGGTACAAGGTCGGGCGCGGCGTGTGCGGGCGACTGACCGAGCCTGCCGTCGATAAGATCACGAAAGCGGTGCAGTTCCTTGAGCGGGAAGCGCACTTGTACCTCGGTTTTCTGCGCTTTGCGGAGTACGGCGACGTTCTTATCGCGCAGATTGAGCCGAAAAACAGCGTTTTACCCGTTATCGCGCCGCATTTTATCAACCGTTTTTCCGGTGAAGATTTCATGATCTTCGACCGCACGCATAAGCTTGCTTTATTATATAAAGACGGCGCGACGGAATTTTTGCAGGCAGAGCACATCGAGCTGCCGCCGGAATCGCCGGAGGAGGAGAAATTCCGCGCCATGTGGCGCACGTTCTACGACACCGTGGGCATTGAGGGCAGACGGAACGACCTGTGCCGCCGCACCCACATGCCAAAGCGCTACTGGAACCGTATGACGGAGATGCGGGATAAAGTTTGAGATAAAATGAGAATGAAAAAGGACGGCTTCCGGGGAAGCTGTCCTTTTGAAGTTTTACTAAAATTACGTTCGCGGGGTTTGGCAGACGATGTCTACAAAAAGGCGGCCGTCGGGGAGAAAGCTGACGCCGAGTGACGCGTCGCAATTTTCAGACACCGACCAGTATTCGTTGTAGACCTCGCCGAAGCCGACGGCGTCGGTGCTCAGGCGGTCGAGGTGCGTGGAGATGCGGTTTTCAAGGCCGGGGTAGGTGGTCGGCTCGCCGTACTGCGCGGTGAGGGTGCTGAGGAGCTTTTCGGGTAGCTTACAGTCCGCATCGGTCGGGTTTTCGACGAATAGGATCCTGCGGTAGCCGTAAAGCGTATCGGTGTTGAGATCGAAAAGCAGGTAGACCGAAAAATCACGGTTTTCGAGCGTTTCGGTCCGGTCTAAAACGTAGGCGTTGGCATAAAGGTCGTCTTCCTTGTAGGTGAGATTTTCCGCATCGAGCGCCGCAAGTACTTCGTTTTTCGTTTCGCCGAACATAGCGGGATAATCGAGCGCTTTGGCGCCTTTTTCCGCCGAGCAGGCGGTGAATCCGAGCAGAAGCAGGAGCAACAGAAAAACGGGGAATGCGCGGTTTGCGGCATAGTACGCAAAATGAGAAAGCGAGCGCTTTTTCATGGTATGACCTCCTGTTCAGGACGATGTTTTTTATCTTGATTATAGAAAAGTGCGGAGAAAAAATCAATCGTCAAAGAAGATAAAAACGAGGGGGCGTTTGTTGGGTGAAATGACGGGCTGCGGTGAACGTGCGTCAATCTCCAAGCGTAATAAACTGCGTATGCTCCGGCAGGTTTTGAACTTCGGTTTTCAAAAACGCCGGTCTTAAATCAATATACGGCAGCTCTTCAAACGGGAACCACGCGAAGTGGACGCTCGGTTCATTCGGGCTGTCGAAACGGTCGCCGCGGGTGATGAGATCGGTGCCGGAAGCGTCTACGGTGAAGTAGGTGCAAAGCTCGTGGTAACGCTGCTTTTTGCCTGTCGGGGTGAAGAAGCTTTGGGCAATCCACACGGCGCGCTCCGGCGCGACGGTGACACCCAGCTCTTCTTTTAACTCGCGCGTGAGGGCGTCCTCGGCCTTTTCACGCATGGTGACGCGGCCGCCGGGGAGGTAGTAGTGCTCTGCGCTGTCGTCTTTTGTGACGAGCAGCTTGCCGTTCTGCACGATGATGGCGGCGGTGCGGAAGTTGAACACGCCTTTATCCGTGGAGAATGAGATGTTCGGGTTATACGAGGCAAATTCCTTTGCGAGCCTTACGGCGAGCGCGACGATGTTCTCGTTCGCGCGGGATTTGTCGAATGTGCGGCAGCTTTCGCGCATGCGGCGCAGACGCTCTTTATGCTCGATGAGCGAGGACACGACAGCGGAGAAATTCTCCTTTGTGACGCGCACGCCCATATCGTGCGTTTGCAGGAAGTTGGCGTTATCTTCCTCCTGACCGGGAATGGCGTCGAACACGGCGAGCGGCAGGTTGCATGCGAGCGCTTCCGAGACGGTGAGGCCGCCCGGCTTTGTGATGATGAGGTCGGACGCGTGCATAAAGCGCTCTACTTCCGTTGTGAACTGGATAAGCTTTGTCTTTTTCGACGAGTTCGGAATTTCGCTTTCAAAGAGCTTATAGAGCTTTTTGTTATTGCCCGTGATGATGATGATCTGTAAATCGAGCGGGGAGGAGCACAGGCCGCGGTAGAGGTCTACAATATTGGAGACGCCCATGCTGCCGGCCATGAAGAGCACGGTGGGCACTTCCGGCTCGAGGTCCATTTCGGTGAGGAGCTTCGCCTGGTCTTCCTTGTCGAAGAAGACGTCGTGTACCGGGATGCCGTAGGGGTAGATATGCTCTTTCGGAATGCCGAGACGGCGCAGGTCGTTCACCATGTCATCGCAGGCGACGACGTAGGCATCGACATTTCGGGGGCAATCCACGCCTTGTGCACGCCGTAGTCTGTCATGAGGCAGATAAGCGGGCAGGTGATGCGGCGGCGCTCCTTTTAAACCGGAGATCATCTCTGTTGCGAACGGGTGCACGCTGATGATGACGTCCGGCGCGACCTCCGCTAAACGCGGATAGAGCTGGAGCGCCAGAAGCTCCGTTGTGCGGGGACGAAATCCGCAAGGGGATTATCTTTATTTGTCGTTTTGTAGAGGCGGCCGAAGAGAGACGGGGTCTTCTTTGCCATAAAGAGGTAGCTGTCGCAAATGGTTTTGTCGAGCAGCTTGCCGATGCTTTTTAAGAGTCCATTTGAATGACTTCGTGGGTGGTGGTTTCGCGTATGTATTTTTCAAGTGCCGCAGCCGCGCGCAGGTGGCCGCCGCCGGTAGCACAGGTGAGAATCAAAATGCGCATGATACCGCTCCTTTTCAATAGCCTTTTCATCGGGTGTGTCTGAAAAATCAAAACTTATTTTCAGATCCCCCTGTCCTTTGCTCCAGTTTATCACATTTTTTTGTGAATTTCCATATATTGTGCGGAAATTAAGAAATCAAATCCGAAAAAAGAGTGAAATTTGCGGAAAATTTGCATTTTTCTGGAGACTTTTTTGCGGCTTTGCGGTATACTTAAAGTAAGCGGAGAACCTACATGCGTTCAAAAACTTTTAAGACATATTTAAACGTATGTCTTTACAAGAAAAGATGCGGCAGGTATAATATTCTCAGCCGGTATTTTGTCGGCGAAAAGGAGAGAATATCTGCAAAACGTAAGTCGGTACGATACAGAAAAGCGGCTGTGAGAAGCTGCCGGGATTTTCAGAAAGGCGATCTCATGTATAGACATAAAACGAAAAAATATCGCGCGGCGGCGGTCGGCGCAGTTTTGGCGGCTGTCTTGATGCTGGGCTTTGCGGGCTGCGATAAGCTGCCGACGTCTTCCGACTCTGCGGCGACGGCGGCGCCGACGCCTACCCCGGAGCCGGAAGACCTGACCGTGTTTGCGGAAGGTACCACGATGGACGGCATCGACATTTCCGGCATGAAGCTCGCGGAAGCTGAAAAGGTGTGCAGAGCAGCGGCGTTAAAGCCGTATGCGAATGTCAACGTCACGGTGAAAAGCGGCGATACCGAAATGACCGCCAAGGGCAGCGAGCTGACCGTTGTGGATACGCTGGATATTACGCTGACGCGGCTTTTGAAATCGAGAAAAGCGGGCGACTACGAAATGACGTATTGCCTGACGCTCAAGAATTTTGAAAATGAATTAAAGCAAAGACTCGGCGATTTCGTCGTGCAGGCTAAGGACGCGACCGTGGGCTCTTATGACTTTGACGCGGGCGACTTTGCGTTTGAGGACGCCGTGAACGGCAAAAAGCTGGACGTTTACGGAACGCTTGCCGCCGTGAAGGCGCAGTTCCTTAAGAAGACGAGCGGCGAAGTAGAGGCTGCTTTGCAGGAGACCGCGGCGAAAGTGACCGTGGACGACCTGAGAAAAGATTTCGGCATGATCTCCTCGTTTGAGACGGTCTCGACGAATACGGAAAACGGCAACCACAATATGGGTCTGGCGCTTTCCCGCGTGAACGGCACGGTTTTGAACCCGGGCGACACATTCTCTTATGAAAACATCGTGGGCGATTCCACAAACGCTTCCACGGGCTTTTTGCCGGCGGGCGGCCTTTCCGGCGGCGCGCTGGTGCAGATGTATGGCGGCGGCATTTGTCAGGCTTCTTCAACGATCTACGGCGCTGCGCTGCGTGCGGGCATGACAATTACGCTGCGCGACTGCCATTCTTCACCGTCTACGTACGTGCCGATCGGTCTGGACGCGACGGTGAGTTACGGCGAGATCGACTTCCAGTTCCGCAATGATCTTGACACCCCGGTGTACATTATGAGTTGGATGGACGGTGTGACGCTGCATGTGCAGTTCTACGGCAAGCACCCGAAAGAGTGGGACACGATCAATGTGTATTCCCAGACGACGAGCGAGATCCCGCCGCTGAGCACTGTGAAATACGTGGTGGACCAGAACCTTAAAAAGGGCGAAAAGGTGCTTTCCACAAGCGGCAACTGGGGCTATGAGGCGAGCGCTTGGCGCGACTTTGTGAAGGACGGAGAGGTCATCCGCACCGAGACGCTGCCTTCCTCCTACTACGGCCCAAGCGGCACCATTTACCGCATCGGCCCGGGCACGGAGACGTCTTCCCCGAGCCCGACACCTACGGCAACCCCAACGGCAGTGCCCACTGCGACCCCTGCGCCGACGGCTGCCCCGACTGCGGCGCCTACGCCGGAGCCGACCCCTGCGCCGCCCGCAGAACCGACGGCGGCCCCCACAGAGGAGTCCACACCGGAGCCTGTGACGGCGGCCGAAACCGGCGAATGAGAATAAAAACAGTTTCCCCCTGCTCTTTTTTCGGCAGGGGGAATTTGTGCAAGTGAATATAATTGTGTCACCTCCGGTGACACTTGAGAGGAGCTTATTTGTGAGCATAAAAATAGACGGAATGGTGCGCGTAGCGGCGGCTACACCGCACGTGAAGGTGGCGGACTGCCCGTACAACAAAAACGAGATGGCGAAGATGATCCGCGAGGCGGCCGCAAACGGCGCTTCGGTCATCGCGTTCCCGGAGCTTGCGATGACGGGCTACACCTGCGGCGACCTGTTTAAGGACAGAAAGCTGATGGAAAGCGCGAAGACGTGCCTGTTTGACCTCATCGAAGAGACGGAAGACCTCGATATTCTGTGCGCGGTGGGTATGCCGATCCCGTCCGGCGGGGCGCTGTATAACTGCGCGGCGGTGTTCAGCCGCGGCGTTTTGCTGGGCCTGCCGGCAAAGCAGCATATTCCGAATTACTCCGAATTTTACGAGCTGCGCCATTTTTTCCCCCGCGCCGGAAAGCGGCATGCTGCGCTATGCGGGCGACTGGTACGGCTGCCGTGACGTGGTGTTTGAGCTTGCGCCGGACGTGACCGTGGGCGTGGAGATCTGCGAGGATGTTTGGGTGGCAGACCCGCCGAGTGTGACGCTTGCAAAGGGCGGCGCGACCGTTTTATTAAATCTTTCGTGCAGCGATGAAATTATCGGTAAGGCGCAGTACCGCCGCGACATGCTGCGCATGCACTCCGGTCGTCTGCTTGCAGCGTATGTGTACGCGGACAGCGGCTTTGGCGAAAGCACGACGGACATGATCTTTGCGGGACACAATTTGATTTGCGAAAACGGCTCGTTACTGAACGAGAGCGATTTGTTTACGAACGGCATCACCTACGGCGACATCGACGTGGAGCGCCTTGTGCAGGAGCGCCGCCGCATGAATACGTGGCAGGACGAGCCTGTGTGCGACATCATCGACGCTTCGATGGACCTGCCCGAGTTTGAGACGACGCGCACGGCGTACCCGTATCCGTTTGTGCCGAAGGACGACGCCGACCTTTCCGCACGCTGCGAGACGATCCTCAAAATGCAGGCGACGGGTCTCGCGACGAGACTGAAGCACATCGGCTGTAAAACGGCGGTCATTGGGCTTTCGGGCGGTCTCGATTCCACGTTGGCGTTGCTTGTGACGGCGAACGCGTTTGATATGCTCGGCCTGCCGCGCACGGGCATCCGCACGGTATCGATGCCATGCTTCGGCACGACGGCGCGCACGAAGAGCAACGCGCAGTGCCTTGCGGAAGAGCTCAAGGTGCATTTTGATGAAATTCCGATTGCGAAGGCGGTGGAGCAGCACTTTAAGGATATTCAGCACGATCCCGAGGTGCTGGACGTGACGTATGAAAATTCGCAGGCGCGCGAGCGCACGCAGCTTTTGATGGACATTGCGAATCAGCACGGCGGCATTGTCATCGGCACGGGCGACCTTTCCGAGCTTGCGCTCGGCTGGGCGACGTACAACGGCGACCACATGTCGATGTATGCGGTGAACGCGTCTATCCCGAAGACACTGGTGCGCCACCTCGTGCGTTATGAGGCGATGCACGGCAACGACGAGCTGCGCCGCGTTTTACTTGATATTTTGGACACGCCGGTCAGCCCGGAATTATTGCCGCCGAAGGACGGCGAAATTTCACAGAAGACGGAAGACCTTGTGGGGCCGTATGAACTGCATGATTACTATTTGTATTATATGCTACGCTTTGGATTTACGCCACGTAAAATTTATGCGATGGCGCTGCGCTCATTTGCGGGGCAGTATGACGCCGAGACCATAAAAAAGTGGCTGAAAACGTTCTACCGCCGCTTCTTCCAGCAGCAGTTTAAGCGCTCCTGCCTGCCGGACGGCCCGAAGGTGGGCTCTGTGACGCTTTCGCCGCGCGGCGATTTCCGTATGCCGAGCGACGCGTGCAATACGGTGTGGAGAGAGGAGATCGAAACACTGTGAACATTTTAGTTGCGATGGAGACGAAGCCCTATCAGCGCGTGTGGCTCGAAGAAGCCGCGCCGGGGGAGACGTTTATTTATAAAGAGGGCAAGGCGGAGCGCGAGGACGTGCAGAACGCGGATATAATCCTCGGCAACGTGAGTCCGAAGCTCATCTCGACCGGCGATAAGCTTAAATGGTTGCAGACGAACAGTGCGGGCGTGGACGGGTATATCCACGGCTGTCTGCCGGAGGAGACCGTTTTGACGAATGCAACGGGCGCGTATGGCCTTGCGATTTCGGAATACATGGTCGCGGTGTGGCTTGAACTTTTAAAAAAGCTGCATTTGTACCGCGATGTGCAGCGCACGGGCAAGTGGTGCGACCTCGGACAGGTGCGCTCGGCGTGGAACTCGACGGTGCTGGTGCTCGGCCTCGGCGACATCGGTGGGGAATTTGCGAAGCGTGCGAAAGCGCTGGGCGCAAGGGTGATCGGCGTGCGCCGCACGGGTACGGATAAGCCCGATTTTGTGGACGAGCTCATCCACACCGATAAGCTTGACGAATATTTGCCACAGGCGGACTGCGTGGCCATCACGCTGCCGGGCACGACGGCAACGAAGGGGATGTTTGACGCAGAGCGCATGGCGAAGATGAAGGACGGCGCGATTTTATTAAACGTCGGCCGCGGGATGATCGTCGACACAGATGCGCTGTGCGCGGCGCTGGAAAACGGAAAGCTTGCGGGCGCGGGCGTGGACGTGACCGACCCGGAGCCGCTGCCCACAGATCACCCGCTGTGGAAGATGGAAAATGCGGTCATCACACCGCATATCTCCGGCGGATACCATTTGCAGGAGACGCACGACCGCATTGTGCGTATTATGGCGGAGAATTTAAAGCGTTTTCTGGCGGGTGAGCCGCTTAGAAATGTGATCGATTTTTCGACCGGCTACCGAAAACTGTAAGGGATAATGATGGATACGACACAGGAAATTTATTTGGACAACAGCGCGACGACGCGCGTTTCAAAAGAGGCGGCGGAAAAGGCGCTTTACATGATGACGGAATGCTACGGCAACCCCTCTTCGCTGCACAGCAAGGGCTTTGCAGCGGAAAAGGAGATGACTGCGGCGCGGGAAATTATTGCCGAGAGACTTTCGGCGCAGCCGGGGGAGATTTACTTCACGTCCGGCGGCACAGAGAGCGACAACATTGCGATTTTGGGTGCGGCGCACGCGAAAAAGCGCGCGGGCAACAAGATTGTGACGACGGCGATCGAGCATCCGGCGGTGCTCAATACGATGGCACAGCTTGAAAAAGAGGGCTTTGAGGTTGTGTATGTGCAGCCGGAGGCGGACGGAAATATTCCGAAAGAGAAATTTGATGCGGCCATTGATGTGAAGACGATTTTGGTCAGCGTGATGGCGGTGAATAACGAAACAGGTGTTTTGCTGCCGCTGAAAGACATTGCGGGCATGATCAAGAGGAAAAAGGCCCCGGCGCTGTTTCACACGGACGCGGTGCAGGGCTTCTGCAAAATTCCGCTCCAGCCGAAAAAGCTCGGTGTTGACCTCATCAGTGTTTCGGGCCACAAGGTGCATGCGCCGAAGGGCGTGGGTGCGCTGTACGTGAAAGGGGGCGTACGTATTTTGCCGCACAGCTTCGGCGGCGGGCAAGAGAAAAATCTGCGCCCCGGCACCGAGGGCGTGCCGCAAATTTGTGCGTTCGGCGAAGCGGTGAAGCACATGATGACGGAAAAAGAGGCGCTCACACACGTAAAAGCGGTGCAGGCGCATTTGATTGAACGGCTGAAAGCGATGCCGGAGGTTGTTTTGAACTCGCCCGAAAACGCGCTGCCGTATATTGTGAATCTTTCGGCAGGGCGCGTGCGTGCGGAGACGATGCTGCACTTTTTGGCGGAGCGAAACATTTTTGTTTCAAGCGGTTCCGCGTGCGGCAAGGCAAAACCGAGCCACGTTCTGAGCGCGATGCAGCTGCCGAAGGAGCGCGTTGAAACATCGCTGCGCATAAGCCTTTCGGCGGAAAACACAGCAGAAGAAATGGACGCGTTTGCGGACGCCTTGAAAGAGGGCCTCCAAACGCTTTCGCACGCGTAAGCGTGAGTTTATAGACGGAAAGGAATTTTGTCATGCAGGAAGTGATTCTGGTCAAGCTCGGCGAGATCGTCTTAAAGGGATTGAATCGCCGCACGTTTGAAGACCGGCTGTTAAAGAACATTCGCCGCCGCATTGCGCGCGCGGGCAACTTTGAGGTGTACTCCATGCAGTCCACCATTTACATTGAACCGAAGGACGAGGACGCGGACATTGACGAAGCTGAAGAGCGCATCTCGAAGATTTTCGGCGTCATTGGCTATGCGCGCGCTTGCGTGTGTGAAAAGGACATGGATGCCATTACAAAAATGGCGCCGGAATACCTCAATGACACACTCGCGGGCTTTAAGACGTTCAAGGTGGAATCGAAGCGTGCGGACAAGAAGTTCCCGCTCGGCTCCATGGAAATCTCCCGCGAGGTGGGCGCGGCGCTGCTGTGCGCGAACCCGCACATTTCCGTAGACGTGCATAACCCGGAGATCACGGTGCGCGTGGAAATCCGAGAGAAAGCGGCGTATATCCACGGCGAGACGAAGCCCGGCGCGGGCGGCATTCCGGTGGGTACGGGCGGCAAGGCGGCCATTCTCATCAGCGGCGGCCTCGACAGCCCGGTGGCAGCCTGGATGATGGCAAAGCGCGGCGTGGAGCTGACGGCCATTCACTTTGCGAGCCCGCCGTACACGAGCGAGCGCGCACATGAAAAGGTGGTGGCGCTGCTGAAGAAGGTCGGCGAATACGCGGGCAGAATGGACATGATCACCGTACCGTTCACCGAAATTCAGGAGCAAATTCGAGACAACTGCCCGGAGGAGCTTGCGACGGTGATTATGCGCCGCTTTATGATGCGTGCCGCCGAGCGCATTGCACGCGAGCGCGAATGCAGCGCACTCATCACGGGTGAGAGCCTTGGGCAGGTGGCAAGCCAGACCATTCAGGCCATCGCCTGCACGGACGCCGCGGCGAATATGCCGGTTTTCCGTCCGCTTATCGGCAGCGACAAGTCGGAAATCGTGACGCTTGCGCACCGCATTGACACGTATGATATTTCCATTGAGCCGTATGAGGACTGCTGCACGGTGTTTACGCCGAAGCACCCGCGCACCCGCCCCACTTTAAACGTGGTGGAGGCTGCGGAACAGAAGCTTGATGTGGAACAGCTTTTGAAAAATTGCCTTGAAAAGACGGAGATCCGTCATCTGTAAGAAAGGGGAATTTTACCATGCAGGCAGAAGTATTATCGGTAGGTACAGAGCTTTTGCTCGGCCAGACCGTGAACACGGACACAACAATCGTTGCAAAGGCGCTTTCCGCGCTCGGCATTGATCTGCTCTACGCCGCCGTAGTCGGCGACAACGTGGGCAGACTGGAAAAGGCTGTTTACGACGCGCTCGACAGAAGCGATATTCTCATCACGACGGGCGGCCTTGGGCCGACGGGCGACGACCTGACGAAAGAGACCGTGGCGGCGGCTGCGGGCAAGAAGCTCGTTTTGCACGAGCAGAGCTACCAGCATTTGCTCGATTACTTTGCAAACGGCGGCATGACCGAAAACCAGATGAAGCAGGCGATGCTGCCGGAGGGCTGCACCGCGCTGAAAAACGACAACGGCACTGCGCCCGGCTGCGCGTTCCGGACGGACAAGGGCAAGATCGTCATCATGCTGCCCGGCCCGCCTTCGGAATTGACCCCGATGCTGCACAACTATGCCGTGCCGTACCTTGAGAAATTCCAGAGCGCGGTCATTGCTTCGCACAGCGTGCATGTGTACGGCAGAGGCGAAGCGCCGGTGGCACAGATGATCGAAGACCTGATGGAGCAGAGCAACCCGACCGTGGCGCCGTATGCCAAGGAAGGCGAGATGTTCGTGCGCGTGACGGCGAAGGCCGCAACGAAAGAAGAAGCGGACGCGATGTGCGTGCCGGTGGTGGAAGAATTGAAGAAGCGCATCGGCAACTTCGTGTACGGTGTGGACGTGGAGACGCTGGAGGAGCTTGTGGTCAGTGAGCTTAAAAAGGCGGGCAAGAAGCTTGCGACGGCGGAATCCTGCACGGGCGGTATGCTTGCAAAGCGCATTACAGATATTCCGGGTTCCTCCGCCGTGTTTGAGACGGGCTGTGTGACGTATGCAAACTGCGTGAAGGAGCGTTTGCTCGGCGTACCGCACGAGACGCTTGTGACATACGGCGCAGTGAGCGAACAGACGGCGCGCGCGATGGCGGAAGGCATTGTGCGTGAGAGCGGTGCAGACATCGGCGTGGGTATCACGGGCATTGCGGGCCCGGACGGCGGCACAGAAGAAAAGCCGGTGGGCCTTGTGTACATTGCGTTGAGTGACGGCAAGAACACGTGGGTGGCAAAGCGCCAGCCGATGGGCAGACTGAAATCCCGCGAATGGCACCGCCACTGCGCGGCCTCCAAAGCACTCGATATGGTGCGCCGCTACCTTGCCGGTTTGCCGGTGGACGAGGCGTAACGCGTGCGGCGCAAATACCGCGAGCCGGAGCCTATGCGGCGCGTGGCGGTCTATGAAGACGAAGAAAGTATGCAGCCGAGAAAGCGGAGAATTCTGTTCCCGGTGCTCATCACGCTGTTTTCGGTGATTTTTGTCGTTTCGGCGGCGGTGCTTGTAATTGAGCTCATTGTGAACCCGTATGTGACGGATAAAAACGTAGGTGAGATTCAGAAAATCTACTCCGAAGCGGGCGACACGGAAAGCGTGGTCCCGGCGACTTCTGAAGACGACACGGCGGACAGCGAACGCATGGCAGAGCTGGAGCGCCGTTGCGAAGCTGTTTTGAAGCTGCAAAGTGTGAACAGCGACATTACGGGCTGGGTGCAGCTGGACGGCACGGACATCAATTTTCCGGTGCTGACACCGCCTGCAGGCGACCCGCAGTATTACCTTTACCGCAACTACAAAAAGGAAAGCACGAAGTACGGCAGCATCTTTTTGGACGGTATGTGCACGGTGGACTCCGATAATCAGGTTTTGCACGGGCACAGCATGCAGGACGGCAGAATGTTCTGGCAGGTGATCGGTTTTGGCAGTGCCAAGACCGTGAAAAGCTGTCCGGTATTCCGCTATGACACCGAAAAGGAAGCGGCGGAATGGAAGATTGTTTCGGTATTCAAGACGAATACATACGATAACCAAGGGGAACTGTTCAACTATCTGCGCGGCGATTTTGACTCTGCGGAAGACAAGATGCAGTTTTACTACGATGTGATGAAACGCAGCATGGTGAACACCGGCGTTGACCTGAACGAAAACGACAAAACGGTGATGCTTTCAACATGCTCGTATGAATATGAGGGCTTCCGCACGGTGATCGTGGCGCGCAAGGTGCGTGACGGCGAAGATGCGACCGTGGACACCTCAAAAATCACGGAGAACGAAAACGTGTTGTACCCGGACATTTGGTATCCCTCCGGCAAAGCGCCGGACTACTGGCCCGACTACTTTGAGGACGCTGTCCAAAACGGCATGGTGGATTGGTACACGGGCAATCTGTACAAAGATTAAAAGCTGAAACAGAAAACGAAAAACGCCCTCCCGCTTACGGAAAAACCGCAGCGGAAGGGCGTTTTGGTATGTTATCTTTTATTTTTTGTACTTCAAAGCGCGGATGGCGTTGAGAACCGCGATAATCATGACACCGACATCCGCAAAGATGGCTGCCCACATGTTCGCAAGACCGAACGCGGTGAGCGCGAGACAGCCGAACTTGACGATGAGCGAGAACACGATGTTCTGCTTGACGATGCCGATGCACTTACGGGAAATTTTGATGGCCTTTGCAATCTGCATCGGATCATCGTCCATGAGGACAACGTCTGCGGCTTCGATGGCGGCATCGCTGCCCATGGCGCCCATGGCGATGCCGATATCGGCACGGGTGAGCACCGGCGCATCGTTGATGCCGTCGCCGACGAACGCGAGGTTTGCTTTCTTCGGCTTATTCTGAATGAGCTTTTCGACTTCGTTGACCTTATCGCCCGGGAGCAGCTCGCTGCGAACTTCGTCAATGCCAAGCTCTTTGGCGACCTGATCAGCCACACGCTTGGCATCGCCTGTGAGCATGACGGTTTTTTCAACACCGGCGTGCTTCAGCTTCTGAATGGCTTCCTTGGAATGAGGCTTGATGACATCGGAGATAACGATGTGACCGGCATATTCGCCGTCGATTGACATGTGAATGATGGTGCCGACGCTGTGGCAGTCGTTATATGGAATATTGTGCAGTGCCATGAGCTTTGCGTTGCCGGCGAGGACCTCGTGCCCGTCGACCTTGGCGGTGATGCCCTTGCCGCTGACTTCTTCAATGTCCGTTACGCGGCTGCGGTCGATCTCTTTGCCGTAGGCTTTCTGCAAACTTTTGCTGATGGGGTGGGAGGAGGCGCACTCGGCGAGCGCGGCGTACTCGAGCAGCTTTGCTTCGTCCATCGTGTTGTGGTGGACGGCAGTGACCTCAAACACGCCCTGCGTGAGCGTGCCGGTTTTATCGAACACGACGATTTTTGCATCGGAGAGGGCTTCAAGATAGTTGGAGCCCTTGATGAGCACGCCCTCATGGCTTGCGCCGCCGATGCCCGCAAAGAAGCTGAGCGGGATGGAAATGACAAGTGCGCACGGGCAGCTGACAACGAGGAAGGTCAGCGCGCGGTAGATCCAATCGACCCAAGCGGCATCCATGCCGAACGCCATGCGCAGGAGCGGCACGGCAATGCCGAGCAGTACAGCGGAAATGCAGACCGCCGGGGTGTAAATTTTAGCGAAGCGGGAGATGAACGCTTCCGAACGGGACTTGCGGGAACTGGCGTTTTCAACGAGGTCGAGGATTTTGGAAACGGTGGACTCGCCGAATTCCTTTGTGGTGCGGATTTTCAGAACACCGTTTAAATTGATGCAGCCGCTGATGATCTCATCGCCCTCTTTGACATCGCGCGGGAGGCTTTCGCCGGTGAGCGCGCTGGTATTAAGGCTTGCGTTGCCGCTTTCGACTACGCCGTCGAGCGGGACTTTTTCGCCCGGCTGCACGACGATGATGCTGCCGACCGCGACTTCGTCGGGATCGACCTGTTCTAACTTGCCGTCTTTTTCAATGTTGGCGTAGTCCGGGCGGATGTCCATCAGCGCGGAGATGTTTTTGCGGCTTTTGCCGACGGCGTAGCTTTGGAACAGCTCGCCGATCTGATAGAACAGCATCACGGCGATGCCCTCAAGATAATCGCCGCTCTTTGTCCAAATGGCGAGGAAGAACGCACCGAGGGTGGCGAGCGCCATCAAAAAGTTTTCGTCGAACGCGCGGCCGTTTAGGATGCCCTTGCCGGCTTTTCTCAAAATATCGTAGCCGATGACGAGATAGGCGGCGAGGTACGCGATAAGGCGCGGAATGCCCGTGATAGGTAAGAACTGTAACACGACCAGCATCACGGCGGTGATGATGATGCGGTACAGCGTAATCTTTTGTTTCTTTTTCATGAGGATACCTCTTGTGGTTTTATATAGCAGTTAGATGATACATTACCGTGTGAAAAAGACCGACTGTACCGAGAAAGCGGAGCCGGTCATTTTTTCTGACTATACGGGTAGACCGAAGTAAATTAAAGCTCGATTTCGCAGTCCGGTCTCAACCTTCTTGCAGGCCTTGAGGACATTCTTCATGACAGCTTTAGCGTCCTGACCGTCTTCAAACTCAACGATCATCTTCTGGGTCATGAAGTTTACGGTCGCATTTGCAACGCCTGCAGTTTTCTTGGTTGCCTCTTCCATCAGGTTGGCA
>ENA-OQHN01000388-OQHN01000388.1-human-gut-metagenome-genome-assembly--contig:-NODE-388-length-15425-cov-44.367368_pt1 | contig 15425 bp, 19 predicted proteins | sample MGYA00242564_ERZ504721 | MGnify/ENA primary metagenome ERZ504721 (study PRJEB26092, sample SAMD00036212) | human gut metagenome | host: Homo sapiens | study: EMG produced TPA metagenomics assembly of...
CCACCACCAACTTCCAAGCCGACGCCTACGCTGATGAACCGCTTGACTTCTGGAGCTGACCATTGCCAAGGATGCGAACGGCAACTACCTCAACCTGACCGATGGGGCCAAGCTGTGGAACATCCCGACCGTGGCCACCGCCGCCATCACCGAAGGCACCGCGCTGGTCGGCGCCTTCAAGAGCGCCAAGGTGCTGCGCAAGGGCGGTCTGGTCGTGAAGATGACCGACTCCGACACCGACGATTTCCTGCACTTCAAGCAGAAGTGCCGCGTCTCCGAGCGTCTGGGCCTGCAGGTCAAGTATCCGAAGGCCTTCGTTAAGGTCACTCTCGGTAAGGCGGCCTGATCATGACGCAGAAGTACGTGCGCTTCGCCACTCCGAAAGAGGCGAACATCGACAAGACGCAGGACGTGGCGGAGCTTGTGGCGCTTGACGCCAAGGGCAAACCGGTCACTATCGGCGGTGCCGCCTCTCTTCCGGTGGCGAAGAATGTGCCAAAGGCAGCTTCTGACGCGCCGACCAAGCAGGAATTCGATGCGCTTATCGATTCTCTGGTGGCCGCTGGCCTGATGGCAGCCAAGTAAGTGATTGGGGGTGCGGCATGACTGCCGTGATTGGTGATCTGATTCCAAGCGCCGACTCCTTCCAAGTCGATGCCGGTTTCAAGATGAGGGCCGCTCAGGCTGCGATTCGCAAGTATTGCGGCTGGCATGTCGCGCCTTCCGTCACCCGTACGGTTCGCTTGGATGGTCATGGCGGCGACTCGCTTCTCTTGCCATCCAAGCATGTGACCGCGCTTTCGAGTCTGAAGCTCGATGGCGTGGAGCACGTGCAGGACGCGCGTTTCAGCGAGGCTGGGAGCCTCGTGCTGGTCAATGGCGCCACCTTCCCTGATCTGCCGGGGAGTGTGGGAGCGACCATCACTGATGGCTGGGATTTGGAGGATGTGCCGGAAGTGCAGATGATCCTGTTGGACATCGCGTCTCGTGTGATGCAGGTGCCCGGCACGGTATCCTCACAATCCACGAATGGCTCAAGCGTCACCTACCGGTCGGGTTCCGATGGTGGCGTGCCTAACGTGGCGCTTTTCGATTCCGAGAAGCGTACGCTGCAGCCTTACCGCTTGTCGTGGGGGGTGAAGCCGTGACTTCCGCGTTGGATTATCTCGGCCATGGTTCGTCCTTCAGCATGCCGGGCGTGACCAAGTGGCGGCGACTGCGTGCCAAACGCAAGACCAACCCGTACAATCCGGCGCAGAACGAGCCAGACTGGAGCGTGCCTCCGGACGAGCTCGCCATCATGGGCGCCCTCGCCTCCAGCTCCAGCACCCGTACGCCGGACACGCTCGACACACAAACCGAATCAACGGCGTACCTCACCATCCCGGATCCGACAGCCGACGTGAAAATCGGCGACCGGATCCGCGCAGACCCCGACGACGGGCGCTTGTGGGAAGTCGACGGATTCCCATCGAAGGATGTGAACGCGTTCACGGGGTGGCGTCCGACCTTGGAATGCCGTCTGACGGAAAGAAAGGGCTGACAATGGCGAAAAACAGGATATCGGTCGACTTCAACCCGAAGTTCTTCGACGGGATTCTCAATAGCGCGGGAGTCAAGGCGCTCACCACGCTGGCCGCGAACAGGGCCCTCGCCTGCGCGAGGGCGGCAGCTCCAGTCGATACCGGCGCATACCGCGACGGCCTCGGAATCGAGGAGGTCAAAAGGGAGCACCGAACGACCGTCATGGTCGTCGGCCACGACTCTAAGACCCTGCTCGTGGAGGCGCAGACCGGCAATCTGGCCAAAGCGTTGAGGAAGGCGAGGGTCTGATGGCAAGCGTCATTCCACCAGACCTCGAACTGTTCCTCACCGGATGGCTGCGCTCCAACATCACGGACATCCCCGGCCTGCAGGTCGGAAACCGCATCCCTGACGGTTACGACGGTTCCTATCCGCTCGTGGTCGTGCGTGACGACGGCGGCACGCAATCCGCCGACCGCGTGACGTTCGACAGGTCGATAGGCGTCAACGTGCTCGGATGGACGCGCAACGATACGAAACCATGCCGTGATCTGGCGGCCCGCGTGTACGGCGTGCTGACCGGCGAGCCCGGCATCCTCATCGGATTCGCCGAAGGCAGCCGCATCTGCGCCGTCGTGCCTGACGGATGCAACGGCCCGTACCCGGTCAGCGAGGACGCGGCATGGTGCCGCTACTACATGACCGCCGAATATTCGACGGCCGGAATCAGACAACCATAGAAAGGAAACGCCATGGCCAAAGACAGTCAGGGCATGGATCTGGGACAGGTGGAGGCGCTCGTCACCGCCGCCATCATGATCGTCCCGTACTCCACCGAAAACAAAATCACTCCGGAGATGATCGCATCCAGCAATGCAACGCCGGAACTTCCGGCCGCCTACAATCGGTCGACCGCATGCATCGGACTCGTCAAGTCCGACGGCGGCAACCAGGATTCGCGCGACGGCGACGACCCGCTGGAGTTTTTGCAGGACGGTTATAAAAAGCTGCCGCTGGCGACCAGCCTCACGCAGACTTTCAGTCCGGCCGAAAACAACGCGCTGACCCGCAAAATCACCATCGGCGAGCCGGACGCGCAGGGCGTCTACCACGTGGCCGACATCATCCAGGACGCGAAATGGATGGTGTACGAAGAGGAGACGTTCGACACCGGGCGCGTCCACCGTCGTGCCGGCGTCATGCAGGTCACCGGCAACGAACCTGACCAGCAGGAGCGTGGCTCGGTCACCGGCCGCGCGCTCACCGTCGAATGGATGAAGGACCCGCTGTATGTGGATGCGGAGCATCCGAACACCAGGTGGATCGAAAGCTGGTACGACCCAAAAGCGTGACGGCGGTGGCCGTGACCTCGGCTGACGGAAACACGAAGCCGTCGGTCGTCCAAGGCGCGAAGCTCGCGCTCAAGGCCGTCGCCACCCATGTGGACAAGACCACCGTGGACGTGACCGGACAGGCCACGTTCACATCCAAGGATGCAGGCGTGGCGACCGTCGATGGCGGCACGCTCACCGCCGTCAAGGCCGGAAGCGCGAGAATCAACGCCACCTATGACGGCGTGACCTCACCCGATCTGACGGTCACCGTCACCGCACGCGCCGCCTGACCGGCGGACGAAAATCTTCCCGGACCGCCTATCTCGCCTGTCTGCGCGGTCCGGGAATCTTCTTTTCCACGGCAGGCAGGCGAAAAAGCAGATAGGACAAGACAATGACTTCCACTTCCACCGACTTCAAACCGACCATCGAGGATTTCGACCAGTGGACGGAAAAAAACGACGAGGAGGCGTTCGCCTCCATCGCGCAAAACTACAAGGTGCGCCACATCATCAAGGGCGATGTGTATTGGGCGCTCGTGCCCGGCGGACGCACGTACAAGCTCCCATTGTCGATGAGCATCGACGATTTCACCAGACTGTCGAACACGTCCGATGACACGGAGAGCGTGGAACAGCTCAAACGCATTCTGAGCGCATTCGCCGGAGACAAACAGGCGAAAGCGCTGAACGGCGAACCGGTGCAGGTCGTGTTCAATCTCCTGTCCGACTATGGCGACGCTGTCGTGCGCGCGCAGGGAGCCTCACTGGGAAAATCCAATGGTTCTCCCGCCAGCTCGCCGAACATGGGAGTGTGATCCGAGCCGATTTCACGGCACGTGGGTGGAGTCTGCAGGCCGATCTTGGCGGCAGGCTCCGCTACGGCGACGCGATAGCGCTCCTTGAACAGCTTATCGGCGATCCGTCATCCTACACTGGCGCGGAGCTCAACGGCTTGGATTATCCGGCCCGTTGGGGCGAGATGCCGGTCATCTACGCGCTGGGCGGCGAAGAGTATCCGAAGCCTTTCGATTCGCTTGCGGAACGATTGCGGGCGGATAGGGAGAAGGCCGAGCGTGAGCGGCTGCGCGAACAGACCAGGGGCATGAGTCCGGTTTTCCGGACTCTTTACGAAGACTGAATAACTGAATAGTGGAGGTGCCGCATGGCGTTCGGCAGCGAACTCGGTTCCGCGCATATCAGCGTTTTCCCGTCAATGAAGGGTTTCCGCAGCGTGGTCAACAAGGAGGTCGGCGCGAGCGGCAAGGCCGCGTCGAAGACCTTCGACGGTAGCTTCAACGGCGCCAAGAGCGGTGGGCTGTTCGGACACGCGTTCAAAAACGGCTTCAAGGAGTCGGCGAACGGTCTCGGCGCGGATGTGCTGAAATCCTATGAGCGTGACGTGGCGAAGTCCACGGCCGCATACCGTCAGGCCATGCTCCAGCAGAAGTCCGCGGCGAATCAGGTGCGTGCCGCCGAGGAAAGCGTCGCCAATGCCGTCGCCAAGCACGGCGAGGGCAGCACGCAGGCCGAGGCCGCGACCATCAGACTCGAACAGGCCCGGCTGAAGCTGTCCACCATGACCGACCGGGCGACGCAGGCCGAGAACCGGTTGAAGGACGCGCAGAAGGCGCTCAAGGACGCGCAGGACAATCTCGCCGCCAACAGTGGTTCGCTTGGATCGGCGTTCAAGAATCTTGGCGCGGCCATCGTCCAGCCGGTCTCCGGCGCGTTCGGACGGGTCAAAAACGCGGCAACGTCGGCGTTCTCCGGCATCGCCACGAAAGCCCGCGACGGCATGAGCGCTGCCGGCGCCGCCATGCAATCCACCGCGTCACGTCTTACCGCGCCATTGTCGGCAAAGTTCTCCGCGATGAGCTCGGCCATCGCGGCCAGGATACCCGCCCCGTTCAAAAACGTCAGCAATGCCATCGGCGGTTATCTCGGCAACGTCGGCGGCGCGGTCGGCGGCGTGCTGTCGCAGATTCCCGGAGCGGCCGGCAGTGTCGCGTCTGCGATAGGCTCGAAGCTCAAAAGCGGTGCCGACACCGCATGGAATGCGATCAGCTCCATGTCCGGCAAGGCCGTAGGCGCTTTGAAGAGCGTCGCCACGGTCGGACTGGCCGGCGTCGGCGCCGCCGTCGCTGGACTGGCCGGCATCGGCAAGAGCGCGCTCGACGCGTACGCCACCTACGAGCAGGCCGTCGGCGGCGTGGACACGCTGTTCAAGGGCGCTTCAGGCACCGTACAGAAATACGCGGCGGAAGCGTACCGGACAGCCGGAGTGAGCGCCAACGAGTACATGACGCAGGTCACGAGCTTTTCCGCCTCGCTGATCAGCTCGCTCGGCGGCGACACCGCGAAGGCCGCGGAACTTGGCAACACCGCCATGGTCGACATGTCGGACAACGCCAACAAGATGGGCACCGACATCGAGTCCATCCAACAGACCTACCAGAGTCTGGCGCGCGGCAATTACGCCATGCTCGACAATCTGAAGCTCGGCTACGGCGGTACCAAATCCGAGATGGAGCGTCTGATCCAGGACGCAAACAAGGTCAAGCAGGCGAACGGCGAGATGGGCGACCTGTCCATCGACAAGTTCTCCGACGTGGTGCAGGCCATCCACATCATGCAGCAGCAGATGGGCATCAGCGGCACCACCGCCAAGGAGGCCGCGACAACCATCGAGGGCTCCGTCAACATGATGAAGGCCGCATGGCAGAACTGGCTGGCGGAACTCGGCAAAGACAATGCCGACATCAACGGATTGACCACCCAACTGGTCGATTCGGTCGGCACGGTCATCCAGAACGTGGGGCCGCGCATCGCGCAGATCATCACCGGCATCACCGCAGCACTGCCGCAACTGTTTTCCTCATTGGGCAGCACCCTGCCGGCGCTGGTCATGCAGATACTGCCGCCGGTGCTCGGCGCGTTGGGACAGCTTGGCACGATGCTGCTGACCAGCGCGACGACATGGATCTCGACGAGCCTGCCGCAGCTGCTCGCCCAGTTCCAATCGTGGGTCACGTCGAGCCTGCCGTCGTTCCTGCAAACCGGATTGACGATGATAACGAACCTGTTGCAGGGCATCGTGCAGGCATTGCCGCAGATCGCGTCCACGGCTGTCATCGTGCTGACGACGCTGTTGGACGGATTGTCGGCCCAATTGCCGCAGCTCATCCCCATCGGCATCAACGCCGTCCTCAACCTCGTGCAAGGCATCCTCAACAACCTGCCGCAGATCATCGACAGTGGCCTGAAGCTCATCCTCGGACTGGCTCAGGGCCTCATCAACGCCATGCCGGACTTGGTAGGCAAGGCTCCGATCCTTATCGGCCAGCTTGTCGGTGGCATCATCAATCGTCTTCCGCAGATCCTGCAGGCTGGCGTCCAGCTGCTCGTCGCACTGGCCAACGGATTCATCTCGTCGGTTCCGAGGCTTATCGGCTCAATTCCAGGCATGGTCGGCCAGATCATGCGCGGGTTCACATCTGTTAACTGGGGTAGCGTCGGCCTGAATATCATCACGGGTATCGCGTTCGGCATCGCAGGCGCGGCAGGTAGGCTCGTGTCTGCCGCCGTCAACGCGGCCACGAACGCGTTGGATTGGGTGAAACGCAAGCTTGGCATCCATTCTCCGTCGCGAGTGTTCCGCGATCAGGTCGGTGAGATGATCGGCGAGGGCATGGCGGTCGGCATCGACGAGAGCGCTTCGAAGGTGAGGAAGGCGGCCGGTAGGCTGACCGGCATCCTGCCTTCGCAGGACGCCTCGTATTCCGTCGGCGTCGCCAACGCCTCGCGTGGCGTTAACGCTGCCTCCTACGGCAATGGTGGGAGCGTGACGAACATCACGCAGACGTTCAACTATCCGGCCATCGCGCCGACGTCGATAAGCACGCAGCAGAAATTGCAGACGGCGGCCATGCCGCAATGGTAATCGGAAGGGATCCGGATGAAAGTCAGCTATTCGCTCAACGGCCAGCCGCTCGACTCCGAGCGGATGCGCGTCATCGTCGGCACTACACATTACACGGCGCTGTCGCCGATCGTTGACACGGTGCAGGTGAGCGGACGCAACGGCGTCATCGTAGGCTCCTCGATTCCGGTGCTGGACGCGCCGGAGCTGACAGTCAAGGTCGCGGCGTGGGGCGCGGATTCCGATTCGCTGATCGCGCGTTTCCGCGCCATGTGCCTGTCTGCCGCGAAACTCACGCTCGGCAGAACGGAGACAACGGAGGGCGGCTCTTCGCGCAGCATGGTCACTCGCGTCGTGTGCACGTCCTGCGAGCCGGACGATGACGAACGCCCTTTCAGTGACCTGCGCGTCATGACCGCCGTGTTCCAACTGCCGGACGTGTTTTGGCGTGGCGTGCAGTGGCAGGAGGTGACGTTGGCCGCGTCGGGCGGCAGGCTGCTGCCGGGCGGGGTTTCCAAGCCGAGCGGCAAGGGGTATTGGACGCGCTGGCAGGGATTGCCTAACGCCAGTCCGTCCGAGCTTTTCGACACCGTGCCGGAGGGCTGGCTTTCCAACGCGCCAATCGGCACGCTGGTCTTGCGTTTCGGTGCCGTCACTGGTGTGACCATCAGTGACCCGGTAAGTGGCACGAATCTAATGTGGGGCGGCAAACGCGATGCCTCACGGCCTTATCTTTTCGTCGATGTAGCCAATCGCAAGGCGTGGACGGCGGCCAATGCCGACGCATGGTCTGGCGGCACGGATGCGTCGAATGGCGTCGACTGGACCACCGAGCCACTGCAAGTGTGGCCCGCAATCGATTCCGGCGATTATCGCCTCGCAATCAAACAGACCGGCAGCGCCGACAAGGTGACATGCCGGTTTTTGCAATCCTGGGAGTAGTTAATCATGGGCAAGTCTTTGCATGCTCGTCTCGTGGCATACCGGCCGTTCGGTGCAAGAATCGGCGTATTGGCGGAGCCGGTGAGCTTCAGCGCCTCGATGCTCCACAATGATGACGGAGCCATCAGCATCGAATACTCCATGCTTTCCGGCGACGCGCAGGCGTTCGACCGAGAGCTTACCGATGGCCTCGAAGTGGCCGTGGAAGTGTCGGACGGAACCGGCTATCGCGAGCCGGACAACGCGCGTTTCGTGATTACCGGACGTTCCGGCAAGACGGACGACCGCACCAAGACCGTCACCTATTCCGGCCAGTCGATCAGCTGGCTCCTGAGCAAGGCGGAGAACAATGATTCCAGCCATCTGCTCGCGGACGGCGATAATAAGGGCAAGAGGCCATTTTATTCGGCTAATCCGGGCGTGATTTTGAAGACCATGCTTGACGAGAACCGTCAGCGTGGCGGCGTGGCCACCGGTCTGACCTTGGGCTTCGACACGGCCAAGGACGCGGCTGGCAGTAATTGGGCAAAAAAGTACACTCTGTACTATTCGCTCGGCACTGATTTGCAGACCATCCTGGACGCCCTGGTCAATGGTGACGGCTGCGACTGGCGCACGAGCGGCCGTACCCTGAAACTGTGGAATGCGGACAGCACGGCGTTGAACCGCGACCTGAGCAAGAACGTCATCCTGCGATTGGCGCGCGACATCGGCGAGGCCCCATACGAGGAATCCATCTCGGATCTGGCCAGCACCATCCTCGTCGAGGGTGACAATAATCTGCTTTTCCGCATGGATAATCCGGCTGCTCCGACGCCGTGGGGCAAGTGGGAATCCTACGCCTCGCAGGGTGGCGTGTCCGACAAGGACACCGCGCAGGCGTTCATGGCATCGACCCTAGCCGATGCGGCCAGAGTTCGCGGCCAGTACACGCGCGACCTCATCATCAGCGAGGTGGACGCACTGCCGCTCGTCGACTACCATGCCGGCGATTGGATTACGGCTCCGACCGTCACTCACGGCGAGAAGGTGCGCGTGCAGGAAATCGACCTGTCGATGCGCCAGGGTGAGGGCTTGAGCGCGTCCATCGCGCTGAACGACATCAAATACGACGCTTCCGTACGTCAGGCGAAGAAAATCAAGGGCATCACCGGTGGCGCGGCATTGGCCGGTAGCGAGGGCGGCACGACCGCCTCGTCCGACCGTGACCATCGCGTGCCGAAGGCTCCGCTTGGTCTTGTGGTGCAGACGGACGCCTACCTCGGCTCGGACGGGTATGCGCACGGCTTGGCCACGGCCATGTGGTCCGCCGTGACCGAAGCGACGAATAACACCGCCATCGAAATCGGCAATTACGCCGTCGAGTGGCGCAAGCACGTGGATGGCGCGCCCTGGCATTCCGCCGGCACCACCGACAAGACGCAGCTTGGCTTCGGAGGCTTGGATTGCGGCACGCAAATCGAGGTCAGGGTGCGAGCCGTGCCCACGTACAGTGACAAGCTCGGCGAATGGTCGAGCATCGTCGTGGTCACCGTCGAATCCGACACGACGCCATGCTCCGTACCGTCGAAGCCGGTGCTTGCGTCCGAGCTTGGCGTGGTGACCGTCCATTGGGATGGCAGGACAAGCACTGGCGCGTCGATGGAATCGGACTTCGACCATATTGAGGTCGGCGAGGGCGTCGATGCGGCCGGCATGACCGTCATCAGCGCAAACCAGTCCGGTCAGGGCGATTATCTCGTGACCGGCCTGAAAGCAGGCTCCCAGCACTCCTACGCCCTTCGTTCGGTCGACCATGCGGGCAATCGCTCCGACTGGTCGGCCATCGCCTCGGTGACGGTCGCGTCGGCGGTCTCGCCGGATGAGGTCAAGCAGATTCAAAAGGATTTGGCCGACAACCAGACGGCGTTGAAGGATAATACGGCGAAGCTGACGCAGGCCCAGAAGGATATCCAGTCCAACAAGTCTAATCTTGATGCGGCGAATCAGACGCTCGCTCAAGCCAAGACCGACCTATCGCAGGCGCAGAAGGACATTGCCCAGACCAAGAGCGACCTGACCACCGCGAATGGCGAGATCAGCAAGGCGAAGGAGTCGGCGGCTCAGGCGTATGCCGAAGCCCACTCAAAGAATCACACTTTCCGTGGGCCTGACATGCCGAAGGACAATCTGATTGTCGGTGACCTGTGGCTCAAGACGCAGAAGTATTGGACTCGCTGGAAGGGGGAGAAGAACAACTCTCCGTCCATGCTGGCCGACTTCTACACCTACTGGCAGGGAACACCGAACGCCAGTCCCTCCGTGCTCGTCCCGTTGACGGATCGTGTGATCGACACCTTGGTGTGGGATGGCTCGAATTGGAACCATCTCGGCTATGCCGATGTCGAGAAGAACGCGGACGAGATTTCCAAGGCTAAGTCGGATATCGCGGATAACGCCGCGAAGACCACCGACGCGAGGAAGGCTGCTGAGAATGCCGCTGCCGCCGCGAAGACGGCTCAAGGCACCGCCGACACGGCGAATGGCGCGGCCAAGACGGCTCAGGATACCGCTAATGCGGCTCAGACTGCTGCGAAGAGTGCTACCGCGACTGCCGGTCAGGCAAAGGATGCAGCATCGGCTGCCCAGACCGCTGCCGAGAGCGCGAAGAAGACCGCAGGCAATGCGGAGACGCTGGCGAACACCGCCAATGAGTCCGCCAAGTCCGCCAAGTCCGACGCTTCCACCGCCAAGACGGATGCGGCCAATGCCAAGACCACCGCTGCCAATGCGTCGAGCGTGGCGACTCAGGCCAAGGCCACCGCCGATAGCGCGGCCCAGTCCGCCACCGATGCGGCCAATGCAGCCCAGAAGGCCAATACCGCAGCAGCTGCCGCCGCTGGCGTGGCGAACGGCAAGGCCGACGTGCTTATCCAGAGCACGGCGCCGGATACGTCGATGCGCAAGGCTTCGACCCTCTGGATTGACACCACGAATGGTGCGAACACGCCGAAAAGGTGGAATGGTAGTGCTTGGGTGGCTGTGACCGATAAGGCCGCGACCGACGCCGCGAACGCCGCCGTCAAGGCCAATACGGCTGCGAAGACCGCGCAGGATACGGCAGACAAGGCCAATATTGCTGCCGCTAATGCCGCGTCTCAGGCGAATCAGGCTCAGGCCGCCGCGAAAAAGGCGCAGACCACCGCGGATGGCAAGAATCTGATCTACCGTGGCCCCGACGAGCCGAATCATGATGGCTTGAAGCCGGGGGACATGTGGTGGAGGACGCAGAAGTATTGGACTCGCTGGAAGGGCGAGAAGAATAATTCGCCGTCCATGCTTGCCGACTTCTACACCTACTGGACTGGTGCGCCAAACGCCAGCCCTTCCGTGCTCGTGCCCTTGTCCGATCGTGTGGTGGAAGTCCTTACGTGGGATGGTACGCGCTTCGAGCCTTTTGACCTCGTGGCGAACAACATCCTCGCGTCTGGAACCGTGGCCGCGAAGCATCTCGCCGCCGACTCAGTGACCGCCGAGAAGGTCAAGGCCAATGCCATCACGGTGGACAAGCTGGCTGCCAATTCGGTCACGACTGAAAAGCTGGTGACTGATGCGGTGACCGCCGCGAAACTCGCCGCCAACTCGGTGCAGGCGCGCAATATCGTCGCACTGGCCATCACGTCCGACAAGATTGCAGCCAATTCCGTGACCACGGGCAAGCTCAAGGTCACGGAAGATATGACCGTGGCCTTGCTCAACGTCCACAAGATTCAGGCCGGGGAGATTGCGGCTAATGCCGTGACCACTGCTGCCTTGGCGGCTGGTGTCGTGAATGCCGACAAATTGGCTGCTAATTCGGTCAATGCGTCCAAGATTGTGACCGGTGCCATAACCGCCGACAAGCTCGCGGCAAACAGTGTGACGGCCGTCAAGATCGCGGCGGGCACCATCACGTCCGACAAGGTGGCGGCAGGCCAGTTCCGGGGCTATGTGTTCACCGGCGCGATATTCCAGAGCTCCGAGGTCGCGAACACGGGAATGAAGCTCAACAGCAGCTCGTTGCGGATGTGGGATTCGGCTCATAACCAGACCGTCTATCTCGACGGCGAAGGCAAGTCGAATGTGCTGACCGGCACGTTCCAGACCCGTGTGAGCGGGCATCGCGTGCGCATCAGTCCGGACTACCAGTCGTACGTCATCGGAGGTTCGGAGAACTTTACCGGTGACGGATTGGAATTCCTCGCTTACAACGGTTCCGCCGCATATCAGACTCATCCAACCATCGCATCGGTCATCCAGTCGAATCAGGTCGGCGCGATGAGCGAATTGGACTTGTGGAGCGGACACGTCACCGAGCACGATCCGGCTGCTTTCCTGCAGCTCCAGTCCAAGCCGATCAAGAAGGGCGGTACCGGCAGTGGTGGCGTCGTATCGCGGGTGTACATCCTGGCGAACACGGATTACGACGAGCCGGACGCGAGCAAGAAGCAGAGAGCGTCACTCACTCTGTTGGGCGACAGTCCGAACGGTTCGAATGTCTGGCTCGAAGCTGTCGACGCGAACGGCACGGTCGGTGTCGGAGCGAACATCGCGACCGGATACCTGTATCTTGGCGGCTATCTTGGCGGCATCACAAACCGCCACACATTCCAAAGCACCAATTGGCGAATCTACCAGAACGCGACGTTGACCGCGGACTTCACCGTGCCACAGACAACGTGGTCATGGACGCCGACGAAATACGGACGCTACTACGGCGTGTGCAATGCCGACCTCAACTTTGGATCGATCTTCATGCACGTGTGCAACACCGGCGGCGCTGGATCGATGCAGGTCATGGGATACAACGCCGGAAACGGCACCTATAAGGGCGACATGTACGTCAATGCCATCGCCTGGCTGACCAAATAAAGGAGGAATCATGCAAACGGTCGTGGAAGGTGGAAACCTCATCATCCGCGCGGAGAAAAACGGAGAACAGGGGCTTGTGTGCGGCATGGACGCTATCGCCGCATGGCGGGCTCTGCTCGGCACGACGAGCGTCGCCGAGACGTGCGCGGCCATGATGCAGGCGCGCGAATCGGCCGGCTCGTACGATCCGCAGACCGGACGTAACGCGTACACGACCGCCTATGAGGGTTTGGAGGCGGCCTTGTCGGATACTGCGGCGGAATCCGTGTCCATGATGTCCGACAGTGGCGAGGTGCAGGACGATCCGATGACGGCCGCACGCAACCGGACGAGGACGGCTTTGGGACTGCCGCCGATTACCAACGATGCGGATGCGGCCGTCCAGGCGGCCATGCTGTCGGGTGAAGCGGCCGATGCGACGCCGACAACCGGCATCGACACGGATTGCGTGGACTCCAAGGCCATCGGAAGGCTTTTCGCCACCGAAGCCATGCGTGCTGATTTGGACGAATGCGAGGAACGCTTCTACGAAGCGCTCATGCCAAGACAAAACCAACAGAATTAAGGAGATCGATTATGACCGATGAGACCACTGAGACCACTACCGATACCGCGCCTACCGTGACGCCCGCCGAGCCGTCTGGCGTGCTTGATTTGCGTCCGCCGAAGGAGTCGGTGCGCGCGGAATTGTGCCGTCTCGGATTGGAGTTTTCCAGCGCTGACGGCACCGCCGAATCGTGGCGCGACTACCAGCGTGGCGTGCTCGCCACTTTCGACGATTCCGGCAAGACCGTCACTCTCACGGACGTGAAGACGAATCTCGGCCGCACCCTCACCTTGGACGAATTGAAGGCCGTGACTCGTATCGACACGATGACCGCCGCAGACTAACCCGGCATTCCATATTTTTCAACCCCTGCAATCCAATCGGATTGTGGGGGTTTCGTATTTAAGGAGACATTTTGACTCAGCAGATTCCAGCCGACGCGAACGAGGTCATCGACCAGCTTTCCGCGCAAATCGGCACTCTCACCAAGCAAATCGCAATCCTGACCAGTCAGCTCAACGCGGCCATGAAATTGATTCCCGCCGACGTCCTCGAAAGCGTGAAGGGAGACGAGAATGCAGAGGATTAACCTGTGGCCGAACCCAAAGTTCGACCCCACCGGCTTCCATGTCGTCAAAAAGGGCGGCGACATATCGAAGTACATGACCGATGGCACGCTGGCCAACACCAGAGGCGACTACATCGACCTGCCTTTCGCGTGCGAGGTCGGCGTGGAATACGTGTGCACGTTCAGGATCGTCAGCAACGATACGACGAATAAAAGAATCGGCATCTATTCCGGCGCCATGTGCAAATACCCAAGTGCCCAGACGGTCGGGAAATATACGATCCGCTTCACCACGGCCTTCAATGACACGCGCCTGGGCATCCCCTCCGGTATGGCCATCAGCGAATTGAGCGTGGAAGCCGCCGACACTTACGATAAAGCCGTGGGGGGGGGCTTCCGGGCTTCTTCACGGGCGACACGATGCCGCGCGCATAGGAGCGTCCGTCGGGCGGGTGATGTCCGATGATGATAACGAACCTATGCACGCGCCCATCCTCGACCATCGCCCTGAAAGCCGGCCAGTGGGTGAGTATCACGACCGTTCCGAAAAAGCCTGGGACGAAATATTGGGTCAGCGCCTATGTGGACGTCACCGGCGGCACTATCTCGATGAGCGCGTATGGCGCCATCAGTGCAAGCCAACGTGTCGGCTACGCGCTAACCGCCAACGATACCAGTGCGATGGCAATGAGTTATTCCGTCAAGTCAGGCAATCCGACCGTCACAGTGACGAATATGCTCATCTGCACGTGGGCCGAGTATCAGGCGAGCAAGGCCCTGCTCGACGGCATCGGATATTTCACCGGGGACACGATGCCGCGCGCCTGACCCTCTTGGGGGTGATGGCATGAGAATCATCACGAACTATGCGTCCAGCCCATTGACGGTTTGCACGACCAGCAGCCGCGTGGATTTCAGAGGCTGGAACGTCGCCAGTGGCGCGCCAACCAAGCATGTCGTCAGCGCATACTGCCAACTTGTGTCTGGCACAGGCACGATCAGATTCGGATGGGACACCGCTCACACGCTTAACAAGTCGGGCAGGCTGACTGCCTATCCGACGGGCAACTCGTTCCCAGTCGTGGTTGTCGTCACCACCGGCGACGCCGTATGGAAAATCAACAGGATGATCGTCACCTCGCAAGAGGAATACAGCCTGCTGATGGGTGAATGCGGGCTTGATTATTTCGACGGCGACCTCATGCCACGTCCAAACTGATTTTTCTAAGGAGATGTAATGTGCTGCAAAATTTTCTAGCGGGTTTCGGTGGTGTGGGTGGCGCGTGCGCGGTAATCACACTGTGCTTGAAAATCTGGCCGGGGGCGCTCGAATCGCTCGCGACCGGATTGTATGCGCACGTTAACCCCGAGCGATTGCCTTACAATTCGGTGCTTTCCCAGCATTTCGCCAAGACGAGGCAGCTGGGCGAGCGGACGGAGCGCTTTGACGAGCGCATGGACGAACTCTGCCGCGACACCATAAAAAACACGCTGATTTCACTGATTTACGGCGACCAGTCACACGACCACAGTGAGGCCGTCCGATACGAATTAGCCAAGCTCGAAAAACTCGACGCGCAATGCTGGATCATCTCAGCCGCCGAAAAATACTTGGAGGACCGGCAATGACCCACCTCGCCATCGCTGGAGGAGCCTACCTGCTTCTCCTCGCACTCATCATCATTTTCAACCACGGCGC
>ENA-OQHN01000390-OQHN01000390.1-human-gut-metagenome-genome-assembly--contig:-NODE-390-length-15377-cov-2.334623_pt1 | contig 15377 bp, 21 predicted proteins | sample MGYA00242564_ERZ504721 | MGnify/ENA primary metagenome ERZ504721 (study PRJEB26092, sample SAMD00036212) | human gut metagenome | host: Homo sapiens | study: EMG produced TPA metagenomics assembly of...
CGCTGCGCAGCCCGCCTCCAAAGCTCCGGCTGCACCCCGCCCGGTTGTAAAGCCTGTTGTCACCGCACCTAAGAAAAAGAGCCTGCTGGAACGCATTGGGAGCTTTTTTCCGGCGCTGATCTGTAAAATCATATAAACAAAAGCCAGAGCTGCTGCGCAGAAATTTGTGCGGCGGCTCCTTTTTTGTTTGTGTTCTCCTGCCTGCCGCTTGTGCATACACTTTTCAGGATAGGGGGACAGCGTATGCGGGCAAAACGGGGCGGACAGGCAGCAAAAATACGCAGACGGCGGTGGGGCGTTGTGGCGCTGGTGCTGGCAGGGCTGGCACTCTGCCTGCTGGCTGCACTACCGGTGCAGGCCGCGCGGAATACGAAAAAGTACTGTTTTCCGCTGGATACTGCGGTGTGGCGCATCACGGACGCCTACGGCGCGCGGACAGACCCCTTTACCGGCAAACCTGCGTTTCATTCCGGGCTCGACCTTGCCTGTGCGGAGGGTACAGCGGTGCGGGCAGTGCAGGATGGTGTGGTGACTGCAGCGGCATACAGTCCAAGCTACGGCAACCATCTGCGTATCCTGCACCCTGATGGTTGCGAGACCCGCTATGCGCACCTGCAATACCTCTATGTCCGCCCGGGAGAGGTGGTACAGGCCGGGCAGACGCTGGGCACAGTGGGGCAGACAGGGCGCGCCACCGGTGCACACTTGCATCTGGAACTGTGGCAGCAGGACGCTGCTGCGACCCCGCCGCCCTGCTGGAGACCGCCCCTTGAGCCGGGTGCGGGCGGGGAAGCTGGTATTCCGGGATCCGGTGCTGCTGTGCGGCGCGGTGTACCTGCTGCTCTACTTTGATGCCAGCGGTTTTCTGCGTCTGGGGCTGCTGGCGGCTATTCTGCACGAGCTGGGGCACATTTTTGTCTACTGCATCCAGCAAAGGCATCTGCCGGTCATCGAGGTGACTATGACCGGCTTTTGTATGCACACAGCAGGGGAGAGGCTGTCCCCGCGCCAGCGGTTCGTGCTTGCCGCCGCCGGGCCTGCGGTCAACTTTGCCCTTGCCTGGGTATGGGCGGTGCGTCTTGCGCAGACCACCACCATCCGCGGCAGCGCGTTCTGGGCGGCGAATCTGCTGACGGGGCTGTTCAACCTTTTGCCAATCCCGCCGCTGGACGGTGCACAGATGGCGGCGTGTGCGGCGGCGCTCTGGCGGCAAAAATACGGAAAGTGCACACAACCCGCCGGAAACGATTGCAAAACCGGCACATTTGGGGTAAAATAAAAAGAACGCAAAAAACGGATTGTTTATGGAGGACCCGATGTTTGATCCCAAACTGAAAGAAGCGCTGGGACGGGTGCAGAAGCCCGGCCGCTATACCGGCGGCGAGCCCGGCAGTATCTATAAAAAAAAGGGATAAGGTGGATGTGCGCTTTGCCTTCTGCTTCCCGGATACCTACGAGGTGGGAATGTCCTTTCTGGGCGAAAAGATCCTGTACGAGCTGCTCAACAGCCACGAAAACTGGTGGTGCGAGCGCGCCTTTATGCCCTGGCTGGATATGAAGGCTGAGATGGAGCGGCTGGACCTGCCCCTGTACACCATGGAAAGCAAGGACCCCCTGACCGATTTTGATGCGGTGGGCTTTACCCTGCAGTACGAGGCTTTCCTATACCAACATTCTGGCAATGCTCGATCTGGCGCACATTCCGTTCTACGCAAAGGACCGCGACGAGCACTGGCCCCTGATCGTGGCGGGCGGCCCCTGCGCCTGCAACTCGGAGCCCATTGCAGATTTCTTTGATGTCATCCAGCTGGGTGAGGGTGAGAACCAGCTGCCTTCCATCTGCGCCGAGATCGAGCGTGCCAAGAAAGAGGGCAGCGTCTCCCAAAAAGGAGCTGCTGCGCCGCATTTGCAAAGATTCCCCGGGGTCTACATCCCCGCCTTCTACGATGTGACCTACTTTGAGGACGGCCGGGTCAAGGCCATTACCCCCAACGAGCCGGGCATCCCGGCGGTCATCACCAAGGCCATCATCAAGGATCTGAACGAGTTTGCTCCGCCAACAAACTTTGTTGTGCCCATGGTGGGTGCCATCCAGGATCGCGCCAGCATTGAAGTGCTGCGCGGCTGTGTGCGCGGCTGCCGGTTCTGTCAGGCGGGCTTCCTGTATCGCCCCATGCGCCAGCGGGATGCCAGTCTGCTGAATAAGGCGGCGCAGGATCTGTGCGCCAACACCGGCTATGAGGAGCTGAGCCTGTCCAGCCTGTCCACCTCCGACCATGGCCAGCTGGAAGAACTGCTGGATGATCTGAACGAGTGGGGCCCCCAAGGAGCACGTCAGCCTCTCGCTGCCCTCCCTGCGGATGGACAACTTCTCCCAGAGCCTGATCGAAAAGACCACAAAGGTGCGCAAGAGCGGCCTGACCTTTGCGGCCGAGGCCGGTACCCAGCGCCTGCGGGATGTCATCAACAAGAATGTTACCTGGGACGAGATCGAAAAGACCTGCTCACTGGCCTTTGCCAACGGCTATTCCTCGGTCAAGCTCTACTTTATGATGGGCCTGCCCACTGAGACGATGGAGGACATCGAGGGCATTGCCGAGACCGCCCAGAAGGTGGTAGATCTCTATTACTCCAACCCCAGGCACGCCAAGGGCAGGGGCTGTGCAGGTGACCATCAGCTGTGCCTGCTTTGTGCCCAAGCCCCATACGCCTTCCAGTTCGTGCCCATGGACACGGAGGAAAGCCTGCAGGCCAAGCAGAAGCACCTGCTGGAAAGCGTGCACAGCCGCAAGATCAAGGTGAACTACCACGACAGCACCACCAGCTTTTGGAGGGCGTGTTCGCCAAGGGCGACCGCCGCCTTGCCCGGTCATCGTGGAGGCTTATAAGCGCGGCTGCTACTTCGACGGCTGGGAGGAGTGCTTCAAGTACGATACCTGGATGCAGACCTTTGCAGACCTTGGCATCGACCCCGCCTTCTACTGCCAGCGCCCCATCGCACTGGACGAGGTGACCCCGTGGTCCCACATGGACTACGGCATCACCCACGAGTATCTGGTGCGGGAGTACAACAAGGCTCTGGCCGCCCAGACCACCCCGCCCTGCAACCGTGCCTGCAACGCCTGCGGTGCCAACCATCTGTTAGGAGGTCCCTGCTTTGATTACAGTCAGAATCTCGTTTGAAAAGAAAAATGAAGCCTCCTATATCTCCCTGCTGGACCTGCAGCGGGTGATGCAGCGGGTGCTCAAGCGCAGCGGCCTGCCGGTGTGGCATACGCTTGGCTTTAACCCCCATATCTACATGACCTTTGCCTGCCCGCTCTCGCTGGGGCAGGAAAGCGAGTGCGAGTGCGTGGACGTCAAGACCGAGGCCGAAGCCCCGGATTTTGCCCAGTGGCAGACCGCCCTCAACGCCATTATGCCCGCTGGTATCCATGTTACCCGGGTGGCTCCGGTGGAAATGAAGGCGGACAGCATCGCCTTTGCCTGCTACCGCATCAGCTACCCGGCGGCTGCCGCTGCGGTGCTGGAGCAGTATAACGCGCTGGAGACAGCCCCTGTGGAAAAGCACAGTAAGCGCGGCAAAAAGATCGTGAACCTTAAAGAGCATATCCCGCAGCTTAGTTATACTGTACTGGGGGACACCGTGCAGCTGGAGCTGTGCCTGCCCGCTGCGCAGGAGCTGAACCTGAACCCCTCGTTGCTCACCGGTTTTCTGGAAGAAAAGTTCGGCCTGCCCGCCGCAAGTGCCAACATTCTGCGCACCAAATTTTTAACGGCAGACCGGCAGCTGTTTGTCTAAAGCTGCGCAAAAGTCCGTCTATCAGGCAAAACAGAAAATTTTTGTAAGATTTTTCGCTAAATTGCTTGCATTCAAGCCGGTTTTTGTGCTATCCTATTAGGGCGTTAGTGTCCGCTGAGACCACAGCGGGGTTAATGACAAGTATTTATCATTAAACGGGCGGTCCTCTGACGGCTATGCCGTGCATGAACGTCTAAAAACAAATGGAGGATTCAAAAATGGACGCACTGAAGATTATTTCTGAAGGCAGCATCAAGGCTGAAAAGCCCCAGTTCAACGTTGGCGATACCGTCCGCGTTGATGTTCGTATCAAGGACGGCGACCGTGAGCGCATTCAGGCCTTTGAGGGTACTGTCATCGCCAAGAAGCACGGCGGCGTTGCAGAGACCTTCACCGTTCGCCGCGTGGCTTACGGTGTCGGCATCGAGCGTGTCTTCCCCGTCAACAGCCCCTTCGTTGAGAAGGTCACTGTTGTCCGCAAGGGCAAGGTTCGCCGCGCAAAGCTGTTCTATCTGCGTGGCCGTACGGGCAAGGCTGCCAAGGTCAAGAGCGATATTTGATCATCCCCGATTTGAAACCGGGAGAAAAGGGACAACTTGTTGTCCCTTTTTTCTTTTCAAAGCCCGGTGTATCATAAAATCAAGAAAGGCTGGTGGCAAAGCTATGGAAAAACAGCAGCAGTCTCCCTCCGCCGTACGTGGGCAGGGCATGCTGGAATGGTACGAAGCGCTTATCTCCGCAGCGCTGGTGCTGGTACTGATCTTTTCGTTTTTCTTCCGCATCATTCAGGTGGATGGACGCTCTATGGTGCCCACCCTGACCCACGGCGATAAGCTTATCGTCTGGGCGGCAGGCTACACCCCACAGCGGGGCGATGTGGTCATCGTGGACAGCTACACCGTCTACGGTAAGCCGCTGGTCAAGCGGATCATCGCCAAGGGCGGCGACACCATCAGCATCGACTATGACGCCGGTACGGTCACGGTGAACGGCGAGCTTTTGCAGGAGGACTACGTTGCAGCCCCTACCTATCTGGGCTACGATGTGCAGTTCCCGTTCACGGTGCCGGAGGGCACCCTTGTTTGTGATGGGGGATAACCGCAATGAATCGCTGGACAGCCGCTCCTCCTATGTCGGCTGCATTGACGAGCGTGATATTCTGGGCAAGGTACTGCTGTGCTTTATGCCCTTTACAGATTTTGGGGTGGTAAAATGAACGAAATGGATACCCGGTTTGCAAACCAGTACAATATTCAGTGGTTCCCGGGCCACATGACCAAGACTCTGCGCATGATGGAGCAGGAGATCCAGCACGTTGATGCCAGCCTTGTGCTGCTGGACGCGCGCATCCCGCTTTCCAGCCTGAACCCGGAGATCGAGCGCATCACCGACCGCAAGCCCAAGCTCTATGCGCTGAACAAAGCCGACCTTGCCGACCCGGCTGTGACCGAGGAGTGGATCCGCTACTTCCACGCCGCAGATGCCGGCTGCGTGGCCATCAGCGCCAAGCAGAAGGGCGGCGCAAACGCCGTGAAGGTGGCCATTGAAAAGGAGCTTTCCGGTCTGCTGGAGCGCCGCCAGAACCGCGGCATGGGCGGTGCCAAAACGCAGGTGATGCTGTGCGGTATCCCCAACGTGGGCAAATCCACCTTTATCAACACCTTTGCAGGCTCTGCCCGCGCCAAGGCGGCAGACCGCCCCGGCGTGACCAAGGGCAAGCAGTGGGTCAGCACCGAAAAGTTTGACCTGCTGGATATGCCCGGCGTGCTGTGGAAAAAGTTCGATTCCAAGACCATTGCCTCCAATCTGGCCTTCATCGGCTCCATCAAGGACGATATTCTGGACGTAGAAGAGCTGGCCATGAACCTGCTGGACGAGGTGCGCCGCAACTATCCCGACCTTGTGGCACAGCGCTACAAGCTGGATGCCGAAACGCTGGCACTGCCGCCCTATGAGCTGCTGGAGGCCATCGGCCGCAAGCGCGGGCTGCTGGTGCGCGGCGGCGAGGTGAACACCGAGCGCTGCGCTATCATGCTGGTGGACGAGTTCCGCGCCTGCAAGTGGGGTCGCATCTCTTTGGAACGCCCGCCGCAGCGGGATGATCTGACCGACTTTGCCGGGGAGGACGAGGAATGAAGCGCCGCTCGGACGAGGAAATCTCCGCTCCGCTGTACGCCTTTGATGCCGAGGTGCGCAGCCAGTACGGCTGCTTTGCCGGTGTGGACGAGGCCGGGCGCGGCCCGCTTTGCGGCCCGGTGTGCGTGGCGGCCTGCATTCTGGACCCGGAAAACCCGGTGTACGGCATCAACGATTCCAAAAGCTGACCGAAAAAAGCGCGAGGCGCTGTTTGACGAGATCTGCGAAAAAGCGCTGGCCTACCGCATCATCTTTGTGGGGCCGGAGGTCATCGACCGGGAAAACATCCTGAACGCCACCATGGGCGGGATGCAGCAGGCGGTGGAAGAGCTGGACATCGTGCCCAATCTGGTGCTGGTGGATGGCAACCGTACCCCCGCAGGCTTGCAGATCCCGGCACAGCCGGTGGTCAAGGGCGATGCCACCAGCGCCAGCATCGGCGCGGCCTCGGTGCTGGCCAAGGTCAGTCGTGACCGCTATATGCTGGAGCTGGACAAGCAGTATCCGCAGTATCAGCTGGCAAAGCACAAGGGCTACCCCACAAAGCTGCATTACGAGCTGATCGCGCAGTACGGCATTCAGCCGTTCTACCGCCGCAGCTTCCTTAAAAAGCAGGGCTACTGGCCGGAGAGCAGCAAATGAACCGCGCAGAGACCGGCCGCAGGGGAGAAGCCGCCGCTGCCCGCTGGTATCAGAAGCAGGGCGCGCAGCTGCTGGCCCATAACTATCATACCCGCATGGGAGAGCTGGATCTTGTGCTGCGGGAGCCGGACGGCACCATCGTCATCTGCGAGGTAAAGACCCGCAGCCAAGGGATGCTGCAGCGGCCCGCTGCCGCCGTAGATCCGGCCAAGCAGCACCGGCTGATCTGCGCTGCACAAAGGTATTTGCAGCAGACCGGCCAAAGCGAAGAACCGGTGCGTTTTGACGTTGCAGAGGTAGTTCCTCTTGACAGCGGGCGCTGGATGGTACATATTATAAAGGGTGCCTTTCTCTGCGAACCTTAGACAGAAACCGTGGCACCGGTGGGAAGTATGCGGCAAAGCGAGGGTTTTGCCGTACAACCGGGAACGTGCCCGGCACGTTCCGTGGCGAAAAGGAGCGATGACCATGCAGTTTTTCAGTACCAGAGATCAGAACCGCAAAGTAACTTCTTCTCAGGCAATCGCACAGGGGCTGTCCGATGAGGGCGGTCTGTTTGTGCCGGAAAGTTTTCCGCAGGTGGATGTAAAAGCCCTGTGCGGGCTGGACTACCCCGCGCTGGCAGCCGCCGTTGTGCGGGAGTACCTGACCGATTACGACCCCGCCTTCCTGACCGAGGCCACCCGCAGCACCTATGGCGCTGCTTTCGGCGGCAAGGCAGGCTATCTTGCCCCGGTGGAAGGGGATACCTATGCCCTGGAGCTGTGGCACGGCCCGACCTGCGCCTTCAAGGATTACGCCCTGCAGCTGATGCCGAAGCTGCTGGTGGAGGCAAAGAAAAATCTTGACCGCACTGAGAAAACATTGATCCTGGTGGCGACCAGCGGCGACACCGGCAAGGCTGCGCTGGACGGCTACCATGATATCCCCGGTGTGGAGATCGCCGTATTCTACCCCACTGGCGGCACCAGCGAGATCCAGCGTTTGCAGATGGCAACGCAGGAGGGTGCTAATGTGGCGGTATACGCTGTGCGCGGCAACTTCGACGATGCCCAGACCGGCGTAAAGAAGGTGTTCGGCGATAAGGCCATCGCTGCCGAACTGGAAAAGCGCAACATCCGTCTTTCCAGCGCCAACTCCATCAACTGGGGCCGTCTTGTGCCGCAGATCGTCTACTATTTTGCCGCCTACGCCCAGCTGCTCAAGACCGGCAAAATCACCTTCGGTGACGAGGTGGATTTCTGCGTGCCCACCGGCAACTTCGGCGATATCCTCGCCGGTTATTACGCAAAGCAGATGGGTCTGCCCGTGGGCAAACTGGTCTGCGCCCTCCAACGAGAACAACGTGCTGACCGATTCCTCACCACCGGTACTTACACTGCAAAGCGGGGAGTTCTTCAAGACCACCTCGCCCAGCATGGACATTCTGGTGTCCTCCAATCTGGAGCGCCTGCTGTACCATGTGACCGGCAGCGATGCCGAGGTGGCGGGCTTTATGCAGCAGCTGGCTGCAACCGGCAGTTACACTGTCCGTCCCGAGACGCTGGCAGCTATTCAGGAGACCTTCTCCTGCGGCTGGAGCAGCGAGGCCGAGGTGGCAGGGGAGATCCGTTCCCGCTACGAAAAGGACGGCTACCTGTGCGATACCCACACCGCCGTGGCCTTCCATGTGGCTGCACAGAAAAAGCGGCAGGGCGTGCCCATGGTGGTGCTTTCCACCGCATCGCCCTTCAAGTTCCCCCGCAGCGTGCTGAGCGCACTGGGCAAAGCTGCCCCGGAAAACGATTTTGAAGCCATGCAGCAGCTGGAAGCTGCTACCGGTCACGCCGCACCGGCAAGCCTTGCCGCTCTGCGCAGCAAGCCGGAGCGCTTTGATACCGTCATTGCCCCGGCACAGATCGCTGAGGTGGCGCTGGGCTATCAGGCATAAGCTTCTGCGGACAGACAGAACAGGAGTAAACAGACTATGGCACTTTTTGTGCTTGGCGACCCCCATCTTTCTCTGGGCGCATCCAAGCCGATGGATATCTTCCCCGGCTGGAACGATTATGTGGACCGGCTGGAAAAAAACTGGCGCAAGCTCATCACCCCGCAGGACACCATCGTGCTGGCGGGGGATATCAGCTGGGCCATGCGCCTGACCGATACTCGCAAGGATTTCGCCTTTTTGCAGCAGCTGCCCGGACAGAAGATCATCATGAAGGGCAACCACGATTACTGGTGGTCCACCGCCAACAAGATGAACGCCTACCTCAAGGCCGAGGGCTTCGATACCCTGCATATCCTGCATAACAATTCTTACAGCGTGGAAGGGTACGCCATCTGCGGCACCCGCGGCTGGCTGTTCGATGTGGGAGAGCCCCACGACGAAAAGGTGATGAACCGGGAGATCGGCCGTCTGCGCATGAGCTTGCAGGCTGCGGAGCCCGGGCTGGAAAAGCTGGTGTTCCTGCACTATCCGCCGGTCTACACCGGCACCAGCGCCCCGGAGATCGTGGCCACCCTGAAGGAGTTCGGCATCAAGACCTGCTTCTACGGGCATCTGCACGGCAACGCCATCCGGTTCGCCGTACAGGGCGAGGTGGACGGCATCCGGTACAAGCTGGTAAGTGCCGACGGCCTGCGTTTCTGCCCATACCGCATCAATTAACGGCGGTATAAAAGGGCAAAAACGACAAAATTTAAAAATTTGGTATGGCAATTGTGTCCAGAGCGTGCTATAATAAGTTTTGACGCGATTGTTGCACCCAATTGAGCGCGCGCGTCCCCGCATTCCGTGTGCATACAGCAAGGACGTGGTGCGCGGTTGCCCCGGGCAAAAACTTCCTGCCCTGAGCAATAGAATATTTGAGTGGAGGATAAACAAATGAATCTCATCAAGTGTGAAAAGCTCGAGAAGAGCATGGCAGAACTGCAGTTCTCCATCGATGCAGAGGCCTTCAAGAAGGCTGTTGCCGATGTTTTCAAAAAAGAGGGCAAGAAGTACCCTGTGCAGGGCTTCCGCAAGGGCAAGGCTCCCAAGGCTCTGATCGAGAAGATGTACGGCGCAGACGTCTTTACCTACGACGCCATCAACGAGCTGTTCCCGGAGGCTTTTGAGGCTGCCGCTAAGGAAGCCGGTGTGGAGCCCGTGGGCCGTCCTGAGGTCAGCGTGGATTCTGCCAGCGAGGCAGAGGGCGCTACCCTGACCGTGAAGGTCGCCGTGAAGCCCGAGGTCAAGGTTGGCAGCTACAACGGTCTGACCGTGGAAAAGACTGTCCATACTGTTACCGACGAGGCTGTGGACGCTGAGCTGAAGCGTGTGCAGGAGCGCAACGCCCGTGAGCTGACCCGTGAGGGCGCTGCTCAGAATGGCGATATCGCTGATATCGACTTCGAGGGCTTTGTGGACGGTGTTGCATTCGAGGGCGGCAAGGCTGAGCACTACAACCTGACTTTGGGCAGCGGCAGCTTCATCCCCGGCTTCGAGGAGCAGGTCGTTGGTCACTCTGCCGGCGAGGAGTTCGACGTGAACGTCACCTTCCCCACCGAGTATCAGGCTGCTGAGCTGGCTGGCAAGGCTGCTGTCTTTAAGATCAAGCTGCACGAGGTCAAGTACAAGGAGCTGCCCGCTCTGGATGACGAGCTGGCAAAGGACTGCTCCGAGTACGACACTCTGGACGAGTTCAAGGCTTCCATCCGCAAGAACAACCAGGAGCAGCTGGACAAGCAGGACGATCTGGCTGTCGAGAATGCTCTGGTCGATCAGGTCATCGAGAGCATGGAAGGCGAGATCCCTCAGGCTATGTACGATGTCCGCATGGACGAGATGGTCAACGACTTTGCTTTCCGTGTGGAGCAGCAGGGTCTGCGTCTGGAGGACTACCTGAAGTATATGGGTCAGTCCATGGAGCAGTTCCGTGCCGCTTTCATGCCGCAGGCTGAGAAGCAGGTCAAGATCGGTCTGGCTCTGGAGGCTGTTGCCGCTGCTGAGCACATCGAGGCTTCCGAGGACGAGATCAATGCCGAGATCAAGCGCATTGCTGACCAGTACAAGATGGAAGAGGACAAGGTTCGTGAGCTGATCAACCTCGAGGATCTGAAGCAGGATCTGGCTCGCACCAAGGCCATCGACTTCATCAAGAGCCACGCTAACATCGTGGTGAAGCCCGCAGAGGCTGAGAAGGCTGCTGACGCTGAGTAATCAGTGCCGGGCCCTGTAAAGCGCCGCAGGCGTTTTATCAAAGGTTGTTAAAATTGACCGGTACGGCTGAACTTTACAGGGGACCCGTATCGGTCAATTTTGCCAATAAACTTAAACCATTTCAGGAGGCGAACTTTATGAGTTTTGTTCCTTACGTTGTCGAGCAGTCGGCGCACGGAGAGCGTTCCTACGATATTTTCTCTCGTCTGCTGAACGATCGCATCATCGTGCTGAGCGAGGATGTCAACGATACCACCGCAAGCCTTGTGGTGGCACAGCTGCTGTATCTGGAAGGGCAGGACCCGGATAAGGACATCAGCCTGTATATCAACAGCCCCGGCGGTTCCATCAGCGCCGGTATGGCCATTCATGACACCATGCAGTATATCAAGTGCGATGTTTCCACCATCTGCATGGGCATGGCTGCCTCTATGGGCGCATTCCTGCTGGCAAGCGGCACCAAGGGTAAGCGCTTTGCCCTGCCCAACGCCGAGATCATGATCCACCAGCCGCTGATCGGCGGTCAGGGCGGCGGCCTTTCCGGCCAGACCACGGATATCAAGATCCATGCCGAGCACATGGTCTATATCCGCGATAAGATGAACCGGATGCTCAGCGAGTACACCGGCCAGCCGCTGGAAAAGATCCAGCAGGACACCGAGCGCGACAACTACCTTACCGCGCAGCAGGCAAAGGAATACGGCCTGATCGATGAGGTCATTGCCCACCGGTAAACCGCTATAATCTATCCAGGATAAGGAAAAACAGCTATGGCAAATAACAATTCCGGCAAAAACGAAAAGGATCTGGTTTGCAGCTTTTGCGGCAAGCATCAGGACGAAGTGGAGCGCATGATCATTGGCCCCGGGGTCAATATCTGCAGCGAGTGCATCGGCCTGTGCCACGATCTGCTCTCTGACAAGCCGGATCAGCCCAAAAGCGCCCGTCCGGCTCGCGGCAACGCAAACCGCGCCCATGTCCAGCCCGCTGCTGCAGATCTGGATATCAACATCATGACCCCGGCCGAGATCAAGGAAGGCCTGGATCAGTATGTCATCGGTCAGGACGAGGCAAAGCGTGTGCTGTCCGTTTCGGTCTACAACCACTATAAGCGTATCCTCAGCGGCAAGGGCGGCGATGTGGAGCTGCAAAAGTCCAACGTGCTGCTGCTGGGTCCCTCCGGCGTGGGCAAGACCCTGCTGGCGCAGACACTGGCCAAGATGCTGGGCGTGCCCTTCGCCATTGCGGATGCCACCACCCTTACCGAGGCCGGTTATGTGGGCGAGGACGTGGAGAACATTCTGCTCAAGCTGATCCAGGCGGCAGATTTTGATGTGCAGAAGGCACAGATCGGCATCATCTACATTGATGAGATCGACAAGATCACCCGCAAGAGCGAAAACCCCTCCATCACCCGCGATGTGGGCGGCGAGGGCGTACAGCAGGCACTGTTGAAGATCTTGGAAGGCACTGTCAGCAACGTGCCGCCGCAGGGCGGCCGCAAGCACCCGCAGCAGGAGTTCATCCAGATCGACACCACCAACATCCTGTTCATCTGCGGCGGTGCCTTTGACGGTCTGGACAAGTATATCCTGCGCCGCACCGATAAGTCCGCGCTGGGCTTCGGCAGTGCGCTGAAGGATAACTCCACCGAGGCTGAGCGCGCATTGCTGCGCAAGGTAGAGCCCCACGATCTGGTCAAGTTCGGCCTGATCCCGGAGCTGATCGGCCGTCTGCCGGTCATCACCGTGCTGGATGATCTGGACGAGGATGCGCTGGTGCGCGTGCTCAAGGAGCCCCGCAACAGTCTGGTCAAGCAGTATAAAGAGCTGCTGGGCATGGATAACGTGGAGCTTACCTTCACGGACGAAGCTTTGCACGCCATTGCCCGCAAGACCATCGAGCGCAAGACCGGTGCCCGTGGTCTGCGCAGCGTGATGGAAAGCATTCTGCTGCCCATCATGTACGAGGTGCCCAGCGATGCCACCATCATCCGCGTGACCGTGGATGAGGACACCGTGGAGGGCGGCGAGGCACATCTGGAATACGGTGCCGTGCGCAAACGCTATAAAAATCAGGCCGCTCTCAGCTGACGGTATCGCCGCACAGCAGGGGAGTGTTCCTGCCTAAAAAGCCCTGTTTCGAAAGCTTTTTTGCTTTTGGCAGGGCTTTTTGCTTTCAAATTCTTGTTTCTGACAGGAAAATGTACTATAATAGCAAAGTGTGGATCGTGCGGCATGTGCTCTCTGGCAGGGGCATACCGCAAAAGACGAGCCATAGTATTGGGTAACAGGAAGAGTACTATAAAGGAGTGTGTTTTTAATGGCAAATTATCACGAGATGGATCGCGATGCGCTGACCGCTGAAAAGGCAGCGCTGGAACAGGCTTATAAAGAGTTTCAGGCAAAGGGTCTGAAGCTGAACATGGCACGCGGCAAGCCCGGCCCCCACCAGATGGATCTGGCAATGGACCTGTTGAAGATGACCGACTACACCACGGATGCAGGCACCGACGCCCGCAACTACGGCGAGCTGGAGGGTCTGAGCGAGGCACGCGCCCTGTTTGCAGATGTGTTCGGCGTAAAGCCCAACGAGGTATTCGTGGGCGGCAACTCCAGCCTGCAGCTGATGTATAACCTCATCAACATCGGCTATGTGTTCGGCTTCCCGGAGTCTCCCTGCCCTTGGTCTCAGGTGGAAAAGCGCAAGTTCCTCTGCCCGGTGCCCGGCTATGACCGTCACTTTGCTATCACCGAGGAGTTCGGCTTTGAGCTCATCAGCGTGCCCATGACCCCCAACGGCCCCGATATGGACGTTGTGGAAAAGCTGGTAGCAGAGGATGATACCATCAAGGGCATCTGGTGCGTGCCGCAGTACTCCAACCCCGATGGCTACACTTACAGTGATGAGACCATCGAGCGCTTTGCCAAGATGAAGACCGCCGCCCCGGATTTCAAGATCTTCTGGGATGAGGCCTACATCGTCCACCACTTGACCGAGGAGATCATTGAGACCCCCGTGCTGCTGAACGTGAGCAAGAAGTACGGCACGCAGGACCGCGTGTTCATGTTCACCTCCACCAGCAAGATCACCTTCCCGGGTGCCGGTGTTTCTGCCATTGCCTGCAGCGACAACAGCATGAAGTATATGTGCAAGCGCTTTTCAGTGATGATCATCAGCTACGATAAGATGAACCAGCTGCGCCACGTCCGCTTCCTGAAGAACAAGGAGGGCGTTCTGGCACACATGGCAAAGCACCGCCGCCGTCTGGTGCCCTGCTTCGATGCCGTCAAGACCGCTTTTGCCGCCAACCTCACCCCCTGCGGCGATATTGCCCACTGGACCAACCCCAAGGGCGGCTACTTTATCAGCCTGTATGTCATGCCCGGCTGCGCTAAGCGCGTGGCGGAACTGTGCAAGAACGCAGGTCTGGTGCTGACCGGTGCAGGCTCTGCTTACCCGTACCACAAGGATCCGCAGGATTCTCATCTGCGCATCGCCCCCACTTACCCCAGTCTGGACGAGGTGGAGACCGCTTCCGAATTGCTGTGCGTCTGCGTGCGTCTGGCTGTTGTGGAAAAGCTGCTGGCTGATATGGCTTAAGGCTTAAAATAATTTGTATATTCTCCTCTGCGGGGCTCTTTGCAGGGCTGGCAGGGGAGTTTTATCACAGAAAGGTCGGCACGACGGCTGCTCTGTGAGGAGAGGAACCGTCGGCAAAACTTGCGGTTCACAACAAAAACGGCTGCGGCTGCACAGCCGCCGCTTTTGGAGGTTCCCGACTTATGAAAACAAAAGGCAAAGCATGGCAGCTGGTCGTTACCGCGCTGCTGATCGTTGTGTTTGTTTACACCGCCTTTTTTTGGCGTGGCGGCAAAATACGGCGATGTGACCACCACCTATATCAAAGGTGCAAAGGATATCCGCTTTGGTGTGGATATCAAAGGCGGCGTCAACGTCACCTTTGTGCCCTCGGATGGCTATGATGCCACGGACGAGCAGCTGGATGCCGCCCGTCTGGTCATCGAGAACCGTCTGGTCGCGTTGAACGTGACCGACTACGAGCTGTATGTGGACAACAACTCCGACAGTCTGATTCTGGAGTTTCCGTGGCAGTCCGGCGAGACGGATTTTGACCCCGAGTCTGCCATTCAGGAGATCGGCACCACCGCCTACCTGACCTTCCGCGAGGGAGCCAGCAAGGACGGCGAGCTGATTTTGGACGGCTCCATGGTCGAAAGTGCTTCGGCACAGTACGGTGCTGTGAGCAACGGCGGCAGCTCTGAGTATTACGTTGCCCTCAAGTTCACCACCGAGGGTGCCAAGGCCTTTGGCGATGCCACCACCAAGCTGGCCGCCGATAAGGGCAGCATCAGCATCTGGCTGGACGATGAAAACGTAAGCACGGCCACCGTCAACACCGCCATTACCGACGGACAGGCCATCATCACCAGCTCGGCGTCCAATCCCTTTACGCAGGATGCCGTGGTCAAGATGGCACGCCAGATCAACTCCGGCGCGCTGCCCTTTGCCCTGAGCGTAGACAGCTACTCCACCGTGAGCCCCAGTCTGGGCGAAAACAGCCTTGGTGCCATGGTGCTGGCAGGCCTGATC
>ENA-OQHN01000394-OQHN01000394.1-human-gut-metagenome-genome-assembly--contig:-NODE-394-length-15246-cov-5.015080_pt1 | contig 15246 bp, 15 predicted proteins | sample MGYA00242564_ERZ504721 | MGnify/ENA primary metagenome ERZ504721 (study PRJEB26092, sample SAMD00036212) | human gut metagenome | host: Homo sapiens | study: EMG produced TPA metagenomics assembly of...
CTTCTTTCAAGTTTAGCATATGAGTTATGCGTTGTCTTAATTATATTAGCATATGAAAATAATTGCAATATTTATTTTACATTTTTTCCTTGCATTGCATATCACATATAGCCTGTCAATGGGCTATGTCTTTTTCGCAATTTATAAGCAGAGTATACTATTTGTGGAATATTTGTCATTAAAAGATACCCTCTATTTTAGGTTTATTTTGACAATACATATCCTTGTTGCCTCATCCTGTGATATAATGAGATAATACAGACAGCTATATGAACTACATTGCCATTTTCTTAGATAAGGCGGATCACCATGCAAAACAATAAAAACAAAATAGCCATCAGCGCTGCCAAACTATACTACCAATCGGGATACAGCCAGACCGAAATCGCCAAAGAGCTCAGCCTGTCCCGCCCGTCCGTGTCGCGCATCCTCCAGTACGCGAAGGACATGGGCTTCGTCCGCATCGAAATCTTCGACCCCATCGAAGACCAGAGCCTCCTGGCCAAAAAAATCATTTCCGCCTTCGGCCTCAAGGACGCCTGCATCGCCAACGCGCCCATTGAAGACGAAGAAGACATCAAAAAATATATCGGCCAGGTAGGCGCCGAATACCTCAGCAAAATCGTCCAGGACGGCGACATCATCGGCGTCGGCTGGGGCACGACCATGCACTGCTTGTCCCACGCCCTTCTGCCCCACCCCCTGCGGGGCGCGCAGATCGTCCAGCTCGAAGGGGGCCATTACCCTGGCCGCCGGCGAAACCTACGCCAACGAAATCCTCGAGCGCTTCGCCAAAAACTACGAAACCATCGCCCAGTACCTGCCCCTGCCCGTACTGTTCGATTCCAAAACCGTAAAAGATATGGTCTATAAGGACCGCCACATCAAGCGCGTCCTGGAGCTGGGCCGCAACGCCAACATCGCCTTGTTCAGCGTCGGCACGGTCCGCGACAACGCCCTCTTTTTCCGTCTGGGCTACGCCGACGAAGAAGAAAAGGAATTTCTCAAGACCCATGCCGTCGGCGATATCTGCTCCCGCTTCTTCGACAAGGACGGCAATATTTCCAGTCCCGACCTGAACAACCGCACCGTCGGCATCGACCTCGACTGCCTGCGGACCAAAGAATACAGCATCCTCCTGTCGGGCGGCGCAGCCAAGGTCGCCAGCATACGCGCAGCCCTAAAAGGCGGCTACGCCAACGTCCTCATTACGGACCAGTTCACGGCCAAGCGCCTGCTTCAGGAAGAAACCTAATTCCAACGTTACAAATACACAACAGCCGCAGCAAGAAAAGAAATGTCCATTCTCTCGCCGCGGCTGCTTTTGTTTTATAACCAGGATTTTCTTTGTAATACTCACTATGACGTTCCATAGACAAAAAGGCTGCCCCTCAGGCAGCCTTTTCCTGTCATATATCCGATTTATGGGTTCAGCGCTTCGTCCAGTACGCGGACGTATTCGTCGATAGCCCGCTCCGAATAGGCCGTTCCCTTGGCAATGGCCTCGAAGGCGTGATATGCCCGGGGATAGAGGTGAAATTCCACCGGTACGCCGGCCTGAGCCAGGCGCTGCGCATAGCGTATCGTATCGTCGCGGAAAGGGTCCAGCGTGCTGACGCAGGTATACGTCGGCGGCAGGCCCGACAAATCGTCAGCCCTCGCCGGGGCCATATAGGCCGTCGCCCGATCCGTCCCGACAGCGTCGCCAATGTAGGCCTTCCAGGCAAAGACATTGGACACGTTGTTCCACACCCTCATGTCCATGACTTCATGGCTGGCCGGCGAGGCCATGCGGTCGTCCAGCATGGGATACAAAGGCATTTGAAAGGCCGGCCGTATTTCGCCTTTGTCTCTCGCCATCAAGGCCACGGCAGCGCAGAGATTCCCGCCGGCACTGGCTCCGGCAACGGCGATGCGCTCATCGTCGACGCCTAAGGATGCAGCATTGTCAAAAAACCATTTCAGCCCCGTATAGGTGTCGTCGATGGCCGCCGGATAGGGATTTTTCGGGGCCAGCCGATAATCGACAGATACGACGACCGCCCCTACCTCCTTGGCAAACCGCAGGCTCTGGGCCTCGTCCTGCTCAGGCACGCCGAATAAGAAACCGCCGCCGTGAATCCAGTAAATCCCCGGCAGTGCCGCCTCGGCCTGCATGGGCTTGTACACCCGCAGGCGCAGCTTCTCCGAGCCGTCTCCATTAGGAATATACACGTCGTACACCTGCACGGCCTCGTCCTCGGCAAATTCGGCGAACCGACTAAGGCTCCGGCCCGCCGGTTAATATCCTCCAGCGCACCGGGCTGATTAAAATCCAAAGAAGATCCCTGTTCCAGCGCCGGCCGCAGCTGCGGGTCCACCTGTTCCAAATACGACGACTCCCCGGCAAAGGCCGTCATAGACGACGCGGCAATCACAGCGCAGACGACGGCGCTGCGCAGCATATGTTTCCATGAGTACACGATTTACCTCTCCCTTATGTATAGAATATAATAATTTATTTTATCGGTTAATTGTAAAATGAATTTGAACAGGTAATCAAAAAACAAAAATCCATAGTGAAGCTTCATGTTAAAATGGTTTTGCGAGAAATCATCAACAAAGGAGCAATCACTATGGATCACATCCATTCTAACACAATTGAGGACGTACGTACACCCGGCCGCCATCTTTCTTTGGAGGAACGTGGCATGATTCAGGCCCTGCATCGCCAGGGGCTTTTCCCTTCGCAACATCGCTGCTGCAGTAGGATGTGCTCATACGACTGTTTTCTATGAACTTCGGCGTGGAACGCCGGATCGGAAAAGCAAGCACGGTCGTGCCCCTCAGTATATGGCAAAGCGCGGTCAGAAGGCTTATGCAGAGAATCGCAAGAACTCCAGGAAGCCTTGTAAAATCGATCATGACGACTGCGAGCTGTTTATCCAATGGATGGTGGAACGAGTCCGCCAAGAACGCTGGTCACTGGATGCCTGCGTTGGCTATGCTAGGCGAAATAAGCTATTTACTCCGGAACAGATTCCCTGTACCAAGACGCTCTACAACATGCTTTGGGCTAACAAACTTCCACTGTCACTCTTCGAGGTACCGCAGGTCTTGAAGCACAAACGCCGCCGCAAATGGGTGCGTAAGAACAAACGTATGAAGGGTCGCTCCATTGAGGAACGTCCTGCCGTCGTCGATGATGGTACCGAGATGGGCCACTGGGAAGTGGATACGGTCGTTGGTCGGCGCGCAGGTCGTGAAGCAGTAGTCTTCACCGCTGTTGAAAAGGTTACGCGCAACTACATCGCTATCCGAATTCCTGGACGTACCTGCGCCGGCGTTGAAGCTGCTCTTGCACAGTTGCAGGAGCGATATGGCGCAGAGTACTTCAGCCAGATCTTTAAGACGATGACGGCCGATAACGGTCCAGAGTTTGAGAACTTATCGCAGTTCGAGAACCTCGGTACCAAGATATACTTTACACATCCGTACAGCTCATGGGAGCGGGCTCAGAACGAACGCCACAATGGCCTGCTGAGGGATTTCATCCCAAAGGGCATGTCCATGGAGCGGTTCTCTGATGAGGATATCCTGAACATGGCAGATACGCTGAACCAGCGCCCACGGCGTGTTTTGGGCTACCATACGCCGTCAGAGCTATTTGATGCATTCCTCGATGAAGTTTATGCTAGTGAGTGTGTTTCCTGATTATGGTTGTTCAAATTCAACTTGCAATTTACCAAGGAATAGTATGTTGATAATATGACATAGTACTCATAAGGTATATTGACAAGAATGGTATATGATGTAAAATGAACGTAACAAGAGGATATATAACTAATGTGTTATGAATAATGAGTAATTAAAATCGTATCTCTTTCACTATGGGGATACGATTTTTATCTATTTGCAAAAATAGACAGGCAGTCAGGAGCGAAGCGTCGGCTGTCCCGTTTACATGAGAAGTGAAAGGAGAGGATGGAGTATGCTTAGGCGGTGGGAGAAGAAAGGGCTTGCAGTCATTTGCTTTCTTGTCAATTTCACCGTTTCTGTTCATGCCGCTGAGCCCAGCGACTGGCGGCAGACTGCCTATTCCATTGCGGCCGGGCAGATTGGGGCCGTCAACGCTTACCGCATAGAGGACGACTTGATATGGCGGCGCATTGACGACAGCCGGTTTGCGGCATTTAAGGGCATGCAGCTGCCGACGGATGCCTCGGACTGGTCGGTAAAGTTTTTCTACCGCAGCGACGTATTTCCCCGCTATGGCAGCGCATCGCTGTCCCAGGATTACAGCTCCATGCAGCTGGGCTACGAAGCGGGGCGTGTGTGGAATTGGCGCGGCGGCACGATGCGGCAGGGGCTGTTTTACTTGTCAGGGTCTTCGAACGCGTATTTGAGCAGTTACGACTCCGGCGACATATCGTACGGCGGCGCGTCGTCGGCCATGAAGAAATACGGCGCGGCCTGGTATACGTCGTGGGAGGGCGCGGATTCCCACCGCATAGAAGGCGTGTTTCGGGTGACGAGCCTACGGAATCAGTTGTCCTATACGGACGAGGCCGGTCAGAGCCGGTCGGAAGCGTACCGAACGTGGATGCCGGCGCTGGGATTGCGCTGGTACCAGACGAAGTTTGCAGCGGACAGCTTCTTTTGGGAGCCCCAGGTCGGCGTGTCCTTCGGCTATATGAACCTGCCGTCTGTAGGGTCGACGGCGGTGTATACGCCGAAGAATCAGACCCTGCTTACGGGAAAGGCCGGCCTCATGGCTGGAAAGACCTATCGTATCCGCGGCAATCAGGGGCTGGCCTACGGCCGGTTTGAAGTGCAGCGTGATTTTACCGGCCCCCTGTATGGAGAAGGCAAGGATGTGCAGAGCGGCGATTCGGCTTCTGTGTCGCTGGGGACGGGACCGTCCTCCTGGTATAACATGACAGTCGGTACGTCCTTCGCCATGGGGCAGGGAAATTCGATTTGGGGCGAGCTGACGCGGCGCTTCGGCTCCGACATGAGGCAGACGTGGAGCGTAACCGGCGGCCTGGTCCTGCGCTGGGGCGGCGCAAAAAAGGAAGACCGGGAAGCGTTCAAAAAGCTCAAAGAGGACGAACGTTCCTTGAAACCCGATAAGGACGCAAATAAAGACGGAAAAAAATAACATCCCGCAGGCATGTCGGCTGCAGCTGCCGGACATGCTTACGGGATGCTTTGCGTTACGGATGATATTGCCGCATGGCGATTTTTTGCTGACGGCGGGCGAAGACGCTCATGATGAGCACGATGACGCCGGCCAGGACGAAGACGAATTTGATGCCGACGAAGGTCGCAATGACCCCGCCGAGAAGAGGTCCGGCCATAGAACCGATCTGTTGGGCTGAAAAGAGGAGGCCGAAGACGCGGCCTTTCATGTGGGACGTCGTGTTTTCTGCTAAAATCGCGTTGATAGACGGATAAATGCCGGAAAAGAACAGGCCGATGGCAAACTGCGTCGCGGCGAAGTAATAGAGGTCATCCGGAACGGCTTGCAGGAAGAATACGAGGCTCGTGGCGAACAGGGCGTAGGTCAGCGACGTGTGGAACCCGTGGTGCTGGCCGAATCGGCCCCACAAGGGCGAAGAAACGGCGCTGGCAAAGCCTCCCAGAGAGAAGACGAGGCCGGAAATGAAGATCAGGTTGTCCAGCTGGCCGGCTAATTCCGTTACGTACGTTGTCAGGACGGGCTGGATGATGAGGATGACCATCTGCACGAAGACGGCGAAAATCAGCATGTTGCGGATGAGGGGATGATGCCACAGGCTTCCCTCGTCTGCCGGTGCGGCGGCCTGCGCCGTTTCTGCCGGAGCGTCCGTGTCAGGCGGTTCCTTGATGAAGAATACGAGGACGAGAAAGTTTAAGAATAAAGCGCCTGCGGCGAGGAAAAAGGACATGCGCATGCCGAAGATTTCCGCCAGCAGCCCGCCGAACAGGGGACCGATGACCCCGCCGGCCGTCAGGGCGCCCTGCATGACTCCCAGGCAGATGCCCAGTTTTTTAGGAGGTGCGTACGTCGTCATAATAGCCAGCTCCATAGGCCACAGGCCTGCGGCAAAGCCCTGGAACATGCGCATGAACGTCAGCTGCAGCGGCGAGGTGACGATGCCGCCGAGAAAATAGCTGATCGCCAGCAGCAGGCTGGAACGGATCGCCATGAGCCGTTTGCCTTTTTTATCGGCCAGGCGTCCCCAGATCGGGGCCATAATCGCGCTGACGGCGAAGGTCGACGAAAAGACGACGCCGGACCAGATATTGACCGAAGACGCGTCTACGCCCAGCTCCCGCGTCAAATACATGGGCAGAAAGGGAATAAGCATCGTGTAGCTGGAAGACATGAACACGACGTTGCAGGTTAATATGGCTAAACAGACTTTCCAATTCATGATCGATTCGCCTCTTTTATATGGTATATTCTATATATTTCTTTATATACTTATAATAATCTATTTGAGTACGTTCATTATACTGCAACTTTTTGGAAAATGGTAGACCCGTCGGTTGGTCTTGCTGAATTCATGCCGGACTTATATAATAAAGACACCGCATGGCGACAGGCGGGCATGCCGCCGCCTTTTCCTGCGGAAGGACAAGACTTGAAAAGAAGGAACGCTGCATGATTATATATCTCCTGAAGCGCATAGCCGGCGCCGCCGTCGTGCTGTGGGCTATTATTACGATTACCTTCGGGCTGATGCACGCCATACCGGGCGGCCCGTTTACACAGGAAAAGAAGCTGCCGCCGGCCGTCATGGAAAACATCGAAGCCCGATACCATCTGAACGACCCGCTCTGGAAGCAGTATGCCGATTACGTCGGCCGGGCCGCCGTGTTGGATTTGGGCCCGTCTTATAAATACCCGGGCCGCACGGTGAACGACATCATCGCCGAAACCTTTCCCGTGTCGGCCGCTTTGGGATGCATCAGCCTGTGTCTGGCCGTCGGCGTCGGCGTGGCGGCCGGTCTGGCCGCAGCCTGGTACAAGAACCGCTGGCTCGATTATGCCCTGATGCTTGGTGCGACCTTCGGCGTATCCGTTCCCAGCTTTATCATCGCGGCGCTGCTGGTGCAGCTGTTCGCCTTTACCTGGCCTGTGCTGCCGGCGGCGATGTGGAAGGGGCCGTCCTACGTCATCCTGCCGGCCTTGGCCCTGGCGGCTCATCCGACGGCCTTCGTCATGCGCCTGACCCGTTCCAGCGTGCTCGACGCGCTGGGACAGGACTATATACGTACGGCCCGTTCCCGCGGCGCAGGAAAATACTCCCTCCTGTGCCGCCATGCCCTGCGCAACGCTTTGCTGCCGGTTGTCAGCTACATCGGCCCCTTGGCGGCGGCCTTGCTGACAGGCAGCTTTATCGTCGAGTCCATGTTCGCCATTCCCGGTCTGGGACGGCATTTTGTTACCAGCATATATAACCGCGATTATACGGTCATATTGGGGATTACGATTTTTTACAGCTTTCTTATCATGCTGATGAATTTATTGGTAGATATGGTGTATCCGCTGCTGGACCCGCGGATTGCCTTGAAATCGCGTAAGGGGGAATGACCATGGACGCTCGTGAATTTGAGCCCATCGGGCCGGAAGCGCGCCTGGAGCCCTATGTTCCGCCGCAGAAGCTGCGCGAGCGGGGCTGGCGGCAGATGAAAAAAAATCGGCTGGCCCTCTGGGGCATGGCGATTGTCGCCGTCATGACCGTGTTGGCCGTCGTCGGGCCGTGGCTGTCGCCGTATACGTACGACGCGCAGAATTTTGCCATGGCCAATGCCTGGCCGTCGCGGGAGCACTGGTTCGGCACCGACTCGCTGGGACGGGATTTGTTCGTCCGCGTCCTGTACGGCGCGCGCATTTCCTTGTCTATAGGACTGGTTGCCAGCCTGATCAACGTATGCATCGGCGTGCTGTACGGCGGCGTTGCCGGCCTGGTCGGCGGCCGGACGGAACGGATCATGATGCATATCGTCGACGTTTTGTATTCGATTCCCATGCTGCTGTACGTCATCCTGCTCATGGTGGTGTTTCGTCCGGGCCTGCTCAATATTTACCTGGCTCTGGGCATATCGTACTGGCTCAACATGGCCCGCATCGTCCGCGGCCAGATACTTAGCTTAAAGCAGCAGGATTACGTCCTGGCCGCGCGGTCCTGCGGCGCGTCGACGTGGCAGATCCTGCGCCGCCACATGATTCCCAACTGCGTCGGTCCGATCATCGTCACGTTGACCTTATCCATTCCCGACGCTATTTTTACGGAGGCTTTTCTGAGCTTTATCGGCCTGGGCGTATCAGCGCCCATGGCCAGCTGGGGCGTACTGGCTTCGGAAGGCATCAACAGCATGCGATCCTTCTCGTTCCAGCTGTTCTTTCCGGCGGCGGCTCTGAGCCTGACCATGCTGGGGTTCATGTTTCTCGGCGACGGCCTGCGCGACGCCTTGGACCCGCAGAATCAGAAGGAGGGAAGCCGATGAAGCCGTTATTAGAAATCGATGGACTGTCCGTGTCGTTCCGCACGTACCGCGGCGTCCTCGAAGGGCTGCACGACGTATCGTGGCAGGTATATCCCGGTGAGACCGTGGGCATCGTCGGCGAATCGGGCTGCGGCAAATCCATTACGGCCCAGTCGGCGATGAAGCTGCTGCCGGAGGAAACGGCGATGTATACGAACGGCCATATTTACTGGGACGGCCGGGACATACTGCCCTTGCGCGAGAAAGAGATGAACGCGCTGCGGGGTCGGCAGATGGCCATGGTATTCCAGGATCCCATGACCTCGCTGAATCCGGTGCTGACGATAGGCAGCCAGATTCGCGAAGGCTTGGATGCGGCGAAATTCAACAGCCGGAGGGAACGGGATGAACGGGCCCTGGCGCTGCTGCAAGCCGTAGGGATTACGAATCCGGAAAAACGGCTGGGCCAATATCCTCACGAGCTGTCTGGCGGCATGCGCCAGCGCTGCCTCATCGCCATGGCCTTGGCCGGCGAGCCGCGGCTGCTCTTTGCCGACGAGCCGACGACGGCTCTCGACGTGACGACGGAAGCGCAGGTATTGGCGCTGATTCAAGAGCTGCAGAAGCGGCTGGGCATGGCCGTCGTCCTCATTTCCCACAACCTCGGCGTCATCGCCCAGATGTGCCGGCGCGTGTACGTCATGTACGCTGGCTGCGTCGTCGAAGAGGGGGCTGTAGAAGATATCTTTTATCGGCCTGCCCATCCTTATACGCAGGGGCTGCTGGCGTCGCTGCCGGACCCGTCCCGGCCGGACAAGGATCTGACGGGTATCGACGGACAGGCTCCCGATTTGTTCCATATGCCGGCGGGCTGCCGCTTTTATCGCCGCTGCCCGCGAGCCATGCGCGTCTGCACGCATAGTCTGCCGCCGCCGTATGAGCTGGGCGGCGGCCATCGCGCGGCGTGCTGGCTCCTGTGCCCAGAAAGGAGGAAGGGCTGTGAATCTGATTGAGGCTGTTCATATTACGAAGCAATTCGTCGCAGGCCGGGACTGGCTGGGACGGCCGAATAAGGTAGTGACGGCCGTTCGCGACGTATCTCTGGCTATACGGCCGGGCGAGACCGTCGGCTTAGTCGGCGAATCGGGCTGCGGTAAATCGACCTTTGCCCGCACCGTGCTGGGACTGTACGAAAAAACGGGCGGCCAGGTGCTGTATAAGGGACAGGATACGGCCGAGGCCGACGCGGCTAAAGCGTACCGACGCTGCGTCCAGATGATTTTTCAGGACCCCTATTCGTCCTTAGACCCCCGTATGACCGTCGGCGACATTATCAGTGAACCCCTGCGGAACTACGGCCTTTGCCCTACGGCGGAGGAACGGCGGAAGACCGTAGAGGCTCTCTTGGAGATGGTTGACTTGCGGGCCGAAGCGGCCCAGCGCTATCCTCATGAATTCAGCGGCGGCCAGCGGCAGCGCGTCGGCATTGCCCGCGCCCTGGCCTTGAAGCCGGAATGCGTGTTCTGCGACGAGCCCATTTCGGCCCTCGACGTGTCCGTGCAGGTGCAGATCGTCAATATGCTGAAGCGGCTGCAGCAGGAGCTGGGATTGGCGTATTTGTTTATTTCCCATGATTTGGCTATGGTGCATCACGTCAGCCGCCGTATCGGCGTCATGTATTTAGGCCGTCTCGTCGAGCTGGGACCAGGCGGCGACGTGTTTCACCGGCCCCCTTCATCCCTATACGAAGCTGCTGATTTCCGCTGTGCGCGTCCCGACCCGGGACAAAAACGGCGCGTCGTCGTTGAAGGGGAAATTCCCGGGCCTTCGACGTGCCGTCGGGCTGCGTGTTTCATCCGCGCTGTCCCTATGCGTCGGACCGGTGCCGCCGGGAAGAGCCCCTGTGGCGGAAAGTGCGGCCGGAGCGGTACGTCGCCTGCCACGCTGTGGCAGAGGAGGGCCTATGATGAAACGGATATTGGCGAGTATCGGCCTGGGTTGCTGCTGTTGGCCTGCTGGGCTGCGGGGCCGCGCCCCGTCCCGATACGGTAAGCTACGTGCTGGAGGCCGAGCCGTCGCGTTTGGACCCGGCGATGACGACGGCCCTGCCGGAAAGCAACGTGGAGCTGCAGATTTTCGAGGGGCTGACCCGCCTGGACGACCATGACGTGCCGCAGCCGGCCCTGGCCGCTTCGTGGCAGATTTCGCCGGACGGCAAGGTGTATACGTTTTATCTGCGCGATGGCATCTGCTGGAGCGACGGCACTCCGATTACGGCTCAGGATATTGAATACTCGTGGAAACGGGTGCTGAATCCGGACGTCGCTTCGGAAAACGCCTACATGCTGTTCTGCATTGATAAGGCCGAAGCGTATTTTAAGCGTCAGGCCCGAGCTGACGAAGTAGGCGTCGCTGCCCTGGATGATAAGACACTGCAGGTGCGGCTGACGAACCCGACGGCCTACTTTCTCAATTTGACGGCTTTCCACTGCTATTACCCTGTGCCGAAGCATATCGTCGAAGCCCGTCCCGATACGTGGGCTGCCGACGCGGAGACGATGGTGTGCAGCGGGCCCTATAAGATTACGGCTTGGAATCACTCCAGCCAAATCGATATGGTGAAAAACGATGCTTATTGGGACGCCGACGCCGTCGTTTTGGACCGCCTCGAATTTCCGATCAGCGATTCTCAGGCGACGCGCCTCACGCTGGTAGAAAGCGGGCAGGCTAATATGACCGTCGAGCCGCCGCCGTCGGAACAGGAACGATTGGAAGGGCTGGGACTGTATAAGATTGCGCCGTACCTTGGCTCGTATTACTATGTGTTCAACGTGCAGAAGCCGCCCTTTGACGACGTAAACGTCCGCCGGGCCTTTGCGGCGGCCGTGCGGCGGGAAGAGCTGGTGCGCCATGTCGTGCGGGCTCAGAAGGAAGCGGCCTACGCCTGGGTGCCGCCGGGAATTGCCGACGAAGAGACGGGCCGCGATTTTCGTGAAGAAGGCGGCGATTTAGCCGTCGAAGACGAGGCGGCCGCCAGGGCCTATCTGAAGGCTGCCGGATATGACGAAGACCATCCGCTGCCGGAGGTGACGATTTTATTCAATACGAACGAAATGCACAAGGCCATCGCCGAAGCGATGCAGGCCATGTGGAAGGACGCGTTGGGAGCTGACGTCTTCTTGGCGAATCAGGAATCAAAGGTGTTCCTGGCGACGCGCAGCCAAGGCGATTACCAAATTGCCCGGGCGTCGTGGATTGCCGACTACGTCGACCCGATGACGTTTTTAGACGTCTTTGCAGATAGGGATAATGACGCCCGCTATTATAATGTTATATATAATAATTTGGTGCAGGCGGCTAAAGAGACCAACGATCCGGCGCTGCGCCGGCAGTATATGCACGAAGCTGAGCAAATTTTGTTCGACGACTGCGTCATCATCCCGATTTACTATACGACGCAGCCCTACGTCGTGCAGCCCTATGTCAAGGGCTATCATTGGTCGCCTTTGGGCGTCGTCGATTTCAAACGGGCCTATTTAGAATATTAGAAAGGAAGAACTGCATGTATACTTTTCCGAAACCGCTGCGGCCGGGCGATACGATTGCCGTCGTAGCGCCGTCGGCTGCCCTGGCGGACGACGATTTGCAGGAAGGCGTCGATTTCATACGATCCTTAGGCTATGACGTCAAGCTGGGACGGTCTGTCGGCGCTCATTGGGGATACCTGGCCGGTACGGACGAGCTGCGGGCGCAGGACATTCACGAAGCCTTCGGCGACGACGGCGTGTCCGCCGTGCTTTGCCTGCGCGGCGGATATGGAGCCGCCCGGCTGCTGCCGCTCCTGGATTATGAGTTCATTGCGGCCCATCCTAAAGTATTTATGGGATTCAGCGACATTACAGCCCTGCATACGGCTTTTCTGCAGCGCTGCCATATGGCGACGGTCCACTGCGCCATGGCCATGTCCTTGGGCCATACGGCGTCGGACTATACGCGGGAGCAGTTTTCCCAGGGGCTGCAGTCGCCCTTTTCGGCGCGGACCCTTTCCCTTCCCGAAGGAACTGTGCTGGAGCCTATCGTGCCGGGCTGCGTTTCCGGACCCTTGTGCGGCGGCAACATGATGCTCCTGTCGGTCCTGACGGGGACGCCGTATGAGCTGGACGGCACGGACGCCGTCGTGTTGCTGGAAGAAATCGGCGAAGACGCCTACGCACTGGACCGGATGTTGTGCCAGTTTGAGCAGTCGGGCTTATCCGAACGGGCGGCGGCCTTTGTCTTCGGCGATTTTGCCCATTGCGGGCCGACGCAGAAGAGCGAGTATGAGTTTACCGTAAAGGAAGTCGTATTCCAATACGCCCAGCGTTGGGGAAAGCCAGCTCTTTGGGGGGGTTCCTGCCGGTCATGGCCGGCATAACGCCTGGCTTCCCTTCGGCGCGACGGCCCAGCTGTGCAGTACGGCGGACGGAGCGGAGCTGGCCATCACTGCGCCGACATTCTGAAGCAGAAAGGGAGATTGACATGGATAAGCAGAAGATGAAGGAAGCAGCTTGCCAAAAGGTCGACGAGCTGCAGCCCTTAATTTACGAAATTGCCGACTACATACACGGCCATCCCGAATTGGGCGGCAGCGAATACTTGGCGTCGTCCTATTTGCGGAAGGTGCTGCGCGACGCCGGTTTTACAGTGGAAGACGTCGTGCCCGAAGCGTTTCCAACGGCCTTTCATGCTTCGTGGGGAGACGGGCCGTTTCACATGGGATTTTTAGCGGAATACGACGCCCTCCCGGAGATTGGCCATGGATGCGGGCATAACCTCATCGCAGCCATGAGCGTCGGAGCGGCCCTAGCCTTTGCCGCTGTCTGCGGCGACGGCGCGACGGTTCATGTATACGGCTGCCCGGCCGAGGAAACGGCAGGCAGCAAGGTGTATATGAGCGACCAGGGCGTATTCGACGGTCTGGATGGGGCCGTGATTCTCCATCCCTGCGCCGATACGACCAGCATCGGCGGCACGTCGTATGCCTCCCATCCTATGGAATTTACCTTTTTGGGCAAGGCCGCCCATATTGCCGACAGGGAGTACGAGGGAATCAACGCCCTGGATGCCCTCGTCGATTTTTATCGGCAGATGGAAGACCTGGAGCAGTCGTGGACGGAACCCCATCTGATTGGCGCTATCATTACGGACGGCGGCGTTGCTCCCAATATCGTGCCTGAAAAAGCGGTGATGCGGGCTACGATACGGGCTCTCGACGCGTCGTATTTAGAAACGGTCATGCTGCCGCAGATTCGCGAGCTGGCCCAAGCCGTTGCCCAGGCGCACGGGGCGGAGGTTGCGATGGTTCATTATGAGCCGCTGTATAAAAATATGATACAAGACGCCAAAATGAACGTGTATTTTGCCGAAGCCTTTAACGCCCTTCATGAACCCTTCGACGTAAAAGACGACGACTATGCCGATGGTTCCAGCGACGTAGGCAACGTGAGCCAGGTCACGCGGGCCTGTCAGCCGGAGATCTGCATTTGCTACGACGCGGCGGCCCATACGGAAAAATTCGCTGCGGCAGCAGGCGGCGAGCTGGGGAAAATGCAGGCCTTAGTAGGGGCCAAAGCGATGGCCATGGTGGCCGTAGAGCTCATGAATGAAAAGAATGGCAAAGAATTCTTATCGTGAATTTTTTTCTTTATGAACTGGCAAAAAATGTATGAGTAAAACGTGATGAGATATATTGACAAAAGAACACCTCAATAATATACTTTAGGCAAGATGATATTTCATTATCATTTTGCGGAACGTCTTAAGAAAGAAGAGGGAAGTGATCACATCATGAAATCTATCGTATTATACTCGTCTCATACAGGAAGAACGAAAAAAATTGCCGAGCATGTCGTAAGCGGACTGCCGGAAGGTACGCCGTGCCTGCCCGTTGAAGAAATGCCGGCCGATATCAACTCCTACGACTGCGTTTTTTTGGGCTGCTGGGCTGACGGCGACGCCGTAGACGCCGGCGCTGCGCAGGCTTTGGAACAATTGGACAATAAGAACGTTGCAGTATTCGTCACCGTGCAGAGCGGACCCTTCTCCGACGACTCGGCGAAAATTTTGCGCACCGTCATCGACGTCCTTCCTTCGGGCTGCAAGATCGTCGGCACCTATGTCACGCCGACGGAACGGGAAGATAATAAAGAAGAAAGTGATCAGAAGGCGCGGGCTTTTGCTCGGGACTTTGCTGAAAATACGCTTGACCGCTTGATGGGCGCTGGAGTTTAATCGCTTGTGTTTGTACGGACTCGCTAAAGAAATCCATTGGATTTCTTTAGCGTTTTTTGTTTCCTGCGTCTAAAGGAAGAGAACTGGCGAAGGACTTTCCAGGTGTTTTTTCGAAACACACATTTTCGTAGAAAAAATCTCTTGACAAAAGACTAAAAAGGGGATATACTAAACAAGCTGTTGCGGCAGGACGCCGCGGCAGGCCGGATAACCGGAACGCTTCGAAAAGAACTTCAAAAAAGTGCTTGACAAGCCCGGGCGAGTCTGGTAAGATATACAAGTCGTCGCGAGACGGCATGGCCTTTGAAAACTGAACAGTGTGATACGAAACAATACGCCAGAGTGCGAGGTCTTAGCAATAAGATTTCAAAAACAGGTAATACCAATAATACGTAAGAACGAGCAATCAGCTCTTCACATATCATGGAGAGTTTGATCCTGGCTCAGGACGAACGCTGGCGGCGTGCTTAACACATGCAAGTCGAACGGGAGGACATGGGAAGCTTGCTTCCTATGGAC
>ENA-OQHN01000396-OQHN01000396.1-human-gut-metagenome-genome-assembly--contig:-NODE-396-length-15191-cov-3.704594_pt1 | contig 15191 bp, 18 predicted proteins | sample MGYA00242564_ERZ504721 | MGnify/ENA primary metagenome ERZ504721 (study PRJEB26092, sample SAMD00036212) | human gut metagenome | host: Homo sapiens | study: EMG produced TPA metagenomics assembly of...
AGGCGATTTCAGCATCCGCTTCCAGCACATGGGAGAAGGATTGAATGCCATCCTGTTCCGCATCGGAATCGGATTCTAAAATACGTCCGGCAAATTTTTCAAACACGGCACAAGCCGCCTGTTCGAAATTATCGGCGAATCCAAACCGAAGAGGCTGTCTGCAACTGGCAGACAGCCTCTTCACATCATCCCCGACATTCCATCGACCTTGGAGCAACAGGATCTCCAAGTATTCGATCTCTTTTTCCGGTCATTCGCGGGCGAATCCTTTCGGGCCGGATTTCGAGCGATACAAAACACTCCAAAAACACCGGCTCGATCGGGAAGCGGATTATGCCTCTTTTTCCCTCTTCCGCCGCGACCGATTGCGCCAGCTCCGAAAGAATACGGACATGCACCCGCTCGTCGGAAACAATCTTATTGAGAAGCTGGATAGCTACTGTGGCCGACTGTGTCAGCTTTTCGGGATTGTTTTTTCGGATACGCTCGATCAACTGCTGATAGGCGGCAATCGTATCTTTTTCGGCCTGGATATTGACCCGAATGGCCTCGGCAGCCGATTCATATTCGACCGTAACCGCCGAACTCGAATACTTCGGAGTATTCACGCGCCCGCCCAGTTGTCCGATAAAATCGCCCAAACGGTCGAAATGCTTCATTTCGACGAAAGCGATCCCCAGGAATGTTTCGCCAATGTTTTCGAAGAGCATCCGCTGTTGGGTGTATTGAATGATAGCCGTCAGTTCCGAGGTGGGAATGGCGCCGTAGTAGGCGTCATAGAACCACTCGGGTTCCACGCCGTCGTTCGGCCGAGCCTTCTCCGCTTCGGGATAATCCAACGTATTATCGACGAAACGCATCGATTCGATCATCGCATTGGCCATCGTTTCTACATTATCGAGCGTAGCCGGATTGTGTTTTATGAACTCTTTCATCGCTTGTTTAATTTATGGCAATCATATCTCTCGAAGTTTCTTTTCGGATTTTCGAATCCGACGGTCGTACCGTTTGCAGCCTATGATTACACGGGGCACGTCCGCATAGGAAATCAAGCCGTACATCGGTCGTCGAACCCGAAAAATCCGGATGTCGAAACCCCGAAGATGCGATCACCCGATTTATCACTACTTACCCATCAGAACCTCGTCGATAATTCGCTTCAGGTCGCTCTTCGGGCGACCGCCGGTCATCATCTGCGGCATCCCGCTCAGCGGGATGAACAGCAGGGTAGGCACCGACCGTACGCCGAACACCGCAGCGAGTTCCTGTTCCCGGTCGATATCGACCTTATAAAAATCGATCCGGTCCTTATATTGGTAATCGGCCGCCAGCTCGTCGAGCACAGGGGCCAATGCCTTGCAAGGACCGCACCAGGTCGCGAAAAAATCGATCACGGCGGGACGCTCACCCAGGAATTTCCATTCGCCCCTTCGAATTTTTCGATATCGGCGACCTTGGTCGTGAACTCCTGTTTATTCAGTTGTTTACAGGTTTCCATAGTATTGCTTGTTTAATGTTTTATAACCCAGCGCAAACATAGTGCCGCAAGCGATGAAAAAAAAGAGCGTCCCGGCTTATGGCCGGACGCTCCGATAGAATATCTCGAACGACTAACGCACCTTACGGATGATTTCCGCACCGTGATTGATAGCCTTCTCGTTTTCAGGCAGCATCTTCCAGGCACGCTCCGGCAGGGATTTTTTCAGTCCCACCATTACGTTCTCCATCTTAACGACGGGGCATACCTTCAGATAACCGCCCAAGATCATCGTATTGAACAACTTGGACTGTCCCAAACGAGCCGACTCGGCCGTAGCGTCGATCGTATAGATGCTGATATCCGTACGGCTCGGGTGACGCGTGATACCATTGGTGTCGTAGATCAGCGTACCGCCCGGACGAACCATCGATTCGAACTTGTCCATCGACTGCTGGTTCAGGATAATAGCCGTATCGAACTCATGAGCGATCGGCGACGAAATGGGTTTGTCCGAAAGGATAACCGTCACGTTGGCCGTACCGCCACGCATTTCAGGACCGTAAGAGGGCATCCAGGTAACTTCGAAATCCTGCATTACGCCCGAGTAAGCCAAAATTCTTACCCATCGAGAGGACACCCTGTCCACCGAAGCCTGCAATAATTAAAGTCTCTTTCATATTCTTTGTCCTCTTACTTCTTGGTTAAGTCCTTGATATCGCCCAGTTGATAGAAGGGCAGCATGTTCTCTTCGAGCCACTTGTTCGAAGCCACCGGAGAGAGTTTCCAACCGCTGTTGCAGGTCGAAACGACCTCTACGAGCGAGAAACCGTTGCCGGCCATCGCATTCTCGAACGCCTTGCGGATCGCCTTCTTGCACTTGCGGACATTCGCCGGATTGTGCACGCTCTGGCGCGTCAGGTAAGTCACACCGTCCAGATGAGCCAGCATCTCGGAGATCTTGTAAGGATAACCGTTCAGACGGGGATCGCGGCCGTAAGGGGTCGTCGCAGTCTTCATACCCAGCAGGGTAGTCGGAGCCATCTGACCGCCGGTCATACCGTAGATCGCGTTGTTGATATAGATAGCAACGATGCTCTCGCCACGCGCAGCAGCGTGAATCGTTTCGCCCGTACCGATTGCGGACAAGTCGCCGTCGCCCTGATACGTGAACACCATGCTCTCGGGACGAACGCGCTTCACGGCCGTAGCCACGGCGCAAGCACGGCCGTGTGCAGCCTGAATCCAGTCCACGTCAATATATTTATAGGCAAATACCGAACAGCCCACCGGCGAAACGGCGATCGTGTTACCCTCGAGCCCCATCTCTTCAATAACCTCGGCAACCAGCTTGTGAACCGTACCGTGGCTGCAACCCGGGCAGTAGTGCATCACGTTGTCCGTGATGAGTTTCGGCTTGCCGAATACCAGGTTTTCCTGTTTGATTTCTACTACTTCTGCCATAGTCTTACTTTTTATTAATCAGTTTCTCTTTGAGTGCAACCAACACCTCGTCCGGAGCGAACAACATACCGCCCTGGCGGCCATAGTGCTCGACGGGAGCTGCACCGTTTACGGCGAGTCTAACATCCTCGACCATCTGGCCGGCATTGAGCTCGGCACTCAGGAAGCCCTTCACACCGCGTTTTTGCCAAGTCGGCAATTACCTTGCTCGGGAAAGGATAAAGCGTGATCGGACGGAGCAGACCGACCTTCAGGCCTTCGGCACGAGCCAGCTCGACGGTAGCCGAGCAGATACGGGCCGACGAACCGAACGCTACGATCACGTAATCCGCATCGTCGCAGTTGATAGCCTCGTAACGAACCTCGTTTTCCTCCAAAGCCTTGTATTTCGCCTGCAAACGCTGGTTGATCTTCTCCATCACCTCCGACTGAAGCTCGAGCGAAGTGATGATATTGCGCTCCTTGCGGTTGCCTTTGCCGCAAGCCGCCCACTCTTTGCACTCCTCGGCGATCTCCTCGTTGGTCTTACGGGGACGCTGCGGAGCCAGAACGACTTTCTCCATCATCTGACCGATCGCACCGTCGGCGAGGATCAGCGCAGGATTGCGATATTTGAATGCCAGGTCGAAACCGAGAGCCACGTGGTCGTGCATCTCCTGCACCGAGTTCGGAGCAAGTACGATCAAGTGGAAGTCACCGTGCGCACCGGCCCTTGCAAGCCTTGGAAATAGTCGCCCTGCGAAGGCTGGATCGTACCCAGACCCGGGCCGCCGCGCTGACAGTTCACGATAAGACAAGGCAGTTCCGCACCTGCCATATAGCTGAGCGTTTCGCTCATCAGACTGATACCGGGGCTCGAAGACGAAGTCATCACACGTTTACCGGTCGAAGCAGCACCATAAACCATATTGGCGGATGCAACCTCCGACTCTGCCTGCAGCACGACCATACCGGTCGTTTCCCAGGGTTTCTCCTCCATAAGCGTCTCCATAACCTCCGACTGCGGAGTGATAGGATAGCCGAAGTAGCCGTCGCAACCGTAGCGAATCGCAGCATGAGCGATCACTTCGTTGCCTTTCATCAATTTTACTTCTTTCTCTGCCATAGTTTATTCAAATTTTTGACGATAAACCGTGATGCAACTGTCCGGACAGATAATCGCGCAGGACGCACATCCTGTGCAGGCATCCGGGTTAGCCATCTGAGCCACGGGGTAACCTTTGCTGTTTACCTCGGCCGATAAATGCAGCACATCGCAGGGACACGAAGCCACGCAGACTCCGCAACCCTTGCAGCGCTCCTTATCGACGAGGATTGTTCCTTTAATTTTTGCCATAAGACATCCATTTATTATAAGTTGCTTACAAATGTACGCATTTTTTACGGTTTAAGATAACATTTCGTAATAAAATTTCACCTAACGCTTAAAATATATTCAAAAACATTCTGTTTCGGACAGATAACACACCGCCACGCAGCAAACAAACCGGGCGGAAAATTTCTTTTTCAAGGAATTTATACCTAAATTTATTGTGAAGTATTAACCTTAAAATCTTCAATGCGTATGAAAGACAACAAATTTTTCTCGTTTTTCGAACCGGTACTCAAGTATATCGACACCGGTAAGTTTTTCCGCGAACCCTTCCGCTGGCTGTATGCGATCCTGGCGATCCTCAACCTGCTGACACCCATCGTACTGCTGGTAATGGCCATTAACAACGACCTGTTTCGGTACGGCGGAGGCCGGATGATCGCCGCGTTTATTCTGGTCTGGCTCGTGATCGCCTTCGTTTCCTGGCTCGGTTTTCAAATCTGGTGGAACCGCCGCGAAAAAGTATATGCAGCTGCGACAGCGCATGACGATTTCGTCGCCATTCCCGTATTCTCGCACTTCATCCAGACTTTCGGGGAATGGGCGGGTATGTTCGTCGGTATCGGCGGAGCACTGCTCACCCTGATCGCCGCAATATTTCTGAATGGCGACGCCTCCATGCTTCGCATGATGGGTACGGGAGCATTCTTCGGCAGCGGTTCGCTCATTTACATCGTCCTCAATCCGATCTACGGCTTCATAATCGTCGTGGTGACTCGCGCAGCAGCCGAAACGTTCCGTGCATTGGCAGCTATCGCCAACAACACAAAAAAAAGCTGATCGCGCTCTGCTGCGAGGGCGGTACTTTCCACCGCCCGCACCATTTTCGACGGTCGCAACACCAAATCCGACGGTCGCATATTCGTAGCTCGCAGTTGCATCTGCAATTCCGAACTGACCCTAAAGAACTAGGGACGCGACGCTCCCGGTGAAATACAGGAAAGCATATAATTACAAAAGAGAAAGGAGAATCTGTTCAAGATTCTCCTTTCTCTTTTGAATCCCTTACGGGACACTATTTCTCCTCGAAAGTATGGATCACCACACCCGAACGGAGTTTCGGCTCGAACCAGGTGGTCTTCGGAGGCATGATGTTGCCCGTATCGGCAATGTCGATGAGCTGCTGCATGGAAACAGGGTAGAGTGCGAAAGCCGCCTTCATCTCGCCGCTATCGACACGCTTCTTCAACTCTTCCAGGCCGCGAATACCGCCGACGAAATCGATCCGTTTCGACGTCCGCAGATCCTTGATGTCGAGCAACTGGTCGAGTACCAGGTTCGACAGCACGGTTACGTCCAGCACTCCGATCGGATCGTTGTCATCGTACGTACCCGGCTTCGCCGTGAGGCTATACCACTGACCGTCGAGGTAGAGCGAAAAGTTGTGCAACTTCGAAGGGTGGTAGATCTCCTTGCCCTTGGGTTCCACGGTGAAATTCTTCTCCAGCGCCTTGAGGAACTGCTCGGTAGTCATCCCGTTCAGGTCTTTCACCACGCGGTTGTAGTCGATGATGCGAAGCTGGCTCGCAGGGAACGTAACGGCCAGGAAATAGCAGTATTCCTCGTTGCCGGTATGGTTGGGGTTGCTCTCCTGACGCTTCTTGCCCACACGGGCAGCGGCAGCGGTACGATGGTGTCCGTCAGCCACGTACAGAGCGGGAATACCTGCGAAAATCTCGGTGATACGGTCGTTGATCTTCTTGTCGCGGATCACCCAGAAATGGTGGCCGAAGCCTTCGGGAGCGGCCGTGAAATCGTAATCGGCCTTGTTGTTCTTCACGTAGTCGGCAACGATCTTGTTGATCTCGTCGTTGTCGGGATACGCGAAGAATACCGGCTCGAGGTTGGCCTGCTGAAGCTCGACGTGCTTCATGCGGTCCTCCTCTTTCTCGATGCGGGTCAGCTCGTGTTTCTTGATCTTGCCCGACCAGTAGTCCTCATAGTAGCAGCACATGGCCAGACCGTACTGGGTACGGCCATTCATCGTCTGGGCATAAATATAATAGTGCTCTTCGCCATCCTGCACCAGCCACTTGTTGTCGCGCCACTTCTTGAAGTTCTCGACCGCTTTCTTATACACCTTTTCGTCATGCTCGTCGGCAATCGGATCGAAGTCGATTTCCGGCTTGATGATGTGGAGCAGCGAGCGCTCGGTAGCCTCAGCCTTGGCCTCCTGCGAGTTCAGCACGTCGTAAGGACGCGACGAAACCTCGGCAGCCAGCTCCTTCGGAGGACGGATACCTGCGAACGGTTTGATTTTTGACCATAATATTCTCTCTTTATCGTTTGAAAATAAGGGGATATTTTTATTATTTGTTCACCTGGAAGCGGGTATTGCCGGTCTTGAAGAAATCGACGATCTGGTTTGCAGCGGCCAAACCTGCGTTGATGTTCGCCTCCGCAGTTTCAGCACCCATCTTCTTGGGAGTAGCGAAGAAGCGCTTACCGAATTTCTCACTCATCTCGGCGGCAGCCTCGGGAGCGATGTCGGTGATATATTTCAGATCTTCGCGCTCGGTCATCGCCTGGATCACCCCTGCCTCGTCGATCACCTCCTTGCGGGCGGTATTCACCAAGGTAGCGCCTTTGGGCATCGAAGTCATCAGCTTGTGGCCGATTGATTTCTTGGTTTGCTCGGTAGCGGGAATATGCAGCGACAGGTAGTCGGCCTGTGCATAAAGCTCCTCGATGCTGTCCACCTTCTTCACGCCGTCAGCCTCGAATACCTTTGCATCGGTGATGAAAGGATCGAAAGCGATCACATTCATACCCAGCGCCTTGCCCTTACGACCGACGAGCTTGCCGACGTTGCCGTAAGCATGGATCGCCAGCGTCTTGCCTTTCAGCTCGCTGCCGGTACCCGGTGTGAACTGGTTGCGGGCCATGAAGACCATCATACCGAGCGCCAGTTCAGCCACGGCGTTCGAATTCTGACCCGGAGTATTCATCACCACGATACCTTTAGCCGTTGCGGCAGCCAAGTCCACATTGTCGTAACCGGCACCCGCACGAACGACGATCTTGAGATTCTTGGCAGCTTCGATCACCTCGGCAGTCACTTTATCGCTGCGGATAATCAGGGCGTTGGCATCGGCAACGGCTGCGAGCAGCTGGGCCTTGTCCGTATATTTCTCCAGAAGGGCTACTTCGTAACCGGCATCCGTAATGATCTTCTTAATTCCATCAACAGCCTTCTTTGCGAAAGGCTTCTCGGTTGCAATTAAAACTTTCATATCGTTGAATTTTATTTTTCGCTCCCCATGCCCGGCAGGGGAGGTAGTCCCATCCTCTTTCCGTTCATCGAAAACGTCCATTAATGTATAAAAATCTATGGCGCCGTCCTCCTTACGTTTCGGCGTAAAAGTAAAGAACTGCGCCATAGATCAAATCCGGTTAATTATTTCTTGTGGTTCTTCTCGAACTCCTGCATGCAGGCAACCAGCGCATCCACGCTCTCCTGCGGACATGCGTTGTAGATCGAAGCGCGGAAACCGCCCACCGAACGGTGACCCTTGATGCCGACCATGCCCTTCTCCTTGGCGAAAGCCATGAATTCAGCCTCCAGATCCTCGTGGCCCGGAGCCATCACGAAGCAGACGTTCATCATGGAACGGTCTTCCTTCACGGCCGTACCGACGAACATCGAGTTGCGGTCGATCTCGTTGTACAGCGTCTCGGCCTTCTTCTTGTTGATCTTATACATGGCCTCGACACCGCCCTGTGCCTTCACCCACTTCAGGGTTTCGTGCATTACGAAAATCGGGAGTACGGGAGGCGTGTTGAACATCGAGTGGTTGCGAGCCTCTTCGGGATAGTGCGTAGCGTAATTGACCATCGTCTGCAACGGACGCTCCGAGCTGCCGATCAGATCCTTGCGGATGATGACGAACGTCACGCCGGCAGGACCTACGTTCTTCTGCGCACCGCCGTAGATCATACCGTACTTCTTCACATCGACCGGACGGCTCATGATATCCGACGACATATCGGCAACGAGCGTGATAGGAGAATCGATATCCTCGTGGATCTCCGTACCGTAGATGGTGTTGTTGGTCGTAATGTGGAAATAATCCGCATCGGTCGGGATTTTGTAACCTTTCGGAATATAGGTATAGTTCTTATCCTCGGAAGAAGCGACGATCTCCACTTCGCCGTAGAACTTAGCCTCCTTAGCAGCCTTCTTCGCCCAAACACCGGTCTGGAGGTAGGCAGCTTTCTTTTTCAGCAGGTTCGCCGGAACCTCGAAGAACTGAGTCGAAGCACCGCCGCCCAGGAACATTACGGCATAGTCGTCGGGAATGTTCAGCAGGTCGCGCCACAACTGCTCGGTTTCGGCCATGATACGCTCCCAACCCGGAGTACGGTGAGAAATCTCCAGCAGGCCGATGCCTGTGTTGTCGAAATCACGGATAGCCTCAATGGCAGATTCTACCGCCTCTCTGGGCAATACGCAGGGTCCTGCGTTGAAATTGTGCTTTTTCATAAAACTTTAACAGTGATTAAATTATAGCTATTATTTCAGGTATTCTTCAAAATTGCACACAAATATAGGAATTATTTCACCAATCCGCCAAGGAAACCCGATAAATTTTCCCTGCACCGGAAAAGGGAGCGCAACAAGGCCGGAATTAAATTGTTTTTACTAAATTTGCACGAATTTAACCTTCGACGAAACCGACATGATAAAATCCATGACGGGCTTCGGCAAAGCCGAAGTCGCAATCCCCGATAAAAAAATAACGGTCGAGATACGCACGCTGAACTCCAAGCAGTTGGACCTCGCCGTCAAACTGCCTTCGGCCTACCGGCCCCTGGAATACGAAATCCGGGCTCTGGCGGCGAAAGCTCTCCAGCGCGGTAAAGCCGATCTTTACATATCCGTAGAATCGACCGCCCGGCAGACGCGCGCCTGCATCGACGAAGAGCTGTTCCACTTATATTATAACCAACTGCTGAAAATCTGCCGGGAACAACCGGAAATCGGCACTCCGGGCAGCGCGGAGAACAATGCTCTCATCCAGTCGATCCTGCGCCTGCCGGACGTCGTTTCTTCACAGGAAGAGAGTGTAAGCGAACAGGAACACGCTGCCGTACTGGACGCAGTGGGACAGGCGCTCGCCCATCTGGACGAATTCCGCACGCAGGAGGGAGCGATTCTGATCGCCGATCTTTTGAAGCGCATCGACCGGATAGAAGCGTACAAACAGGAGGTCATTCCTTTCGAAAAAGCCCGCACGGAAGCCATCCGCGCCCGCATCCGGGAGAGTTTGGCGCAGTTGCAGACCGAGGTAGATAACAACCGCCTGGAACAGGAGATGATCTTCTACATCGAGAAACTCGACATCACCGAAGAGAAGGTCCGGCTCACCAACCACTGCAACTATTTCCGGGAGGTTGCGGCCTCCGAGGAGTGCGCGGGCCGCAAGCTGGGCTTCATCGCTCAGGAGATGGGCCGCGAGATCAACACGATGGGTTCCAAAGCCAACAACTCCGAGATACAGATCCTCGTGGTCAAGATGAAGGACGAACTGGAGAAGATCAAGGAGCAGGTTCTCAACATCCTATAACCGACGGCAGACGATGGGCAAGTTAGTGATATTCTCCGCTCCGAGCGGTTCGGGCAAGACCACGATCGTACGGGAGCTGCTCCAGCGATTCCCCCGGTTGGAATTTTCCGTTTCAGCCACCAGCCGGGCACCGCGCGGAAAGGAACGGAACGGCGTGGACTATTTCTTCCTCTCCCCCGAGGAGTTCCGCCAGGCCGTGCAGGAAGATAAATTCGTCGAATGGGAGGAAGTTTACAGCGGGACCTGCTACGGGACCCTGCGCAGCGAGATGGAGCGGATCTGGCAAAAAGGCAACGTAATCGTTTTCGACGTGGACGTGATCGGAGGACTCAACCTCAAACGTATCTTCAGCGATCGGGCCTGCGCGATCTTCATCATGCCTCCCTCCATCGAAACTCTGCGCGAGCGGCTCGTCAAGCGGGGCACCGATTCTCCCGAAACCATCGAATGCAGAGTAGCCAAGGCGGAGTTCGAACTCACCAAAGCTCCCGAATTCGACCATGTGGTCATCAACGACGACCTTGCCCAGGCCATCGAGGAGGCGACCCGCATCCTCTCGGATTTTCTCGCCCGATAGGATACCTGCAGGCAAAACGCGCTCAAAATCCGACGGATATGACTCCGAACCTGTTCCGGCGCCCTTCGCGGATCATTCCCGGCCCGGCCGGAACCGAACGAAAAAAATAAACGACAAAACAAACAATACCGTGAAACACGTAATGCTCTACTTCGGGTCCTTCAATCCGATCCACAAGGGCCACATCGCGCTGGCCGAATATGCGATCGAAAAAGGACTCTGCGACGAAGTCGTACTGGTGGTTTCTCCGCAAAACCCGCTCAAGCCCGCCGGACAGCAGGCTCCGGAGCTGGATCGCTTCTCGATGGCGGAAACCGCATGCGCCGCATCGAAATATCCCGACAAGATCAAACCGTCGGTCATCGAATTCATGCTCGACAAACCGTCGTACACGATCCACACCCTGCGTCACCTGACGGAGAACTACGGTACGCAGATGCGATTCTCGATCCTGATGGGCGACGACCTTGTGCCGCAACTGCCCGAATGGAAACAGTACCGCGAAATCATCGACAACTATCCGATCTTCGTCTATCCCCGTACCGGACAGCCGCTGCCCGACCTCGGAGGACGAATCACCCTCCTCGAAGGCGCACCGCTGTATCCGTACTCGTCGAGCGAGATCCGCGAGCGGCTCGGTCGCGGCGAAGATGTCGGCAACATGCTCCCCGAAGGGGTGATGCAATACATCCGGGAAAAAGACCTGTGGAGTCCGGCCAGCTACATCGCATCGCTGACCACACGCCTCGAAGCTACTCCCGACGACGCCTCCCTCTACGTCGAACGCGGTCAGTGGCACTACCGCCGCAACGAATGGGGCGAAGCCCTCAACGACTTCAACCGGGCGCTGCAAATCGATCCCGACCACCGGGAGGCCCGACAATTCGTGGAGATGACTTATGAAATTCTTTCGTTCCGGCATACGGACATTTACAACCCCTGATATGAAACGACTCAACATCGCCCTGATGGCGGGCGGCGACTCCTCGGAACGGGAGATCGCGCTCCAGAGCGCCGCACAGATCGCATCGGCGCTCGATCCTGCGAAATACGACATAACCCTCATCGACCTGCACGGCCGCGACTGGCACTACACGTCGCCCGACGGACGGCAATGGCAGGTCGATAAAAACGACTTCTCGATCACCATCGACGGCGACCGCAAAACTTTCGACTACGCCCTGATCCTGATTCACGGCACACCGGGCGAGAACGGCCGTCTGCAAGGTTACCTCGACATGATGGAGATTCCGTACTCCTCCTGTTCGATGACCTCGTCGGTGGTCACCTTCGACAAAATCACGACCAAACGTACCGTAGCCGAATTCGGGATTCCGCTGGCCCGGGGCTTTTTCTTCAGCCGCGACAGTCGGATCGATCCGAAGGAGATCGTCCGCACGCTCGGCCTTCCCGTATTCGTAAAACCCAATGCCAGCGGCAGTTCGTTCGGCGTAACTAAAGTAAAGAGCGAGGCGGATATCCTGCCCGCCGTCGCCGAAGCTTTCACCGAGAGCGACGAAATCCTGATCGAGGAGTGCATCCGGGGTCGGGAGATGGGATGCGGCATGCTGATCGCCAAAGGCAGGGAGTACATCTTCCCGATCACGGAGATCGTTTCCAAGAAAGAGTTCTTCGATTACGAAGCCAAATACACCGCCGGCTGCTCGGACGAGATCACCCCGGCGGACATCGCGCCCGAAATCAAGGCCGAACTCAACCGCCTGACGGCGCTGGCCTACAAAGCCTGCCGCTGCCGGGGCGTGGTGCGCGTGGATTTCATCGTCACGCCCGAGGGCAAGCCTTACCTGATCGAAATCAATTCGATTCCCGGCATGAGCGGCGGCAGCATCGTCCCCAAACAGGTACGCGAAGCCGGCATGACGCTCGGGGAACTGTACGACCTGATTATCGAAGACACTTATGATCGAGATAGACGATAAGATCGTCAGCGCCGACCTGCTGCGCGAATAATTTCGCCTGCGACCTGGCGCCTGCAAGGGTATCTGCTGCGTGGAAGGCAACGCGGGCGCACCGCTCGTAAATGGACGAAGTCGATACGCTCGAAGAGGAATATCCCAACTATAGCCCTACATGACGCCCGAAGGCATCCGGGCCGTCGAAGCGCAGGGATTTATGGTCGTGGACGAAGACGGGGACTACACCACGCCGCTGGTGGACGACGCCGAATGCGCCTATGCCTATACGGAAGAGGGGATCACCTTCTGCGCCATAGAAAAGGCGTTCCGGGAGGGAAAAACGACTTTTCGCAAACCCATCTCCTGCCATCTCTATCCGATCCGCCTGATGAACTTCTCGAACGGCACGGTCGGACTCAACTACCACCGCTGGTCGATCTGCGAACCGGCACGCCAATGCGGAAAACGGCTCGGGATCCCGGTGTACAAGGCGCTTCGGGAGCCGATCATCCGTCGCTTCGGCGAAGAGTTCTACAAAGCGCTCGAAACTGCGGAACAACTGCTCAAGAATCAATAGAGAAACAACGACACGAAATGAAAAACCGACATATCATCGCTGCCGCCTTGCTGCTGCTCACCACGACGACAGCGGCACAGGACCGCCATACGGAGACGACCCCAGACACCGGTGAAAACCTGCAAACGACACCGAATGCCGAACAGCTCCGCCAACAGATCGAAACGCTGCAACGGCAGCTCGACCTGCTCGAAAAGGGGCGGGACACCCTGGCCGCAAAAAAACCCGCACTGCTTTCCGATCCCGTGGAACCCATCGCCAACATGAACGGAATCATCCCCCTGGACACGCTGCAAACGATCAACGAAGCGGTGAAAATCGTCATTTACAACGACAATTCGTGGAAATACGTCCGCGACAGAGAGTTTGTCAAGGACAGCTCGATCTATACCAAATACTGGGACACGAGCACGCTGTTCCCGTACAAGGAATATCCGCTGTCGGAGATGCCTGCTTCGCTTGCGATCGATCTGGTGGATTCGCTCAAGTGCTATCATTATCCCTACAAAGGCAGCATCCGCTCCAAATACGGCATCCGCTACCGCCGGCGCCATCAGGGAGTCGATATTCCGGTCAAAACGGGTGATCCCATTTATGCGACTTTCGACGGCCGGGTCCGCATCTCGGAGTACAACCGGGGCGGTTACGGCAACCTGATCATCGTGCGTCACGACAATGGTCTGGAAACCTACTACGGACACCTCTCCGAACGGCTCGTGCAAAGCGGCGAATGGGTCGAGGCAGGACAGATCATCGGCCTGGGCGGTTCGACGGGCCGCAGCACCGGCCCGCACCTGCATTTCGAAACCCGTTATTACGGACAGGCTTTCGACCCGGAGCGGCTGATCGACTTCGAATCGGGCATTCTGCGACGTCAGACATTCCTGCTCAAGAAATCGTTCTTCGACATCCGGTCCAACGCCGGACAGGATTTCGATGACGAGGCGGAAGTGGAAAAGGCCGACAAAAAGGAGGCTGCGGAAAGAGCCGCCGTAACTTACCACACGATCAAGTCGGGCGATACGCTCGGCGCCCTCGCACGGCGGTACGGCACGACGGTATCGAAGCTCTGTTCGCTCAACGGTATCAAATCGACCACGATCCTGCGGCTCGGACGCAAGCTCCGGGTCCGCTAAACAAACAGACGAGCCGGAACAGGGCGGGGTGTGGTATGAAACTGGCTCCGTACCGGATGATGCGACTCCGGAAACAAATTATCAAATAGCTAATAAAAATTTAGGCACATCCGCTCATTACTTTTTCTTTGAACCTATGATTCCGAATGAGCGGCACACCGCGCGACCAGTCGGCGTGGGTGCTCGAAGAGTTTCCTGACCGCCCGAACGCCGTCCGTTGGACCTACCAGATTACCGACAAGGACTATAAGGAGGCCGTGCGTCAGACGCTCGAACGATGGGCAGACCGGGACGAGGAAAAACAATAGGGCAAAAGCATTTGCGAAACAAGGCTTTTCCCGACTTATTTCCACACAAGCGGGCCGCAGTATCGCTACTGCGGCCCGCTTTTTTACTGCCGATTCTTCCCGGCGGCACGGCCGTTTCGATATGGCTCTCGGATCATTTGGAATAATCGCGGGCGCCGAAAATCAGCGAACCGATACGCACCAGCGTCGCTCCGTATTCGAGAGCGATCCGGTAGTCGTGGGACATTCCGATCGAAAGGGTATCGAACTCCGGCCCGAAATAGGGCGACAACTCGCTCTTATACCGTTGCAAAGCGGCGAAATCCCGCCGGATGACCTGCTCGTCGCCGGTGTTGGTCGCCACGCCCATGACACCCCGCACCCGCAGGTTGGGCAGCCGTGCAAAGGCGCCGCTGCGAACGTATTCCTGCAATTCCGCCCACTCCCAGCCCGATTTGGACTCCTCGTCAGCCACGTGGATCTCCAGCAGTACGTCGATCGTACGGCCCGCAGCGGCAGCGGCTTTCTGGATCGCCTCGGCCAGCCGAACGCTGTCGAGCGAATGGATCATCGCCACGAAAGGCACGACCATCTTCACTTTATTGGTCTGCAAATGGCCGATCAGGTGCCATTCGATGTCCTTGGGAAGCTCCTCGTACTTCTGAGCCATCTCCTGAGGCCGGTTCTCTCCGAAAATCCGCTGGCCGGCTTCGTAAGCCTCCATGATCCGCTGGGCAGGGTAGGTTTTTGAAACGGCCACCAGCTCCACCTGCCCGGGCAAGGAGCTTTTGACCCGCAATATCCGATCTGCTATCGAC
>ENA-OQHN01000398-OQHN01000398.1-human-gut-metagenome-genome-assembly--contig:-NODE-398-length-15156-cov-2.132876_pt1 | contig 15156 bp, 15 predicted proteins | sample MGYA00242564_ERZ504721 | MGnify/ENA primary metagenome ERZ504721 (study PRJEB26092, sample SAMD00036212) | human gut metagenome | host: Homo sapiens | study: EMG produced TPA metagenomics assembly of...
GCCGCGTCCACATTCTTCTGCCCGTCGTCGATGAAGAGTGTTTGCGCGGGGACGATGCCGCTGTCGGCGATCACCTTGCGGAAGATCGCCTCCGAGGGTTTCAGCTCGCGCAGTTCGTAGGAGAGGTATACCTTGTCGAAATAGTCGTCCATCGTGTGCCCGTCGGCCGTGAATTCGCCGCGGATGACCTCCATCGACGCCGGGTTGTTGTTCGACAACACGTAGGTGCGAATCCCCGCCCCGCGCAGCCGTTCCACCTGGCGCAGTTTCCAGACCGGAACCCCCGCCAGGAACGCGCCGTATGCCCCTGCGATCTGGGCTCGGTGACATCGTACCGCCCGTCGAGCTTCCGCATCGCGTCGCATGCCTCGTGGAACGACAGGTCGCCCCGCTCCAGCCGTCCGATCATCTCGGCGGGGTAGCAGGGGTTTATCAGTCCGGCGACCCGGTTCATGCCGAGCTCCCTGAATGCCGCTGTACAGCGCTCTATGTCGAGGTCTACGAGGACGCCCCCGAGGTCGAAATTACATTTTAATATCTTTCATAGTCATCTAATGTCTTGTCCGTGCGCCGCGTCCGCGGAGTTTGGCTCCGCCGTACTGCTTCCTGCTTCTCCCCGGCGACGCAGCCCGTGTCTGTGCCGTGTGCTGCCCGGCAGGACAGCCCGCTTCCTGCGGTGGCTGCCTGCGTCGTTCCGCCTTATTTTTGGAACTTCATCGTGAAACGCCGCACCGGCCGCAGCACCCACATCGGCAATACCTTGCAAAAGGGGATCCAGGCGCGGTTCCACCAGTCGGGTACGATGCAGCGGCGGCCTTTCCACAACGCCTTCAGCCCTCGGCGCGCACAACTGTCGGGGGTGATGAGCACGCCCAGTTTGCGGCCGATGCGCTGCCAGTAGGGCGTCAGCCCGTAGAGGTCTGTCGCTACGCCCGCCGGGCAAACCGCCGTGACGCGGATGCCCCGTTCGCGCACCTCCTTGGCGAAAGCCACGGAGAACGAGCGCATGTAGGCTTTCGAGGCGCTGTATAGCGCCAGCCCCGGGAACGGCATCCACAGCGAGTAGGACGACATGTTGAGGATGTGCCCCCGCACGCCGCGGCGTACCATGTCCGCGGCGAAGAGGCGGCATAGCTGCGTGACGGTCAGGTCGTGCAGCAGGATGATGCGCTCGATGACCGTATTTCTCATTTTATTGGGCAGATACGCCTCGTTGATCATCACATCATAGCTGACCTGATTGACTGCAAGCGGGCGACCGTATCGGTCCAGCATCTCTCCGCGCGCTGCATCGATGCTCTGGGTACTCGTGTAGTTTCCCTGTGCCATCTCCCGATATTTTTCTGCATCCACAATCTGATATTTCATCAGCCGCAGCGCAAAAACGACAAACACCGCGATGATGACACCGACCAGCAGAAAAACCCTGCCCTTGTGCTTCTGCTTTTCTTCCATGGCATAGCCTCCTTTCTGCTTCTACTCCAATTTCTCTTCAAAAAGCGGTGCATCCGCCGTACCGCCAGAAAAATCAGTGGAGTGACCAGCAGGGTACACAGCAGATTGGGGAGCATATGCCGCAAGCAAAAATCTGGGAGCATTGTTTTCATATCCCCCACATGCATAAGTAAAAAAAGTATTACCCAATAGCAGCCGAACCGCAAACCCGCTAGACCGGTAAAAATTAAACTGTTGGTCAGCGAGGGTTGCATGAAGTAAAGCACCAGCAATCCCACTGCCGTACAGATGACCAGATATAAAATCGAGCCCAAATCCAAAACAGGACGCTGGACGAGGTGTCGCACAAAATCCCTGCAAACAGTCCAAACAGTCCGCCCGCAAGCTGCCCGTCAAACATCGCAACCGCGACAGCAAAGGGCAGCACCAGCACCGGTCCGGTCCCGCTGCTCAAGGTAAAATTCGGGTCGGTCTGCAATACATACAGTACAATCATCAAAAAACTGTACAAAATGTATTTTATCAGCTGTATTTTGGAACGCCTGTTCACGTCGCCGTACCTCCTTTTGCCTTTCGGCTAGTTTTCCTGCTGTTGCTGCACATCCTGCTCAAAGCCGGACAGGCTGCTTCCCTGCCCTTTAAAGGAGGTGATGATGACAACATCCTTGATGCTCTTGATGTCGTTTGCCGGCTCGACCACCGCATACATCATCGTACCCTGTGGCTCGAATCCAACATCGCTGACTCTTCCGACGACAATTCCCTGCGGATACAGTCCCGAGGTCCCTGCCGTCTGAACGATGTCGCCCTTGGCAATCCCGCTTTCGCGCGGAATCAGCGACATCTTGCACTTGCCCTGCTGCGCCATCTCAATATCGCCCGAAATGGTGGCGACATCCTGGGTGCGCACGTCCTGACAGGCAACGTTCAGCCGGACATCGAGGATGGTGGTCACCTTGGCAAACACCGGTCCCACCTCGGAAACGATGCCGACCAGTCCATCCGCCGTGATGACCGGGTCCTGGTAGGACACGCCGTCCAGCGTGCCTTTATCAATGGTGAAGGAGTAAAACTGGTCGGACGGGTCCCTTCCGATGACCGAAGCAGTCATCGTTTCCCACTGCGGATTTTCCTCCTGAATGCCCAGCTGCTCCTTTAAGCTTTCGTTTTCATGTTTATAGTTTTCATAGTCTACCATCTGCTCGATGAGCTTTCTGTTCTCCTCCCGAAGCTGCTCGTTCTCCTGCGAAATCTCGCTTGCCCGGAGAAACTGGTCCAGAAAGCCGGTGATCGAACCGCTCAAACCGGAGGTCAGCGACTGCACCGGCGCAGTGATGGTCCCGACAATCTGCTCCACCACGGTGGAAGCTCCCATCGTCATGGTCGCCCGCAGCAGAAAGGCAAACATCACAATACACAGCGCCAGCAGCACCTTAAAGACCCAGCTGTGAAAAAACTCCTTCACTTTCGGTCAGCACTCCCTTCCGCCTGCACAAAGCCATTGCATCAGCCATTGCATTTCTCTGTGCAGCTGCGTTTTTATAAAAGAGAAGGCCACCGGCCGGGCCGGCAGCCTTATTTGCAAAACGTTTAATATTTGGAATCGTCGTCGGACAGCAGTTCCTTCATACTGTTGAGGTTCTCCAGCAGCTTTCCGGTTCCGGCAGCCACACAATCCAGCGGGTTTTCTGCCACCTGCACCGGCATACCGGTCTCTTTGGAAATCAGCTGATCCAGTCCGCGCAGCATAGCTCCGCCGCCGGTCAATGTAATGCCGTGGTCGATGATGTCCGCAGACAGCTCCGGTGGTGTTCTCTCAAGGGTGGTGCGGATGGCATCCAGCACCGACATAATGGAATCTGCCAGCGCTTCACGGACCTCTTCCGGGTGCAGCATCATGTTCTTTGGCAGACCGTCCACCAGGTTGCGTCCTTTGATTTCCATCGGCTGTTCGTCCTCATAAGGGTATGCCGAACCAATCTGAATCTTGATATTTTCTGCGGTGCGGTCACCGATGAGCAGGTTATATTTTTTCTTGACATACTGAATGATTGCTGAGTCGAACTCATCGCCGCCGACTCTGACCGAACGGGAGGCAACGATGCCGCCCAAGGAGATAACCGCTACCTCGCTGGTGCCGCCGCCGATGTCAACAACCATGCTGCCGGTCGCTTCGGCAACCGGAAGTCCTGCACCGATAGCAGCTGCCATCGGCTCTTCGATGATGGCTACATGGCGTGCGCCTGCCTTCAAAGAAGCCTCTTTTACCGCGCGGCGCTCAACAGCAGTGACACCGGATGGGATACAGATGACCACGCGCGGACGGGCAAAGATGGAATTGTTGCAGGCTTTCTTGATAAAAATCTGCAACATACTTGCGGTGATGTCAAAGTCCGCAATAACACCGTCCTTGAGCGGACGAACCGCACATTTGAGATTGAAAACACGCATTTGACAGAATATAAGGGCAATTATACGAAATATTTGCAGCTGAAAGAAGAAAACCGCCTTGCGATGCAGCGCGTCTACGATAACACCCAGCGTGAGATCAAGCGCATTGAGGGCATCATTGAACAGCAGAAGCGGTTCAATCAGGAGCGCAACTATGTGACGATTGCGAGCAAGCAGAAGTCCATTGACCGTTTGCAGGCGACGCTTGAAAAGCCGGAGGATGATCCGGATACCATCAAATTTCAGTTTAAGGCGAGCCAGCGCGGCGGCAATGATGTTCTGGAAGCGGAAGAGCTTGCCCTCTCATTCGGCGACCACAGGCTCTTTAAAAATGTGAATCTCGATATCAAACGCGGCGAAAAGGTGTTCCTCATCGGCCCGAACGGCTGCGGAAAAACGTCTTTGCTGAAAGTGCTGTTGCACATTTATAAGCAAACCTTCGGCGATTTCCGCTTTGGCGCGAATATCGACATCGGCTACTACGATCAGGCGCAAGGCAATTTAGATGAGAGTAAGACGGTCATCGATGAGATCTGGGATCTGCACCCCTACATGACGCAGACGCAGGTGCGTAGCGCATTGGCGGTGTTCCTTTTTAAAGGCGAAGACGTGTATAAGCCCGTGAAAGGGCTTTCCGGCGGCGAGCGTGCGCGCGTGCTGCTTTTAAAGCTGATGCTTTCCAAAGCGAACCTTTTGATCCTCGACGAACCGACGAACCACCTCGATATCGGCTCCTGCGAGGCGCTTGAAAACGCACTTCTGGGCTACGATGGCACGCTGTTCGTCGTTTCGCATGACCGTTATCTTATCAACAAGCTTGCGGATAAAATCTACTATCTCACCCCTTCCGGCACAACGCTGTACCTCGGCAACTACGACGCATATCTTGAGGCCCGTCAAAAGCAGGAAGCCGCAAAAGCCGCTGCCGAAGCGGAAAATGAAAACGCTGTGCCGAAAGCCAATACAGTCTATAAACAAAAGAAAGAGCGTGCCTCTGAAATTCGGAAGCGCCGTGCCGCACTTTCGAAATGCGAGCGCGAGATCGAAGCGGCGGAAGCGGAAATTGACACGCTGAACGGGCAGCTCTCCAACCCCGAGACGGCGAGCGATTACGAAAAAATGATGGAAATCACGAATAAGATCACTGAGCAAAAGGCGCTTGCGGACAGTCTGATGAACGACTGGACGGAGCTGACGCTTTGGCTGGAAGAAAACGACGTGTGACGAAAGGAAATTAAAATATATGATGAAAGCAAAGGTCATCACCCTCGGCTGCAAGGTGAACCAGTATGAATCGGAAGCGATGCTCTCTTCCCTTTTGCAGCACGGCTTTGCCGCAGCGGAAGACAAGGAAACAGCGGACGTCGTAATCCTCAACTCCTGCACGGTCACGGCCGAAAGTGACCGCAAGGTGCGGCAGATTTTTCGCCGCGCGAAAAAAGATAACCCGGATGCCGTTATGGTGCTGACGGGCTGCATGGCACAGGCGTTCCCGGAGGACGCAAGGCGACTGGAGGAAGCCGATATTATCCTCGGCACCTCGAACCGCAAGCGTCTGGTGCCGGATCTGCTGGCGTTTCTTTCTGCACGCCAGCGCATCATCGACATTGCGCCGCACACGAACGACGAAAAATTTGAGAATCTCAATGTGGAGAACTTTACAGGCCGCACGCGTGCATTTGTGAAGATTGAAGACGGGTGCAACCGCTTTTGCTCATACTGCATCATCCCCTATGCCCGCGGCCGTGTGCGCTCGAAGCCGCTTGAAGACCTCAAGGCGGAGCTTGCGGGGCTTGGCGCGAACGGCTACAAAGAAGTGGTGCTGACGGGCATCAACCTTTCGGCATACGGACAGGAGTTCGGTCTGCATCTGTGTGACGCCATTGAAGCGGCCTGCGCTACGCCGGGTATTGAGCGTGTGCGCCTCGGCTCCTTGGAGCCGGAGCAGCTTTCGGAAGACGTGATCCGGCGCATGGCAAAGCAGAAAAAGCTGTGCCCGCAGTTCCACCTCTCCTTGCAAAGCGGCTGCGATGCGACTTTAAAGCGCATGAACCGCCACTACACCGCAGACGAATACCGCACCATCGTGCGCAACCTGCGCGCAGCGTTTGAAAATGCTGCCATCACGACGGACATCATGGTCGGCTTCGCGGGCGAAACGGATGAAGAATTTGCGGAATCTTTGGCGTTTGCAGAAGAGATCGCATTTGCGAAAGTACACGTGTTTGCCTATTCCCGCCGGCCCCAGGCACTCGTGCCTATGACATGGGCGATCAGCTGACGAATGCCGTAAAGGAAGCGCGCAGCCACGAGATGATCCGCGTGACGACCGCAACGCAGCAGGCGTTTTTTAAAGCGCAAATCGGTCGCACGGAGGAAGTGCTTTTACGAGCGTGAGATTCAAAAAGGCGTTTGGGAGGGATACTCCATGAACTATACACCTGTTGCGGTGGCAAGCGGTACGTCCCTTGCGGGCGAGATTCGCTCTGTGCGCATTGAGAGCTGCACCGATACGCACTGCATGGGTGCCGTGTTGTAAAATTCACCTCGAAAGAAGGCAATTCCCTCTCTACCGGAATTCATCGAGGAATACATGTAAACAAAAACGACCGAAAGCGCGGTGCAAAGGCTTTCGGTCGTTTTGCGTATATTTAAGTTTAGAAAATCAAATTTACAAGCATGCCGGTCACGACGGAGCAGGCGTACAGCGTACCGACGATGGCGAGGTTCTCTTTTACGCGGTGGTTTGTGCGGAACAGCACGACGAGGCCCACGCCTGCACCGGCGCATAAGCCCGCCACGCAGGAGCCGAATTGCAGGCTGCCCAGCGTGAACAGCTCCGTTAAGATCACGGATGCCGCACAGTTCGGAATGAGTCCAATGAGTGCCGTCAGGAACGGCTGAAAGACGCTGCCGTTTAAAAGTAAGCCGGAAATGCGGTCTTCCCCGATAAAATAAATGGCATAGCCGAGCACGAGGTTTACGACGAGGATAAAGAGAAAAATGCTGATCGTGTGGTGCAAGGCGGAGTGCAACAGGCTGTGGTGGTCGCAGTCGCAGTCCGCGCACAGCTCCTCAAACGGTTTCTCTTTTTTAGGGTGGAAAAAGCGCTGTAAAATGAGGTCGGCCAGAAAGCCGAACACGATGCCGGAGGCGACTTTGATGAGCAGCATCGGCAAAATGTACCGCATCTGCTCCGGGTGTGAGAACAGAATCGGCAGGGCTTCATCGCTTGTGGAAAGGAACACGGCGAGCAGTGTGCCGACTGTGATGATGCGTCCGGCGTAGAAATTTGCTGCCGCCACGGAGAAGCCGCACTGCGGCACAACGCCGAGGAGCGCGCCGCCGATGGGGCCGAATTTGCCGAGCTTTTGCAGACCGCGTTCCATTTTGCTGCTTGCACGGTGCTCTAAATACTCAATGAGAAAGTACGCGGCAAACAGAAACGGCAGCGTTTTTAACGAATCGATGAGTGCGTCGAGAAAGACATCCAGCATAAATAAATCCTTTCAAGGTAGAGGTAGCCCGTCGAAACGACGGGATTGCGATGCCCGAAAACACAAAAAGTGGTATACAGGCTTCGAGCCAGTATACCACAATTTTGCCGGATTGACAAGTAAAAATCAGAGCCGATTTTTACCAGATTTCTGCGTTTTTTGCGCAATGTTGGCGCACTTTTGCTGCCCGTACCTCTACAAAGCAGCCGCACAGCGCACACATGCCGTTGACTAAGTGGTCGCATGATGTGCATTTTTTCAAACGGTCTTTGTAAAGTGCATCCGGGGCTTTCTGCTCCGGGGGAATGTTTTCGATATATTCGTAGATCGAGTGAAAATAATCTGTGTCGCTGAGGTCTTTCAGCAAACACCGCCTGCAGGGAATGCGTTCCATCAGGAGACCGTGATTTCCATGACGGCACACGCCGGAATATTGAAGTGCAGGTTGTTGTTTTCAAGCGTCAGCGCGTCGAAATCCGTAATCTTGACGTCTTCGGGATGGTCGAAGTCGTTGTATGCGCCGATAGAGTTTGTCAAAATGCGTGCAGATGCCGTATTGTACTTCTTGCCGGTCAGCGCACAGTCGATCGGGTACGCGGTGTCGGCGGAAATGTTCGCGAGCGTGATATGCACGACGCCGTTTTCGTCTTCCGAGGCGGAAACCGTGAGGTTCGGTACGCCGGCGTAGACCCCCTCCGTTTCGAGGTGGCTATTCAAAAGCGTTGCATCGTGATGGTGCTTATAAAGATCGAATACATGGTATGTCGGCGTAAGCACCATTTTCTCTCCCTCGGTGAGGATGACGGACTGCAAAACGTTTACAAGCTGTGCGATGTTTGCCATGACGACACGGTCACTGTGTGCATTGAAAATGTTCAGCGTTACAGCGGCGACAATGGCGTCGCGCATGGTATTCTGCTGATACAGGAAGCCCGGATTCGTGCCCGGTTCCACATCGTACCATGTACCCCACTCGCTCTACGATCAGACCGACTTTGTGCTCGGGATCGTAATGGCTCATGATCTCCGTGTGGCGTGTGATAAGTTCTTCCATGTGTAATGCCTTGCGAACAGTCTCGTAATACATGTCGGTATCAAAGCCTGTTGCAGCTGTTTTCTTCTCCCATGTGCCCGGCACGGTGTAATAGTGCAGGCTGAGGCCGTTCATGTAGTTGCCCGCAATGCGCATGACCTCTTCTGTCCAGTTGTAATCGTCGGCGATGCCCGGGCCGCAGGCAATGCGGAACACGTGGTTGTCGCCGTAATCGCGGACGTAGGTCTGGAAGCGGCGGTAGAGGTCGGCATAATAGGACGGGCGCATATTGCCGCCGCAGCCCCAGTTTTCATTGCCGACACCGAAGTATTTCACCTTCCACGGCTCGGCATGACCGTTTTTGGCGCGCAGGTCCGCCATGGGCGAAATGCCATCAAACGTCATGTACTCCATCCACTCGCTCATTTCCTGCACGGTGCCGGAGCCTACGTTGCCGTTGATGTACGGCTCGCAGCCGACCTGACGGCAGAATTCTAAGAATTCGTGCGTGCCGAAGGTGTTATCCTCCACAACACCGCCCCAGTGCGTGTTGACCATCTTTTTGCGTGTCTCCTTGGGGCCGATGCCGTCTTTCCAGTGGTATTCATCTGCAAAACAGCCGCCCGGCCAGCGCAGCACCGGCAGCTTAATAGCTTTCAGCGCTTCCACAATATCGGTTCGCATGCCGTTTACGTTTGGAATGTCGCTGTTTTCGCCAACATAAATGCCGTTATAAATGCAGCGTCCGAGGTGCTCGGAAAAATTGCCGTAGATATTGCGGTTGATCTTGCTTTTCTTTTCGTCAGTATGAATGGAAAGTTTTGCCATTTTAAAAATTCCTCCACTTAAAATCGGCGATAAGCATCGCCGTGTGTATGTTCAATATAGCATACAAGAGTACGAATGTCAAGAGTTGTACGTACAAATATTTATCGGCGCGCGTCGACCGTCCAATGCTCTGTGATGACATGGTTTTCCGCGACGAGTACTTTAATTCCCAAACCAGCCGAGCACGACGTTTCGTTTTGCGACTTCGGATTGAAGCGCGTGCAGACAATTCAGGTCATTCTCAAGCGCGTAGAAATGCGTTTTGGGGAATTTCTTTACGAGCGAGAGAAACGCTTTAATGTTCGGTCCGACAAGCGGATAGTGAACTGCACCCCATCTGTTAGTATAGTATATCATACTTGTCTAACAAAATGGGGTGCAGTTCATTCTTAGCGCGGTGCTGTTTTGTTCTATCAGAGAAAAATAGGTCTGCACACAAAGAAGCTACTCATTTTTTCTATACGAATAGGGCTTAAACCTACACATCTGCCGGTTCGGGCACATCGTCGTTGATGATGGACTTCTTCTTCCAACGGCCCATGCGGAACGCGATGGAGGTAAGCACGGCACCCCATGACCCAGCTTATGAGCAGGGAGATGAACAGCGCATCTGCAGAGTGCATCAGTGCTGCGAGGCCGTATGCGATCGGCACACGGATAACGATGGTCGTGATGAGGGAGATCCACATTGGGTCATCGTATCGCCCGCGCCGCGCATAACGCCGGAAAGGATCTGCGTGACGGCCATTGCAATGTAACCGATGGAGAGAATGCGCATCATATGCATGCCGGTATCAATGACGTCCGGCGTACTCGTAAACATTTCCATGAGATAACGGCCGAAGAACAGGATCAGCGCAACAAGTACCACGGAAACGGAAAGGCCGAGCTTTAAGCCGTCCTTTGTGCCCTTTTCCACGCGATCCAAACGACCTGCGCCGATGTTCTGGCCGGTGAAGGTCGTCGTTGCCGTACCGAAGGTGAAGTTCGGCATCATGGCAAAGCCGTCCACGCGCATAACAACGGTGGAAACCGCGATGATCGTGGTACCGAAGCTGTTTGTAAGGGACTGCACGACCAGCATGGCGAGCGAGAACACCGCCTGTGTGAGACCGCTGGGCAGACCCAAACGGATGAGCTGGAACAAAAGCGCTTTTGTCGGCCACAGGGTGCGCCACGTGATGTGCAATACGTCACGCATTAAGAGCAGACGCACAAGACACAGGATGCCGGAGACTGCCTGCGAGATGATGGTTGCCCACGCAGCGCCCGCAACGCCCATTTTAAAGCCCGCGACAAACCAGATATCCAGACCAATGTTCATGCCGCATGCCACGAGCAGGAAAATGAGCGGCATGACGGAATCGCCGAGGCCGCGCAGAATGCCGGAAATAATGTTGTAATATGCGCTGCCGAGAATACCGAGGAAATTGATGATGAGATAATCACACGACATAGTGTAAATATCCTGCGGTGTTTGCAGTGCAGACATGATCGGGTGTGTAATGAGCGGGCCCACGACCATGACGAAGATGGAAACCGCAAAGGTTGCCGTGATCGCCGTACCTGCAGAATGCGAAAGTCGCTTTTTGTCTTTTGCACCGAAACACTGCGATGCCATGATGCTGGCACCGACCGATACGCCCATGAACAGTACAAGCAGCAGGTTGATGATCGGGCCGCTGGCACCGATGGCGGCCAACGCGCTGTCACCCACATAATTGCCGACCACAATGGAGTCCACCGTGCTGTACAGCTGCTGCGCCAAGTTGCCGATGAGAAGCGGTGTGGAAAACCGAATGAGATTTGTCGCCGGGTTGCCCACCGTCATATCCTGCGCTCCGAAAAATGCAGAGAGCTTTCCTGCCATAATAAAGAATATCCTCCTCGCCCTGAAGATATACTCGAAATTTGGTGATTTTGCAAGCATATAGCCTTACAAAATCACTTGTGTTTTATTGCTTCCGAATATTCTCCAAAAGATTTAACGCTTAACAGTATATCAAAAAATGGCGAAAGAGGTCAATTAAATACAAAGAAGATAATTAAATTTTGGTATTTTGCCGAATTTAATGGTTGATTTATAGCGAAAATTTAGCAAACAATTTCGTCAGAGATTCAATAACGCGGAACGGTGTGTGAAAATGTGCTTCTCCCCTATTTTGCGGCGAATGTATTGGCTTTTTGCAGAACGGTCATTACCGTTCTGCGCCAGATGTCGAAAAGAACGCGGCGGGCATCACAATCCAGCGCAGAGCCGAGCACGGTAAACAGCAAAAGGCTGAATATGCAAAATACGGCGGCTGATAGGAGCAGCGCGGGATATGAGTTGAGTGGAAGCGGCAGAGCTTTTGCGGAAAACCACAACAGAACGAACAATACCCCGTTGCACAGGAATTTTCGGTAAGTACGCCGTGCAGGTGCATGCAGCAGCTTGTGGGATGCGTAGAAAATCATATCGTTCGTGCGATATAAAAGCGCTGCAATCGTCCCGATGAGCACGCCGTACATGCCAAGCGGCACCACAAGTAAAAGCGATATGAGAAGATTGATGACGGATTCGATGACGGAACGGTTCTGCGTTTTTTGAAAATGCCCGGCGTATTCGATGACGCGCTGCGCGGCTGCACGTCCGTTTGAGAGCAGGTACGTGCAGACAAAAAGATGCGGCAAAACGGGATCGAGATACGAAATATCCGTCACACCGGCGGTGTAGAGCTTCAAAAACGGCAGAATGAACACATCCGCCGTGAGATACAGCGCAAATGTGAGCGCCATATTGTATGTTTCAAATGCGCGGTAAAGCCGCAAAAAATGCGCGCGGTCGGTGTGATAGGTTTGCCCCAGGGCGAACGACACGCTGCCGTTTATGGCGGAGACCGCCGTGCCGACCATGCCGAAAAGCATCACGTACATGGAGTAGACGCTCGTTGTTTTCAGTCCGCAGACGACAGAGAGCAGTAAAACATCGGTGTTTTGAAAGATGAGCCCGGAGATCTGGTGTACGAGCACGGCACGGTGCTGTGCGGTGGCGGTTGTATCGGGCGGCACGGCGCGGTTAAGCCAGCTATACTGTTTTTTGGCGTAGAGTGTGAGCAGTACGGTTTGCAGTAAGCCGCACAAAAAGCAGAGCAGCTGTACGGCGATGAGCGAAAGTCCGCAAATTAGCAGTATGATTTTGCCGATACTGATGGAAACAGTTAAAAGCAGGTTGGCGTTGATGAGCACGTATCCTCTGCCCTCTGCCTGCAAAAGCACGCGGTATTTTGCCTGAAACAGAAAGCGCACGGCTTGTCCCATGCTGCCGAGCAAAACCGTGAGCAATACGGTAAAAAACGGTAGTTCGGTTTTGATGAAAAACGGAAACAGCACTGAAAGTCCGCAAACGAGTACGGCATAAGCGATGCCGACTTTGGCATATTCCCGGCGAATCGCATTGAAGATACCGCTGACGGCGGCTCTGTCCTGTTCGGCGGCGGGTTTATAAAGTGCCTGCAGCGCTGCCGTGCCGATACCGCTTTCAAGCAGGTCAAGATACACAAGCGCCTGCTGTGTAGCGGAGAGCAGGCCGTTGGCTTCGGAACCGAGCTGCACGAGCACGAGCCGCGGAATGATAACGCCGAGTGCGACGGAAACAAACTGGCTGAAAAGCCCGGAAAAGGCATTGAAAAAGCACCTTTTGGCACGCATGGCTACTTTACAAACACGTCGCATAGCGTGCGGATGATGCGCTGATCCCGCCAGCGCAGATAGCGGCAGCCCGCGTGCCAGATGGTGCGCAAAGCGGGCAAGATGACGCTGCCGTTCTCCGGCGGGTCCTTGAGCAGCTGCGGCGAAACGGCGGCGTTTGCCTCGAGTAATAGTGCGAGCAGCTCCGGGTCTTCCGTTTTCAAAAAGCGCTGGGCGTAAAAATCCGCCTCACGCATCAGGCGGTCGCAGCACAGCGTGTGAATTTCCGGCAAGTCTTTTTTCTTTGAGAGCTTCAGCTCAGCGATGAGCCCGCGCAGATAATCCTTGGTGCAGGCGAGCGTGATACGTTTATTGGAATGCGTGCCGTTGTAGCGGTAAACCACGTCGGGCACGGCGTAGTATTCTTTGGCTTTTAAAAGCGTGCAGAGAAGAAAAATGGGATCTTCATAGACACGCAGCGGCGGAAATTGCAGCTTGTTTTCAAGCAAAAAATTGCGATTATAAATAAAGCGGGCGAAAAAACGGTCGAGCGGCTCATCGCAGGCGTTATGAAAGCCCTCCTCCGTGAAAACAAACATGGGGTGCACATCGTTCCCCTTGGCTTTTTCAATCGAGCCGCCGCAGACCATGGCACCGCTTTTTTCGGCGGCAGCCAAAAGCGTTTCGAGCGCATACGGGCCCGGATAGAGATCATCGGCATCGAGAAACGCAATGTACTCCCCTTTTGCCTCCGCTATGCCCTTATTGCGCGCCATGCCTGCGCCGGCGTTTTCCTGCGTAAGGCACCGCACGCGGCCGTCTCTGCGCTGGGCGCTCGTTAGAACGTCTGCGGAATGGTCTGTGGAGCCGTCGTTGATGCAGAGAATTTCTATATCCGTGAGCGTCTGCATGAAAACGCTGCTAAGTGCCGTTTCGAGGGTGCCTTCCGCGTTATAAACGGGCACGATCACCGAAATTTTGCACATAGTTCTTCCCTCCTTCATAAAACTTAAAGCACAGCTTGTGCAGCACAGTGCGGTTTCGTCGATAGAGCTTTTTAATATCGCGCGTGACGGCACCGTACTTTTTCAAAATGGCATATTGTTCCTGCAAAAGCACTTTGTTCCGAAAATCGATTGCCGTGTAAAAGCGCTGCAAGGCGTATCGCTTTTCGATCTCGTCTAAGCACTTTTGGTACTCGGCTTCCGGCATTTTGATCTGCTTAGCGGTTTGAAGCAAGATCGTCTCGTGCTCTGCGATGCGGCGCAGCTTGTCGATTTCGGTTACATCTCCCGCAGACATGCCGTTTTGATATTTTACATAGCCGTAAAGCGGTTCGTCTAAAAAAGCGTGCGGAAATTTGTAACACACCGGCAGCATGAGCTGATAATTCTGCCCGCGCCGCGCGGGGTAGATCATGCGGTTCGGCACGGCTTCATCAAAACAGCGCATGCGGATCATGTGACAGCCGGCGCACACCATGCCTTCGCCGCGCAGAAGATACCAAAACTGCATGAGTTCAAAACGGTGCGAAAACCGCGCAGCCTCGCGGTAGAGCGGCATTTTGAGGTCGCTCTCGTCAAAAACGAAGGCGTCACTGCTCACCGCGCCGCACGCCGGGTGCTGCAGCAGATACGTAGCGCGTTTTTCAACAGAGCCCGGTAATAAAAAATCATCCGGATCTGCCCAGCAGAGAAAATCACCGTGCGCGTGGAGTAACCCCGTTTGTATCGCACCGCCAAGCCCTATGTTTTCCTGCGTCAACACAGTATACTGCACGCCGCTTTCTTTTAAAATCGTCTCGAAGTTTTTCAGCAGCTTTGCCGTATCGTCTGTCGAACCGTCATCAATGCAGATGAGCTCCAACGGGTGGTAAGATTCGCTTATTACGGAGCGCATGAAGCGGTCAAGTGTTTTTTCACAGTTATAACACGGCAGAAGCAGCGTTACGAGCGGTTTTTCCATCTTTTCCCTCCTGCAAAGTGCGGCGAAACGCTTTTAAAGCGTCTTCATAGGCGGCCGTTTTGGCACGCAGCGTTTCGGTGATCTCCGGCGCGTGGCTGCGTAGGCGTATCCACCTGCGCGTGACGGCAGTTTCATCCGCAATGTTTTCAATGGGCAGCACATAGGGCGTATCGACACCGAAAATGTCTTCTGCAAGGCCCTTGGCTTTTACAGAATACCCGAGTGCGAGCGTGGGTACGCCGGAAGAATACGCCGCGA